>LBJMC04202__coassemble_690_pt1 | contig 21935 bp, 17 predicted proteins | sample LBJMC04202__metabat2_high_PE_010 | metagenome-assembled genome bin LBJMC04202
CAACGCCCTGGCCGACTCCCTGATGAGCCGCTACACCCCGGAGAACACGGAGATCGTGGACATCAACAACCTGAAGGAGCAGAAGCAGAAGCTGAAGTTCACCAAGATGTCCGCCTGCTCCAACGACTATATCTATATCAACTGCTTCGACCCGGAAAACGTGGTCACCTCCCCCGAGTTTCTGTCCGTGTACCTGTGCGACCGGCACAACGGCGTGGGCGGCGACGGGGTCATCCTCATCTGCCCCTCGGACAAGGCCGACGCCCAGATGCGCATGTTCAACCTGGACGGCAGCGAGGGCATGATGTGCGGCAACGGCATCCGCTGCGTGGCCAAATATATCTTCGACAACGGCATCGCCAAGGGCCAGAAGGTGGGCGAGGGCCGGTACCTGCTGCACATCGACACCAAGTCCGGCGTAAAGGACTGCGTGGCCATCACCAAGAACGGCAAGGTCTCCAAGGTAGAGGTGGACATGGGCAGGGCAGAGCTCTCCCCGGAAAAGATCCCCGTGCGCCTGGAGGGCGACCGGGTGGTGGACAAGCCCATCTCCATCGACGGCAACCTGTACCGGATCACCTGCTGCTCCATGGGCAACCCCCACTGCACCGTGTTCATGTCCTCGGTGGACAAGCTGGACCTGGACGCCTTAGGGCCCAAGTTTGAGAACGACCCCATGTTCCCCCAGCGGGTGAACGTGGGCTTCGTGGAGGTCATCGACGACCGCACCCTAAAGGCACGGTTCTGGGAGCGGGGCAACGGCGAGACCATGGCCTGCGGCACCTGCACCTGCGCCGCGGTGGTGGCGGCCACCCTCAACGGCTACTGCAAGAAGGGGGAGGACATCCGGGTCATCCTCAAGGGCGGCGAGCTGAAGATCAACTACACCGACCAGCGGGTCACCATGACCGGCAAGGCCGAAACGATCTACGACGGCGAAGTAGAGGTCTAAGCGGTTGCACCGCAGGCAGGAAAATCCCTCTGGGCTTCGCCCGCCGGGATTTTGACCCGTGACCACGGATAAGTGTTTGCGGATGCAGATGCTTATTCAGTCGGGTTTCGCAAAGCAGAACCCACACAATCAGAAAAAACACGAAAACATCCCCGCAGAGGGGGAACCTGCAAAAAGGGGGGAGGCGGCGCCTCCCCCTTCTTTGAAATCACAATACCGCGATGGTGGAAGAAGGAGACGATCGCCATGCTGGAAGCGTTGAAAGAACAAGTCTACCGGGCCAATATGCTGCTGCCCCAGTACCGCCTGGTCACCTTTACCTGGGGCAACGTCAGCGGGGTGGACCGGGAGTCCGGCCTCATGGCCATCAAGCCCAGCGGGGTGGAGTACGGCCAGCTCTCCCCGGAGGACATGGTGCTGGTGGACATCCGCACCGGGAAAAAGGCGGAGGGCAAATGGAACCCCTCCTCCGACACCGCCACCCACTGTGAGCTGTACCGCAGCTTCCCCAAAATCGGCGGGGTGGTGCACACCCACAGCCGGTGGGCCACGGTGTTCGCCCAGGCGGGGCGGGGCATCCCGGCCCTGGGCACCACCCACGGGGACTACTTCTACGGGGAGATCCTCTGCACCAGGAAGATGACCCCCGAGGAGATCGCCGGGGAGTACGAGCTGGAGACGGGCAAGGTCATCGTGGAGACCTTCCAGGGCAAGAGCCCGGAGGACATCCCCGCAGTGCTGGTGCACAGCCACGGGCCTTTCACCTGGGGCACCGACGCCATGAACGCCGTCCACAACGCCGTGGTGCTGGAGGAGCTGGCCTTTATGGCCTGGCACGACCTGCTGCTGGACCCCGGCCTGCCCCCCATGCAGCAGGAGCTTCTGGACAAGCACTACCTGCGCAAGCACGGGGCCAACGCCTACTATGGGCAGAAGGGCGTACAGTAAACGGAGGAACCAGGATGTACTACTATCGTGACAAATCTGTGACCATCCGCCCCCTGGAGGAGGGGGACTGCGCCGCCTTCGCCGGGGCCTTTGCCGCCCAGGGCTGGGACAAGCCAGAGGAGCAGTACCAGCGGTATCTCCGGGAGCAGCAGGCCGGGCAGCGCCAGGTGCTGGTGGCCCTGTGGCAGGGGGAGCTGGCGGGGTACCTCACCCTGGTGCCCCGGGCCGGCGGCCCCTTTGCCGGAAAGCCCTGGCCGGAGATCGTGGACTTCAACGTGCTGGAGAAATTCCAGCGCCGGGGCATTGGCTCCAAGCTCATGGATGCCGTGGAGGCATTGGCCAGTGAGACCAGCGACACAGTGTGCATCGGCGTGGGCATGTACCCGGGCTACGGCACTGCCCAGCGGATGTACGTGAAGCGTGGCTATCTCCCCGACGGCTCGGGCCTGTGGTACCGGGACCAGCCCCTGCCTCCCATGGCCCCCTGCGAGAACGACGACGACCTGGTGCTCCACTTCTCCAAAAAACTGGAGCGGCGGGAGCTGCGCCCCTTGGTTGGGGAGGAGCTCACTTCCGGCTTGTTCGCCTGGTTCGACCGGTTCCAGCCGGTGGAGAAATGCTGGCGGAAAATAGACGGCCAGTGGGTGGTGAAGGACATCGCCTTTACGGAGCGCTGGTCCGAGGGGGACTACCGGGAGCTGTGCGCCCTGCTGCGGCTCACCCTGGCCACCGGCGGCGCCGTGTGGGGCGCCTTCCTGGACGGGAAGCTGAAGGGCTTCGTCTCGGTGGAGGGGGAGCGGATCGGCACCAAAAAGCAGTACGCCGACCTGTCCAGCATCCATGTCTCCGCCGACGCCAGGGGCAAGGGCCTGGGCCGGGCCCTGTTCCAGAAAGCGGAGGAGGCCGGCCGGGGGCTGGGGGCCCGGGCACTGTACATCTCCGCCCATTCCAGCGTGGAGAGCCAGGCCTTTTACAAGGCCATGGGCTGTGTGGAGGCCAAAGAGTACCAGGCCTTCCACGTGGAGAAGGAACCCTGCGACTGCCAGCTGGAGCGGCCGCTGGAGCAAGCGTAAGGAGGGACACCCAATGCTGCACCGGAATTTTCTCACCCAGCCCCTGGAGCCCCTGGAGGGCTGCCACGACGGGGTGGGGGTGCTCCGGCACATGGAGGTCATCGGCGGGAAGGATTTCCAGGCGGACATCCGCTTTCTCAACTACACGGTCCTGCCCCCGGGCACGTCCATCGGCCTGCACCGCCACGGCAACGACCAAGAGCTGTATATCGTCCTTGCCGGGCACGGGGAGATGGAGCTGGACGGGGAGACTTACCCCGCCCAGCCCGGGGACGTGTTCGTCAACGAGCCCTACGGCACCCATGGCCTGCGCAACACTGGCGGGGAGGACCTGGCGGTATTGGTGCTGGAATCCCCCTGTCCGGCAGGGGAGGCATAAGGGAAAAAGGGAGGGGAGACCCTCCTTTTTTTGTGCCCGGCGGGAAAATAGCGCTTTCCATCCGCCCCATTTGTGGTATAATGGAGCGAGAGACACCGCCTGGGGGCGGCAGCTGAGGAGGCAGGGATATGGGCAGACTATTCCCTTTGAAGAAAAAGAAAAACGAGCGGTACGGCTTGCCGCAGCTTGCCATGACGCTGGCCGCCCTGGCGGTGCTGGCGCTCATCGCCTGGCTGGGCGATGGGGGCAAAGGGGCCAAGTGGTGGTACCTGGCGGGCGTGGTGTGGAGCATGGGCGCCATGTTTTTCGCCGCAGCCAACGTGGGGCATGAGAACTGCCTGTTGGCGGACACCTGGGGGGAGCGGACGCTGAAGCTGCTCTGCACACTGCTGGGGGCGGCGGGGTATACCCTGGGCTTTTGCTACCACCTGTACTACCTGGCCTTTTTGTACCGGGACCCCTGGCTGGAGTGGCGGGAGACCGACGAGCACACCTTTCTCACCCTGGGGCAGATCTGGCAGGAGAATCCCCTGGTGGCGATCCTCGTGGTGGCGGCCGGGCTGATCTTTTTGGCGTGCCTGGGGAAGGTGCTGGCGGATATGGTCCGGGGGCGCGCCGCCCTGTGGCGGGGGAGGGCCCATGCCGTCAAGGTAGAGGGCCCCGATGGGAAGAGCTACCGCATGCCCGGGGACCTGCGCACGGCCCTGGCCCTGTACGGCCACGTGGCGGAGGAGGACAGCATCCCCTTCCGCCTGTACCAGGAGCGCACCGCCGACCTGATGTACGAGGATTTCAAGAAGGACGGCTGGTACCTGGAAAAACCCGAGGACATGGAGGAGAGCCGGTTCCAGGAGACGAAAAAATTCCTGTGGACCCAGAGGGTGGCGGTCCTGTACGCCAGAGCTATCCAGTTCCGGCTGCTGGACCACCAGCAGGTGGATAAGGCCAGGCAGGACGTGGACCGCCTGGTGGAGATCGCCATGGTCCGGAACGTGAAGGACGACGGGGTGACCACCAGGCACCTGGCCCTGGAGCTGCGCAGGCTGGTGTACGCCAGTGTGCCCGCCAGCCAGAAGGACCCCGCCGCCGAGGCCAAGTACGACAGGATGTGGCACCAGGAGCAGGGGGACTATACGGCCTACCAGGCGGAGGCCCCTGCCCGCCAGGCCGCCAGAGAGGAGTGGCAGCGCCAGGAGGAGCGGCGGCAGCGGGAGCTGGCCGCGGAACAGGCCCGCCGCCAGGAAGAGCTGGCCCGGCGCGCCCAGGCCCGGGCCGAGAAGGAGGCCAGGCTCCGGGCGGAGTACGACGCCAAGGTGCGGGGCCTGGACGACCGGGAGCGGACGCTCAACGCCTTTTTGGACAAAAACACCTACACCAACGAGGAGAACTACATGGCCGGGAACCTGGGGGAGCAGGAGTACGCCAGGCGGAAATTCCTCCGGGACGAGAAGGAGGACAAGTACCGCCGGGAGTACGAGAAAGGGCTGCAAAACCTGGACCTGGAGGACGAGGACGACGATTGAGAACGATAGGAGCGGCCGGGGCGACCCGGCCCTCTTTTTTTGTTTTTTTTGCGAATGCCTCTTGACACATTATACTATGCGGTATATAGTATTATACGAGACATGGGAAAGGAGGAACGCCATGGACGCCCAATTAAAACGGGGCCTCATCGAGATCTGCGTGCTGGTGGCACTAAAGCAGCAGGATTCCTACGGCTACCAGATCATCAAGGATGTGTCGCCCTACGCGGAGCTTTCCGAATCCACCCTGTACCCCATCTTAAAGCGGCTGGAAGGGGCGGGGTGCATCCAGTCCTACAGCCGGGAGCACAACGGCAGGCTGCGGAAGTATTACGCCATCACCCCCCGGGGCCGGGAACGCATCGGAGAATTCCTCGTAGAGTGGCAGGACGTGCAGAGGGCCTATGGATATATCGCCGCCTCCCAGGAGGAGACAGGCGGGACAGGAGGTACACCATGAACAAACAGGAATTTTTGGCCGCCCTGGCTCGGGAGCTGGAACCCCTGCCCCGGGAGGAGCGGTACCAGACCTTGAACTACTACGACGAGCTCATCGACGACCGGCTGGAGGACGGCCAGGAGGAAGAGGCGGTCATCCAGAGCCTGGGGGACCCCAAGGCCGTGGCGGAGGAGCTGCTGGGGGAGGAGGAACAGCCTCTGGCGCCCAATCGGGGATTGCGGGTGTGGCTCATCGTGCTGCTGGTGCTGGGCTTCCCCCTGTGGGGCAGCCTGCTGGTCACGGCGGCGGTGGTGCTGCTGTGTGTGTTTCTCTGCCTCTTCCTTCCCGCCTTTGTGCTGGGGGTGATGGCCCTCAGCCTTTTGGCCGGGGCGGTGCTGGGGGCGGTGGGCACGCCCTTCCTCATCGCCGATACAGGGCTGGCTGCCGGGCTGTTCCAGCTGGGGCTGGCGGTCGGGATGCTGGGCCTGGCGGCGCTGTGCGCCGTGGGCTTCTGGTACACGGGCAAGGCCACGGCAAAGGCTGGGAAAGCCCTTTGGCGCTGGCTGAAGCGCAGCGTGGGCAAAGGAAGGAGGAGAGCGGCATGACGAGACAGAAACTCCCGAAAGTGTTGGCGATTTTAGGCGGCTGCCTGCTGGGCGGCGGCATCGTCCTGGCCGGGGCGGGCTTTGTGGCCATGGACTGCAGCCTGGACGCCTATACCGGCGGCAAAGAGGCGCCCCAACCCCTGACGGCCAGTTACTCCCCGGGGGCCGTGACCGCCGTAAAGGTGGACGCCTCCGTGGGCGACGTGGCCGTGGTGGGCACAGAGTCCGGCGGCGACCTGGAGGTGCTCTACTCCACCAGCTACGCCTGCCAGGTGGAGGACGGTGCCCTGACCTTGACGGAACAGGAGGGCGCCGGGGGCTGGAAGTGGTACCGGATCTGGAATTCCTGGGAGGGCCGGGAGGACAGCGTGACCATCCAGGTGCCCTGGGACATGCTCCTCTCCTATGACCTCACCACCGGGGTGGGGGACCTGCGGATGGAGGACGTGGACGCGGAGAGCGTCGCCGTGGCCGGGGATTCCGGGGACATCCGCCTGTACAGCGTCACCGGCACGGACTTTACCGTGACCCAGGGGGTGGGGAATACCCATCTGGAAAACTGCCAGGGGGAGGGCCTGTCCCTCTCCGCCGATGTGGGGACTGCTCAAATGGAGGACTGCCGGTTTACGGACGCCGGGATGGAGGCTGACACTGGGGACCTCCTCCTGTACACCAGCGATTTTGACACCCTGACCATCGATGGAGACGTGGGGGAAGTACGGCTGTCCCATGTGGCCGTGGACGGGCCGCTCTCCTGCACCACCGGGGTGGGGGACATCTCGGTCTGGCTGGTGGAGGGCCCGGACATCCGCCTGGCCGCCGACACCGGGAAGATCGACGGCACCATCCTGGGCGACCAGAACGACTACCAGATCACCGTGGACTGCCAGATCGGGAGCTCCTCCCTGAAAGATCAGCTGGGCCACGGGGAGAAGAAGCTCCAACTCTCCACCGGCGTGGGGGACATCGGGGTGACCTTTGTGGGCGAAGAGGACGAGGGCTTCGACTGAGAGGGAGAAAATCCCAAGAAAAAGTGAAAAAAGACGTTGACAAATTCCGCCGCCAGTGCTATACTATATCTCGCGCCAGTGAGTTACGGCGCAGAAAAGTGAAGATGCAGGTGTGGCGGAATTGGCAGACGCGTATGGTTCAGGTCCATATGAGCGCAAGTTCATGCAGGTTCAAGTCCTGTCACCTGCACCAAAAACGGAAGATCAGTCCAGCGGACTGGTCTTCCGTTTTTTATGAGAAAAGACAGGACTTGAAAAGTCCTGTCACTGCGAATTTCGCGGATGCGAAATTCGACCGAGTTAGCCGAACGTAGTGAGGATAACTCGTCTGCACCACGCGGTCGCAAAGTGCTCCTTGCTCCTCCACCCACCCCCAAAATCCAGCATGGCCCTTGGGGCCAGGCTGGATTTTTTGTTTTTCAGGACAGGGATTGCACCTTCCCAGCCCTGTCACTGCGGCGGCCGGGCCGGAGACTCCCAAAAAAATTTTTCCCAGGCCATTGTCACAGGCGGCGGGAACGATTAAACTAAGAGCAGAAAGGAGGGGTCCCTGTGAAGATCCCCGAAAACTATTTCGAAAAGGTGTATGCCGGGTGGCTGGGGAAGGTCATCGGCATCCGGCTGGGGGCGGCCATCGAGGGGTGGACCTACCAGCGCATCCAGAACGTGTTCGGCGAGCTGTGGAACTACCCGGCCCAGTACAAGAATTTCGCCGCCGACGACGACAGCAACGGGCCCATGTTCTTCATCCGGGCGCTGGAGGACTGCAAGGACCTGAAGGATTTCTCCGCCCAGGACGTGGCCGAGGCGCTGCTGAACTACGCCCCCTACGAGCACGGCTTCTTCTGGTGGGGCGGGTACGGCGTCTCCACCGAGCACACCGCCTACCTGAACCTGCGCAGCGGCATCCCCGCCCCCCGCAGCGGCAGCGTGGAGCAAAACGGCGCCACCACCGCCGAACAGATCGGCGGGCAGATCTTCATCGACCCCTGGGGGCTGGTGTCCCCCGGCGACCCGGCCCAGGCAGCCTCCCTGGCGGAGAAGGCGGCCAGCGTCACCCACGGGGGCAACGGGGTGTACGGCGGCGTGTTCGTGGCCTGCTGTATCAGCCTGGCCTTTGTGGAGACGGACATCCGCACGGTTATGGAAAAGGCTCTCGCCTACATCCCGGCGGACTGCGCCTACGCCGCCGCCGTCCGGGCGGTGATGGACTTTCACGACCGGCACCCCGGGGACTGGCGGGCCTGCTACCAGTACATCTACGAGCATTACGGCTACGACAAATACGGCGGCGGCTGCCACATCATCCCCAACGCCGCGGTGATGGCCCTCTCGATGCTCTACGGGGCCGGGGACTTCACCAAGACCATCTGTATCTGCAACATGTGCGGCTGGGACACGGACTGCAACGTGGGCAACGTGGGCTGCATTATGGGCGTGCTCTGCGGACTGCCCGGCATCGACCAGGACAAGTGGGCCAAGCCCATTGGCGACTTTTTGGCCTGCTCCAGCGTAGTGCCCTCCTTGAACGCCACCGACCTGCCCTACGGCGCGGCCTACTTTGCCAAAATGGCCTACCGCCTGGCGGGGGAGGAGCCCCCCGCCCCCTGGGGGGACATTTTCCAGCGGCTGGAGAGCTGCCACTTCGAGTTCCCCGCCAGCACCCACGCCATCCGCGCCCGGGGAGAGGGCTCCCTGTGCTATATGCGCAACACAGAGGAGCAGGCCCGCACCGGCCGCCGCTCCCTGAAAGTCACCGCCGCCGGGGCCGCGCCGGGGACAGAGCACTTCTTCTACAAGCAGACCTACTACCAGGCCGGCGATTTCAGCGATTCCCGGTACGACCCCTTCTTCGCGCCCCTGGCCTATCCGGGCCAGACCCTGCGCCTGAGCGTGCTGCCCCTGCCCTGCGCGGGCGCCGCCGCCACCGTCCAGCTCTACGCCAAGGACGGCGCCACCGGGGCGCTCATCCGGGGGGAGAAGGTGCCCGCCGACGGCGCCTGGCACGACCTGTCCCTGGCCCTCCCCGGGGGTAGCGCGGGCTATATCCAAGAGGTGGGGGTCATCCTCGCCCCGGGCACGGGCAGCGGGGACCTGACCGCCTACCTGGACGACCTCATGGTGGACGGAGCCCCGGACTACCGGCTGGACTTCTCCCACATGGCCCTGGACGTGTGGCCGGGGGGCCACCGGGAGGTGCCCCAATTCGGCCGGCTGAAGGGCCACACCTACCTGGACGGGCCCTGGCTCAGCCTCTCCTGCGCCGACTTCGGGGAGATGTACACCGGCCACCACAGCTGGGGGGACTACACCGTATCCGCCACCCTCAAGCCCCTCACCGGGGAGCGGGCCTATGTGAACCTGCGGGTGCAAGGGGCCATGCGCTCCTACGCCGCCGGGTTTGCCGGGGCTGGGAAAGTCGCCCTGCGGAAAAACCAGCACGGCTATACCACCTTGTGCGAGGCGGCCTTCCCCTGGGAGCCGGGGCAGGAGTACCGGCTGGACTTCACCGCCCAGGGCGGGCGGCTCACCCTGGCCATCGACGGACAGGAGCTCCTCTCCTATGAGGACCCGGAGCCCCTGCTCACCGGCTGCGCCGGGCTGTCGGTAGAGGACGGCAGCCACTGCCTGTACCGGGATCTGGCCATTACAGGAGGTGGGGACGCATGAAGAAGATCCTGGTCATCGGCAGCATGAACATGGATTTCGTCACCGACGTGCCCCACATGCCCGCGGTGGGGGAGACCATCCTGGCCCAGGGGCTGGAATTCGTCCCCGGGGGGAAGGGGGCCAACCAGGCCTTCGCCATGGGCCGCCTGGGGGGCGATGTGGCCATGCTGGGGGCCGTGGGGGCGGACACCTACGGGGAGCGGCTCTGTGAAAACCTGGCCCGCGCCGGGGTGGACGTGTCCCAGGTGAAGCGCTGCCAGGAGGCAGCCACCAGCATCGCGGTCATCGGCGTCACCCCTCAGGGGGACAACAGCATTATCGTGCTGCCCGGGGCCAACCGCACCGTGGACCGGGCCTACCTGGAGGAGCACCGCGGGCTGCTGGAGGACTGCGACATCCTGGCCATGCAGCTGGAAATCCCCCTGGATACGGTGGTCTACGCCGCCAAAGAGGCCAAGGCCCTGGGCAAGACCGTGGTGCTGGACCCGGCCCCCGCCGTGCCGGACCTGCCGGAGGAGCTGTTCCCCTGCCTGGACCTGATTAAGCCCAACGAGACCGAGCTCTCCATTTTGACCGGCCGGCCCTACCGGCCGGAGGACCTGGGGGAGAGCGCCCGGGCCCTGCGGGCCAAGGGGGTGAGGAACGTGCTGGTCACCCTGGGGGGCGAGGGCTCGTACCTGCTGAAAGAGGACGGCAGCGAGGCCCGCTTCCCCGCGGACAAGACCGTGCCGGTGGTGGACACCACCGCCGCCGGGGACAGCTTTATGGCCGGGCTGTGTGTAGGCCTGGCCCAGGGCCAGAGCCTGGAGGAGGCCGCAGAGCTGGCCGCCGTTGTCTCCGACATCGTAGTGACCCGCCGGGGCGCCCAGAGCTCCATCCCCACCCGGGAGGAGGTCGCCCGCGCCCTGCGGGAAAAAGAGACCGAAACACAAGGAAAAAGGAGTGAATGACCATGGGACCTGATTTTGATCCCCAAGCGTTTTTCCGCATCGACACCAGCGACAGCTCCATCGACCTGCCCGCCCTGCTCCGGCGGCTGGAGAAGCCCGCCGGCCCGGTGGACGTGGTGCTGGACACCGACACCTACAACGAGGTGGACGACCAGTTCGCCCTGTCCTACCTGGTGAAAATGGGGGACAGGCTGCGCCTGCAGGCCATCTATGCCGCGCCCTTCTTCAACGAGAAGTCCACCGGCCCGGCGGACGGCATGGAGAAGAGTTACCGGGAGATTCTCACCCTGCTGGGGCTGCTCCACCGGGAGGACCTGAAGCCCCAGGTGTACAAGGGCTCCCCCCGGTACCTGCCCTCGGAGACGGGGCCGGTGGCCTCCCCGGCGGCGGAGCATCTGGCAAAACTGGCTGCCGGCTATACCCCGGAAAAACCCCTGTACGTGGTGGCCCTGGGGGCCATCACCAACGTGGCCTCGGCCCTGCTGTTGGAGCCCTCCATCCGGGATAAGGTCGTCATCGTGTGGCTGGGGGGCCACGCCCACGACTGGCCCAAGAACAACGAATTCAACCTGGCCCAGGACGTAGCCGCCGCCCGGGTGGTGTTTGGCTGCGGGGCGGCGGTGGTACAGCTGCCCTGCATGGGGGTGGTGTCCGGTTTCCAGCTCAGCCGCGCCGACCTGGAGACCTACCTGAAGGGCAAAAATCCCCTGTGCGATTACCTGGTGGACACGGTGCTCCGGGACATGGAGCACGCCGAGGTGCCCACCTGGAGCCGCGTCATCTGGGACGTGACCGCCGTGGCCTGGCTGGCGGAGGGGGACTTTTTGGAGGACCGGCTGGAGCACAGCCCCATCCCCGAGTATGGCGGCCGGTACTCCTTCGACCACAACCGGCACTTCATCAGATATGTGTACCACGTCTACCGGGACCGGCTCTTCGCCGACCTGGTGGCAAAGCTGACCCAGGACAGCTGACAGAGGAAATGGAAAAAGAGCCGTGCCAAAAGGCAGGGCTCTTTTTCTCGTTTATACGGTATATATTTCCGCCCTACTCCACATCCTGCAGGGCGTCGTAGCCCTCCTCGCCGGTGCGGACCTTCACCACGTTCTCCACGTCGTAGACGAAGATCTTCCCGTCCCCGATGTGGCCGGTGTACAACACCTTCTTGGCGGTGGCGACCACGGTGGGCACCGGCACCTTGCTCACCACGATGTCCACCTGCACCTTGGGCAGGAGGTTGGCCTCCACCGGGGCGCCGCGGTAGTACTCCGGCTTGCCCTGCTGGATGCCGTAGCCCAGCACGTGGGACACGGTCATGCCGGTGATGCCGATGGAAGTCATGGCCGCTTTCAGGGCCTCCAGGCGGGACTCCTTGCAGATGATCTCCACCTTGGTGATCTTGGGAGTGCCCTTCTCCCCGGCAGGGGCGGCCTCCTTGACAGGCACGGCCTCCGCCACGGGCACAGCCCCCACAGGCTCCGGCTCTGCCCCCTCGGCGGAGTAGTCGATGCTCTCCACGGCGGGGACAAAATCGGGATACGCGTGGTTGCCGTGCTCCCCGATGTCAAGGCCGGCGATCTCCTCCTCCCGGGTCACCCGGATGCCCATGGTTTTTTTCAGAACCCACCACAGGACGAGAGACGCGGCGAACACGAACGCCCCCACCGCGGCGATGCCCAACAGCTGGGTGCCCAGCAGCCCGGCCCCGCCGCCGTAGAACAGGCCGTTTCTGGTGGAGAGGGTGGTCACGCCCTCCTGGGCGAACAGGCCCACGCACAGGGTGCCGAACACCCCGCAGCAGAGGTGGACCGAGGTGGCGCCTACCGGGTCATCCACCTTGGCGCGGTCGAAGAACAGCACCGCGAACACCACCAGCACGCCTGCCACAGCCCCGATGAGCAGGGAGTTTCCGATGGAGATATAGGCGCACCCGCCGGTGATGGCCACCAGCCCGGCCAGGCAGCCGTTGATGGTCATGCCCAGGTCCGGCTTCCCTAAAAGGAGCCAGGAGGCCGCTGTGGCGGTGAGGACCGCCGCGATGGCGGAGGTGTTGGTGGTCATCAGGATGTGCATCACATCGGCGGGATTCTGGAAGCTCATGGTGGAGCCGGGGTTAAAGCCGAACCAGCCCAGCCACAGCACGAACAGGCCAATCACCGCCAGGGACATATTGTGACCGGGGATGGCCCGGGGCTTGCCGTCCCTGTCGTACTTCCCGATGCGGGGCCCCAGGACGATGGCCCCCGCCAGGGCCGCCCAGCCCCCCAGGGAGTGGACCACCGTGTCGCCGGCGAAGTCCAGAAAGCCCAGGTCGGCCAGCCAGCCGCCGCCCCACACCCAGTGGCCCACGATGGGGTAGATGACCAGGGTGAGCACAAAGGAGAACACGATAAAGGTGATGTACTTGATCCGCTCCGCCACCGCGCCGGACACGATGGTGGCGGCGGTGCCGCAGAACACCAGCTGGAAGAAGAACTTCCCCCAAAACGGCACGTTGGAGGTCAGGGTGCCGTCGTAGAAGGAGAGGTCGCTCTCGCCCAGGATAAACAGGTGCTGGGTGCCGAGAAAGGGGTTGTCGCCGCCGAACATCAGCCCCCAGCCCAGGAGCATAAAGCCCAGGGAGGACACGGCAAAGACGATGAAGTTTTTCGAGAGGATGTTCACGGTGTTTTTCGACCGGGCCATGCCCGCTTCGAGAGAGGCAAACCCCAGGTTCATAAAGAACACCAGGACGGCCGCCAGAAAGACCCATAAGGTGTCAACGATCATACATACCAACTCTTTTCCTTGAGATTCCTCTATGTAAAGCGGCGGGGCCGCGGGTTTTCCCAAAGGGAAAGCGCCCGGGGGATTGCTCCGCCCGGGCGCCTTTGCCCAGCTATGAAAAAGCGCTTTCGGGAGTTTTCCCGAAAGCGCCGTTGCTTTTCTCAACGTCATTTAGGATACGCCTTTTTCCGGCGGCTGTCAAGCGGTTTTGCAAGATTTTTTCTTACGACTTGCATATTTGTGGAACAAAACGGAAAAAATGACAAAATACAAATGATTTTGGAGCAAAGATGAATCTGCACGAGGGCTTTCATTCAAATACGTCTTTGCCCGTCCCCTCCACCGGGGTGGCGTAGCGGCCGGTAAAGCACCCGTCGCACAGGGGGAGGCGGCTGCCCCGGCAGGCCTGCCGCAGCCCCTCCAGGCTGATGTAGCCCAGGGTGTCCGCGCCGGTCTGGGCCTCGATCTCCCGGAGGGTCAGCCGTTTGGCGATGAGGTTCTCCTCGCCGCCGATGTCCGTGCCGAAGTGGCAGGTGTGGGTAAAGGGCGGGGAGGAGATGCGCAGGTGGACCTCTTTCGCCCCGGCCCGGCGCATGGCCGAGACGATCCTGGCACAGGTGGTGCCCCGGACGATGGAGTCGTCCACCAGCACCACCCGCTTGCCCGCCACCGCCGACCGCAGGGGGTTGAGCTTCAGGTCCACGGCGTGCTCCCGCTGGGCCTGGGTGGGGAAGATAAAGCTGCGGCCGATGTAGCGGTTCTTCACAAAGCCGCTGGCGTAGGGAATGCCGCTCTCTTCCGCGTAGCCCATGGCGGCCTCCAGGCCGCTGTCCGGCACGCCGCAGACAAGGTCGGCCTCCACCGGGTGCTCCCGGGCCAGGGCCCGGCCCATGTTCAGCCGGGCCTCGTACACGCTGAGGCCGTCGATGACCGAGTCGGGCCGGGCGAAGTAGACGTACTCGAACACGCACAGGCTCTGGCGGGAGGCGGCAAGACACCGCTCACTGTGGGTGATTTTCCCGTGTTCCACTAAGACAATCTCCCCGGGGGCCACGTCCCGGAGAAAGGTGAAGCCGCAGCTGTCCAAAGCGCAGGACTCCGAGGCCACGGCCAGCCCCTCCCGGCTCTCCCCCAAACACAGGGGCCGGTAGCCGTTGGGGTCCCGCACGGCGGCCAGGCGGCCGTCCCCAGAGAGCACCACCAGGGAGAAGGCCCCCTGCAGCAGCCTGCAGGCCTCCCTCACCCCGGTGAAAAAGTCCCCCTTCCGCAGGACCATGTAGGCGATGAGGGAGGACACCACCTGGCTGTCGCTGGTGGCGGGAAATTCCAGGCCGAAGGGGCGCAGCTTCTCCCGCAGGGACCGGGCGTTGGTCACGTTGCCGTTGTGGGCGGTGGCGATGCGGCCGGTGAGGTACTCGGTGACAAAGGGCTGGACGTTCTCCAGGGTGTTGGCCCCGGTGGTGGAGTACCGCGCGTGGCCGATGGCCTGGCCCGCGGCGGGCAGCCCGGCCAGGGCCGCCGGGGGAAAGGCCTCGCTGACCAGCCCCAGCCCCTTCTGGCAGGCGAGGGCATTTCCCCTGGCCGCGGCGATGCCGGCCCCCTCCTGGCCCCGGTGCTGCAGGGCCAACAGCCCATTGTAGCACAGGCCCGGGGCCTCCTCGCCCTCCTTCAGGCTCACGCCGAATACGGCGCACTCTTCGTGAAGCGTTTCCATAGCGCACCTCCTACTTCCCGCTGTCCCCGTAGTTTGCCAGCACCCGGGCGGAGGGGTCGTCCACGTCGCAGCCCGCCCAATCCTTGTTGGGCATCCAGAAGCCCGGGATCATGGCCCCCTGGCCGGGGTAGTATCGTTCGAAGATGTCCCGGTACAGCAGGGACTCCTTGGTAAAGGGCCGGGCGTAGTCGTACTTCCGGCAGCCCGCGGCGAAGGCCTCGTCCGTGTATTTGGTCTCGGCGTACTCCTTCAGATAGTCCACCATGGAGTGGCCCACCGCGTCGGAGAAGGCGGCCTTCTCCCGCCACAGGATCGCTTCGGGGAGGTACTCCCCCTGGGCGAAGGCCCTGCGCAGCAGGTACTTCCCCTTGCCGGTGGTGTTCACTTTCAGGGCCGGGTCCAGGGACATGACGTACTCCACGAAGTCCAGGTCCCCAAAGGGCACCCGGGCCTCCAGGGAGTTGACGGAGATGCACCGGTCCGCCCGGAGCACGTCGTAGGCGTGGAGCTCCCGCACCCGCTTTTCCGACTCCGCCTGGAACGCCCCAGGGCTGGGGGCGAAGTCGGTGTACTTGTAGCCGAACAGCTCATCGGAGATCTCCCCGGTGAGCAGCACCCGGATGTCCGTGTTCTCGTGGATATACTTACACACCAGGTACATGCCCATGCTGGCCCGGATGGTGGTGATGTCGAAGGTGCCCAGCAGGGCGATGACCTCCTCCAGGGAGCCGACGACCTCCTCCGGGGTCATGTACACCTCAGTGTGGTGGCTGCCCAGGAAGTCCGCCACCTGCCTGGCGTACTTCAGGTCGATGGCGTCCCCCACCATGCCGATGGCAAAAGTACGGATGGGGGCGGCGCTTTTCCGGGCGGCGATGGCGCACACCAGGGAGGAGTCCAATCCCCCGGACAGGAGGAAACCCACCTGGGCGTCGGCCACCAGGCGCTTCTCCACCCCGGCCACCAGCTTGTCGTGGATGACGCGGCAGGCGGTGTCCACGTCGTCATGGCAGACGTGTTCCACCTGGGTCATGTCCCGGTAGCGGTGGAACTGCCCGCCCTGGTAGTAGCAGCCGGGCGGGAAGGGCAGGACCGTCTCGCACAGCCCCACCAGGTTTTTGGGCTCGCCGGCGAACAGGATCGTGCCCGCCCTGTCGTAGCCGTAGTACAGAGGCCGGATGCCGATGGGGTCCCGGGCGGCCAGGAATTCGCCCCGCTCCCCGTCGTAGAGGATGAGGGCAAATTCCGCGTCCAGCAGCCGGAACATCCCTGTGCCGTACTCCCGGTACAGGGGCAGCAGCACCTCGCAGTCGCTGCCGCTGGAAAAGGCGTAGCCCTTCCCCTCCAGCTCCTCCCGGAGTTTTGCGAAGCCGTAGATCTCCCCGTTGCAGACCACGGCGCTGCTTCCCAGGCGGAAGGGCTGCATCCCCGCCTCCGTCAGGCCCATGATGGCCAGCCGGTGGAAGGCCAGCGCCCCGCCGCCCACCTCCAGGACCCGGCTTTCGTCCGGCCCCCGGGAGAGGGTGCGGTCAAATCCCTTGTGAAAGGCGGCCCAGTCCTGTACCGGCCCGCAATAGCCCATGATGGAACACATGTCAATCCCTCCGATCTGATTTCAGCATCCCATAGGGCGGGTGCTGTGCCCGCGGTGCCACCTATGTTTGTGCTCTTTCCGCCTCGAAAAAGGCTCTGCCCGGTAACGGGGGCGGGCCGGCGCGCCTACTGGGAGGGCCCGTTCGGCTTGCGGCTCGGCGGGTGTTCTTTCCCGGGACCTGCCGCGCGGCTCCCACTATCCCGCGCTCGCTGCCGGCAGGCTGCCACCGGTACTTTTCCCGCCTCAAACGCCTGTAAACATGCAGAAAAGGCGCCTTTCCCACAAGGGAAAGACGCCTTTGTCTTACGGGGCTATTTTACAGGAAACCGCCCTGGTTGTCAAGGGGGGTGGGAGAACTTGTTGGGGGGAGAGCGTAGCACGGACAGTTGACCAAGGCGCTTTCCTCGCCGGCATCATGTCCCCCGGGGGTGGGGGACTTCTTCGGGGAGGCAGGGTGTGGCCTCAGTCGCGTCAGGTGCCTCTTGGGAGCGGGCCGTCTCCACCAGCTGGGCGAAGGAGCGGATGAAGGCGAGGGCCTCCTGGTCGGTAAGCTGGCCGAGGAACAGGGCCAGTGTGGTGGCGGACGGCTGGTGGACGCCCCGTTCCAGCTTTTGGTAGCTGCGGGCCGTCAGGTGCAGGGCCTCCGCCAGCTTTTCCTGAGTAAGGCGATTGTCCAGCCAGAACTCCCGCACCTGGCCGACCCAAAGGGCGAGGAAGTGCTTCTCGTACCTTCGCAACGGCAAGACCCCCTACCACAGTAGCGCGTTTCTTTGCGAACAGGAAGATTTTACCAATTATACCATCTTCCGGCCACGTCCTATAAGACGTGGGGCGCTGGTTTTGTGTAGAGATTTTTTCACATTTTCGATGCAAAATTTCACAAAAACGTGGAAAAATGCCGGGGAATGGGGTGATTTTCTCCTTGTGTGTGCTGGTGCTTGCCGGGGAAATCGGTCAAAAACGCCATGCTTTTTCGAGGTAAAATTACACAAAAGCGTGGGGTCGTGCTGGGAAATCAGGCGGTTTTTTGCCCTGCGTGGACTGGTTTTTGCTGGGATATAGTACAAAAGCGCCATGCTTTTTCGATGCGGAATTATATAAAATTATGGAGTGCTGGCGGGGAAGGGGGCGGTTTTCTGCCCTGGGTGGGCCGGTTTTTGTCGGGATATAGCATAAAAGTACCGTGCTTTTTCGGTGCGGAATTATACAAAATTACGGAGTGCTGGCGGGGAAGGAGGTGATTTTTTGCCCTGGGTGGGCGGGTATTTGCTGGGGGATAGCACAAAAGCGCTACGCTTTTTCGATGAGGAATTATATAAAATTGCGGAGCGCTGGCGGGGGAGGAGGCGAATTTTTGCCCAGGGTGGGCCGGTTTTTGCCGGGAAATGGCCCGAAATCGCCCGGTTTCCGCCCGAAATCGCCCAAAAACACCCCGGTTTCGCCCGGTTTTGGCCCGGTTTTGCTTGACATTTGCCCCGTGGTTTGCTAAAATGGGCTCAAAAAAGATACACAAAAATCCTCCGGGGGGGGGAGACAAAATTTTATATATTTGTCTACCTCTGTTCAGGCGGTGCGGTTTTGGGCCCGGGGAACAGGATGCCGGGCTCGGGGCCCTTCGCAAAGGAGAAGAAAGGGTGAGGAGATCGTGGCGGAAACCTTACGGAAGATTCAGGAAAACATCCAGAGGGTGCTGGTGGGGCAGGGCCAGGTCACGGACCTGCTGCTCACGGCCCTGCTGGCCCGGGGCCACGTGCTGCTGGAGGACGTGCCCGGCATGGGCAAGACCGTGCTGGCCCGCTCCCTGGCCAAGTCGGTGAGCGCGGAGTTTGGCCGGGTGCAGTTTACGCCGGACCTGCTGCCCACCGACGTGACGGGCCTCAACTACTTTGACCAGCAGCAGTCCCGGTTCGTGTTCAGCCCGGGGCCGGTGTTCTGCAACATCCTGCTGGCGGACGAGATCAACCGGGCCACGCCCCGGACCCAGTCCAGCCTGTTGGAGTGCATGGCCGAGGGCCAGGTGACGGTGGACGGCGTCACCCGGGAGCTGGAGCCGCCTTTCTTCGTCATCGCCACCCAGAACCCGGTGGAGACCCTGGGCACCTACCCCCTGCCCGAGGCCCAGCTGGACCGGTTTTTGATGCGGGTGTCCATGGACGCCCCGGACCTGGCCGGGGAGGTGGCCATTTTAGAGCGCTTCCAGCACGCCGAGCCCCTGGACGCCCTGCAGCCGGTGTGCGGCAGGGAGGAGCTGCTGGCGCTGCAGCAGGCGGCGGAGCAGGTGAAGATCCACCCCGCCCTGCTGGAGTACATGGCCCGGCTGGCCCAGGCCTCCCGGTCCTTCCACGGGGTGGAGCTGGGGGTCAGCCCCCGGGGCACCCTGTCCCTGATGCGGGCCTCCCGGGCCTATGCCTTTGTGCAGCAGCGGGAGTACGTGGTGCCCGAGGACATCAAGGCCGTGGCCGTGCCGGTGCTGGCCCACCGGCTGGCCGTTACCGGGGGCGTGGGCTCCCAGGCCCAGAAGCAGGCGGTGGAGGAGCTGCTCCAGTCGGTGCCCGTCCCCACGGAGGACTGGACATGACATTCTTCCAAGCCAACTTGAATTTCGGGCTGGAGGACATCGAATACCAGGTGGAGCTCACCCAGGAGGGGGGCCTGCGGGGGGAGGTGTTCCCCCTTTTGGCCATCGCCGGGGGGCTGGGGGTGCTGGCGGCCCTGTTCTTCCTGCTGCGGGCCCTCTACAGCCGGCGGTGGGAGAAGGGCCTGTCCTGCTCCCTGCGGTTCCGGGAGGAGTACGGGGTGGAGGGCGGCGTCTCCTCCCTGACCGAGGTGCTGGCCAACGACAAGGGCCTGCCCCTGCCGGTGGTGGAGATCGACTTCCATATAGACCGGCGGCTGCAGTTTACCGGGGGCGGCAACTACGCCCTCAGCGACCAGAGCTACCGCCGGGACGTGTTCACCCTGGCCGCCCGGGAGCGGGTCACCCGCACCCTGGAGTTCCGCTGTACCGAGCGGGGCTACTTCCGCATTGAGGAGGCCGGGGTCGCCGCCCGGGACCTGTTCCTCACCCAGAAGTACCTGGGCTCGTTCCCCCAGCACACCGAGTTTTACGTGCTGCCCAAGGGGGTGCCGGTGGGGCAGGTGGCCCCGCCCTTCTCCCGGATTATGGGGGAGATGGTGAGCCGGAAGAAGATCTACGACGACCCCTTCGCCTTCGCGGGCCTGCGGGACTATGCCCGGGGCGACCCCATGAAGTACATCAACTGGAAGGCCACCGCCCGGGCGGGGAAGATGCTGACCAACCTCCACGAGTCCACCCTGAGCCAGCGGGTGGTCCTGCTGCTGGACATGGAGGGGGCGGCCGACCCCCTCAACGAGGCGTCGGTGCGGCTGTGCTGCGCCCTGTGCCAGCGCCTGCTGGAGGAGGGGGTGAGCCTGGCCGCCTACAGCAACGGGACGGACGCCGCCACCGGGGCCCGGTGGGAGCTGGAGGGCCTGCAGGGCGGGGGCAGCCAGCTGTACCTGAAAAAGCGCTTTGCCTGCATCCAGGCCGGGGACGGGCTGGAGGACGTATGCCGGGTGCTGCCGGAGCAGCCGGGGAAAGAGGACCTGGTGGTGCTCCTGTCCTACCGGCAGCGGCCGGAGCTGGCGGAGGCCTTCGCCCAGGCGGTGGGCCCGGGCCGCGGGGTGCAGGTGATCCCCTGCCGGGGGGAGCGCCGGGAGCTGCCCGCCCATAAAAATGTGTCTCTGGTGTGGACGGAGGTGTGACCATGGAGCGAGTGTACCAGTGGTTGGGAGCCAGCCGCCAGGCGCTGCTCCTGCGGCTGCTGGCCCGGGTCCACTGGGGCCTGGTGGGCGGCACGGTATGCGTGGTGTTCTCGGAATACCTGCGGATGATGGGCCTGACCCAAGGCCTGCCGGTGCTGCCCCTGTTCCTGCGGGGGCTGCTGTTCGGCATCCCGGTGGCCCTCAGCTTCTACGCCGAGACCAGGCTGCCGGCCATGTGGCAGTTCCTCCTGGCCTCGGTGGGGATCGCCCTGGTGTCCTGGGGGCTGCTGGGCCACCTGGGCGGGCTGGTTATGGGGGCGGTGCTGGGATTTTTCCGGCTGCGCAGGCGCCTTCACCAGGAGACGAAGCCCTCGGCTTTCGAGGCGCCCAATCCCTGGTTTTTCATCCTGTTCCTCTACGCCTTCGGCTTCAGCGTGTTCTACCATCTTCCCCTGGTGCAGAAGCTGGCGGCGGCGTCCCTGGTGCTGGACCTGCTGCTCTACGCCGCCGGGAAGCTGCTGGGCCGGCTGGACCACTACCTGGAGGAGAGCCGGGACATCTACGGCCTGCCCGCCCGGCGCATCCTGCGCACCGTGGGGGCAGCGGTGGGGGCCGGGGCCCTGCTGGGGGCCGCCGTCCTGCTGGTGCCGGCGCTGCTGATGTCCGGGGAGCTGTACCTCCAGCACCCTGAAGGCGAGGTGGAGGTGGGGATCGATTATTGGGGGGAGGTCTCCCCCATGCCCACCCAGGAATACCCCGACTACAGCCCGCCGGAGAGGGACAGCGCCTTCCCCGGGGAGTTTTTCTACCTGGCGGCTGTCGCGGGCGGGGCCGTGCTGGCGGCGGTGATGGTCCGGCTGTGCCGGAGCGGCCGGCGGGTCTCCCGGGAGGGCCAGGATGTCATCGAGCGGTTGGGCGCCGAGACCAGGGAGGGGCTACCGGCCTCACCCGGCCAGCGCCAGCCCCTGTTGGACCTCAGTCCCAGCGGGGTGATCCGACGCCGCTACAGGAAGGTGGTGCGCAGGGCAAAAAAGGAGGCCCCCAAGCCCTGGCAGACCCCCGGGGAGATTGAGGCGGACCGGAACCTGCAGGTCCCGCAGCTCCACCGGCTGTACGAAAAGGCTCGCTACAGCACCCAGCCCTGCACCCGGGAGGACGTGCGGGCGCTGAAGCAGGGGGAGCGGTCCCCCGGGCCGGATTGTTGAAACAGGAAATGCCCGGATGCGGCAGCATCCGGGCATTTTGGTCCGTGGCCGGATTGGACGGGAAAATCCCTCTGGGCTTCGCCCGCCGGGATTTTGTATGGAAACTGCAAGCCGCTGAGAAAAAGCTGCGCCCTTGCCCTTTTCCGCAAAAAGTTGGTAGCAAGCCAAAGCGTTGTGAGCGCGTTTACAAGCGAACAGCGGAGGCGCAGCGTGACTTTTTGCGGTGAGGGCAAGAGTTGTCCTCGCTGACGCTCGGTCAACTCCGGGGAGAAATTGCTTGGGAGTTTGAAAAACTCCCATTTTGCTTTGCAAAACCGCAATTCTCCCGCAGGTAAAAACGCG
>LBJMC04202__coassemble_693_pt1 | contig 21911 bp, 21 predicted proteins | sample LBJMC04202__metabat2_high_PE_010 | metagenome-assembled genome bin LBJMC04202
GCGGCGGCGGCTGCAGCTCAAATCCCTGTTCCCCCAAATGAAAACCGCCCCGGTGCGGGGCAACGTCCTCACCCGGCTGGAGAAGCTGGACCGGGGGGAGTACGCCGCCCTGGTGCTGGCGGCGGCGGGGCTGGAGCGCCTGGGGCTTGCGGGCCGCGTCAGCCGGTATTTTTCCGTGGAGGAGATGCTCCCCGCGGCGGGCCAGGGCATTTTGGCGGTGCAGGCCCGGGCGGACTTCGACCCCGCCTGCCTGCGGGGGTTCGACGACCCGGACAGCCGGGACTGCCTCCTGGCGGAGCGGGCCTTCGTCCGGGCGCTGGACGGGGGCTGCTCCTCCCCGGTGGCGGCCTACGCCACCATAGATGGGGCGGCCCTCACCCTGAGGGGCCTGTATGTGGACTCCCGTGGGGAGGCCTGCCGCCAGGCCATTTCCGGCCCCAGGGAACAGGGGGAGAGCCTGGGCGCTTCCCTGGCCCAGGACATGAGGAGGGAGCATCCGTGAAAACAGGACAGGTGATCTTGGTGGGGGCAGGGCCCGGGGACCCGGGCCTCCTCACCGTAAAGGGGAAAAAAGCCCTGGAGCAGGCGGAGGTGGTGGTCTACGACCGGCTGGTGGGCCGGGAGATCTTGGGCCTGATCCCCCCCGGCGCGGAGCGCATCGACGTGGGCAAGGAGGCCTCCCGCCACACCATGCCCCAGGAGGAGATCAACCAGCTCCTGCTGGACAAGGCCTTGCAGGGCAAGCGGGTGGTGCGCTTAAAGGGCGGGGACCCCTTCCTCTTCGGCCGGGGCGGCGAGGAGCTGGAGCTGCTGGCCCGCCACGGGGTGCCCTTCCAGGAGGTGCCGGGCATCCCCTCGGCCATCGCGGTGCCCGCCTACGGGGGCATCCCGGTGACCCATCGGGACTGTGCAAGCTCCCTGCATATTGTCACCGGGCACCAGCGGGCGGGCAAGCCCCTGGACATCCCCTTCCAGGCCCTGGTGCGGGCCGGGGGCACCCTGGTGTTCCTCATGGGGGTGGGGGCTCTGGAGGCCATCTGCCAGGGGCTCTTGGCTGCGGGCCTGGCCCCGGACACCCCCGCCGCCTTGGTGGAGCGGGGCACCACCCCCCGCCAGCGGGTGATCTTGGCCACGGCGGAGACCCTGCCCCAGCGGGCCCGGGCGGAACAAGCCCAGAGCCCCGGGGTGATCGTGGTGGGGCAGGTGTGCGCCTACGCCGGGGAGATGGACTGGTTCGGCCGCCTGCCCCTCAAAGGGAAGCAGGTCATCGTCACCCGGCCCCGGGAGCGGGCGGGCACCCTCGCTCAAAAGCTGCGGGAGCTGGGGGCGGAGGTCACCGAATTCCCCTGTATCGAGACCGTGCCCCTCACCCCCTGCCCGGCCCTGGAGGAGGCCTTGACCCACATTTCAGAATATGAGTGGCTGGCCTTTACCAGCCCCGCCGGGGTGGCGGCCCTTATGGGCCACCTGGACCGCACCGGCCGGGACGTGCGGGCCCTGGGAAATATCAAATTGGCGGCCATCGGCCCGGGCACCGCGGGGGAGCTGAAAAACCACGGCCTGCGGGCCGACCTGGTGCCGGAGACTTACGACGGCGCCCACCTGGGGGCGGCCCTGTGCGGCCAGAAGCCCCAGGGCAAGGTGCTGCTCCTCCGGGCCAAGGCGGGCTCCCCGGCCCTGCCCGAGGTCCTGGCGGCCGCGGGCATCCCCTGCGACGACGTGGCCTGCTACGAGACCCGCTACCCCTGCCCCAATGGGGAACAGGTCCGGGCCCTGCTGGAGCAGGGGGCCATTGTCACCTTCACCAGCGCCTCCACGGTAAAGGGCTTCCTGGCCGCTTTGGGAGAGGGGGCGGACCTGTCCCGGGTCACCGCCGCCTGCATCGGCCCCCAGACCGAGGCGGAAGCCAGACAGCGGGGGCTTTTCACCATCACAGCAAACCAGGCCACCATGGACAGCTTGGTGGCGCGGATCATGGAGGAGAACTGATATGGAACTGATCAAACGGCCCCGCCGCCTGCGGGGCAGCGAGGCGGTGCGCCGCCTGTGCCGGGAGACCCGCCTCTCCCCGGACAGCCTGATCTACCCCATTTTCGTGGACGAGGCCTTAACGGGCAAGCGGGCCATCGATTCCCTGCCCGGCCAATACCACTACGGCCTGGACACAGTGGCCCAGGCGGTGGAGGAGTGCCGGGCCGCCGGGGTGGGCAGCTGCATCCTCTTCGGCCTGCCAAAAGAGAAGGACGAGTTGGGTTCCTCCGCCTGGGCGGAGGATGGGGTGGTGCAGGAGGCCATCCGGAAAATCAAAGAGGCGGACCCGGACTTCTACGTGGTCACCGACGTGTGCCTGTGCGAGTACACCAGCCACGGCCACTGCGGGGCCCTGCGGGACCACACCGTGGACAACGACGCCACCCTGGAGCTGCTTGCGAAAACCGCCCTCTCCCACGCCCGGGCCGGGGCGGACATGGTGGCCCCCTCGGACATGATGGACGGCCGGGTGGCCGCCATCCGCAAAGCCTTGGACCAGTTTGGCTTCCACCACATCCCCATCATGGCCTACTCGGCCAAATACGCCTCGGCCTTTTACGGGCCCTTCCGGGAGGCGGCGGGCTCCGCCCCGGCCTTCGGCGACCGCCGGGGCTACCAGATGGACCCCCACAACCGGAAGGAGGCCCTGAAGGAGTGCGCCCTGGACGTGGAGGAGGGGGCGGACATCCTCATGGTGAAGCCGGCCCTCTCCTACCTGGACGTGATCCGGGAGTGCGCCGACGCCTTCGACCTGCCCCTGGCGGCCTACTCCGTGTCCGGGGAATACGCCATGATCAAGGCCGCCGCCCAGGCCGGCCTCATTGACGAGCACCGGGTCATGTGCGAGTCCGCCCTGTCCGTGTTCCGGGCGGGGGCGGGCATCCTCATCACCTACTACGCCAAAGAGCTGGCCCAGGCCATTTTGAAAGGGGAGATCGGATGATGGAGCAGTCTGCCGCGCTGTTTGAGCGGGCCAAAAAAGTGCTGCCCGGCGGGGTGAACAGCCCGGTGCGGGCCTTCCGCTCCGTGGGGCTTACACCCCGGTTCATCGCCAGGGCCCAGGGGGCCTACCTGTGGGACGTGGACGGCAGCCGCTACACCGATTACGTATGCTCCTGGGGACCCATGATCCTGGGCCACAACCACCCCCTCATCCGGGAGGCGGTGGAGCGTGCCGTGAAAGACGGCCTGTCCTTCGGGGCCTCCACCCAGCGGGAGGTGGAGATCGCCGAGCGGATGACCCGGATGGTGCCCCACCTGGAGATGGTGCGCATGGTCAACTCCGGCACCGAGGCGGTGATGTCCGCCCTGCGCCTGGCCCGGGGCGCCACCGGCCGGGACAAGATCGTAAAATTCGAGGGCTGCTACCACGGCCACAGCGACTGCATGCTGGTCAAGGCCGGGTCCTCCGCCGTGGCGGAAGGGGGCAAGCCCAGCTCCGCCGGGGTGCCCAGGGGCACCGCCAAAGACACCCTCACCGCCTCCTTCAACGACCTGGAGAGCGTAAAAGCTCTTTTCGCCCAGTACCCCGGGGAGATCGCCTGTATCATCGTAGAGCCTGTGGCCGCCAACATGGGGGTGGTGGGGCCCAATCCCGGCTTTTTGCAGGGCCTGCGGGACCTCTGTGACAGGGAGGGGGCGCTGCTCATCTTCGACGAGGTCATCACCGGCTTCCGGCTGGCCAAGGGGGGTGCAGGGGAGTATTATGGCGTGCGGGCCGACCTGGTCACCTTCGGGAAGATCATCGGCGGGGGCATGCCTGTGGGGGCCTACGGCGGCAGCCGGGCGCTGATGGAGCAGGTGGCCCCCTGCGGCCCGGTGTACCAGGCGGGGACCCTCTCCGGCAACCCGGTGGCCATGGCCGCGGGCCTGGCCCAGCTCACCTATTTGGACCAGCACCCGGAGGTGTACACCACCATCGCCCAGCTGGCGCAGCGCCTGGCCCAGGGCATGCGCCAGGCCGCGGCGGACACCGGCGCCCCGGTGCGGGTCAACCAGGTGGGCAGCCTGGTGGCGCCCTTCTTCACCCCCGGGCCGGTGGAGGACTTCTCCTCCGCCTCCCGCAGCGACCTGGACAAATACGCCGCCTACTTCGGGGAGATGCTGGCCCGGGGGGTCTACCTGGCCCCCGCCCAGTTCGAGGCCATGTTCGTCTCTTACGCCCACACCCAGGGGGACATCGACCAGACGGTGCAGGCGGCGGGGGAGGCCTTCTCCCGGCTGTACCGATAAGGCGACCCAGGCCGGGCACTCCCCCGCCCGGCTCCGCCGGGCCCTCCCGCGGCGCGGGAGGGCCCCCGCCTCTCGGCGGGGCCGGGGAGTGCCCGGCCCCAGGACCACCACAAAACAAAAAAAGGACGGCACACGCCGTCCTTTTCTGTTACCGCCTGTCGTCCAGGCGGGCCACAACCTTCTTCTGCTTTTTCTTCTTCTCGGGCTTGATCTTCTTCCCCTTCAGCTTCCGGGTGTATTTGACCTCCTTCTGGAGCTCGTCCCCTATATGGGCCTTCAGGTTCTCAAAGGCCTTGTCGTCCAGGCCGTTGAGCAGGACGATGGTGAGAATGGACCGCAGGTCCATGTCCCCGTCCTTGTACATGTCGTCCAGCAGGCTGCACAGCTTCTTGACCGGCTCGCTGTCCGGGTAAGAGACCGCCAGGTCCTGGCACTTGGGCACCACCTTCTCCTTGACGAAGGTGACGAACCGCACCTGCCCGTAGACGATTTTCTCCTCGTTGAGCTCCCCCTTCAGCTCGGGGAAAATGTTCACCAGGCGGTTGAGGAAGAACAGGGGGTCGACGTTGCGCTCGTCCCCCTTGCCCCGCTGCTTTTTCTGCTGCTGCACCAAAGCCACCCGCTTGGGGCCCTGCACCACTTCCAGAAAGTCGTTGAGGATGCTCTCCGCATCGGCCCGGGTGCCCTCTTTCTCGTCGAACATCCACAGGGAGAGGCTGCGCCAGTCCCCGGGCTTTTTGTCCGCGGTAAGGGTGGTGGACCGCAGCTGGAAGCGCTGGTGCTGCCGATCGTACAGCAGGCTGTAGGCCACCTCGTCGGTGGCGAAGATGACCGCCTGGCCGGCCGGGTCCTCCAGGGGCTGGGGGGCGGAGAAGCCCTGCTTCTCCAGCTCCTGGGCCAGGCCCTCCTCTATCAAATGAAATGCGTTGAATTCCAAACCGTATCACTCCAGAGCTCGTAGATTCACCGCCTATTATACCACGCCGCCGGGGGAAAGTCCACCACTATTTCGCGGGGGGATTATTGCTTCCGGGTATGTTCGGCCTTTCCAAAGCAGAAAATTCTCAAAGGGGGCACAGCCCCCTTTGTATCCCCCACGGGGGAGAGCACTCCCCCGCACCCCCTCCTACGAGGCGGGGCTCCGGTCTCGGCTCCCGCCTCGGTCGGTCCTGGACGGTGCCCACCGGGCACCAGGACCCCCCTCGCACCCCCCGTAAGGGCACGCTCCGCCCGGCCTGGGATGATTTCAAAAAGGATTCTTAACAGAAACGGGTAAGTTTGAGGTGCGATGTTGTTTTAAGACAACTCAACTCCTCCCCATTCCACCACGGTAAACCCCGTCCGCTCCGGGGCGGTGAGCTCCTGGGCGGGGAGGTCCACCGGCTCCTCCACCGGCTTCCAGGCCATGAACACCCGCAGCAGGGTGTCCGGCTCCGGGGTCACGGTGAGTCGGGCGTGGTCTGTATATGCTTCCTGCTGGAAAGAGATCAGGTTGTAGGGATTCCCCTCCATCTTCGGCAGCCAGTAGATGATGAACTCCTGGGCCTCCTGGTCTGTCAGTCCCATCTGAGACAGAGCATCCTCCAAAAAGGCCGCGGCGTCCGCCCCCGCCACGCAGAAGCCCCGGGAGAAGTCATACTCCCAATCGCTCTCCCCCTCCCAGAATAAGCAGTAGTACTCCCGGCCGGTGGCGTCGGTGAGGGTCCCGTCCGGATGGGCGGTCACCTGCCAGCCGTCCCTATAGGCGGGGTAGGTGTGGGTCAGCTGGCCGTCGTAGTCCAGCGCCACCTCCACCTGGGTCGTCTCCTCCGGGTAGAGGTAGATGACGGGCTTGGCGATGCGGTCGCTGTCAGACCCGGTCGGGGCGGACTCCACCCCGGAGGAGGCGCTGGGCTCGCCGCCCGGCGGTTCCCCCTGGCAGCCCAGCAGGCCGCACAGCAGACATAGAGCAAGCAAAAACGCGATCCACTTTTTCATAAGGGCCTCCTTTCTCTGGTCGAGGTGCCTACTTTTCCAAATTAATCCTAGCATATTTTAGGGAGAAAATCAACTCACAAACAGGTTGCAAACATGTGACAGAAGGATGAAGGCCCAGGCTTGCCATTTTCCCTTTGCTATAGTATAATAAATGTTCTGGAAAACCATAGCGGCAGTGCCGCCAAATCATAGCATAGAATTGGGATGTGATCTCTTATGAACACCAGCGGGGAAAAACTGCGGCTGGCCGTGATCTTCGGCGGCCAGTCCTCCGAGCACGAAGTGTCCCTCATGTCCGCCACCTCCATCCTCCAAAACCTGGACCCGGAGAAGTACGACGTCACCATGGTGGGCATCACCAAAACGGGGAAATGGCTGCTGTACACCGGCCCGGTGGAGGACCTCACCACCGGCGCGTGGGAGCGGGGGCCGGTCACCCCGGCCTTTTTGTCCCCCGACCCCACGGTCCACGGCCTGGTGGCTCTGCGCGACACCGGCGCCCAGGTGATCCCCCTGGACGTGATCTTCCCCGCCCTCCACGGCAAAAATGGGGAGGACGGCACTATCCAAGGACTGTTCCAGCTCTCCGGCATCCCCTATGTGGGCTGTGACACCGAGTCCTCCGCCATCTGCATGGACAAGGCGGTGACCCACTCCCTGCTTGCCGCCGCAGACATCGAGCAGGCCCACTACCTGTGGTTCTACGCCGACCGGTTCGACGTGGCCCCGGACACCATCAAAAACAAGATCCAGGCCCGGCTGGACTTCCCCGTGTTCGTCAAGCCCGCCAACGCCGGCTCCTCCGTGGGCGTCAGCAAGGTAGAGCGCTTCGAAGATCTGGACGAGGCCATCCGCGTTGCCGCCAGAGAGGACGCGAAGATCGTGGTGGAGGAGGGCATCCGGGGCCAGGAGGTGGAGTGCGCCGTCCTGGGCAACCGGGAGGCACAGGCCTCCATCGTGGGGGAGATCGGCGCCTCCGCCCAGTTCTACGACTACGACGACAAATACATCAACGGCACCAGCCAGCTGTACATCCCCGCCCGCATCGACGAGGCGGTCAGCGACAAGATCCGGGAGGTGGCGGTCCGGGCCTACCGGCTGCTGGGCTGTTCCGGCCTGGCCCGGGTGGACTTCTTCGTCACCGAGGACGACCACAAGGTGGTCTTAAACGAGATCAACACCCTGCCGGGCTTTACCTCCATCAGCATGTACCCCAAGCTGTGGATGGCCATGGGCCTGAGCTATGGGGAGCTTTTGGACCGGCTCATCGACCTGGCCTTCCAGAAGGCCGGCAAGTGAGAGGGGGAGCCTTATGGATAACCGACCCATCGGCGTGTTCGACTCCGGCTTAGGGGGCCTTACCGCCGTAAAAGAGCTGGAGCAGGTGCTGCCCCAGGAGAGCCTGGTGTATTTTGGCGATACGGGCCGGGTGCCCTACGGCTCCCGCAGCCGGGAGACCGTGCGCCGCTACGCGAAACAGGACATGGCCTTCCTCCTGGAGCGGGGGGTCAAGGCGGTGCTGGCCGCCTGCGGCACGGTGAGCTCCACCGCCCGGGACATCGGCGAGAGCCTGGGGGTGCCCTACTTCGACGTGGTGCTCCCCACCGCCCGGGCCGCTGCCGCCGCCACGAAAAACAAAAAGGTGGGGGTCATCGGCACCAACGCCACTATCCACAGCGATGCCTACCGCAAGGCCCTGCTCCAGCTGGACTATAAGCTCCAGGTGTTCTCCCAGCCCTGCCCCCTGTTCGTGCCCCTGGTGGAGAACGCCTTTGTCTCCCCCCAGGACGAGGTGACCCGCCTGGTGGCAGAGCGGTACCTGGCCCCCATCCGGGAGGCCGGGGTGGACACCCTCATTTTGGGCTGCACCCACTACCCTATCATCAGCGCCACCATCGCCTCGGTGATGGGCCGGGGGGTCACCCTCATCGACAGCGGCCGGGAGGCCGCCACGGCCCTGGCCCAGGCCCTGCGGGAGGGGGACCTGCTCTGCGATGGGACAGCCCCCCGGCAGGCGGACTTTTTCGTCACCGACGAGCCGGAGAACTTCACCGGCGTGGCCGAGCTGTTTCTGGGCCACAGCGTCAACGGCCACACCTCCCGCATCAACATCGAGACCTATTGAGGTACGGCTATGCTGAAAGACGACTACGACATCGACATCATCGGCAGGCAGGAGTACGCCCCCCAGGAGAAGGGGGAGATCTCCCTGAGCACCACGGGCACCTACACCCAGCGGGGCGGGGCCCGGTTCATCGCTTATAAGGAGTACGACCAGGACGACCCCAAGCTGGCCCGCACCGCGGTGCTGAAGGTAGAGCCCGGCAAGGTGACCATGATGCGCGCCGGCTCTACCACCCGCCTCATCCTGGAGGAGGGCAGGCGGCACCTGTGTTTGTACGACACGGGCTACGGCCCCCTCACCGTGGGGGTGTTCACCAGCGAGCTCCACGACGCCCTCAAGCAGAAGGGCGGCTCCCTGCGCATCAAATATACCCTGGACATCGACTCCAACCTGTCCAGCAAAAACGAGATCCACGTGAAGGTGCGGCCCCGCAAGGCCAGCCGCCTTTCCGATTTATGACCACACGGAACCGGGCGGCTGCGGCGGCCCGATGCAGAAAGGAATGGTAGACCCATGTCACAGCTGGTTTCCCAAGCTACCCAACAACTCCGCCAGGCCGTGGAGGACGCCCTGCGCCAGGCCATGGCCGCCGGCGAGCTGCCCCAGGCGGACCTGCCCGAATTTATCCTGGAGGTCCCCGGCGACTCCGCCCACGGCGACTGGGCCTGCAACGCCGCCATGGCCGGCGCCAGGACCTTCCACGCCGCCCCCCGGAAGATCGCCCAGTCCATCGTAGACCACCTGGACCTGGCCCCCACCTACTTTGAAAAAGTGGAGATCGCCGGGCCGGGCTTTCTCAACTTCACCTACCGGCCCGCCTTTTACGCCGGGGTGCTCCAGGACATCAACCGCCTGGGCCAGGCCTACGGCCGCAGCGATGCCGGCCAGGGCCAGCGGGTGCTGGTGGAGTACGTCTCCGCCAACCCCACCGGGCCCATGCACATCGGCAACGCCCGGGGCGGCGTGCTGGGGGACGCCCTCTCCGCCGTGCTGGAGGCCGCGGGCTACCAGGTCTCCCGGGAGTTCTACATCAACGACGCCGGCAACCAGGTGAACAAGTACGCCGCCTCCCTGGAGGCCCGGTACCTCCAGCTCTACCAGGGCGAGGAGGCCGTGCCCTTCCCCGAGGACGGCTACCAGGGCCCCGACGTCATCGCCAACGCCAAGAGCTTCGCGGAGCTTTACGGGGACAAGTACGTGTCCGCCCCCAGCGAGGAGCGCAAGGCCGCCCTCATCGGCTACGCCCTGCCCAAGAACATCCAGGGCCTCCACGACGACCTGCTGCGCTACCGGGTGGAGTACGACAACTGGTTCCACGAGTCCACCCTCCACGAGAACGGCGCCGTGGGCCGGGTGGTGGAGCTGTTAAAAGAAAAAGGCGCCACCTACGAGAAGGACGGCGCCACCTGGTTCCACGGGGAGGAGTACGGCAGCGAGGACTTCGTGCTGGTGCGCAGCAACGGGGTGCCCACCTACGTGGTGCCGGACATCGCCTACCACTACGACAAGCTGGTGACCCGGCACTTTGACCTGGCCATCGACGTGCTGGGGGCCGACCACCACGGCTATGTGCCCCGGCTGAAGGCCGCCCTCACCGCCCTGGGGGTGGACGCCTCCCGGCTGGAGGTGGTGCTGATGCAGATGGTGCGCCTGGTGCGGGACGGGGAGATCGTCAAGGCCAGCAAGCGCAGCGGCAAGGCCATCACCCTGGTCACCCTGCTGGAGGAGGTGCCTGTGGACGCCGCCCGGTTCCTGTTCAACTCCTACGAGCCCAACACCCGCATCGACTTCGATTTGGACCTGGCGGTCCAGGAGGACAGCCAGAACCCGGTGTACTACGTGCAGTACGCCCACGCCCGCATCTGCTCTATTTTAAAGAACCTGAAGGCCGACGGCATCGAGCCCCGGGAGTGCACCGTGGAGGAGCTCTCCCTGCTCACCGCCCCGGAGGAGCTGGAGCTCATCCGGTACCTGTCCGCCTTTACCGGCGAGGTGGCCGCCGCCGCCAAGCTGAAGGACCCGGCCAAGATCACCCGCTACGTGATGAACCTGTCCACCCTTTTCCATAAATTCTACAACACCTGCCGGGTCAAGGGCAGCGACGAGGTCCTCCAGGCGGCCCGGCTGTACCTGTGTACCGCCACCCGCACCGTGCTGGAAAACGGCCTGGCCCTGTTCAAAGTCACCGCCCCGGAGAGCATGTGACCCGCGGCCCGACCCCCGGCGGGTCCCCCAGAGAGGAGTTGTGTTTCCCATGATCCAAAAACTGTTCGATTTCATCGAGAGCTGCCCCACCGCCTGCCACACGGCGGCCACCGTGGGCCGTATGCTGGAGGAGGCGGGCTTTACCCAGCTCCAGGAGACGGAGCCCTGGACTTTGGAGCCCGGCCGGGGGTACTTCACCACCCGGGGCATGAGCGCCCTCATCGCCTTCCGGGTGCCCAAAAAGGACTTCCGCGCCTTCTCCATCGTGGCCCCCCACGGGGACTCCCCCAGCTTTAAGGTAAAGGAGAGCCCCGAGCTTCGTGGGGAGGGCTTTACCCGCCTGAACACCGAGGTGTACGGCGGGGCCCTGCCCAAGCGCTGGGTGGACCGGCCCCTGTCCGTGGCCGGCCGGCTGGCCCTGCGCACCGAGACCGGCGTGGAGGCGAAACTGGTGAACATCCCCCGGGACCTGCTCATCATCCCGGGCCTGGCCCCCCACCTGGACCGGGAGCTGGCCAACCAGTCCGCCGCCCCGGACCTGCAGAAGGAGACCCTGCCCCTGCTGGGGGCGGAGGACGCCGACCTGCTGGAGCTGCTGGCCCGCAGCGTAGGGGCGGAGAAAAAGGACGTGCTCTCCCACGACCTGTACCTCTACGTGCGCCAGCGGGGCGCCGTGCTGGGGACGGGGGAGGAGCTCATCGCCGCCCCCCGCCTGGACGACCTGGAGTGTGTCTTTTCCGCGGTGACGGCCTTCCTCCAGAGCGAAAACCCGGAGAACGCCACGGTGTGCGCCCTCTTCGACAACGAGGAGACCGGCAGCCTCACCCGCCAGGGCGCGGACTCCACCCTCCTCGCCGACGTGCTGTCCCGCATTTGCCAGGCCATGGGCAAGGGGGAGGAGGAGAAGCTCCGGGCTATCCAGGGGGGCTTCCTCCTCTCCGCGGACAACGCCCATGGGGCCCACCCCAACTACCCGGAGAAGTCCGACCCCACCAACCGCTGCCGCTTGAACGGCGGGGTGGTGGTCAAGCACAGCACCCGCTACGCCAGCGACGCCGTCACCGCCGCCGTGTTCCAGCGCATCTGCGAAAAGGCCGGGGTGCCCACCCAGGCCTACTACAACAACTCCAAGCTGGCGGGGGGCTCTACCCTGGGGAACATCTCCGGCTCCCACGTGTCCATCCCCACGGTGGACATCGGCCTGGCCCAGCTGTCCATGCACTCCCCGGTGGAGACCGCCGGGGCCCGGGACCTGGGCTATATGGTGGCCGCCATGGCGGCCTTCTACCGCAGCGCCGTCACCCGGGAGGGGGACGGCAGCTACACCATCGCGTAAGGTAAAGAAAAGGAGGATTTCCCCCATGAGCCAGAACCTGCGCCAGCCCGGCTGGCAGAACGAGACCGTATTTTACCAGATCTACCCCCTGGGCTTCTGCGGCGCCCCCCTGGAGAACGACGGCCAGACCGTGAACCGCATCGCCAAGGTGAAGGATTGGCTGCCCCACCTGGTAAAGCTGGGGGTGGGGGCCGTGTACTTCTGCCCGGTGTTCGACTCGGACCGCCACGGCTACGACACCCGCGATTTCAAAACCATCGACCCCCGCCTGGGCTCCAACCAGGACTTCAAAGAAATCTGCCAGGCCCTGCACAGTGCCGGCATCCGGGTGGTGCTGGACGGCGTGTTTAACCACGTGGGCCGGGGCTTCTGGGCCTTCCAGGACGTGCTGAAAAACCGGGAGGCCTCCCCTTACAAGGACTGGTTTTATGTAAACTTCCAAGGCAACAGCGGCTATAACGACGGCCTGTGGTACGAGGGCTGGGAGGGCCACTACGAGCTGGTCAAGCTGAACCTGCAAAACCCCGCGGTGGTGGACTACCTTTTGGACTGCGTGGGTTTTTGGATGGACGAGTTTGACATCGACGGCCTGCGGCTGGACGTGGCCTACTCCCTGGACGAGAACTTCCTGCGGCGGCTCCACGGCTTCTGCAAGGGCCGGGAGCCCGGCTTCTTCCTCCTGGGGGAGATGATCCACGGGGACTACAAGCGCATCATGAACCCGGAAATGCTGGACAGCGTCACCAACTACGAGTGTTACAAGGGCCTGTACTCGGCCTTCAATTCCCTCAATCTGTTCGAGATTGCCCACTCCCTGGCCCGGCAGTTTGGCCCCGAGCCCTGGACCCTCTACAAGGGGGAGCACCTGTTCAACTTCGCCGACAACCACGACGTGAGCCGGGTGGCCACCATCCTCACCGATGAAAAGCAGCTGCCCGCCCTGTACGCGGTGCTGTTCTCCATGCCGGGCATCCCCTGCGTGTACTACGGCAGCGAGTGGGGCGCCACAGGCGACAAGCACCAGGGGGACGACGCCCTGCGCCCCTGCTTCGACCAGCCCCAGGAGAATGAGCTCACCGGGTTTATCGGGAAGCTGGCGCAAATCAAAGCCGGCAGCCGGGCCCTCAACTACGGCGACGTGAAGAACCTCACCCTGCGGAACAAGCAGTGGATTTTGGTGCGCCAGTGCCCCGAGGAGACCGCCATCCTGGCGGTAAACGCCGAGGAGAACCCCTGCCAGATGGAGTGCGCCTACCACGGCCCCGCCACCGAGCTCCTCACCGGGGAAAAGACCGACCTTTCCGGCACCGTGTCCCTCCCCGGCTACGGCGTAAAGCTCTACAAGATGGGCGGTTGACATCTCCGCTGAGCTGCGGTATAATAAAGACAGAAAAAGAGAGCCTGCCGATAGACGGCTGGCCCAAGTTATCTTTTACTTAGTGAAAAGTAGCCGATTCCTTGGGAGGGGCGGCTACTTTTTCGTTCCTTGGATATATGCTATAACCAACGTGACAACGATCCCAAGGATCATCAACACAATGGAGAGCATCTCAAAGTCACTCATAAGCTGCCCTCCTTTCCACAGATTCCGTCATGCGGTTCTATGTACACAGAGGGTCCAGGCCCTCTGATTGAAGGCCAGCCGCCTACCGTTTTTTCTGGCAGACTCTCACGGGGATGTCCCCGCAAGCCCATTCTAGCAGAAAAAACGCCATCTTGCAACAGAAAAAGCCCCCAGGCAGCGTACAGCCTGAGGGCTTCTTTCGTGGCAAGAGCCATACGCTCCAAAAATCCCGGAGCGCCCCTCAGCGGAGGGATTTTATTGCCCCGCGCGGGCACGCGCCCCGGTCACGGGCTTACGGATCGTACACCACCCCGTCCTCCGCGGCCCAGAGGAGGGTGCCGTATTTGTCCAGCATTTCGTGGGCGGCCTCTTGGCTCTCCCAGACAAAATCCCGGGATTCGTAGTAGTACACCTTTTCAATGTCTCCCCAGGGGAGCTGGTCGGAGGGGGAGATGACGTTTTCCATCGCAAACGCAGGAGCCCCATCTTCCCGCAGTTGCTCCAAGGTCTCCGCCCGATCGTCGCCGTACATGTCCTCCCAGGCCTCCTGGGTGAGGGGATATTCTGCGTCCCAGGCCTTGGATTCTGCGCCCCCGTGGAACCAGGCGCTGATAGAGTCGTAAATGGTGTTGGAGGCGACGATGACCAGGATGGGCTCGTCGATGGGATCGCCCTCCTTATAGGAGCCCGAGGTGGTGGCGGGGATAAACTGGAACATGGGGGAGAGGGAGAAAGGCCTTTGGATATGGACCGTCAACTCTCCGTCGGTGACGGAGACCCCTTTTATCGTGTCCTCTACTGGGGCATAGAAAGGGTAGCAGGTCACGAACAGCCCCAGGCCGAAAGAGACCAGCAGCCCTCCCAGGGTGGCAAACACCCCGATGAGGATACGCTTCCTCCGCAGGCCGCTCTTCACTTTCTTCAGCCCCTTCGCCACGGCGGCGTCCTTGTCCGCCCCGTCCCCGGGGGTGGGGGCGGGCGCCTCCTTCAGGGCGTGGTAGGCCTCCTGGCAGGCCGCGCAGTCTTTCAGGTGCTCCTCCACCAGGGCGGCGGTGTCGGGGGAGCACACCCCGTCCACGTACAGGGGCAGCAGGTCTTGGATGACCTTACAGGTGACTTTCATTCCAATTCCTCCTTTAGCTTCAGCCGCGCCCGGTGGTAGGTGACCCGGGCCCAGCTCTCGGTTTTCTCGAACAGGGCGGCGATTTGGGCGAAGCTCAGCTCCCCAAAGGCCCGCAGCCAGAACACCTCCCGGTAGGGGTCGGGCAGCTTGTGCAGGGCTTGGTGGATTTTCATGGCGGCTTCCTTGTCCTCAAAGCGCTCCTCCAGATCGGCGGGGTCGGGCCAGGCCTCGTCCGGGGGCGGGGCCTGGGTGCGGCGGCGTTTCTTCTGCAGGGTAAACCAGGTGTTCTTGGCGATCTGGCACAGCCACACCGACAGCTTGCACTCCCCGTGGAAGGAGTCGATGGCCTTCAGCGCCTTGAAGAACGCCTCCTGGCACACCTCCTCCGCCAGGTGGGGGTCCCGGGTCAGGTGCAGGCAGTAGCCGTACACCGCGTCGTAATAAGCGGCGTAGATCTGTTCAAAATCCTCCATGCCCTCACCCCTTTTCGCCCATAAGACTGCTGTGCCGCTGTTTTGTTACAGCTTTTTTCTTTTAGCATACAATAATATTTTCCCTTTGAAAAGAGAAATTTTTTTATTGCGATTTTCCTCCTGCCCGGGTATAATCGGGCTAAAGGGAGGTGTTCCTATGGATTTGCTCACCTATTCCGTGTTTGCCATCCCCCTGTGGGTGGCCCAGTTCGCCCTGTATTTCTATCTCCGCAGCGCCCGCCGCCCCCGGAAGAGCCTCATCGCCAAGTGCGCAGGCAGCTTCCTGGCCGTGGGCAGCGCCGGGTTCGCCCTGCGCCTTGCCGGGGAGAACCCCTTCGCCCAGGTGGTCTTCTGGTTCTTCCTGCTGTGCACCGCCGCCGACGCCCTGCTGGAGATCAGCTTTGTCCCGGGCATGCTGGTGTTCGGCGCGGCCCACGTCTGCCTGATTTTCTGGCTGTGGGGCCTGAGCGCCCCCACCTGGTGGAGCCTTGCCCTGTGGGTGGCCGTGTACATCCTCACCGCCGTCCTCTTCCGCAAAGAGCTGCCCACCCTGGGCAAGCTCACCGTGCCCTTTTTGCTGTACCCGGCCCTGCTGGGGGGCAGCCTGGCCTTGGCCGCGCCCCTGCCCTTTACCGCCGGGGCCCGCTGGTGGCCCGTGGCCCTGGGCTGCCTGTTATTCTATATCTCCGACATGCTGGTGGCCAAAAACCAGCTCTCCCGCTGGCCCGACAAATGGCAGAAGCCCATCATGGCCCTGTACTGGGCCGCCCTCTACCTCATCAGCATGGGCACGTGGCCGTGCTGAACGGGAAAAACCCCTATCCGCTCACTTCGTTCGCTAACCGGGGTTTTTGGGAAGCAGCAAACCAGGGCTAAGCACGCCCTTGGGGGGTGTGCGAACGAGTCAAGTTTCGCTTCGCTCAACTTACTCGGCCGAGTTTCGCATCCGCGAAACTCGCGGCAAGATAAAAACTTATACCTCGTAGGAGGGGGTGCGGGGGAGGCGTTAAGCGCCTGTGGCGCTTTCCCAACGCCGACCGAACCGGCAGGTGAGACCTCTCCCCCGTGGGGGGATACAAAGGGGGGCGATGGATGGTCGCCGGTGGCGACCATCCATCGCCGACCGAGGCGGCAGCCGAGACCCTGTCCCCCTTTGAGGAAATGGTGCTAAGAAGAAAGCGCAGTAAAGAGTGGCGGAAGGCTTACCACCCCCAGAGCGGGAAAATTCTATCTTTCAGGTATTCTGAGCTTTTAAGGGCAACTCCCCCAGTCATGGCGCAGCCATGACAGCCCCCTCGGAGAGGGGGTGAGCGAGCGCCGGTGGCGCTCTGCCGCGAACCGACCGAGCCGGCAGGCGAGACCCAGCCTCCCTCTTTGAGGGAGATGCCGCCGCAGGCGGCAGAGGGAGTACAAATCAGCTGACTTTTTACCGCAAAGGAGGTGCCGGGAATGACAGGCAGCGATGTGGGCGGGCTGGTGCTGACGTGTTTCATCGGCGTGGTGCTGGTGGCGCTGGCGGTGGTGCTGCTCCGCGGCAAGGGCGGGTTCCTCATTGCCGGGTACAACACCATGCCCCCCAAAGAGCAGGCCAAGTACGACGAGAAGGCCCTGTGCCGGTTTGTGGGGAAGATTTTGCTGCCGGTGGGGCTGCTGTCCCCCGCGGTGGCGGTGGGGGGCATCTTCCATATCGGGTGGCTGCCCAAGGCCTACTTCGCGGTGATCACCGCCCTGGCGCTGTTCGCCGTGGTGTACGCCAACACCGGCGGGCGGTTCCGGAAATAATAGCGCGAAAAGAAATCCCCTGGCAAATGCCAGGGGATTGTGTTGTTTTTGGGCTTATTTCAGCTCGAAGATGGCCTCGGTCTCCACGGGCATGTTGCCGGGGAGGACGCTCATGCCGATGGCGGAGCGGCTGGGGGCCCCTTCCTCCTGGCCCCACAGGTCGATGAGCAGCTGGGTGCCGCCGTTGGCCACCTGGGGCTGGGCGTAGAAGTCCGGGGTGGAGGCCACGAAGCAGGTCACCTTCACCGGGCACTTGACCAGGTCCAGGTCGCCCACCTCGGCCTTGAGCACGGCCAGGACGTTGAGCATGCTGTCTCTGGCGTAGTCGTAGCCCTGCTCCTGGGTGACCTCCTCCCCCAGCTTGCCCACGACGGGGGTGCCGTCTACGGAGGGGCCGCAGCCGGAGATGTACACCAGCTTCTCCCCGAAGCGCTTGGCCGGGGTATACAGGCCGCCTTTGGCGGGGGGCTGGGGCAGGGTGAGGCCCAGGGCTTGCAGTTTTTCTTCGATCTTGCTCATTGTGATCGTCCCTTTCTGAAAAAAATTAATTGCGTTTTATAAGTTTCCCGCTGTGGTGACGCGGGTCGGTCCCATTGACGAATACCCGGGCGAGGCCGGAGGCCAGCTGCTTGGGGCTTTGGAAGGTGGCCCGGTCGGTGAATTTGGCCGGGTCAAAGAGGAGCACATCGGCGTAGTACCCGGGGAGCAGGGCGCCCCGGTCCTTAAGCCCCAGGCGCTTCGCGGGGAGGCTGGTCATCTTTTGCACCGCCTGGCCGAAGGTGAGGAGTTTTCGCTCCCGGACATACTCCCGCAAAAACTTGGGGAAGGCCCCGTAGAGCCGGGGATGGGGCATGTCCCCGCCGCCGTAGAGGGCGTCGGAGATAAGGGACACCCAGGGCAGGGTGAGCACCCGGTCCACATCGGCCTGAGCCATGCTCATCAAAATCACCCCCACCTTGCCCTGGCTGCGGGCCACCAGGCCGCAAAGGAGCTCCGCCTGGGAGACCCCAGCAAGCTCCGCTGCGGCGGTGAAGTCCAGGCCGGCGAGGGGCCGGTCCTCCTCCGCGGTCACGGAGCTGATGGAGATGCGCTTCCAGCCGATGGAGGACACCATGTTGTCCCAGCCGTCGAATTCTTTGGTGATCTCTGTTTCCAGCAGCTCCCGCCCCGGGCGGGTGGCCAGGAAGGCGCACACGTCGCCCCCGGCCGCGGCCACCACCGTGGGGGGCACCAGGGACAGGATGGTGGTGGAGCCCGCCGGGTAGGGGTAGGCGTCGGCAGTGGCGTCCTGGCCCTGGGCCCGGGCGGCCTCCAGGGCGGCGATGGCCTGTTCGATGCCCCAGCCGTGGTTTTTGAGCCCAGTCACCTTGAAGTGGCTGATGTTCACCCCCACCCCGGCCTGATGGCCGATTTGAAGTACCTCCTCCACGGACTGGGTGAGGGAGTTGCCCTCCCCCCGGATGTGGCTGGTGAGGTAGCCGCCGTACTCCCCGGCGATTTTGGCCAGGAAGGCGAAGTCCTCGGTGGTGCTGTAGCACTCCGGCGTGTACATGATGCCGCAGGACAGCCCCAGGGCCCCGGCCTCCATGGCGTCCCGGACGTAGGCTTCCGCCTGCTGGCGGGTGTCCGCGGTGAAGGGTACGTCCCCATAGCCCTTGCAGGCGGTGGTGATGGCCCCGGTGGCCCCCAGCACCCCCAGGTTCAGGGGATGGGGGCGGCTCTCCAGGGCGCGGAGGAAGTCGGAGACTTTGGGGAAGGCGCTGCCGGACGGGGCCTTGCCCAGACAGGGCTCGATAAAGTCGTAGAGGGCCTGGCGGGTCTCCGGCGTGCTGGGGGTGGGGGCCAGGCCGCAGTTGCCCATGACCACGGTGGTGAGGCCCTGGGCCAGCTCCAGCTCCCCGAAGTTGGGGTCGAAAAGGGCGGCCAGGTCGCAGTGGCGGTGGGCGTCGATAAAGCCGGGGGTGGCGGTCATGCCCTCTCCGTCGATGGTCTCGGCGTCCAAGTCGCCCAAGGGTGTTTCGCTGACGGCTTCGATACGCTCCCCGCTTAGCAGGAGCTCGCCGGGGAAGGGCTCCCGGCCGGTGCCGTCGCAGATCATCACGTTTTTGATGTGGATCATACCAGCATCCCCCGGGCGGCCACGTCCATGGGGCGCAGGGCCCCGTCCTGGGCCACGAACACGTGGTTCTGCATATTCACCGCGGTGCACACGTGGATGGGCACCAGCTCCAGCACCTGGCCCACGGTAAGGCCCGTCTCACCGTTCTGGGCGGTGAGGATGCCGTGCTCCTCGTTCATGCGGCGGAGCTGGAGGTTCCAGTCCGGCTGGCCGTCCTTCCCGATGGGGATGGCGTAGCCGGGATAGTGGTAGGGCTCCGCGTCCAGGGGGATGTCCGTGGGGAAGGTCTTGGTGCCGCCGTCCAAAATGGCGTAGCCCGGGGCGGGGGTGCTCACCACCGTGGCGTAGAGCCGCACGGCGATCTGGTCAAAAGTGGCGCAGTGCTCCCGGGTGAGCATCCAGTCGCCGAAAATGTAGGTGCCGGGGCGGACCTCGGTGACCAGGCCGGTCTCCGCCGCCTGGCGCCAGGTGGGGGTGGAGCCCACGCTGATGTCCTGGACCTCCACCCCGGCGGCCCGGATGGCCTGGGCCACGTCGTACATGAGCTGGGCCTCCTCCTTCCCGGCGGCGGCGTTGTCCTGGGTGGGCGCGCCGTGGAGCACCAGGCTTTTGAAGGTGTAGATGCCGGTCAATCGCAGGTTTGGCAGGGCGGCCACGGCTTTGGCCAGATCCACCGCGTGGTCCCGGAGGACGCCGGTGCGCTGGGCCCCGGTGTCCACCTCCAGCCTGACCTCCAGGGGGAGGCCCGCGGCTTCGGCGGCGTCGCTTAGGGCTTTGGCGCCAGCCAGGCTGTCCACGGCCAGGATGAGCCGCCGCACCCGCCGGCTGAGGGCCAGGGCCCTCTTGATGCGGAAATCGCCCACCATGGGGTAGGCGAGGAAGATGTCCTCCGCCCCGCCGTCGGCCATGACCTCCGCCTCGCTGACCTTGGCGCAGGTGATGCCCGCGGCCCCGGCCTCCAGCTGGAGCCGGGCGAAATAGGGCATTTTATGGGTCTTGATATGGGGCCGCAGCTGACAGCCCGCGGCATTTACGCCCTGCTGCACCCGGGCGATATTCTCCCGGGCCAGGGGCTCGTCCACCACCAGGCAGGGGGTCTCCGGCACGGGGAGCCGCCCCGCGCGGATCTCATGGAACACGTTCACGCTTTCACTCCTCCCAGCCCCCAAGGGGCTTTGCTTTTTCTAGTATAGCACGATTTTTCTTGGGGGGCAATCTGCGCGTGACCGCGCAGGACAAGAAAATTCCTCCATTTCATTCCGGAATTTTGGAAGCGCAACCGGGCCTGACAGGAAAATTTTTCTGGGCTTCGCCCTGCGGAATTTTGGGGGAGACTCCCTCCGTCACGCCGGGGCCGGCGGAAGGGAGGGCGCTTTCTTGATTGTCCCCTCCCCCTTACCCCCTCCCGCGCCCATATTTTTGTGAAAGAGGGGGCTGCGCTGGCGCGGGAGGGGGAAAAATATTCTATACATCTCATTTCAAAGGGGGCGTTGCCCCCTTTGGAACCCCCGGCGAGAGTTAAGGATAGAGGAAGATGATTAATCTTTTTGATAATTGGAACTTTTGATGGGTACTCCCTCAGTCGCGCCGATGGCGTGACAGCTCCCCCATAGGGGGAGCCGAGACTTGCCTCCCCCTACGGGGGAGGTGCCGCCGAAGGCGGCGGAAGGGGTAAGCGAGGGTGGGTATTGCTTGTGGGAACCCCGTTGCGGCAGGCCAGGAACGGGCATGCCCTTACGGGGGGAAGGGGGTCCTGGTGCCCGGTGGGCACTGCCAAGGACCGACCGAAGCGGCAGCAGAGACCGGAGCCCCCTTATAAAACCTATATTTTGAAAAAAATCTTCCCCCTCCCGTACAAGCAAGCCATTCTCCTCCGCTTGTTGCCCTTACGGGAGGGGGTAAGGGGGTGGGAAAAACTTTCGCTGCATTGTATTCTCAAAGGGGGGCAAGCCCCCCTTTGTATCCCCCCGCAAGGGGAAGGGTCCCCTTGCAACCCCTCTACGAGGCGGGGCTCCGCCCCCCTCGCACCCCCCAAGGACACGCTTGACCCAGCCTTGCAGAAAAAGGGAAAGCTCCCCCTGCGCCGACCGATCCGGCGGGTGAGATGGGGGTGGGGAGCGCTGGGGCGGGCCCCGCAGGCACGGCTGCGCCGTGACTGCTTGCCTGCAGGGCGAGGCGGCATCGCGGAGCGATGGCGGAGGGGCCCGCCGGCGGCGGGGAAATGGCTTGTCCTTTGTGGCGGCGGGGGATAAAATAAAACCAGGCGGTCACCTTTTTGGAGGGAAAAGCATCTAACAGGTGTACCGGTACAAAAGAGAGGAAAAAGGAGGCGGCAGGATGGAACAAGAGCTCTTGCGCCTGGTGAAGCTGGCCCGGGCCGGGGACCGGGAAGCCTTTACCCAGCTGGTGCTCTCCCAGGAGAGGATGCTCTCCCGGGTGGCCATGGGGATCTTAAAAAATCCCGACGACGCGGCGGACGCGGTACAGGACGCGGTGCTGGAGGCCTGGCAGGGTATCGAGAAGCTGCGGCAGCCCCGGTATTTCAAGACCTGGCTGGTGCGCATTTTGATGACCAAGTGCTACCATATCAGCTCCCTGCGCAGCAAGCACAATCACAGCCCTTTGGAGGAGGCGTTGGACGCCGGGAGCCTGCCGGACTGGGACCAGGCGCTGGACGTGGGCAACACACTGCGTTCCCTGCGGCCGGAGGACCAGATGATTTTGGGCTTGTTTTACTACGACGGGCTCTCGGTGCGGGACATCGCCAAGGCGCTGGGCATCAGCCAGGACAGCGTGAAGCAGCGGCTGCACCGGGGGAGGAAGCGGTTTCAGGCAGCGTATTTGGAAAAGGAGGAACTTTGCCATGAAAAATAACCGGCAGGAAGAGGCCATCCGGGCATATTTTGCCCGGGAACAGGTACCGGAGCAGGTACATCAAAAGCTC
>LBJMC04202__coassemble_710_pt1 | contig 21545 bp, 18 predicted proteins | sample LBJMC04202__metabat2_high_PE_010 | metagenome-assembled genome bin LBJMC04202
GTGAAGAAGGAAGAAGGGGCAATATGCAGGGAAAGGGATTCAAAAATGCGTGGGGAGGGGTGAGGGAGGGGTAAGGGAGGAGGGAAAGGGACGGGGTGTTACTTGTATAAAACGCTCGCTTTTTTGGCGAAAAAGCGGGGCAAAAAGGTTACAAAGCTGAAATAATTTCACGATTACCCATAGAAAATGCTAAGAAAGTAGTGAATTAAAACAAAAAGCCTTTGGAAGGCAATATGGATTTTTCGTTATTGCCAGTTGCAAAAAGTTCGTTAATGGTGTATCATTACGATATTGTGAAGCCTTTGTGAACAGAGTTTTCACAAAATTTGAACCCAGAAAACGATCAGGGGGAATCAAGAATGAAGCTCAGAAAGATCTTGGCTTTGGTCCTGGCTGTTTTGATGGTGTGCACCGTGTTCGCCGCCTGCGGCAACGATGACGCCTCCTCCACCGCTTCCGGTGAGAGCAGCACCGCCGAGACCAGCAGCACCGCGGAAGAGTCTGAGACCAGCGAGGACGCTTCCAGCGAAGCCACTACCAGCGAGACCGGCACCGACGGCGAGGGCGTAACGCTGAACATCCGCGCCGGCATGGAGCCCACCTCCATGAACACCCTCAACTCCACCTACTCCATCGAGTTCTCGCTCATCAACCATATGTACGACAAGCTGTACATGCTGGACGAGAACGATGTGCCTCAGCTGTCCGCCGCCGAGAGCGTAGATATCTCCGACGACCAGCTGGTGTACACCTTCCATCTGCGGGAGGACGGCATGTGGTCCAACGGCGACCCTGTTACTGCCAATGACTTTGCTTTCGCTTGGCAGCAGGCCCTGAACCCCGCTGTGGCCGCCGACTACGCCTACTTCCTGTACTTCATCAAGAACGCTGAGGCGTACTACAACTACCAGGGCTACGCCGCCGATCCCGAGGCTTGGGAAGAGGCGAACGCCGAGCTGGAAGAGCCCCAGGACCCTCCTGCCGAGGTCAACTGGGAAGACGTGGGCGTAAAGGTCCTGGATGACATGACCCTGGAGGTCACCCTGGACCATCCCACCGTGTACGCTCCCTTTATGTTCGCTTTCGGCACCCTGGCCCCCATCAACCAGGCTTTCTATGAGGAGTGCGGCCAGGACCTGTACAACAGCGATGCCGAGTACTTCTGCACCAACGGCGCTTACGTGATGACCGAGTGGGTCCACGACAGCCAGATCGTGCTGGAGAAGAACCCCAACTACCGCAACAAGGACAGCCTGCCGGTAGACACCCTGAACTTCCGCATCATCTCCGACGGCCAGACCGCTCTGACTGCCTTCCTGGCCGGCGAGCTGGATATGACCGAGCTGGGCACCCAGCAGATCGTGCAGCAGGCTGAGGACGCCGGCTACGAGATCCACAGCTACTCCGACGGCTCCTCTTTCTACGCCATGGTGAACACCTCCGATCCCCAGCTGAGCAACGTGAACCTGCGCCGCGCCCTGGCCCTGGGCTTTGACAAGCAGGGCTTCATCGACGTGGCCATCGGCCTGCCCTACAGCCCCATGAAGGCCTTTACCGCCCCCGCCGTGAACGGCGCTGACGGCACCTCCTTCTCCGAGGCTCTGCTGAAGCATGAGGGCGTGGACGCCATGGCTCCCGTCAACGGCGACATCGAGGCTGCCAAGGGCTACCTGGAGACCGCCCTGTCTGAGCTGGGCATCACTGCCGACCAGCTGACCCTGTCCATCGACTGCGGCGACTCTCAGGACGCGCAGACCCAGGCCGCGTTCCTGCAGAACCAGTGGCTGGAGAACCTGGGCATCGAAGTGACCATCAATCCCAAGCAGGCCAAGCAGGGTTCCGCCGACCGGAAGAACGGCAACTACCAGATGTCCATCACCGGTTGGAGCCCCGACTACAACGACCCGCTGACCTTCCTGGACATGTGGGTATCTGACGGCGGCAACAACGACACCCGCTGGGGCACCGCGGAGTACGACGCTCTTATCGACGCCGCCACTGTGGAGACGGACGTGAACGCCCGCCAGGAGATGTTCTACCAGTGCGAAGAGACCATCTTCGACCAGTACATGATCATCCCCATCTACAACCGGACCCAGTCCTACGCTGTGAGCGACAAGATCGCCAACATCCAGCGCAGCACCTTCACCGACTTCAACCTGATGACGGTAGAGCTGGCCTAAGGGTATCGGCATCTCTCACAAGTAAAAATACCGAATAAGCGCTGGCGAGGGCGTGTACCGCCCTCGCCGCCTTGGTATTTTTATTCTCCCTTTTTCTGACGTTTTTTTGGGGAAAGGAACGCTTTTTTTACCTTTGAAAATCACAACGCGCGCGGGGGAAGGCCCCCTGCGGGCGCGTTTTTCCACCATAACTCTACCCCGCAAGAAAGGAGGATTTGCCACATGGTAAAATATGTACTTAAGCGTTTGGGCTACTCGATCGTCACCTTGTTCGTGCTGGTGGCCCTGACTTTCTTTTTGCAGCAGTGTCTGCCCGGCGACCCCTTTGTGGGCGACAAGGCGCTGCCCGAGACCACGATGGCAGCCTTACGGGCCAAGTACGGCCTGGACAAATCGATGCCGGAGCAGTTCCTGATTTACATCGGCAACTGCCTGCACGGGGACCTGGGCCTGTCCCTCAACACCAACCGCCCGGTCACCGATACCATTCTCGACTCCTTTAAGGTGTCCTTTGACCTGGGTATCCGGGCCATCCTCTTCGCCTTTATCCTGGGCGTGGTGCTGGGCACGGTAGCCGCCATCAAGCGCGGCAAGGCCGCCGACACCATCTGCATGTTCATCGCGCTGATCGGCGTGTCGGTGCCCAGCTTCATCATGGCCTCGCTGCTCCAGTACTATCTGGGCCTGCAGCTGGGCAACGTGATGCGGGACGCCGGGATGCCCGCGCTTTTCGCCACCAGCAACTGGGGGGAGTGGAACACCAAGGTACTGCCGGTGCTGGCGTTGGGCTTTGGCTCGCTGGCGCAGATCTCCCGCTTGACCCGTACCTCCATGCTGGACGTGCTGGGCCAGGATTACATCAAGACGGCGCGGGCCAAGGGCCTGTCCCAGTCCGCTATCATCTGGCGGCACGCCCTGCGCAACGCCATCACCCCCGTGGTGACGGTGCTGGGCCCCATCACCGCCGGCGTGCTCACCGGCGCCTTCGTGGTGGAGAACATCTTCGCCATACCGGGCCTGGGCAAGTACTTTGTCACCAGCATCCAGGTGCTGGACTACACCATGATCTCCGGCACTACCATCTTCTACGGCGCGTTCCTGATTTTGGCGAACCTGGTGGTGGACCTGGTGTACGGTGTCATCGACCCCAGAGTGAAGCTGGAGGAGGGATAAGGCTATGGAAAAAATCGACAAGAGCCGCTTTGGCTGGGTGGGCGCCGACCCGGAGCGCCGGGAGGAGATTGCCCGCCCCAGCATTACCTTCTGGCGGGACGCCATGAGCCGCCTGGTGAAAAACAAGGTGGCGCTGGTATGTCTGATCGTCATTGTGCTCATCATCCTCTCCTGTATCGTGGTGCCGTTCTTCTCCCCCTTTACCATGCGGGAGCAGCACCTGCAGGAGCTGAACCAGGGCTTTTTTACCCCCTGTACCGACCCGGACTTTGAGGGCACCGGCGCCATGCACGTGTTCGGCACGGACAAGCTGGGCCGTGACCTTTTGACCCGTACCTTTGAGGGCGGCCGGGTGTCGCTGCTCATCGCCTTTGCCGCGGTGGGCGTGAACCTGATTATCGGCATGATTTACGGCGGCGTGTCCGGCTACTTCGGCGGCATGGTGGACAACATCATGATGCGTATTGTGGAAGTGGTAAACGGCATCCCCTACATGATTGTGGTGGTGCTGCTGATGATGGTGCTGCCCCGGGGCATCTTCACCATGGTGGTGGCCTACGCCACCGTGGGCTGGACCGGTATGGCCCGTTTGGTGCGGGGCCAGTGTCTCAGTTTGAAGAACCAGGAGTTCGTGGTGGCGGCGGAGGCCATGGGCGCGAAGCCCGCCCGGATCATCCGGAAGCACCTGCTGCCCAACACGTTGTCGGTCATCATCATCAACGTGACGCTGCAGGTGCCCAGCGCCATCTTTACCGAGGCGTTTCTGAGCTACATCGGCCTGGGCGTGCCGGTGCCCCAGCCTTCGTGGGGCATGCTGGCCCAGGAGGGCGCTACCATGTTTACCCAGCACCCCTCCCAGCTGTGGATTCCGGCCATCGCCATCAGCCTGACGATGCTGGCCTTCAACCTGCTGGGCGACGGCCTGCGGGATGCCTTTGACCCGCGTTTGAGGAGGTGAGCCCATGGAAAACGAGAACAAGAATGTGGTTTTGGAGGTAAACGACCTCCACGTGTCCTTTGACACCTACGCCGGCGAGGTAAAGGCCGTGCGGGGCGTCACCTTTACCCTGCACGAGGGCGAGGTGCTGGCCATCGTGGGCGAGTCTGGCTGCGGCAAGAGCGTGACCGCCCAGACCGTGATGAAGCTGAACCCCATGCCCCCCGCCCGCATCCCCCAGGGGGAGGTGCGCCTGGGCGAGCACGACATTGTGGCTGCCAGCGAGAAAGAGATGCAGCAGCTGCGGGGCAAGGACGTGTCTATGATCTTCCAGGACCCCATGACCTGCCTGAACCCCACCAAGCCTGTGGGCAAGCAGATTGTGGAGGCCATTAAGCACCACCGGAAGCTGTCCGGGAAGGACGCCAAGGCGGAGGCCATCAAGTATTTGAAGATGGTGAACATCCCCAACCCGGAGGAGCGGGCGAAGCAGTACCCCCATGAGTTCTCCGGCGGTATGCGGCAGCGGGCCATGATCGCCATGGCTTTGTCCTGCAGCCCCAAGGTGCTCATCGCCGACGAGCCCACCACCGCGCTGGACGTGACCATCCAGGCCCAGATTATGGACCTGCTGGCGGAGATCAAGGAGGAGACGGACACCGCCATCATCCTCATCACCCACGACCTGGGCGTGGTGGCCGGCATGGCCGACCGGGTGGCGGTGATGTACGCCGGGAAGATCGTGGAGACGGGCACGGTGGAGGACGTGTTCTACCGCAACGCCCACCCCTACACCCAGGCGCTGCTAAAGAGCCTGCCCACCATCGACTCGGACAAGAAGGACCGGCTGGTGTCCATCGCCGGCACCCCGCCGGACCTGCTGAACCCGCCCAAGGGCTGCGGCTTCGCCGCCCGGTGCAAGCACTGCATGCACATCTGCAAGGAGGAGCAGCCCCCGGAGTTCACCGTGGGGGAGAACCACACCGCCTCCTGCTGGCTGCTGCACCCCGACTGCCCCAGCGCCGAAGAAAGGGGAGAGAAAGATGTCGACTAAAAACAGCGAAGTGCTCCTCTCTTTGGAGGACATCTGCAAATACTTCAAGGTCTCCGGCGGCGTGCTGAAGGCCGTGGACCACGTGTCCTTTGACATCCACAAGGGCGAGACCATGGGCCTGGTGGGGGAGTCTGGCTGCGGCAAGTCTACCCTGGGCCGGGTGGCCATGGGCATTTACGGCCCCACCTCCGGCAAGCTGACCTTCAAGGGCAAGCCGGTGGACCTGCACAAGCGGGCGGACCGGTTCCGCTACGCCAAGGTGGCCCAGATCATTTTCCAGGACCCCTATGCCTCGCTGGACCCCCGTATGACGGTGTCCTCCATCATCGAGGAGGGCATGGTCATCCACAACATGTACGACGACAAGCGCCGCAAGGAGCGGGTGTATGAGCTGCTGGAGATGGTAGGCCTGAACCGGGAGCACGCCAACCGCTTCCCCCACGAGTTTTCCGGCGGCCAGCGGCAGCGTATCGGCATCGCCCGGGCGCTGGCCATCGAGCCGGAGTTCATCGTGTGCGACGAGCCCATTTCCGCTTTGGACGTGTCCATCCAGTCCCAGGTGATCAACCTGCTCCACGACCTGCAGGAGAAGCTGGGCCTGACCTACCTGTTCATCGCCCACGACCTGAACATTGTGAAGTATATCTCGGACCGCATCGCCGTGATGTACCTGGGGAACGTGGTGGAGCTGGCAAGCAGTGACGAGCTGTACAGGAACACCCTGCACCCCTACTCTCAGGCGCTGCTGTCCGCGGTGCCCATCCCGGACCCCAGCGCGGAGGCCCAGAAGCACCGGATCATCATCTCCGGCGACGTGCCCAGCCCCATCAACACCCCCAAGGGGTGCAACTTCGCGGGCCGGTGCCCCAAGGCCTGCGACAAGTGCAAGGAGAGCAAGCCCCAGCTGAAGGAGATCACTCCCGGGCACTTTGTGGCCTGTCATTTGGTGGAGCCTCAGAAATAAAAGGCCTATAAGAAGTTGTTGTAGGGCACTGCCATGGACTTTAGAGAAAGCCTGACGAAAAGCGAACGCTTTTCGTCAGGCTTTTCTACATGATAGAGACGCCACCGGACTGGGAGGTATTGTTTTTACAGCGCTTCCGCTCCGCGCTATTTGTCTCACAATTTTTATAAATCGCCTTTTATCAACAAGTTATCTTTTCCCATGCCGCAGACATAGGGGTTGGAGTCGTAATGATAACAGAAATCTAAAAAATCAGAGCGCTGCTTTGGGTCGTTTATTATTTTTAGCAGCAGCTCGTTTGGAACCGTTCTCGCATATGCCCCGGGCCCTGCCATCTCAATATTTTTCACGCCAAGACCGCGGAGGATGCCCTCTAATTCATCCGGCAGAAAGGTGTATGTGATACACCATGGCGCACCGCCTTTTTTGTATTCGGCAATCTCCTCTTCCCCGCCCATAAGCCCGTCTGTCATTAATTTTTCCGCAGGGTCTTTCTCGAAATGAAAAGCGTCTATGGCGTTTTGCTTATGGGATATCAGCCATTGGACAAAGGGGTCTTTCGAGCTTGTGTCTAATATAAATTGATTTTTTTGTATGGGATTTGCAAGATAAGGTAAACTGCCCAGGCGGCTTGTTACGCTTAGGAGGATACGCTTTTTCGCGATCCTCACAAGCTCACCTATCACGGCCTCTTGATCGGGATAGGTATAAGAGACCGGGGAATCGAAAGAGATCACCATGTCAAAAGAGCGGTCGGCATAATCGCTTAGATCCTCCAATGCGCCTTTTACAAAATCAATTTTGTCGAGAACGCCAGCCTGTTGGGCCAGTTCTTTCGCTTTTTCTATCATTGGTTGAGAGATATCAAAATGCGTGACCCTGCAGCCGTGCTTTGCAAGAAGAATGGAAAAGCGTCCACACCCTGCGCCGCCATCAAATACGGTGTTTATCCCCGCTAAATTTTCTAAAAGCTTTTTCTCCAGATGGCTTTTCTGGATGATATCATCGATGTAAGTTTCCTCACGGTGGCTTTCCAGTTCACCTTTGTCAGGCAAATTCCACATTCGTTCCGATATCTTTCGGCTATAATCTCGAATCATGCTTTCATCCATTCTGTATCCCTCCCTGGCTCAAAATCGCAAGGCTTTTCCACCATTATATCACTCCCACTTTCCTGGCACAACAGTTTTTCCCGACTGTACCGGTCTGTTGGCAAAGAGAATTTTTTTCGGCTTTCCCAGTGATTTTGTGGGTGGGATGTTGTATGCTTTTGCGCATATATTTGGCAATTTTACCAGGGAGAGGGGAGGCCGCTGTGCCCGGCGTCGCTAAAAAGGCGGTGTTTCTATGTTCGACAGCAGATTGCCCCGGGGGGGGGATAATCCGTGTGGCCGAGGGAAAGGGCCATGCCCGCAGGATTCCTACTGCAATCCAGCAGTGGGTCAGCGGCAGGGCATTTGGGGACTGGGCCGGGCGGCCAAAACTGAGAGCGTAAAAATTACCTCCCTGCCGGGGGACCGGCGGGGAGGTAATCCTTTTTGTTCTGGGTTATGCCTGGGGAGGGAGGCCCAGGTCGTAGTTGCCGTACTGGCGCCAGAGGTCGATCATGGTCTCGTAACGCTCTAGGGGCATGCCGGTGTAGGCGCAGTTGGAGGTGGCGAACACGTAGCCCCGGCCCTTCTCCATGCCCTGGCGCAGGGAGCGGAGCACGTCTTTGCGGCACTCCTCGTCGGTGCCGGTCTGGAGCAGGCCGCAGTTGACGTTGCCGATGAGGCAGATGTCGTCGCCGATGACCTTGCGCACCTCGGGGATGGACACGCCGCCCTGGGGGTCCAGGGAGTGGAAGGCGTCGGGCTTGCAGGAGGCCATGAGGGGCAGGATGGGCATGATGTTGCCGTCGGTGTGCTTGATGACGTAGTAGCCCAGGTCGTGGCAGCCGCTGATGACGGCCTTGAGGGTGGGGACGATGAGCTCCTCGAACTGGTCGGGGCTGAAGAAGGGGTTGACGTTGAAGCAGTAGTCGGAGCAGAAGCAGAAGCCGTCCAGCAGGTGGCCCCAGTCGTCCAGCTTGCGGGCCAGCTCCAGGGAGCTCTCCAGCCGGCGGGCGGACATGTCCTGGAGCTTTTCCGGCTCCTCGTACATCATGGTGGAGAACTCCATCATGTGGTCGCCGTCGGGGATGGCCCAGGTGGGGTCCCGGTCCATCATCAGGTAGTACTCGTCGCCGCTCTTTTTGCGGATCTCCTCTAAAAGGCGCTGGGTGTTCTCCGCGTCCCAGGGGTTGGGGTGGATGAAGATGGCGCTGTGGCCGTAGCGCTGGGCGGTCTGGATGTAGATGTCGGCCATGTCGGCGATTTGCAGTTTGCGCTCGTTTTCGCTCATCTGGTTCCACTGGGAGTAGACCCGGTGGTTGGGGTGCACCTTGCCGAAGGCCTCCATGGTGAGGAAGAACACCAGCTCGAAGGTGGGCACCTGGCCGCCGATGGGCTCGCAGCGCAGGGTCTTGATAAATCTCTCTCGGTTCGTCATAGGGATGCTCCTTTTTGGCGAGGGGCAAGGGAAGGCCGCGCAGGGCAGGGAAAAGGGCGCTGCGCGGCGGTCCTTAATATTTGCCGACCTCTTTTACTGTGTTGATGATGCTTTGCATATTCTCCAGACTGACGGAGTTGGGGATGGAGTGGTCGGAGGCGAAGATGTAGCCGCCGTTCTCCTTGAGGACGGGGACGGCCTGGCGGATGGCCTCGACGATAGCCTCCTTGTCGTCCCACAGCACCGCGTTGATGCCCCCGTGGAGCACCAGCCGGTCGCCGTAGTCCTTTTTGATCTTAAAAACGTCCATGCCGGCCTTGATCTCGATGGGGTTGAGGGCGTCGATGCCGGTGTCCATGATGTCGGGCAGCAGGGGCATGATGTCGCCGCAGGAGTGGAGCCGGGCGTAGATGCCGTGGTCGTGGGCCCAGGCCACCGCCTTTTTGTGGTACTTTTGCAGCAGGCTGCGGTACATCTCGTTGGAGAAGAAGGGGGTGTTCTTGTAGCCCATGTCGTCGTACCAGAAGATGGAGTCGAAGTGGTAGCCGGCATCCCAGATCATATTGAAATGCTGGATGCTCCGGTCGAGATACGTGTCGAACATGTCCTCCACCCACTCGGGCTCCTCGATCATGGCGATGAGCATGGTCTCGGTGCCCACGGTCCAGGAGTGGGTCACGTCGAAGCCGAACCAGAACATGCCCTCGATCCAGTGGCCCTCCTGCTGCCATTTGGCGTAGTCTTGCTCCAGGCGCTTCCAGTCGATGCGGTCCTTGGAGACGGTCATCCGGGCCTTGGCCTTTTCCCAGGCCTCGGGGGTGGTGACGGTGAAGTCCAGGAATTCCGGGGTGGAGTCCTGCTCCTTGAACTGCTTCATGGTCACGCCCCACTCGCTGGTGACGATGCGGTAGTCGTCGGTCTCCTCCAGCACCTTTTCCTCGTAGCGGGGGGTGATGTCCACGGAGATGGTGGAGACTTTATCGGTGTCGAAATAGTCCCGCCAGTCCATGCCCTTGGGCATGCCCTCCCGCTCCCAGCGGGCGATGGTGCCCGCCCAAGGGCTGTCGAAGATGGGGACCCGGTCGGCCTCTTTGTGCTGGAACATCCGGGAAAAGCGTTCTTTGCTGGTCATGGCAGGCCTCCTTTTTTTCGGATGGGAAGTGTGGGTTCTCTGTCAGGGCGCTAGCCCGCCCCCGGCGGGACGGGCTAGAAAAACATGTTCTCGGTATAGAGCTCTAAAAACACCGGGTTGGCGGAGAGGTCCACCGTGTGGGAGGATTCCGCCAGGCGCTGGCTCTCGGCGCGCAAGGTCTCGTTTAAGAGCAGCATGGCCGCGCCGCTGAGGGCGGCGTTGCCCAGCACCTGCACCTTGGGCACCAGCTCCTGGGGGAGCAGGCCGATCTTCCCGGCGCTGGCCACGTTCAAATAGCTGCCGAAGCCCCCGGCCACGGCCAGCTCCTCCACTTCGCCGGCGGGGACGCCCGCGGTGCGCAGCAGGGTGGTGAGGCCGGAGCACACGGCGCTTTTTGCCAGCTGCACCATGCGCACGTCCTTTTGGGAGAGGGACACCGGCGCTTGCAGCACGGCGGGGTCCTCCTCCAGCAGGCCGGTCTCGTCTAAAAGGCCCAGCTCCAACAGGCAGGCCAGGCCGTCGATGACGCCGCTGCCGCAGACGCCCTGGGGCGTACCGCCCCCCAGCACGTGGGCCCGGAGGGCGCTGTTTTCCACAGTTACGTGGTCGATGGCGCCGGTTTTGCCGGGCATGCCCATGGAGAGGCCGGCGCCCTCGAAGGCGGGGCCAGCGGCGGTGGAGCAGCAGGACAGCTGCCCCTTGTGCCACAGGGCGATCTCCCCGTTGGTGCCGATGTCTGTCAGCAGGCGGGTGCCCGGCTTCTGGCAGATGGAGCTGGCCAGCAGGGCGGTGGTGATGTCGGCTCCCACAAAGGCGGACATGCACCGGGGCAGGTAGACCTGGGCATTGGGGCAGGGCAGGTCCAGGGCCGCGGCGGGGAGGGTCTCCCCGAAGAGGCGGGTGGCCTCAAACGGGGCGTGGGAGAGGCAGTCCGGGTCGGTGGTGGTGAGCAGGTAGAGCATCACCGTGTTGCCGGTGATGGTGACGCCGTCGATCTCCCCTGGGGAGATGGCGGCCTGCCGGGCCATGTCCCCGATGAGCTGGGAAAGGGCCCCCCGCACCGCGGTGGCCAGCTCCTCCCCCTTGCCCTGGAGGGCCGCCTGGATGCGGGAGATCACATCGGCGCCCCAGGCGCCCTGGGGGTTGGGGCAGCTGGCCTGGGCCAGCTGGATGCCCTGATGGTCGAAGAGGAGGGCGGCCAGGGTGGTGGTGCCGATGTCCAGGGCCACGCCGTAGTGGGAAAAGGCGGGGGCCAGGTCGAATTTGGGCATTTTCCCGGTGAGGCGGATCTGGCTCTCGCCGGAGTGGAAGAGCCCGACGGTGCAGTCGCCCAGCACTTTGGTGCAGCAGGCCAGGCGCACCCCCTGGGAGAGCTCCTGGGGGGTGAGGCGGGCAATTTCCGCCGGGGAAGGTGGGCTTACGGCACCCGACACCTGTACCCGGCATTTGCCGCAGCGGCCCTGGCCGCCGCAGGGGGTCTCCAGGGTGTGGCGGGGCAGCAGGGCATCGCTGAGCAAGGTACCCTCCGGGACGGGGAAGCTCTCACCGCCGATGGTGATCTGGGCCAAGGCGCTCCCCTCCTTATTCCGCATCCTGGAACAGCACCGCCCCGAAGTAGGTGACGGTGTTCTGCCCGTTGATGTACTTCATGCCGCAGGAGGCGGCCAGCTCGGACACGGCCACGCCGTAGGTCTCCAGAGAGGCCATGGCGTCCTGGGGGTGGCGGCAGGGCTCGTTGGTGCGCTTGGCGCACACCGGGCACAGCCGGCAGCCGCCGGCCCCCAGGTGCAGCCAGTCCTCCCCGAAGGCCCCGGCCTCTTTTGCCCAGCGGGAGATGGCCTGGGCCAGGTCGTTGTGGAGCTTGCCGGCCTCCAGCATGCCCTCGATGTCGAAGCTGTCCTCCAGCTGGCCCACGGTCTGGTAGACCAGGGCCTTCTGGTAGGTTTTGGCTCTGGCGATGAGGGTGTCGATGTCTCCGGCGTCGGGAGGGCAGGTCCAGCAGGCGCCGTAGTTGCCACAGGCGTTGGACTCACAGAGCTCCCGGAATTTCCGGTCGAAATGGATCTGCCCTACATCCACCAGGGCGGCCTTGTAGGCCCCCATCCCGGTGATGCGGGCGGTCAGTTCTTGTGGTTGCATCCTCATAAAATCACCCCGTTAACGGCTGTAGTATTCCCGCACCGCGGCGAAGAAGGCGTCGATGTTCTCCCAGCGGGAGAGGGGCGGGATGTCGCAGCCGGAGGAAATGACGAAGTTGGGGTACTTGCAGCAGGCATCCATCACCGCCAGGGTGGCGGCCCGGATGGACTCGGGGGTGCCGTTGCGGAACTCCCCGGCGGGGTCCACGTTGCCCATGGCCACGGTGCCGGCGGGGATGTGGGTCATCATCTCGGCCATGTCGATGGCGTTGCCGAAGTGGTAGGCGGCGGAGCCGGTGGCCAGGATGGAGTCGATCTGCTGGATGGTGCTGCCCCCGCAGTTGTGGTAAATGACCAGGAACGAATCGTCCTGGACCGCGTCCACGATACGCTTGACGTAGGGGCCGGAAAATTCCTCCGCCAGGGCGGGGGACAGGAGCCCGGCCACGGGCTCGGCCAGCACCACGCCGTTGGCCCCGGCCTCCTTATAGGCCTGGCAGTAGGCGCAGAGGAACTGGGTGACCTTGTCCAGCACGATGTGGACCATGTCGGGCTCCTCGTAGCAGTCGATCATCACCTCGGTGACGTCCAGCAGGCGGGCGGCCAGGGAGAAGGGGCCGATGACCCCGGCGAACACGGGGCGGTCGGTGATGAGCCCGGCGGCCTTTTTGATGGCGTCGATGTAGAGCCCGGTGCGGCAGGCGCCCACCTCCGGGATGGCCAAGGCCTCTGCTTCCTCCTCGGTGGAGACCACCTGGCCCACCACCGTGGGGACCTCCTCATCGGAGACGCGGATCTGGGCGCCGAAGCACTCGGCCTCCACGGACAGGTCCATGAGGCTGACGCTGGCGGCGGAATCCACCCGCTGGGCCACCAGGGCCATGCCCTTGGCCTGGAGATCGCTGTCGGAGATGAGCTCTTTTACGCTCACGCCCATGAGCTGGATGGCGGGGAAGGACAGCACCGGCATGGCTTTTTTTGCCGGGGCGGCCTTCAGTTCCTCCAGCCAGGCTTTCATATCACGCTTCATAGGGTCCCTCCGGTGCTCAGGCTTCGCCCTTGCAGAAGGCCACGGCGGCGTCGGCGGCGCTGGCGGCGTCGGAGGTGTACTTGTCGGCGCCGATCTGCTGGCAGAAGCTCTCGGTGACGGGGGCGCCGCCCACCATGATCTTCACCTTATCCCGGATGCCGGCGGCCTCGGCCTGCTTGACCACCTCGCCCATGACGCCCATGGTGGTGGTGAGCAGGGCGGAGCAGCAGATGATCTGGCAGTCCTGCTCGATGGCGGTCTTGACGAAGGTCTCGGGGGACACGTCGGTGCCCAGGTCGATGACCTCCAGGCCCTTGCCTTCCATCATCATCTTCACCAGGTTTTTTCCGATGTCGTGGAGGTCGCCCTGGACGGTGCCGATGCACACCTTGCCGGAGGCCTTGACGCCGGCCTCGGCCAGCAGGGGCTTTAACAGCTGGGCGCCCATGTTCATGGCCCGGGCGGCCACCAGCACCTCGGGGACGAACACCTCGTTGTTCTTGAATTTCTCGCCCACCACGTTCATGCCGCTGAGGAGGCCCTCGTCCAGGATCTGCTCTACGGGGATGCCCTGGTCGATGGCCTGCTGGACCAGCTCTTTTACCACCTTGGCTTTGCCCTTCTGCAGGTTTTCGGAGATATCGGTCAAAATGCTCATGTTTTTGCTCCTCCTTGGGGAAAATATGGGACGTTCCACGTCCCGTTTGTGCCATTATAAGCCCGGGGGGACGGGGGTTTCTAGAAATCGGTTGATAAATTTGGTACTTTTTTGTCCTCTTTCCCCGTTGACGGGGAGCCCCGGGCCGGGGTAAGATAGGGGTACCGGCACCGGGAAAGGGGGGACCGCCATGGAGTATGAGGACTTGAATGAGGAGATGGCCCAGCAGTGCACCAGGGCCTTTTCCGAGTCCACCGGGCTGGGGTGCATGTACTCGGACAAGAACGGCGCCATTTTGTGCAAGTGCGGGTACAGCTGCGAGCACTGCACCCTCTGCGAGGTGAGCGGCGTGGAGCGCCAGCGCTGCGTGGAGGCCCACATCTACAGCATGAACGAGGCGGAGCGCTTTGGGGGGAAGTACATCTACTACTGCCCCATGGGGCTGACCTGCTTCGTGTCCCCCATCGTGGGGGAGGAGGGGGTGCGGGGGAAGATCACCGTGGGGCCCTTTACCATGGTGGAGAAGGAGGAGTTCTTCGAGATCGACCTGGGGGAAAAGGCGGGGCTCTCCCCGGCGGCGCTGGAACAGGCCAAGGGCATTTTGGAGCGCATCCCCTTTGTGGAGCCCCAGCGGGTGAACCAGCTCTCGCAGCTGTTGTTTTTCGCGGTGAGCTTTCTCAACGACTTCTCCGCGGAGAGCCGGATGCTGGCGGCAGACCGGTCGGAGGAGCTGCAGGGGCAGATCACCGCCTATATCCTGGAGCTGAAGCAGGAGAAGGAGCCCCCGCCCTATCCCTTTGAGACGGAGCGGGCTTTGCTGGAGAGTGTGGCCCGCCAGGACAGCGCCGGGGCCCAGCGGTTACTCAGCCAGCTGTTGGGGGCGGTGCTGTTCGCCTGCGGGCGGGACCTGGAGCTGATCCAGAGCCGGATCGCGGAGCTGCTGGCGCTGCTCTCCCGCACGGCCATCGACAACGGGGCCGACCCGGAGCACACCCTGCGGCTGAGCCACGAGTACCGCCGGACATTGGAGAGCTTTACCACGGTGGAGTCGCTGTGCAGCTGGCTTTCGGAGGCGGTGCAGCGGTACATGCAGAGTTTATTCCGGTTCTCGGGGGCGAAGCACGCCAAGGTGATCTTGTTCTGCACCCAGTACATCGGGGAGAATTACAGCCAGAAGATCACCCTGGAGGGGCTGGCCAAGATGGTGTACCTGTCCCCGGCGTACCTGAGCCGGGTGTTCAAGCAGGAGACGGGGATGAATTTCAACGAGTACCTGAACCGGGTGCGCATCCAGAAGGCCCAGGAGCTGCTGCGCATCCGGGAGATCCGGATGACGGACATCTCCCTGATGGTGGGCTTTGAGGACCAGAGCTATTTTACCCGGGTGTTCCGGCGCATCACCGGCACCCTGCCCCGGGCCTACCGGGAGCGGATGACCCGGGGAAACTGAAGGAAAATCACCGGGCGGCGGCAGGCGGCCCGGACAAGGAGGAGACACTATGAGTTTGACGCCCAGATACCCCCATTTGCTCCACGGGGGAGACTACAACCCCGACCAGTGGCTGGACCGGCCCGACATTTTGAAGGAGGACATCCGGCTGATGAAGGAGGCCCATATCAACTGCGTGTCCCTGGCCATTTTCGCCTGGGCCAAGCTGGAGCCCCGGGAGGGGGAGTACCAGTTCGACTGGCTGGAGAAAATCATAAACGACCTGTACGAAAACGGCATTTACACGGTGCTGGCCACGCCCTCGGGGTCGAAGCCCCTGTGGATGAGCGAGAAGTACCCGGAGATCCGCCGGGTGCGGGGGGACGGGCGCCGGGAGCCCTCCGGCGGGCGGCACAACCACTGCTATACCTCCCCCACCTACCGGGAGAAGGTGCGGCAGATGGACACCGCCCTGGCGAAGCGGTTTTCGAAGCACCCGGGGGTGATTTTGTGGCACCTCTCCAACGAGTACGGCGGGGAGTGCCGGTGCCCCCAGTGCCAGGCGGCCTTCCGCCAGTGGCTGAAGAAGAAGTACGGCACCCTGGAGGCCCTGAACCACGCCTGGTGGAACGACTTCTGGGCCCACACCGTTACCGACTGGGAGCAGATCCACGCCCCGGGGCCCGAGGGGGAGGACGGGGCCTTTATCCAGCATCTGGACTGGAAGCGGTTTGTCACGGACCAGGTGGTGGACTTCGCCGCCGCCGAGCGGGACGCGGTGAAGGCCGTGGACCCCTCCCTGCCGGTGACCACCAACCTGATGTACTACTTCGACGACTACAACTACTTCAAGTTCAAAGACGTGGTGGACGTGGTGAGCTGGGACGCCTACCCCCAGTGGCGGGGCGGGGACAACAGCGGCCTGGCGGTGTCTTACGCCATGTGGCACGATTTGATGCGCTCTATGAAACAGCAGCCCTTTTTGCTGATGGAGTCCACCCCCAGCACCACCAACTGGTGCCCGGTCTCCAAGCTGAAAAAGCCGGGGCAGCACCAGATGAGCAGCATGCAGGCCGTGGCCCACGGGTCCGACTCGGTGCAGTACTTCCAGTTTAGGAAGAGCCGGGGCGGCTTTGAGAAGTTCCACGGGGCGGTGGTGGACCACTGCGGCACCGGGGACACCCGGGAGTTTCAGGACGTGCAGGCCATGGGCCTGTGGCTGGAGGCGCTGGAAGGCCTGCAGGGGGCAACGACCCCCGCCCGGGCGGCCATCGTGTACGACTGGGAGAACAAGTGGGCCATGGAGGACGCCATGGGGCCCCGGAATGTGGGGCTCCACTATGTGGAGCAGGTGCAGGCCCACTACAAGGCCCTGTGGCGCATGGGCGTGCCCGTGGACATCATCGATGAGGAGTGCGGGCTGGACGGCTACCAGCTGGTGGTGGCCCCCATGCTGTACTTGCTGCGGGCGGGGTTCGAGGACAAGCTGAAGGCCTTTGTGGAGCGGGGCGGGACCCTTGTGGGCACCTACCACACGGGCCTGGTGGACCAGCGTGACCTGTGCTACCTGGGGGGCTGGCCCGGCGGCGGGCTGAAGGAAGTGTTTGGGCTGTGGCACGAGACCACCGACGCCCTCTACGACGAGGAGCGCAACGCCCTGCGGCTTGAAGATGGACGCTCCTACGAGGTGAAGGACCTGTGCGCTCTCGTCCACCTGCGGGGGGCCAAGGCCCTGGGCACCTACGGGGAGGACTTTTACCAGGGGGAGCCCGCCTTTACCGTAAACCAGTACGGTAAGGGGCAGGCGTACTACATCGCCTCCTTCGCCGAGGAGGGGTTCTATACGGACTTCTACCAGGGGCTGGCGGAGGAGATCGGGCTGGAGAAGGCCCTGCCCCAGCTGCCGCCCCCGGGGGTGGGGGCCTGTATCCGGGAGAAGGAGGGCAGGCGCTGGCTGTTCTTGGAGAATTTCTCCGGGGAGGAGCGGGAGCTGCCTGTGCCCCCGGGGTATGAGGTGCTGCTGCCCCAGGCCGGGGGAGAGGCGGTAAAGCTGCCCCCCTATGGCGCGGCGGTGTTGCAGAGTGCCAAAGAAATGGCCCCCGCAGGTGAGAAAAACCTGTAAAGTGGGAGAATTTTTCGGAAAAAGCAAAACCTTGTAGATTTCGTATGAAATTTGTGTTAAGATTTTATTCATAGGGGAGAAGGAGAGAACGGCTGCCTGGGTTCTTGGGCAGCGCCGCGCCGGACGGGAGGACGGCCCCGGACAGGGGGCGCGGCGCTATGACGTTTTGGACAGCGGGGAATGGGCGTGATGCCCGGCCCCTGGGCATAGAAAACGGATGAGAGAAAGGATGCCAGAACTTATGGAACAATCGGCTCAGTATGTGTTCAGCCCGGAAAACCGCGTAGCGCCTTTGGGGATCGTTTCCCTGGAGGGAGCCACCGAGCTTTCCAACAAGATCGAGGCCCATCTGCTGCGCTGGGCGAAAGAGGCCGGCATGGAGGTGGACACCTTCCAGATCAAGGCCAGCTGCCCCCGGTTTTCCTCCGGCGACGGGAAGGGGATCATCAACGGCACGGTGCGGGGCTATGACCTGTTCTTCATTGTGGATGTGGGGAACTACAGCTGCACCTACAAGTACTTCGGGAAAGAGAACCACATGTCCCCCGACGACCACTACCAGGACCTGAAGCGGCTGATCCAGGCGGCCATGGGCAAGGCCCACCGGGTGAACGTGATTATGCCCCTGCTCTACGGCGGGCGGCAGCACCGGCGGAGCTACCGGGAGTCGTTGGACTGCGCCTTCGCCCTGCAGGAGCTCCAGTCCATGGGGGTGGAGAACATTGTGACCTTTGACGCCCACGACCCCCGGGTGCAGAACGCGGTGCCCCTGATGAGCTTTGACAACCTGATGCCCTCGTACCAGGTGCTGAAGAAGATGTTCCGCAGCTTCCCCGACCTGTCTACGGACAAGGAGGACTTTATGGTGGTGTCTCCCGACGAGGGGGCGCTGAACCGGAACATGTACTACGCCTCGGTGCTGGGGTGCGAGCTGGGCATGTTCTACAAGCGCCGGGACTACTCCCAGATTGTGGACGGCCGCAACCCCATTGTGGCCCACGAGTACCTGGGCAGCGACGTGGAGGGCAAGGACGTGTTCGTCTCCGACGACATCATCTCCTCCGGCGACTCCATGCTGGACATCGCCTATAACCTGAAGGCCCGGAAGGCCAAGCGCATTTTCGCCTATGCCACCTACGCCATCTTCACCAACGGGCTGGAGGCCTTTGACAAGGCCTATCAGGAAGGGGTCATCGACGGGGTGTTCGGCTCGAACCTGACCTACCGCACCCCGGAGCTGCTGCAGCGGCCCTGGTTCTACGAGGTGGATGTGAGCAAGTACATCGCCTACTTCATCTCCGCTTTGAACCACGACATGTCCGTCTCGGCCCTCATCGATCCCCATGAGAAGATCAACGCCCTGCTGAAGCGGCGCCACGAGGAGCTGAGCAAGTACCAGGACCAGCAGCTCACGTTTGAAAAATGATTGCATAAACGGGCGCTGCCGCGTATAATGGGAGCAGTGGCCCAGCGAAAGCAGCTTTTCGCCCCCGCAGCTGGGAGACCGCCTGCGGGGGCGTTCTTTTTGAGACGAAGGAGGGGGCGCGGATGTTCCGGACCTTGAAGCAGGATATTGACGCGGTGATGGAGCGGGACCCCGCGGCCCGCTCCCGGCTGGAGGTGTATTTTCTCTACTCCGGCTTTAAGGCGGTGCGGGCCCACCGCAGGGCCCACTGGTGCTACCGCCACAACCTGAAGTTTTTGGCCCGGTGGATCTCTCAGCACAGCCGGAAAAAGACGGGCATCGAGATCCACCCCGGGGCGCAGATCGGCAAGGGGCTGTTCATCGACCACGGCATGGGGGTGGTCATCGGCGAGACCACACAGATCGGCGACAACTGCACCCTGTACCAGGGGGTGACCCTGGGGGGCACCGGGAAGGACCACGGCAAGCGCCATCCCACCCTGGGCAACAATGTGCTGGTGGGGGCCGGGGCCAAGGTGCTGGGGCCCTTTACCGTGGGGGACAACGCCCGGGTGGCCGCCGGCGCCGTGGTGCTGGACGCCGTGCCCCCCGGCGCCACCGCCGTGGGCGTGCCCGCCCGGGTGGTGCGCATCAACGGGAAGAAGCCGGCCCCCTGCCAGGATATGGACCAGATCCACGTGGCGGACCCGGTGAGCATGGAGCTGTGCCGGCTGCGGGGAGAGCTGGAGCGGCTGCAGAAGCAGGTGGAAAAGATCGCGGAGAATACGGGGGAGGGGCAAACGCCCCGGGAGACCGGCCCCCAGGAATAGGCGGGGAATCGCTCCCCCGGAGAAAGGATGGACGAAACCATGGAATTTACCAATACCCTGACCATGAAGAAGGAGGCCTTCGTCCCCCACGAGGCGGGGAAGGTGCGCATTTACACCTGCGGGCCCACGGTGTACCACTATGCCCACATCGGAAACCTGCGGACCTACATTATGGAGGACGTGCTGGAGAAATTTCTGCGCCACGAGGGCTATGAGGTGGACCGGGTGATGAACATTACCGACGTGGGGCACCTCTCCAGCGACGCGGACACCGGCGAGGACAAGATGCTGGCCGGGGCCAAGCGGGAGCACAAGGGCGTGCTGGAGATCGCCAAGTTTTACACCGATGCCTTTTTCGACGACTGCCGGAAGCTGCACATCCGCAAGCCGGACACGGTGGTGCCCGCCACCAGCTGTGTGGAGGATTTTATCGCCATGGTGCAGGCCCTGCTGGACAAGGGCTACGCCTATGTGGCCGGGGGGAACGTGTACTTCGACACCGCGAAGCTGGAGAACTACTATGTGTTCGGCAACCAGAACAGCGAGGACCTGGCGGTGGGCGTGCGGGACAGCGTGGACGAGGACCAGAACAAGCGGAACAAGACGGACTTCGTGCTGTGGTTTACCAAGTCGAAATTTGAGGACCAGGAGCTGAAGTGGGACAGCCCCTGGGGCGTGGGCTACCCCGGGTGGCACATCGAGTGCTCGGCCATCAGCGTGAAATACCTGGGGGAATACCTGGATATCCACTGCGGCGGCATTGACAACGCTTTCCCCCACCACACCAACGAGATCGCCCAGAGTGAGGCCTATTTGGGCCACCCCTGGTGCAAATACTGGTTCCACGTGCTGCACTTAAACGACGCCCGGGGCAAGATGAGCAAGAGCAAGGGGGATTTCCTCACCGTGTCCCTGCTGGAGGACAAGGGGTACGACCCCCTGGCCTACCGGCTGTTCTGTTTGCAGTCCCACTATCGGAAGCCCTTGACCTTCAGCTTTGAGAGCCTGGACAACGCCGCCCAGGCCTACCAGCGGCTGGTGCAGCGCATCGCCGGGCTGAAGGGGGAGGGACAGCCGGACCAGGCCGCGGCGGAGCCCTACCGGCAGCAGTTCTCCCAGGCGCTGGGGAACGATTTGAACACCTCCCAGGGGCTGACGGTGCTGTACGACGTGCTGAAGTCGGGCCTTTCCGACGCTACCAAACGGTATTTGGTGGAGGACTTTGACACGGTGCTGGACCTGGGCCTGCTGGAGGCGGCGGAGAAGGCTATGAGGCCCCAGGGGGCACAGGTGGCCCCGGAGCTGGCGGAGAAGATCGAGGGGCTGATCGCGAAGCGGGCCGAGGCCAGGAAGGCCAAGGACTGGGCCGCCGCCGACGCCATCCGGGACGAGCTGGCCGCCATGGGCGTGGTGATGAAGGACACGCCGGGCGGGGTGGAGTGGCACCTGGAGGGCTGAGGCCCGTTGACATTTTTGGGGGATATGCTATAATAGACATAGAAAAAGAGAGCCTGCCGATAGACGGTCAGCCCTCAGAAGTTGTCATAGAAAATGACCGCGTTCCTTGGCATGGGGCGGTCATTTTCTTTTGTCCCAGTAGGTCCACAGGGTCCACAAGAACCCGGCGAAGCTGAGGAGCATGAGCATCACCTGGCAAAAGTCAGAGAGCGTCATGTACATGGGCATCCCCCCTTTCGGAGGGCTGGCGGCGTGTACCGCCACAAAAGAATTTTCCTCGTGGGAGGAACCCTCCGCTTGGAAGCCGAGGGCGGACCGCCTATCGTTTATGGCAGACTCCCGCGGGGAGGTCCCCGCAAGGGTATTGTAGCAGGTATTTTGACAGGTTTCAACTGATTTTGTGTGGGGGGAGTTTTCCCTGCGTTATTTCCTCAAAGGGGGGCTTCGCGGTCTCGGCTGCCGCCTCGGTCGGCGATGGACGGTCGCCACTGGCGACCATCGCC
>LBJMC04202__coassemble_716_pt1 | contig 21303 bp, 18 predicted proteins | sample LBJMC04202__metabat2_high_PE_010 | metagenome-assembled genome bin LBJMC04202
AGCCGCATCGGCCACGGGGTGCGGGCCATGGCGGACCCCGCCCTGGTGGAGGAGCTGGCCCGGCGGCAAATCCCCCTGGAGCTGTGCCCCACCAGCAACCTGCAGACAAGAGCGGTGGCGTCCCTGGCGGACTACCCGGTAAAGGAGTACCTGCGCCGGGGCCTGCGGGCCACCCTGAACACCGACAACATGACCGTTTCCCGCACCACGCTGCGGGAGGAGTACGAAAAGCTGGACCTCACCCCGCGGGAGCGGGACCAGCTGCTGGAAAACGCCGTAGCCGCGTCTTTCCTGCCTCCGGCCGCCAAGGTCGCCCTGGGGCAGCGGGTGCGGGAGAGGCGGGGACTCTGGCTGCCCTGCCCGGCGGACAACGAAGGAGGATGTGATCTGACATGAGAAAGAGGATGAGACAGCTTTGCCGCGTTTTGGCCATGACCCTGGCCCTGTGCCTGGCCTTCCCCCTGGAGGCCACCGCCGCCACCATCGACGAGGTGAAGGCCCGCCAGGAGGAGCTGGCCCAGGAGAACGCCCAGCTGGAGGAGGAGATCGCCCAGCTGAAGGAGGACGAGTCCGCGGCGCTGGAGTACCAGGCCGCCCTGGAGGAGAAGATCGGCGTGACAGAGCAGAAGATCGACGCCGCCAGGGAGAGCATCCAGCTGATGGACGATGAGATTTTGGTGTTGGAGCAGAAGCTGGACGCCGCCCAGGCGGAGTACCAGGACACCCTGGACGAGTTCGCCCAGCGGGTGGTGGCTCTGTACCGGATGGGGTCCATCGACACCCTGGAGATCCTCCTGACCTCCGAGAGCTTTGTGGACTTCGCCCTGCGCACCGAGATGCTCTCCGCCGTGGCCCGGCACGACCAGGAGATTGTGGACCGGCTGGAGGAGTACCAGGAGGTCACCCGGGCGGACCGGGAAGAGGTGGAGCGCCTGCGCCAGGAGGTGGCCGCCAACAAGCGGGACCTGGAAGCCAGCCAGGACGAGCTGAAGGACCTGAACGCGGAGAACGACGCCCTCATCGACCAGCTGGTGAGCCAGCAGCTTATGGCCGAGGAGACCATCCAGATGAACGAGACCGAGGACGCGGAGCTCAACGCCCAGCTGGAGGCCCTGCTGGAGGCGGAGCGCAAGCGCCAGGAGGAGCTGGCCGCCCAACAGGCCGCCCAGCAGCAACAACAGCAACAGCAGCAGGGCGGGGAGTCCACCGGTGAGGAGGACGGCTCCTCCCAGGGAGGCACCTCGGAAGGCGGCCAGGCCGTCGAGCCGGTGAACCCCGGCCTGCAGGACGGCTTTAGCCCCATCTGGCCCTGCCCGGGCTATGCTTACATCAGCGGCCACTTCGGGGAGATCTACCCCGACGGCAACCCCCACTACGGCCTGGACATCGCCGCGGTGTACGGCACGCCTATCATCGCTGCCCAGGCGGGTACGGTCATCTACGCCGATTACCACTGGTCCTGGGGCAATAACGTGCTCATCAGCCACAACGCCACCTACGCCACCCGCTACGCCCACTGCAGCTCCCTGGCGGTGAGCGTGGGCCAGTACGTGGAGCAGGGCCAGATCATCGGCTATGTGGGCAGCACGGGGAATTCGGAGGGCAACCACCTGCACTTTGAGGTGTACTACAACAACGTCCGTGTGGACCCCGACCCCTATCTGGGCATCTAAAAATATAGAGCGATCTGAAAGCCCCCGGCAGCAGCCGGGGGCTCTGTTTTTCTCCAGCCAGCGGAAAAGGGCCCCTGCTTTTGCAGAGGCCCTTTTTGCTCCATGGGATATAACTTACAGCATCAGGTCGCGGATGTACTTGATGGTGTACTTGACGCCCTTTTCGCCCTTTTCCCCCTGCCAGGTGCGGGAGTGGGGCTCGATGGCCAGGTAGCCGTCGTAGCCGTGCATGTACAGGATGGCGAAGAACGCCCGCCAGTTGATGCAGTCGATGCCGGCCGGGGGGTTGTCGTAGTTGGTGTTCTTGGGGTCGTACATATCGGCGCCCAGGATGTCCTTGAGCTCGGGGTGCTTCATGATCAGGTCGCGCTTGGCCCAGGTGTCGGGCTCCTCGGACTCGCCCCGCTGGATGACGCCCTTGATGTGGCAGTACTTGAAGTGGGAGCCCCACTCCATGCCCTCGTCCATGTAGGCGCCCTGGGGGCCGCCGTGGACGAAGCTGTGGGAGGGGTCGTACTTGATGCCCAGGCCGGGCACTTCGCTGAGGACCAGCTTCCACTGCTCGGGGGTGCGGATGTAGTTGTCGCCCATCATGCAGTTGACGATGGCGCACTCCATGCCACGCTCTTTGGCGGCGGCCACGATCTGGTTGAGCACCTTAATGGCGGCGGTGATGTTTTTATAGTAGGACAGCTCCTTCACATAGGCCACGCTGCACAGGTAGTATTTGGCCCCCAGGTACTGGCCAAAGTCCATGACAGCCACCACGTTCTCCCACTCCTCGGGGATCACGTCGCCGTTCTGGTCCAGGATATGGCTGGCCCAGCGGCCCACAGCGCCCACCTCTACGCCGGTCTTTTCCGAGGCCTCCTTGATGGCGGCCTGGCGGGCTTTCAGCTCCTCTACAGGCAGTCCGAAGAAATCGGTGGGATTGCAGTCAAACTCCACGAAGTCCAGGCCCAGTTCTTTGGCGTGCTCCAGGCTCTCCGGCGCGGGCTGCGAGATGATACCAAGTTTCATTTCTGTTTCCTCCTAGCAAAATATTGAACGAAAGCGCGTGGCTTTGTTTCCAGAATGGACGGGCTTACCGGGCGGCTTCCTTTTCCGCCGCCTCGAACAGGCCGTTGATGTAGGCGGCCCCCAGGGCCCGGTCGTATAATCCGTAGCCGGGACGGCCGGTCTCCCCCCAGATCATCCGCCCGTGGTCGGGCCGGACATAGCCGGTAAAGCCGTTTTCCACCAGGGCTTTTACAATGGCGTACATGTCCAGGGAGCCGCAGCTGCTCAAGTGGGCCCGCTCCTCAACCCCCCCCGGGGAGGAGGGCCACGTTGCGCAGGTGCACAAAGTGGATACGGCCCATCTTGGCGTATTTGGCGGCCAGGGCGGGTACGTTATTTTTCGGTGAGCACCCCAGGGAGCCGCAGCACAGGGTGAGGCCGTTGTGGGGGTCGTCCACCAGCTTGAGAAAGCGGTCCAGGTTTTTCTCATCGGTGATGATGCGGGGCAGGCCGAAAATGCTCCAGCAGGGGTCGTCCTGGTGGATGGCCATGTTCACATCGCAGGACGCTGCCACCGGGATGACTTTCTCCAGGAGATACTGGAGGTTGGCCCACAGGTCCTCCTCGGTGAGGGCCTGGTACTGGGCCACCACGTCCCGCAGTCCCTCCCGGGTGTAGCTGGCGTCCCAGCCCGGCAGGGTCAGGTCGCTGTCGCTTTTCAGGGGGTCTACCTGGTCCACCTGCTCCTGATAGTACACCAGGGAGGTGGAGCCGTCGGGCAGCAGGTGGTCCAGCTGGGTGCGGGTCCAGTCGAACACAGGCATAAAGTTGTAGCAGATGCACCGGACGCCGGCCTCCGCCAGGCGCCGGATGTTCTCGCAGTAATTCTCGATATACCGGTCCCGGGTGGGGAGGCCCAGTTTGATGTCCTCGTGGACCGGGACGCTCTCGATGACCTCGAAGGCCAGCCCGGCCTTTTCAGTGAGTGCCTTCAGCTCGGCGATGCTCTCCCGGCTCCAGACTTCGCCCACGGGCACGTCGTACACCGCGGTGACGATGGCCTGCATCCCGGGGATCTGGCGGATCTGCTCCAGGGTGACTTTGTCGTCTTTGCCATACCAGCGGAAGGATAATTTCATGCAGGGATACCTCGCTTTTTGCACAAACTTTATACTTTATTTTAGCACGTGATACAGGAGATTGCAACGAAAAAATTGGAAGGCGGGCGGGTAAAAGCAGCGATTTAGAAAAAAATAACATTCTATAATTCTAATATAGAATTATAGAATGCGGCAAGTGGCATAAGATAGGGGAGAGGGTAGCACCCTACACTTTTGAGACTGGAGGACAAGAAAATGGATGTCTATGTATGCGATGTTTGCGGCTACCGCTACGACCCCGAAGCAGGCGATCCCGATAACGGTATTGCCCCCGGCACTGCTTTTGAGGATCTCCCCGAGGATTGGGTCTGCCCCCTGTGCGGCGTGGGGAAGGACCAGTTCTCCAAAGAGTAAGAGACAGCAAAAAGGGCGGCTCCCATGGGGGGCCGTCCTTTTTCATGCCGTGTTTTCGTTAGTCCAGGGGGCGCATCTCCAGGACCTCCCAGGTGCAGTCCAGCTCCTGGCGGCTGAGGCTGCGGTCCGGGTACTCCGCCTCCCCCTGCTGGTTGTCGGTGGGGTCGCTGCGCAGATGGTCCTTGGGCGGGTCAAACTCCCACTGGAATTGGGAGTTTGCCGCCATGCGGTAGGGGTCCAGGTTGCCGAAGTAGTGCTGGTGCAGCAGCTGGGACCCGGCCCGGTAGGCGCTGCCGCCGAAGGAGGAGTCCGCGAACAGCCAGCCGTAGGGGGCGATGTAGAACTGGGCCCAGTCGTGGCTGCCGGCTTCGTAGGGGGTGACGTACAGGCCGCTCTGCCACCGGGCCGGAATGCCGGCGCAGCGGCACAGGGTGATGAACAGCAGGGCCTGGACGCCGCAGTCCCCCTTCTGGTTCAGGGCGGCGTACTCGGGGATCTGGGTGATGGTGAAATATTCCCGCATGAAGGAGTAGGTCACCTTGGTAGTGCAGTAGTCGTAGAAGCGCCGGGCCAGCAGCAGGGGGTTGGTCTCCCCGGCGGAGAGCTCTTTACACAGGGCCCGGAGGAAGGGGGTAAAGCGGATGTGGGGCGCCTGCTCCTGGGTGTCGAAGTCCGGCTGGATGGGGGAGACCTTCTCCGGGTCCAGGGCGTGGTAGGCAGCGATGGAGTCGTACTCGCACTCCACGGTGAAGGGGATATTCTCCTTTGGGGCGCAGGCGAAGCAGATGGTCCGCTGGCCCGCGGTCTCCGGGGCAATCACCGCCTGCTGTGGGGACCAGCCGGTGACGCGGATATTCGCCATGTTCACCGCCGGGGCGGGGATGGGCAGGTGCACCCGCAGGGGCTCCCCGGGGCGGAAGGCCTGGTCGGCGACGCGCAGGGTGCCCCGCAGCCGGATGTGCCGGCCGGCCTGGCCCTTCTCCTGCATCTCGGCCACGGTCTCCCTCAGCAGGCGCTTGTTGTTGGACTCGGCCTGGTCAGGCTCCCCGGCCCGGCGGGCGATGTCCGGGTAGACGGTGACCAGGGTGTCGTAAAAGCTGTGGCAGAAGTAGGGCTTGCCGTCCCGGTAAATCCAGTCGATCTGGCTGTTGTCCTCCAGCTCCCGCATCTCCTCCGCGGTAAAGCCGGGGATGTGCTCCTGCAGGATCTGCAGGCCCTCCTCCTCGCTGTAGATGTAGTCCCGGGGCAGCCGGCGGAGGATCTCCGTCTCCAGCTCCAGGCGCTTTACCAGGGCGAAGGGCAGCTTGCCGGAATCCAGCCGCTGGCGGATCAGGCGCTGGGCCCGCTCAAAATCGCCGCACCATTTGGCCTTTTCAATATCCTCCGGCAGGGGGATCTCCAAATAGCGCATTTGGTCTAAAGTCATAGTAAATTCCTCCCTTTTTCCCGATCATACCACGGCCCCGCCCAAAAAGCAACAGGGCCGGGCGAAAAAAGCGGGCGGCCTCTGGGCCGCCCGCCGGGCCTTACAGCGTCTCGTAGCCGTGGGCCTCCTGGAGCATCATGTCCTTTACCTTCATCAGGCGGATCTGGGTGGAGCGCTCGTTCTCGTCCAGCTTCATGGAGATATACTTGATGTTCTCCTGCAGCCGGGGGATGACCACGTGCTCCAGGGCGTTGACCCGGCGCCGTGTCTTTTCGATCTCCGCCGCCATGAGCTGGCAGGCCTTCTCCCGCTCCGCCAACTGGAGCATGGCGGGGAAGATGTCCGACAGGGACTGCACCGCGCCGTCCAGGTCGCTGGAGGTAAAGGCGAAGCCGTAGGAGAAGATGTCGTTTTTATCCGGGGTGCGGGTGTGGAAGGTGAATTTGGGGATCTCCACACTCATCACGTTCTCCAGAGTGTAGTCCAGGGACACCCGCTGCTTGGGGGCCAGCAGGGCGGTGTTCAGCACCTCGTCCTGCATCCCGGCCCGGGCCAGGAGGAAGTTCTTGTTGGCCGCCTGGATGCCCGCCTCCACCTGTTCCCGCAGGGTTTTGTTCTCCCGCACCTGGTCCAGGAATTGGCGCATCAGCTCATCCCGCTTATCCTTCAGCAGCTTGTGGCCCCGGGTGGCGGTGACCAGCTTTTTCTTCAGGCGGGTGAGCTCCATCCGGGTGGGGTTGACCTGTGTTCCGGCCAAGAGTCATCACACCTTTCCGTAGTACTGGTCCAGAAGGCTGTCGCTGATGCGCTTGAGCTCGCTGCGGGGCAGGATGGACAGCAGCTTCCAGCCCAGGTCCAGAGTCTCCTCGATGTCCCGGTCGGTATTGTAGCCCTGGGACACGTATTCGTTCTCGAAGGCGTCGGCAAACTTGGCGTAGAGCTTATCTAGGTCGGTAAGGGCGGCCTCGCCCAGCACCACCATCAGCTCCTTGGCGTCCTTGCCCCGGGCGTAGGCGGCGAAGAGCTGGTTCATGGTGGCGGAGTGGTCCTTCCGGGTCTTGCCCTCGCCGATGCCCTTGTCCTTCAGCCGGGACAGGGAGGGCAGCACGTCGATGGGCGGCGCGATGTTCTTCCGGTACAGGTCCCGGCTGAGGATGATCTGCCCCTCGGTGATATACCCGGTCAGGTCGGGGATGGGGTGGGTCTTGTCGTCCTCGGGCATGGAGAGGATGGGGATGAGGGTGATGGAGCCTGTTTTCCCCTTTTGCCGGCCAGCCCGTTCGTAAAGGGAGGCCAGGTCCGTGTACATATAGCCGGGGTAGCCCCGGCGGCCGGGCACCTCTTTCCGGGCGGCGGAGACCTCCCGCAGGGCGTCGGCGTAGTTGGTGATGTCCGTGAGGATGACCAGCACGTGGTAATTCTTTTCGAAGGCCAGGTACTCCGCGGCAGTAAGGGCCATGCGGGGGGTGGCGATGCGCTCTACCGCCGGGTCGTTGGCCAGGTTGACGAACAGCACCGTGCGGTCGATGGCGCCGGTCTCCCGGAAGCTCTGGATGAAGTAGTCCGACTCCTCGAAGGTGATGCCCATGGCGGCGAACACCACCACAAAGGGCTCGCTGGTGCCCCGCACCTTGGCCTGCCGGGCGATCTGGGCGGCCAGCTGGGCGTGGGGCAGGCCGCTGGCGGAGAAGATGGGCAGCTTCTGGCCCCGCACCAGGGTGTTCAGGCCATCGATGGCGGAGACCCCGGTCTGGATGAATTCCTGGGGGTAGCTGCGGGCGGCGGGGTTCATGGGCAGTCCGTTGATGTCGTCCCGCCGGTCGGGAAGGATCTCCGGCCCGCCGTCGATGGGCCGGCCCAGGCCGTCGAATACCCGGCCCAGCATGTCCTCGCTGACCCCCAGCTCCATGCTGCGGCCCAAAAAGCGCACCTTGCTGCTGGTGAGGTTGATGCCCGTGGAGCTCTCGAACAGCTGCACCAGGGCGTTGCCCTCGTTGATCTCCAGCACCTTGCAGCGCCGTTTTTCTCCATTGAACAGCTCGATCTCGCCCAGCTCGTCGTAGGCCACGTTCTCCACGCCCCGTACCAGCATCAGGGGACCGGCCACTTCTTGGATCGTGCGATATTCCTTTGGCATCAGTAGTCCTCCTTTGTCTGCTTGGCTTCGTGGAGCTCCCGCTCCAGCTGCAGGGACACGGCCTCAAAGGCCTGCCGCAGCTGGTCTGCCGGGGTGTATTTGAACCGTCCAATCTGCTCCCGCACCGGCAGCGCGATGAGCTTCTCGATGTCCGCCCCCTCCTGGAGGGCGGCCTGGGCTTTCTCGTAATACTGGAGGATCAGGAGCATCATGTCGTGCTGCTTCTCCAGGGGGGTATAGGTGTCCACCTCGTCGAAGGCGTTCTGGTGGAGGAAGTCCTCCCGGATGGACCGGGCGGCCTCCAGCTTCAGGCGGTCTGGGGCGGACAGGGCGTCCATACCCACCAGCTGGACGATCTCCTCCAGCTCCGCCTCCTCCTGGAGCAGGCGCATGAGCTGGGTGCGCAGCTGCACCCAGTCCTTGGCCACATGGCGGGTGAACCACTGCTCCATGGTGTCCAGGTACAAAGAGTAGCTGGTAAGCCAGTTGACCGCAGGGAAGTGGCGCTTGTAGGCCAGGGAGGAATCCAGCCCCCAGAACACCTTGACGATGCGCAGGGTGGCCTGGGACACGGGCTCGGAGATGTCACCGCCGGGCGGGGACACAGCCCCGATGACGGACAGGGCGCCCTCCCGCTCCTCACTGCCCAGGGTGACCACCCGGCCCGCCCGCTCGTAGAACTGGGCCAGGCGGCTGCCCAGGTAGGCGGGGTAGCCCTCCTCGCCGGGCATCTCCTCCAGGCGGCCGGACATCTCCCGGAGCGCCTCGGCCCAGCGGGAGGTGGAGTCGGCCATGAGGGCCACGGAGTAGCCCATGTCCCGGAAGTATTCGGCGATGGTGATGCCGGTGTAGATGGAGGCCTCCCGGGCGGCCACGGGCATGTCGGAGGTATTGGCGATGAGCACGGTGCGCTTCATCAGGGACTGGCCTGTCTTAGGGTCGATGAGCTCGGGGAACTCGTTTAAGACATCGGTCATCTCGTTGCCCCGCTCGCCGCAGCCAATGTAGACCACGATGTCCGCCTCGGACCATTTGGCCAGCTGGTGCTGCACCACGGTCTTGCCGCTGCCGAAGGGCCCGGGCACCGCCGCCACGCCCCCTTTGGCCAGGGGGAAGAGGGTGTCGATGACCCGCTGCCCGGTGATCAGAGGCATGTTGGGGGAGAGCTTCTGCCTGTAGGGGCGGCCCCGGCGCACCGGCCATTTCTGCATCAGGGTCAGGGGGACTTCGTCCCCGTCGGGGGTCTCGATGACAGCCACCGTCTCCGTGACGGTATAGCTCCCGGCCTGGATGGACTTCACCTTGCCCACCACCCCGGGGGGCGCCATGATCTTGTGGGAGACGATCTCCGTCTCCTGCACGGTGCCCAGCACGTCCCCGGCGGCCACCGGGTCGCCGGGCTGCAGCGCGGGCACGAACTCCCACTTCGCCTCCCGGCCCAGGGCGGGCACTTCCACACCCCGCTGCAGGTTGTTGCCGGAGATTTTCCGGATCTCGTCCAAGGGCCGCTGGATGCCGTCGTAGATGCTGCCAATCAGGCCGGGGCCCAGCTCTACGCTCAGCGGCTCGCCGGTGGAGGTCACCGGGGCGCCGGGCCCCAGGCCGGAGGTCTCCTCGTAGACCTGGATGGAGGCCTCGTCCCCGTGGATCTCGATGATCTCACCGATCAGCCGCTTATCACTGACGCGCACCACGTCGAACATATTGGCGTCCCGCATGCCCTTGGCGATGACAAGAGGGCCCGCCACTTTCTTGATGGTACCGCTACTCATGTTCTTCGTCACCTGTCTCTCTGTTCAAAATATGGAAAGGTCACTCCCCGCGGAAGATGATGTCGGAGCCCACGGCCTGTTCTACCGAGCGCTTCACCATGGCGATGCCCATGCCCGTATTGCCCCGCACCCCGGGGATGGGGATGACGGCGGGCAGAAGGCTCTCCCGGTAACGGGCCATCTCCTCCTCCAGCCCGGCGGCCAGCTCCTCGGTGATGTAGATCACCCCGTAGCCCTGGTCGGCCAGCTGCCGCAGGGTGCGGGCCCCGGCTTCCTTGTCCTGCACCGGGAAGATCTCCAGCCCCAGGGCGGCGAAGCCGTAGATGCTGTCCCGGTCTCCCAATACCGCGATTTTATACATAGGTGTCCCTCAGCCTTTCCCGGATCATCCCGTCGTCCAGCTGGTTGAGCTTGCCGGAGAGGATGATCCGCACCGTACTGATCTCACTGCGCCGGGCCAGCACATAGACGAACAGGGGCCCGACAGACTCGTAGCTGTGTTTTTCCTCTTTGATGCGATCCATCACCTGGTCGTCGCACCACTTCTCAAAGGCGGAGCTGGACTCCTTCAGCCGTTGTGCCGCCTGGCTGTAGGGGGTGGCGGCCAGCAGGGCGTAGAGCTCCTCCAGGCCCTGGCAGGCGGCCGCGGCCAGGGCGTCTGTATCCAGGGTGGCGCAGGGGACCAGGGCCGCCCGGATGAACTCCGGGTTTTTCCCGGCCCGGCAGGCCCGCACCGCCACCTTGATGTCCGCCGCCGCGGTGACCAGCTCGGCGTACTCCGCCACCAGGCCGCCGGTACGCGCCCCGCAGGCCTGGATGGCCTGCAGGCAGGCCCGGTCCAGGATGATGTCGCACAGCTGGCCGTCCTGGGTGTTCAGAAAGCGGCGGTAGGCCTCCTCGGCGGCCTGGGCCATGGCAGGGGGGAGAGGGGAGAAGTCCTGCTCCTGCACACAGCGCAGCAGCACCTCCGGTTCTATCGTCCCCCCGGGGAGGAACACGTGTTCCGGCGGGACCCCGGTGCCGGCGCACTTGATGGCGGCTTTCAGGTTGTTGTAGTCCGCTGGGGCCAGTAAGGCCTGGAAGGGCTCCAGGTCCTGGGTCAGCTCTTTGAGAAACGCCCAGGTCTTTTCCTCCTCGGTGGCCAGCATGGCCTCGGGGGAGGCGTTCCCGTCGCCGGCGCCCCAGCCCTTGTCGGTGAGGACCCGCAGGCACTCATCGCAGGTCTTGCAGGCCATCAGCTGCTGGATGTCCCCGGCCCCAAGCAGCCGCGTCTCCCGGGCGTGGACCCGGGCCACTCCATAGATATAATCCTCGCCCATAGAGCGGCACTCCTTTCTCGTAGCGTGGGCCAAGGGTCATCCCTCGGCGAAGAGCAGCCTGCCCACCGCGTCCCGCAGGGGCTCCCGGAGCTCCTCAAAAATGGCCTGGAACGTACAGTTGATGTCGATGTCCCCGGTCACCAGCAAAAATCCGCCGCCGGTCTCCCAGGGCTTCTGGGAGATGGCGATGTCCGCCTGGGGGGCGGCCTCTTTCAGCCGGGCGGGGAAATCAGCGGGCAGCCGCTTGAGGTCCCTGGCGGAGAGGCGCATTTCCGCCGGGCCCGGCTGGGCGTAGCGGGCGGCCAGCCCCAGCAGGGCGGTGAAGTAGTCCTCCGCCGGGGCCTCCTCCAGGGAGGAAAGCCCCGCCGACAGCGCCTCTTCGATGAGCCGCTGCTTGAAGGCCAGCATCCGGTTGCGCTGCTTCAGCTGGGCGGCGGAGGCGGCCCGCTCCCGGATGGCCAGGGCCCGGGCCTCCCCCTGGTCCAGGATCTCCTGGGCCTTTTTTTCGGCTTCGGCCTTGGCGGCGTCCAGGGAAGCGGCGGCCTCCTCCCGGCCCTGGGCCAGAAGCTTTTCCGCCTCCTGCGCTGCGTCGCCGGTGATCTGGGCCAGAATAGACTCCAAACCGGTCATGGCTTTTCCTCCTCCCATCGTTTTTGCGGTATCCGGCTTATACGGGCAGCCCGCCGATGCCGAAGATGGAGAGGATGGAGATAAGCAGGGCCAGCACGGCGTAGGTCTCCACCATAACGGGGAGGGTCATGGCCTTGCCGAACTGGTCGGGCTTTTTGGCCAGCAGGGAGATGCTGGCGATGGAGGCCTTGGTCTGCCATTTGGCGGAGATCAGGCCCACGATGGCCATGGGCAGGCAGGCGGCCAAGTACAGCAGGCCCTTTACGGCGCTGACGTTGGGATCGCCGCCCAGAACGCCCACCTGGGTGAGCACGATGAAGCCGATGAGCAGCCCGTAGATGCCCTGGGTGCCGGGCAGCAGCTGCAGCACCAGCACCTTGCCGAACAGAGAGGGGTTCTCGGTGATGGCGCCGGCAGCGGCCTGGCCGGCCTGGCCTACGCCTACCGCGGAGCCGATGCCCGCCAGGAAGGCGGCCAGCATCCCGCCCAGCAGGGCGAACACGATGCCTAGGGTGTTCCAATCAAAGGTGTTTGCTTCCATCTTACTTTTCCTCCATGATCTTAAAGTGTTTGGTGTTGGCGGCGAAGGGCTGGAATTTCCGCCCGCCGCCCTCGTAGAACTTGCCGAAGAACTCCACAAACTGCAGGCGGTTGGTGTGCACGTAGGCGCCCAGCAGATTGATGGCCATATTCATAGCGTGGCCGATGAGGAAGATGAGGATAAAGAACACGGCCCCCACCACGCCGCCGCCCAGCATGGCCCCCAACTGGTTGAACACCGTGGAGATCACGCTGGTGGCCAGCCCCAAGGCCAGCAGCCGGGAGTAGGACAGGATGTCGCTTAAGTAGCTGGACACCCCGTAGAGCCCGTACAGCCCCTTGAGGAACCGCTTTACCGGGCTGCGGGACTCCCGCCCGGCGGTGAACAGAATCCCGATGGCGCCGATGCCCGCCAGCACTGCCGCCACTGTCACCACCGGTCCCGGCACGGTAAAGGGCAGCTCGGCGATGTTCTGGAAGATCTCGGTGGACAGCAGCACCACGATCAGGCCGCCGATGAGCAGGTACCAGAACACCACGTCGTAAATGGCGTCGGCGTATTGCTTCCGCTTGAAAAGCTGGTAGAACTGCACCCCCAACCCGGTGAACAGGTGGGCCACCCCCACGGCAAAGGAGAAGATGAGCAGCCGCATGGGGTCGGAGAGGGGCTCGAACCACAGGGCAGGCACGGTGACCTGGGTGTGGAAGAAGGTCTCGGCGATGACCGGGATGGCGTCGCCAAAGTAGCTGCCGAACAGCACCCCCCACACCGTGGTGGAGATGCCGCAGAACAGGAACATCCGCAGGGTGCGGCGGATGGAGGGCTCCATGTTCTTGAACTTCCAGAGGCCGATCCCGCAGCCGATGACCGTCAATAGGCCGTAGGCCGCGTCGGAGAGCATCAGGCCGAAGAGCACGTAGTAGAACAGGCACATCACCTTGGAGGGGTCTACCTCGCCCTTGCCGGGCAGGCTGTAGCCCTCCACCACGCTCTCCACCGGGGAGGCGAAAAAGCCGTTCTTCAGCTTCACCGGCAGGTCCTCGTCGGGGCCGGGGTCCTCCACCTCCACAAAAGCGCGGTATTGGGACTCCAGCAGGGCCTGCAGCCCCGGCGCGTCCTCCCCGGGGATATACCCCAGCACGCAGAACACATGGGGGCTCTGCCACAGGTCCCCCAGCACCTGGTATTTCTCCGCCCGCATGGCGTAGTAGTCCGCGGTGAACAGCAGGTCCTGGCGCTGGGGGGCGAAGGCGGCGATGTCCTGTTTCGCCTGCTCCGCGGAGTGCCGGGCCTTTTCCATCCGCTCCTCCAGCTCCGCGATCCGCTGGGCGGGGGAGCGCCGGGAGGGCGCGGCGGGGTAGGCGAACCCCATGGCCCGCAGCGCCCCTTCCACCTGGACGGCGCAGCTCTTATGGCACACCAGGAACACACAGGTCTGCTGGGGCTGGGCGCTGATGATCTCCGCCTCCACCTCGGCGGTCTCCGGCAGGGCCAGGGCCAGCCTGTTCTTCAGCTGGGCCTCGTCCAGCTCCTCGGGGAAGCTGCCGATGAACACGCTGGTGCAGGGGGTCTCCCGGGTGCGCATGGAGATGTCCAGGCCGGCCCAGGGCCGCAGGGCTTCCAGCTGGGCCTGCAGCCGCAGCACCTCCGCCTCCCCGTCGATGACCCGCTTTTCCAGGGCCGCGATCTGGGAAGCCGCCTTGGCGGCCTGCCCGGCGTTTTTGGCGGTCTCCTCCACCTGCTGGGGGGTGACGGGCGTGCGCCCCCGCAAGATCTGGGGCAGCTGCCGGGGGGGCGGGGCGTATTTGTCCAGCACCGCGGCAGACTGGAGCAGCAGCTGGGCGTTCTTTTCAAAGGTGGCCCTGGCTGTGGTGGTGTCTGTTTTCGAAAATAGCTCCTCCGCCTCCTGGGGGGAGTGGACCTCCACGACCCCCTTGCGCTGGAGGAGCTCCAGTATCCTTTTGCGGTCGCTTTTCCGCGCATAGATGCCGATGCGCTTCATTTCCATTACCGCCATGCCTGCACCTCCTTCAGGACTGTCCCAGGACGATTTTCCGGATCTCGGCCAGCACCTGGGGCCGGCGCTGTTCCGCCGCCTCCCGCAGCTGCGCCTGGAGCCGGTCGGTCTCCTGGTCTGCCCGGGCCGCGGCCTTCTCGCCGTCCGCCTTGGCCACGATGCCCAGGACCTCCGCCTTTTTCCCGGCTTCCTTCACCGCCTTGGCGATGAGCTGGCGGCCCTGCTCTTGCGCGTCCTCCACCAGCTTCCGGCTCGCCTCTCTGGCCTGTTCCACTGTCTGGCGGGCGGCCTGTTCCGCCTGGCTGACGGCCTGCATCGTCTCTTTTGCCAACTATATCACCTCCTGGGAGGGCGCTGGGCCCTCTCCCGCGTTTTGTCGCTTTTTGTGCAGTTGTCCACAAGAAAACGCGAACATGATGATTTATTATAGACGATTCGAAAAGAAAAGTCAAAGGGAATCCGAAATTTAACAGAAAAAGAGAGGGCAGCGGCTGCTGCCCTCTCGAAAAAGCGGGGAAATAGTGTGTTATTCTTCGGCCTGGCTGGAGACCTCGCTGGCCTCGGAGGAGACCTCACTGCTCTCGGAAGAGGCGCTGCTCTCCGTCTCGGAGGACTCGCTGCTCTCGGCGGCAGAGGAGGCGCCGTTGCGGTTGCTGTCGTCGATGAGGGAGGACAGCTTCACGTGGTCGATGGCGCCCTGGTTCAGCTCCACGCCCAGGGAGCGGCCCTGCTCCATCACATAGGCCTCGAACTCGTCGCCCTTCATGGCGGCGATGAGGCTGGTGGTCTGGTCCTCGTCGGCGGTGATGTCGGCAAAGCCGTCGGCGTAGGAGCGCTTATACACCACGTAGTAGCCGGAGGTGGCCTCGGTGACCGTGGCGGACTCCTCGTCCAGCTCCGCCAGGGCGGTGCCCAGGGTGTCGGTGATGTTCTCCACCGCGGTGCTCAGGGTGCCGCTGTAGGAGACATTCTCCCCGGTCTCCTCGCCGTACTCGGTGGAGGCCTCCTCCACGGTCATGTCCCCGTCGGTGATCTGCTTGGCGTAATCCTCCAGGGTGCTCTTCAGTTCTTCCTTCTCCTCGTCGGTGCGCTCCACCGAGTTGCCGTCCTCATCGGTGGTGCTCAGGGAGACGTAGAAGTACTCGTAGGGGTAGTAGCTCTCCTGGTAGAACTGCTCCAGCTCCTCCTGGGGGATGGCCATCTCGCCGCCCTCACCGTACAGCAGCTTCATCAGCTTCTGGTACTGGATGCTGTACACGGAGTAGGCACGGTGGAAGGAATCCCGGGAGATGCCCATGTTCTCAAAGGCGGTCTGGTAGTAGGCCCAGGTGGAGTTGGTGATGGAGTCGGCCTGGGCCTCCTCATCCTCGGTGAGCTCCTGGCCCAGCTCCTGGAGCTTGGTCTCCAGGTAGTAGGAGCCGTAGAGGTAGTCCAGGGCCCGGTTTTCGATCCACTCCTGGGCAGGCTGGCCGTCCACCTCGCCGTCCAGCACCTCCGTGTCGGAGGAGATCTTCATGGCGGCCTCGTTGTAGGCGGTGGACAGGTAGTAGATGTAGCCGCCGATGGGCATGGTGTCGTCGCCCAGCTTGGCGGCCCAGGTGTTGTTCTCGCTGTAGCAGCCGGCGAAGCTGAGGCACAGGGCCAGAGCCAGCACCAGGGCAACGGTCTTTTTCAGCATATTCTTCATGGGTATCAAGCCTTTCCAATTTTGTCGTTTTTGCAGGGAACGCCAAACATTATACCGCAATTCCCCGCGGATGTCCAGCGGGAAGTGTAAAATCTGCTAAGCGGCGGGGGAGCGGGCCGCCTCCATGGCCCGCAGCACCTCCGAGAGCCCCTCCAGGGGCTCCTTGCCCGCCAGCTTGACGCTGAGGTAGGGCCGGCTGCCGGCGCTGAGGAGCACCCGGCCCTTCAGGGCGGCCACCAGCTTCGCCACCTCCTGCATGTCGATCTTCTGCTGGTAGAGGAGGAGGAAATCCCCCTGCTGGCGCACCTCGGTGACGCCCAGCCGGGCGGCGGTGCCACGGAGCAGCGCCACGTCGATGAGGCCCTTCACCGCGGCGGGGGGCTCGCCGAACCGGTCGATGAGCTCGTCGGTGACATCCATGGCCTCCTCCTGGGTGGCCACCTCCGCGATACGGCGGTACACGTCCAGCCGCAGGGGCAGGCTGTCGATGTACTCTTCCGGGATATGGGCCTGGACCTGGACGTCCACCAGGCACTCCTGGTCCACGGGACGCTCCGGCTCCTCGCCCTTCATCAGGCTCACCGCCTCGCTGAGGAGCTTGACATACATGTCGTAGCCCACGGTCTCCATGTGGCCGTGCTGCTCCCCGCCCAGGATGTTGCCCGCGCCCCGGATCTCCAGGTCCCGCATGGCAATCTTGAAGCCCGAGCCGAACTCGGTGAACTCCCGGATGGCGGAGAGCCGCTTCTGGGCGATCTCGGAGAGGGCCTTGTTCCTGGTGTAGGTGAGGTAGGCGTAGGCCCGGCGGTTGCTGCGGCCCACCCGTCCCCGGAGCTGGTGGAGCTGGGACAGCCCCATGCGGTCGGCGTTTTCTATAATAAGGGTGTTGGCCGAGGGCACATCCACCCCGGTCTCGATGATGGTGGTGCACACCAGCACATCGATCTCCTGGTCCAAAAGCTGCCGCCACACCTCGGAGAGCTCCTCCTCGTTCATCTTCCCGTGGCCGATGCCGAACCGGGCCTCGGGCACCAGCTGCTGCAGCCGGGCGGCGGTACGGGTGATGGAGGCCACGTCGTTGTGGAGGTAGTACACCTGCCCGCCCCGGCGCAGCTCCCGGCGGATGGCGTCGGCGATGACCCCGGAGTCGTACTCCAGCACGTAGGTCTGCACCGGGTGCCGGTCATGGGGGGCCTCCTCGATGACGGACATGTCCCGGATGCCGGAGAGGGCCATGTTGAGCGTCCGGGGGATGGGGGTGGCGGAGAGGGTGAGCACGTCGGCGGCAGAGCACATCTGCTTGAGCTTCTCCTTCTGGGCCACGCCGAAGCGCTGTTCCTCGTCGATGATGACCAGGCCCAGGTCGTGGAACTTCACATCTTTGGACACCAGCCGGTGGGTGCCCACGATGATGTCGATGCTGCCCCGCTTCACCTTCCGGAGGATCTCCTCCTGCTGTTTGGGGGTGCGGAACCGGGAGAGAAGCTCCACGTCCACCGGGAAGCCCTCCATCCGCTTTAAGATGGTCTGGTAGTGCTGCCAGGCCAGAATGGTGGTGGGCACCAAAATGGCGCACTGCTTCCCGGCTGCCACGCACTTGAAGGCCGCCCGCAGGGCCACCTCGGTCTTGCCGAAGCCCACGTCCCCGCAGAGGAGGCGGTCCATGGGGGCCTCGCGCTCCATGTCATCCTTGATCTCGTTTACGCACCGCAGCTGGTCCTCGGTCTCGTCGAACTCGAACCGGGCCTCAAAGTCCCGCTGCCACTCCCCGTCGGGGGGGAAGGCGAAGCCCTTCTGCTGCATCCGCTGGGCGTAGAGCTGGATAAGCTCCTTGGCGATGTCCTTCACCGCCGCCCGCACCCGGGTCTTTTGCTTCTGCCACTCGGTGCCGCCCAGGCGGTGGAGCTTCACCGCCGCGTCCTCCCGGGGGCCGATGTATTTGCTCACCATGTCCAGCTGGGTGACCGGCACGTACAGCGTGTCGTTCTTCGCGTACCGGACCTTGATGTAGTCCTTGGTGATGCCGTTCATCTCCAGCTTGTGGATGCCCTCGAACACGCCGATGCCATGGGCGGCGTGGACCACATAGTCCCCAGGGGCCAGCTCGGAGAGGCTGGAGATCTCCTTGCTGTTCTTGTCCCGCTTGCTCTTTTTCACTTTGCCCACGGCCAGCCTGCCGTGGGTGATGAGGGCAAGGGCGGCGCCGGGCAGGTCAAACCCGGCGGAGAGGGAGCCCCCGGTCACCGTCACCGTGCCTTTGGCGGCGGTGGAGGGGTCCTCCAGATAGGAGGCGGGGAGGCCCGCCTGCTTCAGGTCGTCGGCCACGGCCTGGGCGGCCCGGGCCGTGCCGCAGAGCACCACGCAGGCCCGTCCCTGGCTGAGGAAGGCCGACAGGTCCTCGGTCAAAAGCTGGGTGCCGCCCCCCCAGACAGGGAGCTGCCGGGCGGTGATATTCACCAGGGTGCGGGTGGGCACCTCGTAGCTGCCTCGGGCAAAAACATCCAGGAAGAGGGTGGGCAGCGCCTGGGCCTTGGTCAGGGCGTATTCCCAGTCCTCGCTGTACTGGTCCAGGCCTTTACAGAGCACGCCCTCTTCCAGGTAGGCCTTCAGGTCCTCGGCCCACTGGACCTGGGTGGTGCGCACCCGCTCCTTCAGGCGGTTGCCCTCGGAGAACACCACCAGGCTGTCCTGGGGGTCGAAATAGTCGAACAGGGTGGCCACCGTCGGGTAGGCCAGGGTGATGAACTTATCCAGGGAGCCGATGCGCAGATGGTGCCGCAGCTTTTCCGCCTCGGCCAGCAGCACCTCCTTGGCCTTGGGGGCCCGCTTGCCCCGGAGGGAGGCAGCCAGTTTTTCGATCTTCTGGGCCAGCTTCTCCACGTCTTCAGGGATGACCTCCACGCAGGGGGCCAGGGTGACCGCGTCCACCGGGTCGGTGCGGCGCTGGCTGTCCAGGTCGAAGCAGGACACCGAGTCCACCTCGTCCCCCCAGAACTCCACCCGCACCGGGCTCTGGCCCCCGGGGGAGAAGAAGTCCACAATTCCGCCCCGGTGGCTGAATTGGCCTGGGGCCTCGATCTGATCCTCCCGCACATAGCCGCAGCGCACCAGGGCGGCCAGAAGCTCTTCGATCTTCAGCTCCTGGCCCGCCTCCACCTGGAACATCCGGGCGGCCAGCTCTTGGGGGCTGAGGGTGTACTGCAGCGCCGCGTCCATACAGGCGATGACCACGTTGCAGCTGCCGTTTTGCAGCTGGGACAGGGCCTCCAGCCGCAGGCGCTCGTATTCGTGGGAGACGCCGGCCGTGTCCCGGAAGCTGAAATCCCGGATGGGGTAGAGGGCGGGGCGCATCCCCAGGGCGAACAGGTCCTCGGAAAAGCGCTGGGCCTCGGCCTCGTCCGCGGCCAGGACCAGGGCTTTTCTCCCGGTCTCCTGGCAGAGGGAGGCCAGCACGCAGCACTTGTGGATGCCCGAGAGCCCCGCCACAGCCGCGGGCAGGGCGCCCTGTTTCACCGCGGCGGCCAGGGTCTGGTACTCCGGCCAGCGGCGCAGCATGTTCCCGATGAGCTTCATGGCGTCCCTCCTCAGCTGTTGTACAGGTTCATGGCCCGGTCGATGTCGCCCTTCACGATGAGCTCCGCCGCGGCGGCGGCGTTGTCCAGGGCGGTGGAGAGGGCCTCCCGCTCCTTCTCGGTAAAGCGGGAGAGCACCCAGTCCGCCAGGTCGTAATTGGGATGGGGCTTTTTGCCCACCCCCAGCTTGATCCGGGGGAATTGGTCCGACCCGGAGAGATAGATGATGTTCTTCATGCCGTTGTGGCCGCCGTCGCTGCCCTTGCGGCGGATGCGCAGCTGCCCGGGCTCCAGGTTGATGTCGTCGAAGATCACCAGCACCTGCTCCGGCTTCAGCTTATAAAAGCGCATGGCCTCTGTCACCGACTGGCCGCTGAGGTTCATATAGGTGCCGGGCTTCAAGAGCAGCACGCCCTTGCCGCCCAGGCGGCACTGGCCCACCGTGCCCTTGAACTTCAGCCGGTCGATGGAGGCGTGGTGCTTCTCCGCGATGCGGTCCGCCGCCAAAAAGCCCGCGTTGTGCCGGGTGTTCTCGTACTCCCGGCCGGGGTTGCCCAGGCCCACCACCAAAAATTCCACAGGCCCCGCCGCCGGGGCCCGGCTTGTAAACCGCGCAAAAAAATTGTTTCGCTCCATAAAACTTGCTGTCCTTCCCTATTTTCCGGCACGCGGCTATGGCGGGGGAGAAGTCTCCCCCGCCTGTACCAGCCCCATGTGCCGGGCGTTATCCTTTATTATGCCAGCTTTTCCCGGCATTTGCAAGGGGGGCTTTCTGTTCCAGGGCGAAAAAAGAGGGCTTTTCGGGGGCGGTACAGCCCCATCGGGAAAAAACTTTATTTTTCTTGTGTTTTACTATGGAATTTTCCGGAATTCTTTGTTATAATTCAAATGGATAACCGTGGGGACAGGCTTTCGGCCTGCCCAAACGGTCTGTCTTGTTGTCAACCTGGAGCCCGACGTGTCCGGTTGAACATTATTTAGGAGGTAGTTACCAATGAGCCACAAGTATGTCTATCTGTTCAGCGAAGGCGACGGGTCCATGCGTGAGCTTCTTGGCGGCAAAGGCGCGAACCTGGCGGAAATGACCAAGCTCGGTCTGCCCGTGCCCCAGGGCTTCACCATCAGCACGGAAGCCTGCACCCAGTACTATGAGGACGGCCGTCAGATCAACGACGAGATCCAGGCCCAGATCATGGAGTATGTAGGCAAGATGGAGGAGATCACCGGCAAGAAGTTCGGCGATACCGAAAATCCCCTGCTGGTCTCCGTGCGTTCCGGCGCCCGGGCCTCCATGCCCGGCATGATGGACACCATCCTGAACCTGGGCCTCAACGAGGAAGTCGTGCAGGTCATGGCGAAGAAGTCCGGCAACGCCCGCTGGGCCTACGACTGCTACCGGAGATTCATCCAGATGTACTCCGACGTGGTCATGGAAGTGGGCAAGAAGTATTTTGAAGAGCTCATTGACAAGATGAAAGAGAGCCGCGGCGTCACCCAGGATACGGAGCTGACTGCCGACGACCTGAAGGAGCTGGCGGAGCAGTTCAAGGCCGAGTACAAAGAGAAGATCGGCACCGACTTCCCCACCGACCCCAAGGAGCAGCTGATGGGCGCCGTGAAGGCCGTGTTCCGTTCTTGGGACAACCCCCGCGCCAACGTCTACCGTATGATGAACGAGATCCCCTATTCCTGGGGCACCGCTGTCAACGTCCAGATGATGGCCTTCGGCAACATGGGCGACGACTGCGGCACCGGCGTGGCCTTTACCCGTAACCCCGCCACTGGCGAGAAGGCCCTGTTCGGCGAGTTTTTGACCAACGCCCAGGGCGAGGACGTGGTGGCCGGCATCCGTACCCCCATGCCCATCTCCCAGATGGCTGAGAAGTTCCCCGAGGCCTTCAAGCAGTTCCAGGAAGTCTGCAACCTGCTGGAGAGCCACTATCATGATATGCAGGACATGGAGTTCACCGTGGAGAACGGCAAGCTCTACATGCTGCAGACCCGTAACGGCAAGCG
>LBJMC04202__coassemble_730_pt1 | contig 20987 bp, 17 predicted proteins | sample LBJMC04202__metabat2_high_PE_010 | metagenome-assembled genome bin LBJMC04202
GAGCTGGCGGCCGGGTAGAAATTAAATCGGGATGGTTCCGGTGGCGCTGGGCTGTGGGTCTCGGGAGGGATTCGGGCCGGGCGGAGACCGGGCGAGAGAGTTCCGGTGAGCCGGGCGGCGGGTGCCCTTCGGGTGAGCTGGCGCCGGGTAGAAAATGAGCCGAGATGGTTTCGGCAGCGCTGGGCTGCGGGTCTCAGGAGGGATTCGGGCCGGGCGGGAGCTGGGACGAATGAGTTCCGGTGTGCCGGGCGGTGGTTCCCCTGTGGGAGCCGGGAAAATCAGATGACAAGTCCAAAAACTTTACAGGGGAGTGATTCCCCGCTTTGGGGAGAGTTCCCCGTTCACCTGGAAAGGTGTTTTGGCTTTTGGAAAGGAATGGTATTTTTATGACGATGAAACGACACGCGACCATGAAACGGCAGGCCATGCGAATGTTCAGTTTGCTTCTGGCGGTGGTGCTTTTGCTGGGGGCCGCCTGGGCGGTGCCAGGACTTACGGCCTCCGCCGCCGAAGGCGTCACCTCGTTGGAATTCGCGGAGCACGGCCTGATGGCCTGGCGGGATGGCTGGGTCTACCAATACGGCGGCAAGGGGGAGCAGTACGGCGACACCCGGGCCTCTGACTGCGCGGGGCTGCTGTACGCCTTCTTTACGGACCACGGCATTTACTCCTGCATGGGGGGCGCCAGCTCCCAGGTGCGCCTGAACACCATCTGGCACGGCAGCCTGGACGAGCTGCCCCGCATCCACGGGCTGTCCGTCACCATGATGGACCCCTACGACTACCAGTACCCCTACGGCCACGTGGGCATTTACGTGGGCAACGGGATGGTCACCGACAACAGCACCTACGGCACCAATATGGTGTACGACAGCGTGTACAGCCGGGGCTGGTCGGAGTGGCACCTGTTCGACTGCGGGCTGCTGTTCCCCGTGAATGGCTGGTATGAGTTTGACGGGAACATGTACCACTACACCGACTACCAGTACGACGTGGACACCGTGGTGGACGGCTACACCATCGGGTCCGACGGCATCGCCTATAACGACGACGGCACCCCCCTGGCCTACAGCGACACCCTGCAGAACGAGGGCTATGTGAACGCGGCCACGGTGCGGGACTACCTGAAGGCCGAGGGCATCGGCTATGAGGTGGGGGCCGGCTACGGCGGCGGCGACGGGGGCGGCTCTGACAGCCACACCAACGCCCGGGTCACCGGCAGCGGGGTGAACGTCCGCTCTCAGCCCAACACCCAGTCCTCGGTGCTCACCACCCTGTCCTACGGCACCCAGATCCTGGTCACCGGCCAGGAGGAGGGCGAGAACATTGTGAGCGGCGGCCAGAGCTCTACCCTGTGGTACGAGATTGTGCTGCCCAGCAACGGGGCCACCGGGTACATCTCCTCCCTGTATGTGGAGATCACCGGCGACCTGGACATGCCCGACACCCCGGTGATCTCCTATGAGGACGGCTATGTGACCATGACCGCCAACTCCGAGGAGGAGACCATCTACTACACCACCGACAACACCACCCCCACCGAGGACAGCACCCCCTACACCGGGCCTATTTATATGGTAGGGCTCACCTACCGGGCCGTGTCCATTCTGGACGGGCAGAAGAGCGGCGAGGCCATGGCCACGGTGCTCTCCAATGGGGCTATCTTCACCGACTTTACCAGCGAGGACTGGTTCTTTAAGGATGTGGACCGGGCCGTGGGGTACGGCATTTTCGGCGGCAGCGGCAACGGCAGCTTCGAGCCCACGGAGAACATCTCCCGGGGGGATTTCGTAAAAGCGCTGGCCAACATGGACGGGGTGGACCTGTCCGGCTACACCGGGGAGACGGCCTTCCAGGACGTGGACCCGGATGTGTACTACGCCAAGGCCATCCAGTGGGCCAACTCCAACGGGTACATCAACGGGGTGAGCGCCACCGCCTTTGAGCCCGAGGAGCCCATCAGCCGGGAGGCCATGTGCGTGATCCTGATGAAGTACGGGAACCTGAGCGCCGGCAATTCCAACGCCTTCGCGGACGACAGTGAGATCAGCGACTGGGCCAGGGAGGCGGTGTACGCCTGCCGGGACGCCGGGCTCATCAGCGGGGTGGGGGAAAACCGCTTTGACCCCCAGGGCTACACCGAGCGGGCGGCGGCCTGCAAGGTGTTCGCCAACTACTATGAGCGCTATTGAGACCAGGTTTGAGACCGCGTCGGGCAGCGGCCCGCGCGAGAGATATACTTATGGGGTTGGTCCCGGCGGGACGCAAGATCTCGAAGCAGAAACCTGTGGAGATCTTACGTACCGCCGGGACATATTTTTTCCCTATTTTACAGATACAAAAGGAGCGCGCCGTTTCTTGGCGCGCTCCTCATTCTTTATAGCCACTGGACAAAAGCCGTCTTCTGGTCCGAACGGTAGCCTGCCTGCCGGTAAAACCCCAAGGTGGACTCCCGCTTGCTGCCTGTCATCAGCATCAGCTTGTAGCAGTTTTGCTCCTGGGCCAGGCGCTTGGCGAAAGCCAAACAGGCCGAGGCAAGTCCCTGGTTCCGGTGGTCCGGGTGGGTTACCACATTCTCAATCAAGCCATAGGGCCTGCCGCCGTGGGTCAGGTTGGGCACCAAAAGCAGTGTACAGGAGGAGAGCAGCTCTCCCCCCTCCTCCGCCACAATAATGGAGTAACCTGGCATGTTCTCAATGGCCTCCCAGATCTGCCGGGCCTGCGGGCCATCCTCCAACCAGCCCTCCGGGTGGAGGTGACGGTACAGCGCCAGCAGCTGGGGCAGCTCTTCCGGGCGGATCCAACGGATGTCCATGCGTCCCACCTACTTTCTGTTTTTTGCCACGATGAGGAACCGGTGCTCCAGGTTGGGGACAAATCCCAGCTGTTCCACCTGCCCCTGTAGTTGGAACAGGGCCTCCTGGCAGCGGTCCACGGAGAAGCCGGGGCACTCCCAGGGGCAGACGCTCATTTGGTAGACCACCGCGCCCACGTCCAGGAAGCGGCCCTCGCCGTAGGACTGGAGGCTTTGGAGCACCCGGAAGCCGGCGGCCCGGAATTTGGGGAGCTCGTTTTCCAGGTTGAAGCCCACGAAGCTGCCGGGGTAGCCCGGGAGCAGGCGGCGGATGAGGGGCAGGTCGTTTTCGCCGCCCACCTGCTGGGTGAGGAAGTAGCCGCCGTTTTTCAGGACGCGGCGGTCCTCCGGCAGGTCGTAGCTCTCGTGGCGGGAGAGGACCAGGTCGAAGCTGTCGTCCGGGAAGGGCAGGGGCTGGCCCCGCTCGCTGTCGTACTCTTTGACGGTGATGCCCAGGGGGGCCAGGCGCTGCTGGCACAGCGCCAGGTTGGGGGGCCAGCCCTCGGTGACGCTGGTGAGGGCATAGGGGTGGCCCAGGGTGAGGAGGAACTCCCCGCCGCCGGTGCCCATGTCCAAGAGCCGCACCCCGGGCTTGAGGAAGTCCCGGGCTTTGGCAACGTAGTCCCAGGGGAGGACGGGGGGCAGATAGCGGCCGTTTAGGTGGGAGAAGTCCCAGCCGGTCATGCCCAGGGAGGCCTCGTGACGCCACTGGGCCAGCAATCCCTCCCGGTTCACGTGTTTTTGTCCACCTGGTGGAAGGTTTTTAAGTTCCCCTGCTTCTGGTGGCGGCGGGCCAGCTCGGCCTCTACGGCCTCGTAGGGGATGCCCTCGTTGACCATGAGCACGGTGAGGTGGTACAGCAGGTCGGAGAGCTCGCCCACGGTGTCCTCCTGCCGGCCATTTTTGGCGGCGATGATCACCTCGCTGCACTCCTCGCCGCACTTTTTCAGGATCTTATCCAGCCCCTGCTGGAACAGGTAGCAGGTGTAGGAGCCCTCCGCCTGCTGATGGCGGCGGGCCTCCACGGTCTCGTACAGTTCTTTGAGCATATCCATGGGTCATTCCCCTTTCGGCGAATCCTCGCCCCGTAATTTGTGGAAGAAGCAGCTGTGGCTGCCGGTGTGGCAGGCAGGGCCTGTCTGTTTGACCCGCAGGAGCAGGGTGTCGTCGTCGCAGTCGGAGAAGATGCTGACCACCTTCTGGACGTGGCCGGAGGTCTCCCCTTTGTTCCACAGGGTCTTGCGGCTGCGGCTGTAGAACCAGGTATAGCCTGTTTTTAAGGTGCGGCGGAAGGCCTCCCGGTTCATGTAGGCCAGCATGAGCACCTCGCCGGTGTCGTCGTCCTGGATGACGGCGGGGATCAGGTCGGACTTGAGGAAGTACAGGTCCAGCTCGTCCTCGGGCAAATCGCCGGCGGCCCACTTGCCGGAGATTTTATGGCAGGCGATGATGGCGGTGCGCAGGTCCAGGGCCCCGGTGTACAGGGACTTGCCGGCGATGGCGCCGTAGAGCCCCAGGTCGTAGATACTGACGATGTCCAGCAGGCTGGCCACGCCGCCGCTGGCGATGATGTGGCAGTTTACCGCCTGGTTGAGCCGGTCCAGCATAGTGAGGTTGGGGCCGTTCATGGTGCCGTCCTGGTGGATATCGGTGCAGATGAGGTACCGCACCCCCAGGGACTCCATCTCCTTGGCGAAGTCCACGTAGTCCACCTGGCTCTGCTGGAGCCAGCCCTCGGCGGCCACCTTGCCGTCCAGGGCGTCGATACCCACGGCGATGCGCTTGCCGTAGCGGCCCACCGCGGCTTTGACGAAGCCCGGGTCCCGGAGGGCCGCGGAGCCCAGAATCACCCGGCCCACGCCCCGGTCCAGGTAGTGGGCCACGGTCTCCATGTCCCGGATGCCGCCGCCCACCTCCACCTGGAGGCCGGTGTGGTCCACCACGTCGAAGATGAGCTGGGAGTTCTGGGGCTTGCCGTCCTTGGCGCCGTCCAGGTCTACCATATGGAGCCAGCGGGCCCCCTGCTCCTGGAACCGCAGGGCGGTCTCCAGGGCGTCCCGGGCTACCACCTGGGCGGTGTCGTAGTCCCCCCGGAACAGGCGCACGCACTGGCCCTGGTGCAGGTCGATGGCTGGTAAAATGATCATGTGGTCCTCTCCCCTCTTTCGTTGGCCGCGGTTGGCGGCCGATTTCCTCTTCCCGATTGCTTCTTACTGATTCACTGCCCTATACTCCCTCCATCGCTGGCCCCCTCTGCGAGGAGGCGGTAGTCAACGCCGCGCGTTGACTGGAGGAGTAGTTTCACTTCTTCACTATTCACTATTACTTCTTACTTATTCACTGCCCTTCTCGCCCTCCGGCCCGGCGAAGCCGGGCCAGCCCTGGGCCGCGGGGCGGGCCAGGGCGCTTTCGCCCGAAGGGCGAAAGCGGGAGGGCGGGCGGGGCGGCCTTACAGCATGCCTTTGGAGGACAGGAGCACGTCGCCGTCGCCCTCCTGGGAGAGGGCGTCCTTTAAGGCGTGGGCCGCGGCTTTGAACAGGGCTTCGATCATGTGGTGGGAGTTTTTGCCGTACTCGCAGCGCAGATGCAGGGTGATGCCCGCATTGACGGCGAAGGCCCGGAAAAACTCCTCGGCCATACAGGTGTCGAAGTCGCCCACACGCTCCTGGGGGAAGTCACCCTGGAACACCAGGAAGGGCCGGCCGCTGACATCCACGGCGGCGAAGGCCAGGGCCTCGTCCATGGGGATATAGGCGTGGCCGTACCGGCGGATGCCCCGTTTGGTGGGCAGGGCGGCGGCGAAGGCCTGGCCCAGCACGATGCCGGTGTCCTCGATGGTGTGGTGGCAGTCCACCTCCCAGTCGCCGATGGTTTTTACGTTGAGGCCGAATTGGCCGTGGACGGCGAAGGCGGTGAGCATGTGGTCGAAAAAGCCCACGCCGGTGGAGATTTTCCGCTCGCCGCCGTCCAGGCTGAGCTCCAGGGTCACGTCGGTCTCCCGGGTCTGGCGGTGCAGGGATGCGTACCGGTCTGTCATGGGATCACGTCCTCTCTCGGTTCCAATAGGCTTCCAGCTCGGTGAGCAGGATGCGGTTTTCCTCCGGTGTGCCGCAGGTGATGCGCACCAGGCCCCCGGTATAGCGGATGGCCACCCCGCGCTCCCGCAAAAAGCGGAGAAGGGCTTCTCCATCGGGCATGGACAGGGCGGCGAAGTTGGTCTCGCCGGGCAGGAGGGTAAAGCGGCCAGGGTACTGCCGGGCCTGGCGTTCCAGGCCGGCGCGCAGCTCCCGGCAGGAGGCCAGGATGGTCTTGCGGGCGGCCTGGAGTTCCTCCCGGTGGCGCAGCACCGCGGCCCCCACCGCCTGGGACAGGCTGTTGACGTTGTAGGGGGATTTCACCGCCCGGAGGGCGTCGGCCAAAGGCTTTTGGCACACGGCGAAGCCCAGGCGCAGGGCGGCCATGCCGAAGGCCTTGGAGCAGGTGCGCAGGATGATGAGGTTGTCGTAGCGCTCCACCTCGGGGAGCATGGACTGGTCGGAGAAGTCCATATAGGCCTCGTCCAGGACCACCAGGGTATCCGGCAGGGCGGAGATGAGCCGGCGCAGGTCCTCCCTGGGGCACACCAGGGAGGTGGGGTTGCAGGGGTTGCTGAAGATGAGGAGCTTTACCCCCTCATTTTGGCAGGTCTCGGTGAGTTTGTCAATATCCAGCCGAAAATCGGGGTCCTTTTGCAGGGGGACGTGGCGGGCCTCGTGGAGGTGGCCGTTAAAGGCGTACATGGAGAAGTCGGGCTCCACGGTGGCGAAGGCGTCCCCTTTTTGGAGGAAGGCTTCGAACAGGACGGTGATGAGCTCGTCGGAGCCGTTGCCCGCCACTACCAGCTCGGGGCTGACGCCGTAGCAGGCGGCGAAGGCGGCGCAGAGCTCCCCGGCGGCGGGGTCGGGGTAGCGGTTGAAGTCGATGGTGGAGAGGAGAGCCTGGGCCTCCTCCAGGATGGCAGGGGGCAGGGACAGGAAGCTCTCGTTGGCGTCCAGCCGCACCCGGTAGCTGCCCTGGATGGGGTCGTAGGGCTTTAAGTCGCGTATTTTTTCGTTGAGCTGGTACATAGGGGGCCTCCTTGGGGGGATGGGGGTGGGTGTGGGGCCCGCCCCCTTCCGGCCGCCCGTGGGCGGGCGGAAGGGCGCCGCGGGACGGTCTTTCCCGCGGAGGGGCCCAGGGCCCCGGAGGGGGCCTGGGGCCGGGGCGGGCCGGGTGTCAGGGCTTTTTCCGCACCCGGATGGAGTTGGCGTGGGCGGTGAGCTCCTCGGTCTCGGCCAGGCGGATGATGTCGTCGGCGGCTTTGAGGAGTTCCTCCTTGGGGTAGTAGATGAAGCTGGACTTCTTGATGAAGTCGTCTACGGACAGGGGGGAGAAGAACCGGGCGGTGCCGCCGGTGGGCAGCACGTGGTTGGCCCCGGCGAAGTAGTCCCCCAGGGGTTCGGGGGAATAGTGGCCCAGGAACACGGAGCCGGCGTTATCCAGGCGGCCCAGGTAGTCGAAGGGGTTATTGACGCTGACCTCCAGGTGCTCGGGGGCCAGGTCGTTGGCGAAGTCCACGGCCTCGTCCATGGTGTCGCAGACGATGATGCCGCCGTAGCGGTCCAGGGAGGTCTGGATGATCTCCTTGCGGGAGAGGGTCTCCAGCTGGCGGTAGAGGGCGTCCACGGTGCGGGCGGCCAGGTCCCCGTCGTTGGTGATGAGGATAGCGGAGGCCATGGGGTCGTGCTCGGCCTGGCTCATCAGGTCGGCGGCCAGGTACTCCGGGTCGGCGGAGCTGTCGGCCACGATGAGGATCTCGCTGGGGCCGGCGATCATATCGATGTCCACCACGCCGTAGAGCTGCTTTTTGGCGGTGGCCACGAAGATGTTGCCGGGGCCCACGATCTTATCCACCTTGGGGACGGTCTCGGTGCCGTAGGCCAGGGCGGCGGCAGCCTGGGCCCCGCCCATGAGGAACACCCGGTCCACCCCGGCCACCAGGGCCGCGGCCAGGATATTGGGGTCGGGACGGCCGGTGCGGCCGGGGGGCGTGGTCATGACGATCTCCCCCACCTCCGCCACCTGGGCGGGGATGACGTTCATCAGCACGGAGGAGGGGTAGCCCGCGGTGCCCCCGGGGACATAGACCCCCACCCGGTGGAGGCCCCGCACCCGCTGGCCGGTGATGATGCCGTTGGGCATAGGGTCGATGCGGCTTTGCTGCTTTTGCCGCTGGTGGAAGGCCCGGATGTTCGCCGCCGCTTTTTGCAGGGAGGCCAGGAAGGCGGGGTCGCACTGGGCCGCGGCCTGCTCCAGGTCCGCCCTGGTGAGCTCCAGGTGTTCCGGGCACCAGCCGTCGAAGCGCTGGGCGTACTCCCGGACGGCGGCGTCGCCCCGGGTGCGGACGTTTTCCAGAATGTCCCGCACGGAATTCTCGATCTTCGGGGAGGTCTGGCCCACCCGGTTTTTCAGGTCCTCTACAAAGGCCCGGCAGGCGGCCCGGTCCCCTTTTACAGTCTTGATCATTTCCCTTGCTCCTTTCCCGCCGCGATGGCGGCTTCCAGCTTCGCGGCCAGGGATTCGATCTCCTGCTTCCGCAGTTTTAAGCTGGCGGCGTTGACGATGAGCCTGGCGGAGATGCCGGCGATGCGCTCCACCACCTCCAGGCCGTTTTCCTTTAAGGTCGTGCCGGTCTCTACGATGTCCACGATGCCGTCGGCCAGGCCCAGGAGGGGGGCCAGCTCCACGGAGCCCTCGATCTTGATGACACGCACGTCCATGTCCCGGCTCTCGAAGAACCGGCGGGCCACCCCGGGGTATTTGGTGGCGATGGTCTTGACCCGGTAGCCCTGGTAAAAGTCTACGCCCTTGGGCACGGCCAGGGCGAAGCTGCACCGGCCGAAGCCCAGGTCCAGAATCTCGAAAAAGCGGCTGCCGTTCTCCATGATGGTGTCCTTGCCCACCACGCCCAAATCGCAGACGCCGTGCTCCACGTAGGTGATGACGTCGGCGGCTTTGGCCAGCACGGCCTCCAGGGAGCCGTCCCCCACGGGGAGGATGAGCTTGCGGCCCTTGTCCCGGAGGCTCTGGCAGTCCATGCCGATCTGCTCCAGCAGCTCCACGGTGGATTTTTCCAATCTGCCCTTGGTGAGGGCGATGCGAAGGGGCTTCATAGGCGGGCCTCCTTTTCATTTCGAAAGACTTCGCAGACGGCCTCCGGGCCGATCTCCCGGGTGGTCTCCCCCACCAGACGCACCTTGGGGATGTGCATTTCCCTGGCGTAGGCCAGGGTCTCCTCCTGGGTCTCGAAGAGGGACATCTCGCAGAGGAGGCCCTGGTCGCAGAGGCGGTCCAGGGTTTGCTGGGCGTCGATCTCGTGGCCCGGCTCCCCGTAGACCAGCACCTCCACCGGGTGGGCGGCGGGCTGCCGGGAGAGCTCCGCCAGGCTGTCCAGGTCCAGGGAAAAGCCCACAGCGGGCATGGGGTCGCCGAACTTTTCGCAGAGGCCGTCGTACCGGCCCCCCAGGAGCACGGCGTCCCCGTGCTGGTGGACGTAGGCGGAGAACACCACGCCGGTGTAGTAGTCGTTGCGCTGGACCAGGCCTAAGTCCACCATGAGGCGGTCCCCCAGTCCCAGCCGGCGCAGGGCCTGGTAGAGGGTTTTGAGGTAGGCGAGGGTCTCTTTGGCCTCCCCGGCGGGGAACCAGCGCTCCGCCTGGGCAAGGGCCTCCTCCCCGCCGAAGAGCCGGGGCAGCTGGGCCATGGCCCGGGACGCGGGCAGGTCCCCCAGGGGGTCCAGGAGCTCGGAGAGGGCGGCGTAGTTTTTGGACTCGATAGTGGCGCGGAGCTCCTCCTTTACCCCGGGGGTGACGGGGAGCTGGTCGGCCAGGACCTGGAAGAACCGGGCGTGGCCGATCTCCACCCGGAAGTCCTCCACGCAGGCGGAGAGGGCCGCCACCGCCGTGGCGATGGCCTCCAGGTCGGCCCGGAGGCCACCGGCCCCCATGAGCTCGATGCCCATCTGGGCGGTCTCGTCGCTGCGGCCGGAGAGGTCGGGCCGGTTGCGGTAGATGTTCTGGCAGTAGTAGAACCGCAGGGGCTTTTTGTGGCCCTGGAGCCGGGAGGCCGCCATGCGGGCGATGGGCAGGGTGGTGTCCGGCCGGAACACCAGGAGCCTGCCGTGGTTATCGGTGCACTTGTACATCTCCTGCTGGGGGATGGCGGCGCCGGGGAGGTTGAACACATCGAAATATTCCAGGCCGGGGGTGATGACCTCCCGGTAGCCCCGGAGGCTGAAGAGCCGGGAGAGCTTGGCCTGGGCCTCCCGGCGGGCGGAGCACTCCTCGAAGAGGAGGTCCCGGGTGCCCTCGGGAGTCACCTTGCTGTAGGTGCGCATAGGTCTCGTCCTTTCTGCGGGGCGCGGGGGCAGGGGCAAAAACCCTGCCCCGCGGCGTCCCAGGTAAAAAATGCGGGGCGGTGAAAGTGCCGGGCCGCCCCGTCGATTTACTACGCTACTATGATAATGTAACAAACCGCTTTTGTCAAGTAAAATGTGAAAGGCGGCTTAGAACAGGCTGATCTGGCTGCTCTCCGGCAGGCCGGAGAGGGCCCCGGCCTCCCGCAGGGTGTCGATGACGGCGCTGGAGACCTTGGACCGGGCCTGGAGGTCGTCGATGGAGATGTAGTCGCCCCCGGTCTGCCGGGCCTCCACCAGGCTGACGGCGGCGGCGTCCCCCACGCCGCCCAGGGAGGAGAAGGGCAGGCGGATTTTCCCGTCCTCCACGGCGAAGCGGGAGGAGTGGGACTTGTACAGGTCCACGGGCAGCAGCTGGATGCCCCGGGCCAGCATCTCGTTGATGATCTGGAGGGTGGAAAATTCCCCCTCCTCCTTGGCGGAGGCCTCCCGGTTCTTGATCTTGGTGTCCAGCTCTTTCATCTTGCGGGCGACGGCCTCTTTGCCCTGGATGGCGGTGACGCCGTCGAAGTCGTCGCTGCGGACGGTGAAGTAGGCGGCGTAATACTCCAGAGGGCGGTGAACCTTGTACCAGCCCAGACGCAGGGCGGAAATCATGTAGGCGGCGGCATGAGCCTTGGGGAACATGTACTTGATCTTAAAGCAAGAGTCTATGTACCACTGGGGAACATTGTGCTCCTTCATGGCCTGAATATGCTCCTGGGTCAACAGCTTTGTGGCCTTGCCCTTTCGGACAATCTCCATAATCTTGAAGGCCATCTTCGGCTCCAGACCCTTGTTCATCAAATAGGTCATAATGCTGTCTCGGGTACCGATCACCTCGGAAATGGTGCAGGTGCCGTTTTTAATCAGCTCCTGCGCGTTGCCCAGCCACACGTCCGTGCCGTGGGACAGACCGGAAATTTGCAGCAGGTCGGAGAACTTGGTGGGCCTGGACTCCTCCAGCATGCCCCGGACAAAACCGGTGCCAAGCTCCGGCAGGGACAGGGTGCCTGTCCGCACACCGCCCAGGTCCTCCTCGGTGACGCCCAGAGCCGCCGGGGAATTGAACAGGGACATCACCTCCGGGTCACTCATGGAGACATCCATCACCGGAATGCCGGTGTAGTCCTCCAAATAGCGGTAAATGGTGGGGACGTCGTGTCCCAGCTCGTCCAGCTTGCACACGTTGTCGTGAATGGAGTGGAAGTCGAAGTGGGTGGTGATGTTGCTGTTTTTCTGGTCGTTGGCCGGGTGCTGCACCGGGCAGAAGTCGTAGACCTCCATGCCCCGGGGAATGACGATCATGCCGCCGGGATGCTGGCCCGTGGTGCGCTTGATGCCTGTGCAGCCCAAAGCCAGCCGGCGCTCCTCCGCTTTGTGCAGGGTGACGCCCTTCAGCTCGGCGTATTTTCGCACATAGCCGATGGCGGTTTTGTCCGCCACCGTGGCGATAGTGCCAGCCTTGAACACGTTGTCCCGGCCGAAAAGCACCTCGGTGTACCGGTGAGCGCCGGACTGGTACTCGCCGGAAAAGTTCAGGTCGATGTCGGGGACCTTGTCGCCGTCAAAGCCCAGGAAGGTCTCAAAGGGAATGGTGTGGCCGTCCCGGTCCATCGGCTCCCCGCAGACGGGGCAGTTTTTGGGGGGCAGGTCAAAGCCGGAGTCAATGCTGCCGTCGGTGAAAAACTCGCTGTGACAGCACTTGGGACACACATAGTGAGGCGCCAGAGGGTTCACCTCGGAAATGCCGGACATGCTGGCCACCAGAGAGGAGCCCACCGATCCACGGGAGCCTACCAGATAGCCGTGAGCCTCGCTGTCGGCCACCAGCTTCTGGGCGGTCATGTACAGCACGGAGAAGCCGTGCTTGACAATGGAGTTCAACTCCTTGTCCAGCCGTTCCTTGACGATTTGGGGCAGGGGGTCGCCGTACTTCTTCTTGGCCCGCTCCCAGGTGATGGACACCAGCTGCTCCTCGGCCCCCTCGATGAAGGGCGGGAAGTTGCCCATTGGCACCGGCCGGATATAGTCGATCATATCCGCGATTTTGTTGGGGTTTTTCACCACCACTTCAAAGGCCTTTTCCTTGCCCAGATACTCAAACTCTTTGAGCATTTCCGGAGTGGTGCGCATGTACAGGGGCGCCTGCTGGTCCGCGTCGTCAAAGCCCCGGCCTCCCATGATGACCCGGCGGTAATCCGCGTCCTTGGGGTCTTTGAAATGGACGTCGCAGGTGGCCACCACCGGCTTGTTCAGCTTCTCGCCGATTTTCACAATAGTCCGGTTGTACTCCCGCAGGCCCTCAATGTCGGTGTCCCCGTTGCGGACCATAAACATGTTGTTGCCCAGAGGCTGTATCTCCAGATAGTCGTAATAGGAGGCGATTTTGCACAGGTTGTCGAAGGACTCCCCCTTGACCATGGCCCGGAAGAGCTCGCCGGCCTCGCAGGCGCTGCCGATGAGCAAGCCTTCCCGGTACTTGTTCAGTAAGCTCTTGGGGGTGCGGGGGGTGCGGTAGAAGTACTCCAGATGGCCGGCGGAGATGAGCCGGTACAGGTTTTTGAGGCCGGTCTGGTTTTTCACCAGGATAATCATGTGGTAGGGGCGGAGCTTTTTGGGGTCGCCGCCGGCCAGGGCCCCGTTGATCTGGTCCACCCGCTCCACGCCGTGGTCGGTCTGGAGGCGCTCCAGGAGGTTCAGGAAGATTTCTCCTAAAACGTAGGCGTCGTCCTCGGCCCGGTGGTGGTGGAAGGGCTTGAGCTTTAAGTAGTTGGCCACGGAATCCAGGGTGGCCTTGTTCAGGTCCGGCAGGAGGGACCGGGCCATGGTGACGGTGTCGATGTAGGTGTTCTCGAAGGGCTTGCCCTGGCGCTGGAGGGCCGCCCGGACAAAGCCCGCGTCGAACCCGGCGTTGTGGGCCACCAGCACCGCGTCCTCCCCGCAGAATTGGAAGAATTGCTCTAAAGCCTCCGCCTCCTTGGGGGCGCCGGCTACCATCTCGTTGGTGATGGAGGTGAGATTGGTGATCTTCTCGGGGATGGGCATCTCCGGGTCCACGAAGGTGTCGAATTTGTCGGTGATCTCCCCATTGTGGATACGCACGGCGCCGATTTCGGTGATGCGGTCGCTGTGGGGGGAGAGGCCGGTGGTCTCCAGGTCGAAGCAGATGAAGTCGCCGGTGAGGGGGTGGGCGCTGTCCCCGGCCACGGCGGGCACCAGGTCGTTGACAAAGTAGGCCTCGGTGCCGTAGATGACCTTGAAGTCCGGGTCCTCCTTGCGGATGGCCTCGGCGGTGTTCATGGCCTCGGGGAAGGCCTGGGCCACCCCGTGGTCGGTGATGGCGATGGCCTTCTGCCCCCACTTGTGGGCCTGCTTGATGAGGGCCGCCGCGGGGGTCATGCCGTCCATATCGGACATATTGGTGTGCAGGTGGAGCTCCACCCGCTTTTCGGGGGCGTCGTCCACCACCTCCACCTGGTCCACGGTGGCGATGGCCCGGGCGCGCATCACGTTCTCCCGGTCGTACTTGTCGTACTCCAGGGCCCCCCGCACCAGCAGGGACTGGCCGGCCTTCAGCTTGTCCAGGGCCTGGCAGTCGCCCGCATCCTGGAGGAGCTTTACGGTGGTAGAACCGGTGTAGTCGGTGATGTCGATGGAGTAGATCTTCCGGGACTTGTCCCGGGTCTCCTTGGACTCCAGGGAGATGATCTCCCCCCAGACCACCAGGTTCCCGGCGTCCAGGGTGGCCTCGGCCAGGGGGGTGGTTTTGCCCTTGGGCACAGAGCCCAGCACGGGCCGGGCGGTCTCGGGGATGATGGTGGGCAGCAGGTGCTCCTTGTCCCGGATGCTGACCTTCCGGCGGCTGGCCCGCTCCTGCATGGCCTCCTCGTACTGCTCCATCTCCTGGATGGCGGCCTCCCGCTGGCGCTTGACCTCCTGGGTGCGCACCCGCTGGATGAGGGACTCCTCCCCCTGGGCCACGGTGCGCTTGCCGGTGAATTCCACCTGGCAGGCCACCCCGAACCAGGCCTGGATGAGGCCCTGGAGCTTTTCCCCGGTGCCTCGGGCGGCCAGCAGGTCGTAGCCGCCGTGGGCCAGGGAGATGGAGAGGGTGCTGCCGTTCAAATTGGCCTCGGCCTGTTTGAAGGTGCCGTTGAGGCAGGCGTCCAGCTCTTTGACGGCGGCCACCAGGCTGGGCACGCACTGGGCCGAGAAGCACTCCGCCGGGAACCGGGGCTCCAGCTTGACGCAGGGCAGGCCAAGGGCGGGGCCCTCCAGCACCTTGGACAGGCGCTGCAGGTCCCCGTACTCCACGAAGGCCGGGAAGCGGGCCTCCACCCGCACCAGCCGCTCCTGGCGGTTGACGGTGAGGTGCGCGATCTCCCCGGCCAGCAGCTCCTGGGGGAAGGTCTCCCCTGCCAGTTCCTTTTGAAAAAATGTGCCCAGTGTGTTCAAGCCTTCCATTCCCCTATCTTGTTACAGTTTCTCGATCTCTTCCAGCAAAGCCGGGAGGAGCTGGTCCTCCGGCACCTTGCGGAGGATCTGGCCCTTTTTGAACAGCAGGCCCTCCCCCACGCCGCCGGCCACGCCGATGTCCGCCTCCCGGGCCTCGCCGGGGCCGTTGACGGCGCAGCCCATCACCGCCACGGTGATGTCCTTCTCACAGCCCCGGAGGGCCTCCTCCACCCGGCCGGCCAGGCCGATGAGGTCGATGCGGGTGCGGCCGCAGGTGGGGCAGGATACCAGCCGGGGGCCGGTGCCCATGCCCAGTGCCTTGAGGATGTCCTTCCCCGCGGCGATCTCCTCCACCGGGTCGGCGGTGAGGGACACCCGGATAGTGTCGCCGATGCCCTGCTGCAACAGGCTGCCGATGCCGATGGCGGATTTGATGAGGCCCATGCGGGCGGTTCCGGCCTCGGTCACCCCCAGGTGCAGGGGGTAGTTACAGCGCTGGGCCATGAGCTGGTAGGCCCGGATGGTGCTGTCCACCGAGGAGGCCTTGAGGGAGACCACGATGTCGGTGAAGTCGAATTTCTCCAGGAGGGACACGTGGCAGAGGGCGCTCTCCACCAGGGCTTCGGGGGTGGGGCCGCCAAATTTTGCCAGGATGTGCTTTTCCACCGAGCCGGAGTTGACCCCCACCCGGATGGGCACGCCCTTCTCCCGGCAGGCCTTGGCCACGGCCTGCACCCGGCTGTCCTCGCCGATATTGCCGGGGTTGATGCGCACCTTGTCCACCCCGGCGGCCACGGACTCCAGGGCCAGCTTGTAGTCGAAGTGGATGTCCGCCACCAGGGGGATGGACACCACCTCTTTGAGGGCGGGGATGAGGGCCACCGCGGCCATGTCGGGAATGGCGGCCCGCAAAATCTGGCAGCCGGCGGCCTCCAGCCGTTTGGCCTGGGCCACGCTGCCCGCCACATCGGTCGAGGGCACATTGAGCATAGACTGCACCGTGACCGGCGCGCCGCCCCCCAGGGGCACGGGCCCCACCATCACTTGCTTGGAAGTGCGCATTTCCAGGTTCCTCCTTTGTATTTCCGAAAATGATCTCACCCTGTGACGATGCGCAGGATGTCGTTGAAGGCGATGACCACCATGAGCCCCAGCAGCAGCACAAAGCCCGCGGCGTGGACGTAGCCCTCGTACTTTTGGGGCACCGGCTTGCGGGTGACGCCCTCCCAGATGAGGAACAGCAGGCGGCCGCCGTCCAGGGCGGGCAGGGGCAGGAGGTTGACGATGCCCAGGTTGACGGTGAGCATGACCATCATCAGGAGGATGTTGTTCACCGCCTGGCCGAAGCTCTGGGCCAGGCCGGCGCTGGCGGCCTGGGTGATGGCCTGGGCCGTGCCGATGGGCCCGGCCATATCGTTGAGGCCGAAGCGGCCGGTGAGGATGCCCTTGAGGCTCTCCACCACCATGCGGGCCATGGAGAAGGTATCGGCGCCGGCCCGGCGCAAGAGGCCCAGGAGGGTGGGGTCCTCCGGCTGGACGTAGAAGTCCAGGGAGACGGCCTGGGAGCCGTCCTCTAAGGTCTGGGTGTGGAGGGCGAAGGTGCCGAGACTCACCTTCTGGCCGTCACGTTTGACCTCCATGGTGACGGCGGCGGGGTCGGCCAGGGCCAAAGCGAAGGACAGGTCGCGGTCGGTATAGACGGCGTAGCCGTCGATCTCCACGATGGTGTCCCCCACCTGGGCGCCGGCGGCCTGGAGGGCGGAGCCGTCGGCGAATTTGGAGATGGTGGTGGTGGCGAACACGTCCTCTTGCCCCAGGATGACGAGCATGAGGAAAAAGCCCAGGATGATGTTGAACACCGCCCCGGCGGCCACCACCAGGATGCGCTTCCACACCGGTTTGCCGCCGAAGGAGCCGGGGTCGCCGCTCTCCTCGTCCTCCCCCTCCATGGCGCAGTAGCCGCCGATGGGCAGGAGGCGCAGGGCGTACTGGGTCTCCCCCTTCTGGAAGCTGAAGAGCCTGGGGCCCATGCCCAGGGCGAATTCGTTGACCCGGACCCCTGAGGCCTTGGCCAGCAGGAAGTGGCCCAGCTCGTGGAAAAAGATGACAAAGCCAAACAGCAGCACGCCGATCACAATCAGCGCGGCGGTGGTGAGCACCTGCAAACGATCAGCTCCTTCCGAAATGCGCCTGCCGGGGCAGGCAGAAATGGGACGGCCCCGGCCGCCAGCCGGGGACACGCTCTTTAGATACTTTCCAGCACGAAACGGCGGGCCGCCTGGTCCGCCTCCAGCACGGACTCCAGGGTGTCCCCGGCCGCGGCAGGCTGCCGGGCAACGGCGGCCTCCACCAGGCGGGGGATGTCGAGAAAGCCGATCTTTTCCTGGAGGAAGAGGGACACGGCCTGCTCGTTTGCGCCGTTGGCGGCGGCCGGGGCCAGGCCTCCCCGCTTCAGGGCGTCGATGCACACCCGCAGGCAGGGGAAGGTGTCCAGATCGGGCTTGGCGAAGGTGAGGTTCCCCACGGCGGCCAGGTCCAGCTCCCCCACCGGGGAGGGATACCGGGCCGGGTAAGTCAGCGCGTACTGGATGGGGATGCACATATCCGGCAGGCCCAGCTGGGCGATGACGGAGTTGTCCTGGTACTGGATGAGGGAGTGGACGATGCTCTCCCGGTGGACCACCACGTCGATGTCCTGCGGGCCCATACCGAAGAGCCAGGAGGCCTCGATGACCTCCAGGCCCTTGTTCATCAGGGTGGCGGAGTCGATGGTGATCTTGGCGCCCATGTCCCAGTTGGGGTGGCGCAGGGCCTGGGCGGGGGTGATGTGGCGGAGCTCCTCCTTCGTTTTGCCGAAGAAGGGGCCGCCGGAGGCGGTGAGGATCAGCTTTTTCAAAGCGCCCTTTTCCGGGCAGCCCTGGAGGCACTGGAAGATGGCGGAGTGCTCGCTGTCCACCGGGAGGATGCTGACCTTATTCTGCCTCGCGGCCTCCATGACGATACGGCCGCCGGCCACCAGGGTCTCTTTATTGGCCAGGGCCACCGTCTTTTTGGCGGCGATGGCGGCCAGGGTGGGCTGCAGGCCCACCATACCCACCACGGAGTTGAGGGTGACATCCACCCCTTCCCAGGCGGCGGCCTGGCAGAGGCCCTCCATGCCCTCCAGGACGGTGAGGTCCAGGTCCCGGGTACGGGCGCGGAAATCCCTGGCGGCGGCGGGGTCGAACACCGCCACGGCCTGGGGGCGGAATTCCCGGGCCTGCTCCTCCAGGAGCTTGACGCTGGAGCGGGCGGCCAAAACCGCCACGGAAACAGGAAAATCGCCGCCGCGGGCAAGCTCGCGGACGACGTGTAAAGTCTGTATGCCGATGGAGCCGGTGGACCCCAGCAGGGCCAGTTTCACGGCGCTCCCTCCTTTGTGATGCTATGGTATGGCCCGCCGCCGGGCGTTAGAACACCGGCGGCAGGTAAGTGGCCAACAGGTACAGAAACGGGGCGGTGAAGATCACGCTGTCGAAGCGGTCCAAAATACCGCCGTGGCCGGGGATGACCTGGCCGAAATCTTTGATGTGGCAGCTGCGCTTGATGAGGGAGAAGCTCAGGTCCCCCAAAATAGAGACGAAGGTGCCCAGAAAGCCCGCCAGGAACAGGAACAGGTAATTGGCCTGCACCGCGCCGCCGTAGAACCACTGGGAGAACAGCAGCCCCCACAGGAGCATGACCGCCACGTTGAGCACCAGGCCGCCCACGGCCCCCTCGACGGTCTTTTTGGGGCTGATCTCGGGGCAGAGCTTGTGCTTGCCGAAAAAGGTGCCGGCAAAGAAGGCCCCCACGTCCGCCACCCAGGCGGACATCACCGCCACCAGCACCAGGAACATGCCGTGGCCCGGGGCCATGGACCGGAGCAGCACCAGGGTGTTGAGGGCGCTGGGGATCATGACCACCATGCTGTACAGCACCGCCACCTCCTTGAAGGAGGTCTCACGGTGGTAGAGGAGCATGGCGGAGAACACGACCAGGGTGAACAGGCAGTACACGGCGAAGAGGGCGTCCCCGCAGAAGGGGGCAGCCGCCGCCATGGCCAGGGCGGGCAGGAACAAGAACCATTTGCGCTCTAACCCCAGGGCCTTGGTGAGCTCGAACACGGAGGCCGCGGAGATGAGGGCCACCACGATGTTCAGGGCCAGGGGGAAGGATTCGTTGAACAGGATGACCGCGGCGAAAAACAGCGCCAGCACCGCGCCGGACAGCACCCGCTTTAGCATAGACAGAACACCTCGCTACCGGTGAGATACCCGGGAAAAACGCGCCCCAGGATGAGAGAAAAAGTTGAGGCCCCCGGGCTATCCTAGTGGGGGGGACACTCTCAAACCCCGCCGAAGCGGCGCTGCCGGGAGGCGTAGATCTGGATGGCACGGTCCAGGTCGCTGGGCTTGAAGTCGGGCCAGAGGATGTCGAAGGAGACAAACTCGGCGTAGGCGCTCTGCCACAAGAGGAAGTTGGAGAGGCGCATCTCCCCGCTGGGGCGGATGATGAGGTCCGGGTCGGGCTGGCCCCCGGTGTACAGGTACCGGCCGAAGGATTCCTCGGTGAGGTCCTCCGGCGCGGCGTGGCCCGCGGCCACCTCCTGGGCGAAGAGCTTTGCCGCCCGGGTGATCTCCGCCCGGCCGCCGTAGTTCATGGCCAGGTTGAGGACCATGCCGGTCTTGGGGGCGGAGGCCTCCTCCACCTGGTGGATGAGGGCCTGGAGGTCCGGGGCGAAGGCGGTCACGTCGCCGATGAAGCGCACCCGGATGTTCTCGTCCATAAAGTCCCGCAGGGCCTCCTCCAGGTAGTCCTTAAACAGGCCCATGAGGGCGCCCACCTCCTCCTGGGGGCGGGACCAGTTCTCGGTGGAGAAGGCGTAGACGGTGAGGTATTTTACGCCGATCTTCGAGGCGTAGCGGGTGATGGCGCGGAAGTTCTGGGCGCCGGCCCGGTGCCCGGCGGAACGGGGCAGGAAGCGCTTTTTCGCCCACCTGCCGTTGCCGTCCATGACGATGCCGATATGGGCCGGGAAAGCCCCCGGCCCAGAGGTAGTTTTCTGCGATGGCATGACGCCACCCCCTCGCTTTTTAGATCTCCATGATCTCCTTTTCCTTGGCGGCAAAGCAGGAGTCCACGTTTTTGACGTACTTATCGGTGAGGTCCTGGATCTTCTTCTCGGCCTGCTTCAGGTCGTCCTCGGTGATCTCCGAGGTCTTTTTCATGGCCTTCAGCTTCTCGATGGAGTCCCGGCGGATGGAGCGCACCGCCACCTTGGCCTCCTCGGCCAGCTTGCTGATCTCTTTCACCAGCTCCCGGCGGCGCTCCTCGTTGAGGGGCGGGAACACCAGGCGGATGATCTTGCCGTCGTTCTGGGGATTGACGCCCAGGTCGGAGGTCTGGATGGCCTTCTCGATGCCCCGGAGCACGGAGAGGTCCCAGGGCTGGATGAGCAGCACCCGGGCCTCGGACACGGACACGGCGGCCAGCTGGTTGATGGGGGTGGGGGTGTCGTAGTAATTGACCATGATGTGGTCCAGCACGGCGGGGTTGGCCCGGCCGGCCCGGATGGTGGCGTACTCCTCCTGGAGGTGGCCCACGGACTTCTTCATTTTGTTCTCGGTCTTTTCAAAGACTTCTTTCAGCTCTGCCATGGTTGGTTCCAGCCTTTCTCGTGTTTTTTTACTCTACCAGGGTGCCGACTTTTTCGCCGGCCACCGCGCGGACGATGTTCTGGGGGTCCTCGATGCTGAACACCAGGAAGGGGATGTTCCGGTCCCGGCAGAACGAGGCGGCGGTCATGTCCATGACCCCCAGGTTCTTGTTGAGCACGTCCATATAGGAGAGGGTGTCGTACTTTTTGGCGTTCGGGTTCTTTTTGGGGTCGGAGTCGTAGACGCCGTCCACCATGGTGGCCTTGAGGATCACGTCGGCCTCGATCTCCGCGGCCCGCAGGGCGGCGCCGGTATCGGTGGAGAAGAAGGGGTTGCCCGTGCCGCAGCCGAACACCACCACTCTCCCCTTTTCCAGGTGGCGCACCGCCCGGTTGCGGATGTAGGGCTCGGCCACCTCCTGCATGGCGATGGCGGTCTGGACCCGGACGTCCAGCCCCAGCTGCTCTAACCCGTCGGCCACGCCCAGGGCGTTGATGACCGTGGCCAGCATGCCCATGTGGTCGGC
>LBJMC04202__coassemble_770_pt1 | contig 20005 bp, 18 predicted proteins | sample LBJMC04202__metabat2_high_PE_010 | metagenome-assembled genome bin LBJMC04202
CGCACTTGGCGTTCTCGGTGCACATCCCTCTGGTGGGACAGCTCTTGCAAAGATAAAGGGCGGCCATATCCAGCAGCGCATCAGCGTGGTGCGGGAGTGATCTTTCGGAAAGTCTAGACGGGAATGTGCCGCAAAACCTGTATTTGCGGCACAATTTCTTTTCAGCAATTTGTCCGGAGCCCAGCGGTTTCAGCAGGGACGATGGTTACAAAAAAGTGCCCTCTTCCCAAAGGGGGACGGCTGGGGTATGATACAGACAGGGAGGCGGTCATATGACGCAGACAGAACGGCGGATTTTTTTGATCCAGGAGCTGCTTCGGGAGCAGCCCCGGTATGGTGGGCTGGAGATCCCGGCGGATGGGGAGGGGCAGAGGCGGATGCTCCGTTCCCTGATGAATCTCCGGCCGCCCTGGCCGGCAGCCCAGGAATTTTTACAGGTGCAGGACGCCTATCTCCAGGAGGAGACCCGGCGCAAGGGGATCACCGCCCTCGCCAGCCTCCGGCCCGTGCAAAAGGGCCTCTACCTCTGGCAGGGGGATATCACCACCCTGGCCTGCGGCGCCATTGTCAACGCCGCCAACTCCCAGCTGCTGGGGTGCTTTGTCCCCTGCCACGGGTGCATCGACAACTCGATACCAGTCCAAATCACATACCGCTTTATAACATTGCGCAGGGCAAGTGCCTATCGGCGAGGTGCTGGAGAAGCTGCTTCGATAACAGGCCTTGTCGGGACGGCGTCCGCCTTTTGGGAAAGCGGCCAAGAACAGAAAAGCGCTCCCGGTCCATACCAGGACCGGGAGCGCTTTTGGATAGGGGATCCGACTTGCCGCCCCAAACAGTTTTTAGCGGGGAGAGCTTTGCTCCCGGCCTATCCCGGGGCGGCTCAGCCGTTGGAAAATGCAAGGGAGACATCCCCGTTGTTGGCGGATACCGTAAGGGATCTTTCCCCACCGTCTTTCCTTTCCGGCAAATTGCAGCTGCCTTTTTTTACCTCTGCAGCGATCGTGAAATCATCGTAGCTCCCTGTGACCGTACCGGAAATATCCCCGTTTTTCGCATATAGGTCTAGGCTGGAGCCTGCGTCCAGCGCCTCGAAGGAAAGGCTGCCGCCGTTTGCAGAAAGGCTGACGTCTCCGGTCACCGCCAGCGGAGAGAGGGAGATGTTCTCGTTGGTGGTAGACAGCGCCAGGCTGCTTAAAGCGCCGCTGGGAATTTCTAAATAAATTTTCCGGTCTTCCGCGGCGGGCTTCCCTCCCAGGTAATCCGTCCATCCTTTGTTGCTGGTGCCTGCCATGGTCAGCACGTGTTCCTCGGAAACGGAGATCTCGTAATACTCCTTGCTGTTTTCGGAATAGCGGATGTGGATCTGGCCGTCTTCAGAGGGGGATACTTGGATCTCCCGGTCGCGCACGTCTAGGTCGATTCCGCTGACCGGAACATCGGGGGTATAGGTTTTCTCTTGAAAAGGTTCGCTGTTATCGGAGCAGCCTGCCAAGGCAAAACTACCCAGCGCCAGGCACAATACGAGCGACATGAATTTTTTCATAGGGATCCTCCTGTCATCCTTTGTGTTGGGTTGCTTTTTGCATGTATTTGTGCTATCTTGTATTGTAAACTTTTGTGTTACACAAAGGTCAAGGGGGTGCAGGAAAATTTATTTTTCGATTGGGGAAGCGGCGAAGGCTGCGCTTACCACCGCGGAAACGTTGCGGCATTATGACCGGATCGGGCTGGTGAAGCCGAGCAGAATAGATGTATGGACAAAGTACCGGTATTACACCGAGCAGGACATCGTGCGGCTGAACACAGTGCGGGCCCTGCAGGCGATGGATCTGTCTTTACAGGAGATCGGGAAGGTCTTGGCCTACGACGATTTGGAGAAGATCGTGGAGTTCCTGGATCAGGCGGAGAAAAAGGCAGATGAAAAAATAGCGGCGTTAGAGTACAGCAAAGCGAAGATCCAAGCGGCACGGGCCGATTATCAGCAGAAGCTGGAGAGCCGCGGGGAAAGAGGCACTCCCACCTTCTTAAAGGAGTGCCCCCAAAGGGTCATTTTACTCTCCAGCACCTTGGAAACGCCCACACTGGAGAACCTGTGGAATTATCTGGGCCATTTTTACGCGCAGATCCCGCCCGAGAGGCAGGGGCAGTTTGCGTTTGAAGACCAGGCAGGCGTTTACCGGGAAAAGGGGAGCTCCAGGCTTTTTGCGCTGTGTACCCGCCACGGGGACATGGAAGGGCTGATAACGCTGCCAGGGGGGAGGTACCTGTGCGCCGGCTGTTCCGAAGAGACCAGGGCACAGGCGGAAAAGGAGCTGCTCGCCGCGGCACAAAAGGAATATGGCGTATCCCCGGCGTTTGTGGTGGCGCTGGTCGTGGTGTCGGGCATTTTATATTGGGAATATGAATTGCAGGTTTATGTGGGGCCGCAGGAGCCGCCCGGGGAGCAGGAAGGCTCGACTGCTGGGGATGGGCAGCGCAGCGCCGGGGCAGTATAGGTCCTTGCCCTGCTGCCAGCGAAATCCCCGCAAAAAAAGATCCGGGCCCCTTGCTGCTGCAAGAGGTCCGGATCCGTATTCCTATGTTAGGTAGGTAGCGCTTAAGAGATGCTTCCTCGGGAACTGGCTGTTCAGCCCTGCTCGGCCTGATATGCCTCGTATCCCTTCTGGTAAATCTCCATGTACTCGCTCAGGCCGATGTTCTCGGTGCCGGCAACGTACTCGTCCCAGTCGTCGTCCAGGCTGCGCTCGCCGGTGATGAAGTAGGCCTGCCACTCTTTCATATAGGTGTCCAGGTCGGTCTTGGTGGAGGACATGGTGGACGCCTCATCGGTGGTGTAGAAACGGGTGAAGGGAGCCCAAACCTCTTCGGGAATGTAGTTTACCAGGCCCTCAACAGCCTCCAAGCATACGGGCCAGGTCTCGCCGCCCTTGAAGTACTCGTTGGTAGCCACAGAGGGGTTGGCGCCGCCGGCCCACGGTACGTACTCAGCCAGCACCTGCTCAAAGGTACGGCCGTCGGGGTCGTTCAGCACGGCGTCGGTCAAAGCCAGGCCGCCGGGAGAGTCGGGGTCCTCCTCATAGGTGACGTCCTTGATACCCATGAAGTAGGTGATGATGCCTTCCTCGGAGTACCAGTGATCCATAAAGGTCATGGCGGCGATGACGGCGTCCTCGCCCTTCTCCTCGCAGGTATATGTGATCATGAACTGGCCGCTATCGGAAGCGGGCAGACTGTACAGGCCGAACATCTTGTCGCCGTTGGGGCCTTCCAGGGGCTCGGTGAAGCCGAAAGAGTACTCCTCATAAGGGGTGTTGGAAACGGGGGAGTTGTTCACCATCATGAAGGTCAGGGCGCGGCCGGTGGAGCACTTGGCGATCTCCTGAGCGTAGTCGTTGGTGAAGATATCCTGGTCGATGAGGCCTTCGGTGTACAGCTTGTTCAGGTAGCGGAGCTCTTCCCGGAAATTCTCGCTGGTGTAGGCGTAAGCAAGCTCGTCGTTGTCATCCACGAACACGTTGGTGTGGGAGGAACCGCGGTTCATCAAGCCGAAAGAGCCCATGAGCACCTGGACGATCTCGTCGATGGAGGCGGAGGTCAAGGGGATCTCGTCGGCTTGGCCGTTCTCGTTGTAGTCCAGGTCCTTGCCGGCCTTCAGATACTCGTAGAACTCATCGGTAGTGGTGGGCATCTCCATGTTCAGCTTCTCCAGCACATCGGAGTTGTACCAGATCTTAGAGCCCATACGGATGGCGTCGCCGGCCAGAATGTAGGGGGCCGCGTAGATCTTGCCGTCCTGCTGGGTCATAGCCTGCTCGGCGGTGGGGTACTGGTCGAACCAGCTCTGCAGGTTGGGCATGTACTCGGGGTAGTCAGACAGGGCCACGAACAGGTCCTCCGCGGAATACTTGGCCTGGTCGGTGCTGGTGACATTCATCTTCATAAGGATGTCAGGCAGCTCGCCGGAGTTGAGCATCAGGCTCAGCTGGGTGGCCACATCAGAAGCGGGGATGTTCTGGTAGGTGATGTGGATACCGGATTCCTCGGCGTAGTCCTTCAGAATCTGGATCTCGTTGAAGTCGCCTTGGATGGGGGACTGGTTGACAGCCGCGGTCAGCTCGATGGGATTATCGGGGCCGAAGGGCAGCTCGGTGGGAGTCTCCGCCACGTCGCTGGTCTCACCGGTCTCGCTGGTCTCGCCGGCTTCGCTGCTCTCCGTGGCCGTAGAGCTTTCACCAGCAGCGGAGGACGTAGAGGACGTGTCGTCTCCGGAGCAGGCGCACAGCATTACCAGGCACAGCGCCAGCAGTGCAGCTAAGATTCGCTTTTTCATGTATAGACCTCCTTGAAAAAATATTTATCTGAGCAGCGGTCCACCGCCCGTAAGAAAGAGCAGGCTATTGTTGTTTTCGTCCCAAACAGACGGCTCCGCGCTTAGATCATCCTTTGATCGCGCCGATCATAACACCTTTCACGAAGAACCGCTGGACGAAAGGATACATGATGAGCATGGGGATACTGGACACTACAATGACAGAGTACTTGATGGTCTCTGCCCGCATGGCCTGGCGGGCCATTTCGTCGGCGCCCATCTGCATGAGGGACTGGGCGTTGTTTAAGGTGAGCACCTTGCGCAGGTACAACTGCAGGGGCTGCAGATCTTCGGAAGTGATGTACAGCAGGGCGTTGAAGTAGCTGTTCCAGTGGCCCACCGCGTAGTACAGGGCGATTACGGCAATGACCGGGCCAGACAGGGGCAGCACAATGCGGGCGAGGATGCCGAACATGGAGCACCCGTCGATCTCGGCGGCCTCCTGCAGTTCAAAGGGAACCGAGGTCATAAAGTAAGTGCGCATGATAATCATGTTGTACACCGAGATGGCGCCGGGCAGGATGAGGGACAGCCAGTTGTCCATCAGGCCCAGAGTCTTGCCGATGAGAAGGTAGCTGGGGATCAGGCCGCCGTTGAAGAACATGGTAAAGGTGATGAGTTTCATAATGACGCTGTGGCCCCACAGGTCCCGCCGGGACAGGGGATACGCCGCCAGAATGGTCATCAGCAGGTTGATTACCGTGCCGGACACCATGATGATGATGGAGTTGCGGAAGCCCAGCACGATGTTCTTGTTCTTAAAAACTTCCTCGTAGTTTTCCAAGGTCAGGTCCACCGGCCAGAGAAACATCTTGCCGGAGGTAACGGACATGGCGTCGCTGAACGAGGCGCTGAGCACATAGATCAAAGGGTAGAGGATGATGACTGCGATAATGGAAAGGAACACGATATTTACCACCTCGATGGTGGCGTCGAATTTTGAGATACGCTTGGCTCCATGCTTTTTCATTTCCCTCTCCCTCCTTTACCACAGGCTGGTGTCGCTGATCCGCCGGGCCACGCCGTTGACGAGGAACAGCAGGATACAGTTGATCACCGAGTTGAACAAGCTGATCGTGGTCGACAGGCTGTACTGGGCGCTCTCAATACCGATGCGGTAAGCATAGGTAGAGATCACGTCGGAGACCGCCATATTCAAGTCGTTCTGCATCAGGAAAATCTTTTCGAAGCCTACATTCATGATGTTGCCTGCGTTAAGGATAAGCAGGATGACCATGGTGGGCAAAATACCGGGGATATTGATGTGCCAGATGCGCTGCAGGCGGTTGGCGCCGTCGATCATAGCGGCTTCATGCAGGCCTGGGTCGATGCCGGCCAGGGCCGCTATGTATATAATGGCGTCCCACCCCATGTTCTGCCACACTGCCGAGCCCACATAGAGCGGCCGGAACAGGCTTGCCTCCTGCATCCAGTTTTTCCCTTCGCCGCCCAGCGCTTCGATCACCAGGTTGACGATACCGTAATCGGAGTTGGTGAAGGACTTGAGCATGCCTACCAGTACCAGCACAGACAGGAAGTGGGGGATGTAGGTGACGTTCTGTACGAATTTCTTAAAACCTGTAGACTGGACCTCGTTGAGGCTCAGCGCCAGCAGGATGGGCAGCGGGAAGCAGAAGATGAGGCTCTGCAGGCTGATGATGATGGTGTTGGGGACCACACGCCCGAAGTAAGGGGACTGGAAGTACTCCTGAAAGTAGGAATACCAGGGGTCCGCCCAGGGGCTGCCCATAATACTAGCCCGGACCTTGTAATCCTTAAACGCCAGGGTGATGCCGTACATAGGGGCGTAGCAGAACACCGCGAAGTAGACGACGACCGGAATGAGCATTACGTACAGCGGCCAGTTCCGGTCGATCCGGTGGCGCCGGATAAACGAGTAGACCTTACCTTTTTGTTTTGGTGCTTTTGCTATTGCGGCGGATGATTTCATGGCCTTCCTCCTCTCTCGTCAGTGGCATGTCACAGGGCGGCGATGAGCTGGCTCAGATATTCTTTGGTCTCCGCAATATCTGCGATCTGCTGAGGGCCGTCGATCTCCCGCTCGATCGTCAAACTGCCGTCGTATCCCAGCTCGTGCAGGCCCTTGAGCAGCGCGGGGAAGTTCACCATGCCGGTGCCCACCTTCACCTCTCGGCCAAGCTCCTTGCCGTCGGTGGGGTACAGGCCGTCCTTGGCGTGGACGCCGCGCACGTACTTGCCGAACACCTGCAGGGAGTCTACGGGGTTGGCCTTGCCGTAAAGGATCAGGTTGGCGGGGTCGAGGTTGACGTAAAGGTTCCCGGTGCCCACGTCCTCAAACAGGCGGAGCAGGACCACCGGGGTCTCCTGCCCTGTCTCAAACAGGAGGTTTTGGCCAAAATGCTTCAGCACCCGGGCGATCTCCTTCACGGCGGAACATACGCCGGGGTAGTTGGGGTCCGACATATTCTCGGGGATAAAGCCCATGTGGGTGACCACGTCCGTCACGCCCAGCAGGCGGGCGTAAGCGGCGCCGTCCAACAGGTTCTGCACCCGCGCGCCCCGGTAGGCCACCGGCACAATGCCCAGGGTCTCGGGGCCGTCGGTAAAGTTCCAGAACCTGGGCCCGGCCCAGCCGCACCAGAACGCGGTAACCTCTATATCGTACTTTTCACAGAGACCGCGGATCTTTGCTGCGTCGTCCTCACTCCAGACGCTGGGGTCCCAGCTGGTCAGCTGACAGTGGTGGAACCCTTGGGCTGCTGCCTGGGCAAATTTTTCTTCCATGTTTTCCTTCGTGTGCGAAATGATGATCCCAATGTTCAACACAACCACTCCTTTGCATTGCTTTTTTGTACAGTATTTACTGTGGTGGGGCGCACAATCCGTCTTGCTGAAAGCGGAACCACGAGTTTGCCTCCCTTTACGATTATAGTTATTTTAACCGCTTTTTTTTTGTCAATATATTTTGATGAAAATGACGATTTTGTTATTTCCCTGGTTACACTGCGGAAAGCGGTACGCAGAAAGAGCGGAGGTCCCCCGCCGGCTGCTTGCAGGGGGAGGGGATGGGCCGGGAACGGCCTTGCCGTGCCTGCGGCCCCAGGCGGCGCCCCCTGGGCTGGAGGAAGGATGGCTTTTGAAAAAATGCACCCGGTCCTGGCCGAAAAGGCAGGACGGGTGCATTTTTGGGGTGCTCTGCTGTCGCGGGGGATGGAGACCGGCGTTTTTGCTGCAATTAACAAAGTGCTAACCTGATCTTTCCAGTGGGATGGTATCCCCGTTTGGGTCGGGCCAGACTCCTTGGACGGGGAGAAGTCCTCCGCCCGGGTGGAGATGTGCCTGCCCGTGGAGGGCCGCAGTATACTGCTGCGCCGGGACTACAAAAACGTGGCGGCGATACCCGCCCTGGGTGAACGGCGGAAAATATACTACCGCCGCTCCACCGGGGAATGGGAGTTTTGCAGCATGGCCCGCTCCTGGTGGCTGCTGTGGGCTGTTTTGGCGGCAGCGGCCGGGGCCGCAGGCCTTTTCTTGCTGCTGGGCGGAAGAGAGGTGCAGGCCCAGCTCTCTGACTATACCGTGGAACAGCCAAACCTGGCAGGCAGCGTGATGTGCCTGCTGCTGGCCGCAGGCGTCCTGGCGGCGGAGGCGGCATTCCTGTGGGGGGTGTTCCTCCCGATGCTGCGGGAAACGGTCCGGCCCATCCTTTGGCTCGTCCGTCGCGCGCTGGGCCGGTGTGAGCCGGTGCAGGCCAGGTTCACCGCTTGGGTGGAAAAGTCTGACGGGGATGGGGGGCATGACAGATACCCCTTGTTTTCCCTGGGCCCGGGCAGGGATCTCCTCTCTTCCTCCCAGCAGCGGGAAACATTCCGGCCGGGAGATGCCGTCACTTTGTATCAGGACCCCAAGGGGCGTCTTTCTATGCGGCCGGCCCCGATGGACTTCCTGTGCCTTGTTTTTTCCTGCATCCCCCTGGTCCCGCTGGGGGCGATCGCCGTCTGCCTGCTGGCAGCGGGTGGGTTCCTCCTGGGGTTTGGGGTATCGGGGATCGCCCTCTGCCTTTGACCCAATGCCCGCAGAAGAACGGTATTGCCTTAAAGGGGCGGGCAGCGGCCGGGCTACGGCTGCCGGCTGCCCCGGCGTTTCCGGTATTCCAGCGGGGTGCAGCCCTTCACCTCCCGGAAGAGCTTGGTAAAATAGGCAGCGTCGGAAAAGCCGCAGGCCGCCCCGATGTTGGCGCTGGTCCCCTGGGTGGAGAGCAGCAGGGTCTCCGCTTTTTGCAGGCGGAAGTCTCGCAGGTAGCGGCTGGGAGAGGTGTGCAGGCAGCTGCGAAAACAGCGCAGGCACTCGCTCTCGCTGATGGCAGCGCTGTCCGCGATCTGGGAGACGGTCAGTTCCTCCCCATAATTCTGCCGGATAAACTGGAGCATCTGCTCCAGGCGCTGGGTGTTTCGCCGCACCTTTTCCGAAAGACTGCTTTCCCGAAGCTCCGCTTGCAGGGACAGGCGATACACGGCATTTTCCAGGGCATGGCGGGTCTCGATCTCATATCCGGGCCCCCGCTGGTCCATGGCGTGCCAGGCCACGCAGAAGAAATGCATGCAGTCCCACTGCCAGGGGATGTCTGGGCATAGCTTGATGGCGCCGCACTCCTGCACCGGGGCCACATATTTCTGCCAGATCAAGCTCCCCTCATTCCCCAGGAAATGGGGGTGGAACACCAGGGAGCGGATCCCGCAGGTCCCGTCCTCCGCCGTGATCTCGTGGATCACCCGGGGCCCCAGGAACGCCCCATAGCCCGGGTCCAAAACGATCTCTCCCTGGGCGGTGCCGCACTTCACCCGGTTCCGGGTGCACAACACATACTCCCAGTCCTCGTGCCAGTGCCAGGGTACGGTCGACTCGGGGATGGAAAGCTCGAAGATCTCCACAGGGAAGGAGGGCGTGCCGTGGGAAGGCTGCTCCCGCTGGCTCACAGGGGTGGGAAACGGCTGCTTTTCTTCTGGCATACAGATCACCTTTGACGGATTATTTATAGACAGGGAAATGGAAGATCCCGGCGGCTCCCGTTGGATAGCCCATAGAAGCTTGGTGATTTTCCCATAGGAGGTTGACGGACTTCTCCTATTGGTTTTTGTATAGAGGATGGTAAAATCATACCATAGGCAGAAACGAATGGCAAGGCCCGGCGCGGGCTGCGCGCTGCCATTTTGCAAAAGGAGCGAGAGCGATGTTAGAACATTGTGTGCCGGAAGAGGAAAAGATCCAGGCGGGGATCCTGTTTTGCCCGGCCGACCCGGAGCTGGTGGCCATCAAGCGGAAAACCCACAATCTGGATGTGGATTACAACATGACCCACGAGGACGAGTTTGAAAAGCGGGACGCCATCCTCCATGAGATCCTGGGGGAGATGGGGGAGGGTGTGCGCATCCAAGGGCCCATCGCCTTTCACTAAGGGGCATAGTAAGCCCCGCTGGGGACATCGGCAAATTGGCTGCTGTCATAACCGGCAGTATCCACGTTGGAAGCCTTGCCCAGCACGGTCACGAACATTCCGCGGGTCATGGGCGTTTCCGGCGAGAACGCGTGGGGCGCCGTGCCGTGGAACAGGCCTGCGGTATTTACGTATTTCACAGCGCCGTAGAACCAGTCGCCGGCCCTTACATCCGTGAAGGGGTCCTCCCAAGCTGCCAGGGAACCCACGGGGATCCCTGCCGCTATCAGCAAGGCGAGCAATAAACTTAAGGCTTTTTTCCGCTTCATCTGCATTCCCCTCCCATCGTTTTGTTTCGTGGCCGGGATCTGGCAGCACTGCTCCACGCCCTTGGAGGGCGCAGGATCATGTGCTCTGCCTCCCGGGAAAATCGTACCGATACGAACAGGGAGACGGCATTCCTTTTTCTTCTATTATACCCTGCGAGGAAGGCAAACTCAACCATCTTGTAGCTAGCTGGTCGGTGCTCTGACGCCTTGGATCGTGGGATCCGGATTTGCAGGTGCGGTACCCCAAGAAGGGGAGAAAAAACATTAAAACAATTTTAAAAACAGTAGGAAGCAGCCAGCTGCAGCCGGGGAAAGATCTGGGCTTACGAAAGACTTTGGGATCTAGTGGTAAGCGGGAATAGAACTCTGCGCCAACAGCAGATTGAACGGTATGGCATGACCCTGCAGGAGATTGGAGAAAAGAGCTTGCCCCACCGGGCAGTGAGCTGCATCGGCGTGAGGGGACTGTCGAGGGGGAAACCTAGGCCGGACGGCTGGTGCCCCCCGCGCTTGGGCCGGGTGAAGCCGCGGCCGCGCACCTCGTTTACCTGGCTCACGACCATAAAGGCCTCTGGGTCGATGGCAGTCACCAGGCGGGTAAGGCGGGGGAGTTCTCGGGCGGAGACCACGGTGAGCACCGTGTAGCCTTCCTCTTGGCCGAACCCGCCCCTGCTTTTTAGGAGCGTGGTGCCCCGGTCCACTTGGTCTAAAATCGCCTGGCTGATCTCCTGATAGCGCTTGCTCACCACTTTCAGCTGGGTTTGGCCGGCCCCCAGCATCATGACCTTGTTCAGGGTCAGGGTGTAGACCAGCACCAGCATCAGGCCGTAAAGGATCTGCTCCGTTTGGGAGAACAGGGCCTGCAGCAGCAGGATCATGCAGTCGAAAGCGTACATGGAGATGGACACGGGCACCCGGAATTTCTTTTGCAGCACCAAGGGCGGGATGTCCATGCCGCCGGTAGAGGCCCCGGCCCGGATGACCACCCCGATTCCCACGCCGATCATCAGACCGCTGCACACAGCGGCCAGCAGCGGGTCGCTGGTGAGGCGCACCCCCTGGAATTGCCGCTGAAAGAGCTCCAGCACCAAGGGAAAGTAAAACGAGCTGAGCGCCGTGGTGAGGGCGAAGACTTTCCCGAGAAGGCACAGCCCTACCACGAACATGGCCGCGTTGAATATCCCCACAAAACCGGAAAGGGGCAGCCCCAGCAGATGCTGTGCCACCAGCCCCAGGCCGGTGGTCCCTCCGGTGATCAGCCCGGAGGGAAGTACGAACAGGGCGATGGCCAGGGCGTACAGGGTGTTGCCCAGCAGGACCAGAAGGATCTTCCCAACGGCGGGCAGGACCCCTTTGCTTTTTTTCATGGTGAAAACATCCTTTCTTTAAAGCGATAAATCAACAGGGACGGGCTTTTTAAGCCCGTCCCTGTCTGTTTTGTGGGAGGTATAAAGGCGGCTGCATGCCCTGCTGTCGGGGACAGAGCGCATTCTGTTGTACAGCAATTGTCATGGCAGGTCCCTCCCTTTCAAAAATATCATAGCAGAAATTTGGGGAAAAGGCAATCCTCTTATGGGGCATCCCATCCCTTTTGGGGGCTGCAGGGCGATTTTTGTGGGGGATTTTGAGTTTTCCAAAAAAACTTTCCTTATTTTTTGCCTGGGAGACGTGCGCAAAGGAAAACTTTATGATAAAATGGACTAAAAACTGCGGCCTGCCCGTGGCTTTGCCCGGCTAGATTGAGAGAAAGAAGGAATGTGCATGATCAAGCTCCATGAAGGCGGCGTATATCTGCTGGGGGGCAGCCAGCTGGTGCCGGCAGCCCAGGCCCAGGCAGACCCCCGTTTGCAGGGCATCGATCCCCGGCAGGCGAAAAAAGCCACCATTGCCTATGGCATCTTACAGGCTCACAACAAGAGCGGCGACCCTGCCTCGCTTCAGATCCGGTTTGACGCCCTCACTTCCCACGACATCACCTATGTGGGGATCATTCAGACGGCCCGGGCCTCGGGAATGGAAAAATTCCCCATTCCCTATGTGCTCACCTGCTGCCACAACTCCCTGTGCGCGGTGGGCGGCACCATCAACGAGGACGACCACATGTTCGGCCTTACCGCCGCTCAAAAATACGGCGGCATCTATGTGCCCCCCCACGTGGCGGTCATCCACCAGTATATGCGGGAAATGCACGCCGGCTGCGGGAAAATGATCTTGGGCAGCGACAGCCACACCCGCTACGGCGCTTTGGGCACCATGGCCGTAGGCGAGGGCGGCGGCGAGCTGGACAAGCAGATCTTGGGCGACACCTGGGACAGCCCCTATCCCGAGGTGGTGGCCATCTACCTCACCGGAAAGCCCCAGCCCTGGGTGGGCCCCCACGACATCGCCCTGGCCATCTGCAAGGCTGTGTATGCCAACGGCTATGTGAAGAACAAGGTCATGGAGTTCGTCGGCCCCGGCGTGGCCGCCATGGACACGGATTACCGCAACGGCGTGGACGTGATGACCACCGAGACCACCTGCCTTTCCTCCATCTGGCAGACCGATGGGGACACAAGGGCTTGGCTCACCGAACACGGCCGCGGCAGCGACTACCGGGAGCTGAAGCCAGGAGAAGTGGCTTATTACGACGGCTGTGTGGAGATCGACCTGTCCCAGATCAAGCCCATGATCGCCCTGCCCTTCCATCCCTCCAACGCCTACACCATCGACGAGCTGAAGGAGGACCTCACCGACATTTTGCGGGAGACGGAAAAAGCGGCGGAAAAGGTCAGCCAGGGCCGGGCGCCCTACACCCTGCTGGACAAGGTGAAGGACGGCCAGCTCCAGGTGCAGCAGGGCGTCATCGGCGGCTGTGCCGGCGGCACCTTTACCAGCATCGTCCAGGCGGCCAATGTGCTGCGGGGCAAGGCCATCGGCGCCGGGGAGTTTACCCTGAACGTGTACCCCTCCTCCATCCCCGTTTATATGGAACTGATGAAGAACGGCGCCCTGGCGGACCTGATGGCCGCGGGTTCCGTGGTAAAGACCGCCTTCTGCGGCCCCTGCTTCGGCGCGGGGGACACCCCCAACCACAACGGCCTGTCCATCCGCCACACCACCCGGAACTTCCCCAACCGGGAGGGCAGCAAGCCCGGCCAGGGCCAGATGTCCGCCGTGGCTTTGATGGACGCCCGCTCCATCGCCGCCAGCGCGGCCCGGGGCGGCCTGCTCACCAGCGCCCAGGAGTTTGCCGAGGCCTTCACCGCGCCGCCCGTTTACCACTTCGACCCCCAGCCCTATAAAGCCCGCGTCTACCAGGGTTTTGGGAAGGCCAAGGAGGAAACGCCTCTGTTCTACGGCCCCAACATCAAGGATTGGCCCCAGCGCCCGGCGTTGGAGGAGAACATCCTCTTAAAGGTGTGCTCTAAAATTTTGGATGAGGTCACCACCACCGACGAGCTGATCCCCTCTGGGGAGACCTCTGCTTACCGGTCCAATCCCCTGGGCCTGGCGGAGTTCACCCTGTCCCGCCGGGACCCGGAGTACGTGGGCAGGGCCAAGGAAGTGGACGCTTTGGAGAATGCCCGGGAAAAGGGAGAGGATGTGCTGCAGCTGGCCCCAGAGCTGGAAAAGGTATTCGCCGCCATCCGCACGATCCCCGGCCAGGAAAGCGTGGATCCCCAAACTGTGGAGATCGGCTCGGTGATTTACGCCAACAAGCCCGGCGATGGCTCTGCCCGGGAGCAGGCTGCCAGCTGCCAGCGGGTGCTGGGGGGACTAGCCAATATCACCCAGGACTACGCCACCAAGCGTTACCGCTCCAATGTGATGAACTGGGGCATGCTGCCCTTCCATCTGAAGGGGGAGCCTGGCGGCTTTGAGGTGGGGGACTATATCTATGTCCCCGGCATCCGCTCCGCCCTGGACGGCGACCTGTCCCACATCACAGGATATGTGCTGAAAAACGGGCAGGCGGTGGAATTGCCCCTGTACTGCAAGGATATGACGGAGAACGAGCGGGCGATCGTCAAGGCTGGCTGCCTGATCAATTTCAACCGCGCCCGGAACCGTTAAGCTCTTTGGAAGAGAAGGCCTGCGGCTGCTTTTGCCGCGGGCCTTTTTCCGCGGGGCAAGCATTGGGGCCCAGGAGCGGGGCGAATAGAAGGGGGCACGGCAGGGAAAACCATAGGGGAGACCTGCGCGGGTTTACGGGAAGGGAAAGCTGTGGTAAAATGAGATCGCCGCAGGGGACGACCGCCAAAACCAGGGGCGCCTGCGGGAAAGGGGAGAGATGACAATGAAGCTGATCCTGAGCGACCGCTCGATCCGGCTGCCGGACGGCCGGGAGCCTATAGAGCTTGTGGACCTTTCGAAACGGAAGATTGCCAATTGCGCCGGCTGCTTCGGCTGCTGGATCAAGACCCCCGGAAAATGTGTGATACGGGACGACGCCACTGCCGTATACCCTCTCATTGCCCAGAGCACCCAGATCATGTATATCAGCCGGGTGAAATACGGCGGGTACGATACGCCGGTAAAGACCATGCTGGAGCGGGCCATCCCTGTGCAGCAGGCCTTTCTCCGGATCTGGCAGGGAGAGACCCACCACGTTCAGCGCAGGGTGGCCCCCAAAGAGGCGGTCATCATCGGATATGGGACCCTGTCTGCCGAGGAAAAAGCAGTTTTTTCCCGCCTAGCTGGGCGTAATGCGAAAAATATGTGCTTTGAAAAGCACCGGGTAGTATTCGCATTGGAAGAGGAGCTGGAAGACGTGGTGAGAAACGAGGTGCTTGCATGGCAAAGATCATGATTTTGAATGGAAGCCCCCGGGCTCCCCGCTCCAACTCAAAAGAGTATGCCGAGCTGTTTCGGAAAGAGGCCACTGCGGAAACGGAATATTTCGAGATCATAAAGGAGGACCCGGAGAGGCTGTGCCAGGCAATGGCGGGATTTTCCGATGTGCTCTTTGTTTTCCCCCTGTATGCAGACGCCATCCCCGTGACGCTGCTCCAGTTTTTGAAGGCGCTGGAGAAGTCCCCTGTCTCCCCAAAACCTACGGTGTCCGTTGTGGTCAACTGCGGTTTTCTAGAGCCATGGCAGAATGAGACCGCTGTAGGCATGATGAAGCTGTACTGCCGGCAAACAGGGTTCCCCTTTGGCTCTGTTTTGGAAATTGGAGCCGGCGAGGCCATTCTCTCCACTCCTTTTCGGCGTTTTGTTTCTCTCAGCATGAAAAGGCTGGCCCATTCCATCGAGCGGAAGGAGCACTGTTCCCTGCAAGTGACCATGCCCTTGCCGAAAAGGCTTTTCCTTTGGGCCTCTACGGCTTACTGGAAAGAACGCGGGAAGCGCAATGGCCTTTCCGCAGAGCAGATGGCGACCCCGAGCATCGAGGGAAAAGAATAAGGGCTCGAGGGCCCTGGCGCCCCCGCGCTGTACGGCGGCGTCCGGGTTTACAGATCCGATCGCCGCGCCCCCCAAAAAAGCTCCCTCTGGGCAAAAGACGTCCGGGCCTTTACAAGGAGATCTATCCGATATAATAGGGGTGTTCGGGGGCTGCGACTGTTTTGGGGGCGGCCTTTTGCCAGAAAGACTTGAGCTGTAAAGGAGTGGGCGACATGAAGTTCGCAGCGGTGGGGAGCAACTGTATCGATTTTTACGAAAATCTTGATGGTGGGACGCCCTTCCCGGGAGGCGGCCCGGTGAATATGGCTGTATATGCCGCTGAAATGGGGGCCCAAAGCGCCTATGTGGGGCCGGTAGGCCAGGATGCGTTTGGACAGCTTCTGCGCCGGGCGGTGGCGGAAAAGGGCGTGGATGTGTCCCGCCTGGCGGAGCGTCCCGGCTCTACGGCTGTAACCCAGGTGCGCCTGGAGGACGGGGACCGGGTACTGGGGGAGTATGCGGAAGGGGTTTTGGCGGACTACAGGCTGAGCCAGGAGGACCTGGATTTCCTTTGGGGGTACGACGTGGTGGTCTGCGACCTGTGGGGGAAAGTAGGCGGTCAGTTCAGAGAACTGCAGGCCATGGGCGTCCCCACCGCCTTTGACGGGGCGGACCGCCCCGAGGACCCCGCCTGCCAGGAGGCGCTGCCCTTTACGGACTATCTGTTCTTTTCCGCGCAGGAAGATACTCCGGCCCTGCGCCGGCAGATGCGCGGCTATGCCCTCCGGGGACCGAAGATGGTGGTGGCCACGCTGGGAAAGTTGGGCAGCCTGTGCTGGGACGGACAGGCGTTTTACACTTTCGGCATCGTCCCGTGCGACTGTGTGGTAGATGCCCTGGGCGCAGGGGACAGCTATATTACCGGCTTCCTGCTGGGGATCGCAGAGGGGTGGCCGGTGGAAAAAGCCATGGAGCAGGGTGCAAGGAAGGCTGCAAAAACTTTAAGTCACTTTGGAGCCTGGTGAGGATTTTGCCGTGTGCAGAGAAGGGAGTTGCGTGTGTGATGCGGTACGAAGCGACAGCGTGGAAGGAGCCGGAAGGCCCTTGCCTGCGGAATTTTGATGAAGCCGGGGATATTGCCAGCGTCAACGGGGCTTTGGCCCTCCGGCCGGAGATCGAGAAGGCCCTGGACCAGATCTGGGAGGAAGGGTTCGACGGGATCTACTTTATGGGCATAGGCGGTACCTATGCTTCCGCTATGCAGGTAGAGGTGTACCTGCGGGGGCGCAGTGCCTTGCCGGTGTACGTGGAAAATGCGGCGGAGTTTCTCACCACGGGGAACCGGCGCTTTACCAGCCGGTCTGTCCTGTTCTACTCCTCGGTCTCCGGCAATACCAAGGAGATGGTGGCGCTGGTAGACAAGGTGAAGGCCATGGGCGCCCGGGTGTTCGCTTTCGTCGACACCCCGGGCTCGGCCCTTACGGACCCGGACAGGTGGGACCACCTGATCGTCTATCCGAAAAACGAGCAGCTGAAATTCTACATGGCTGCAAACTATTTGATGTACAAAAACGGCGAGTTCCCGGACTATGACCGGTACAACCGGGAGATGGAGTCCCACCTGGCGGAAGACCTGGCGGAGATCGAGAAATCTGCCGATGCCTGGGCCTGGGACTATGCCAAGAAGAAGACGGCCTTCCTAAAGGATCATCCAGACCTGCCCCACTATTTTATCGGCGCAGGCAATCAGTACGGCGCTGCGTATTCCTATGCCATGTGCTATTGGGAAGAGCAGATGTGGATCCGCACCAAGAGCATCAGCTGCCCTGAGTTTTTTCACGGCATGCAGGAGATCATCGTAGCGGATACGCCGGTGACCCTCTTTCTGGGGGAGGACGAGCAGCGGCCTTTGGCAGAGCGGGTGGCCCGGTTCCTGCCCAAGGTGTGCAGCAACTATACCATCATCGACACAAAGGAGCTGCCCATGCCCGGCATTAGCCCCCAATACCGTGGGTCCTTGTCCCACCTGATGATGCATGCGGTGAACAATCGGGTGGACGCCTATATGGAGCTGTTCCTGCGCCATCCCCTCTCCATCCGGCGCTATTACCGCCAGTTCGACTATTGAACAGCAGAGGTCTCTGTGGGAAAGCGGTTGGGCCAACAGGGCCAAGCCGCGTAACAGCGCAGAGAAGGCAAGGCCCTGGCGCTGTGCGCCTTCCCCGCCAGCTGGTTCACCGGCCTGCTGGCGGTGGCCCTGCCCGGCGTGGCGGACATTCGCCTGTTTTACGCGGCAGCGGCGGTGTTTTTCGGATGGAACGCCGCCACGGTGGGCTCGGCGGAGAGCATGCCCTTCTGCCTGCTCACCGCCGGGGACTTGTCCCGCCTGCTGTGGGTGCACCCCAAGTGGCCTGGGCTGGCCTTGGGGGAGATGCTCCTGCTCTGCCTTCCCACGGGGTTTTTCTTCGCGTCGGTGGCGGCGCTGGTGGGCAGCCTTTCCCCCCAAGAGCACCTGGCCACCCTGGTGTGCTGCCTGTTGTGGCTGGCGGCGCTGCTCACCCGCAGCCTGCTGCGCCTGCCCGGGGTGGAGTATGTCTATCCCTTCCTGCGCTTTGCCGGGGACCAGCACGGCGTCTGGCTGTGGAATAAAGCGGCGCTTACGGGGACAGGGCTGCTCCTGTGGGTGGGGTGGTGGCTTTGCGGGAAGAGAAAATAGTGGGAAGGGGAAAATCTGTGGGACCTATATCCTAGATGGTGTTTCCTGCCTCGAGATGAGGGCGGCGTGTACGTTGTCCCCCGTAAATGCCGCCTGGAATGGCGCCCCTGCTACCGCCAGCGGACAAACTCGGGGCCCGGAAAGGAATACGAGGCTAGGCCCGGTTTGTTTTATTCACTCAGACAACGGGGAGATAGGGGCCGAGGCCGGCGCGTGCGTGCCGCCGCCGCGCACTTGCCCCACAACGCACCGCAGGGAGCGCAGCCGCACCTCATTGCCAAGGCGTATTATCCGCGAGCGAAAAAAAGTCAGGTACCGCAGAAGCGATACCCGACTTTTTTGTGTTTTCCTCCCCGTGATGCGCCTGCCAAAAATCGGCAAGAGATCCCAATTTCGAGGGGATCTCCAAAAAAGATAGGAAAAACAGAGGGGCCATTTCAGATGACGGAGATGGGGGAGACGGTATATGCCTGTGCTATATGAGGTGCCACGCCTGCGGCACAGTTCAGCTTGTTCCATGCCCGGCCAACGGGAACACCAAAGTGATCTGAAAGGTTTTGCCGGTCTGCTCCGCGTGGCTGGAGCCACCCATTTTCCCCATCATGGCATCCACGCTGGAAAGGCCCACACAAGTGCCCTCTGTGGGGCCTTCCCGTTCCTTCAGGGCGTTGCGGAAGGAGAAGACCAAAGTGCCTTCCTGCTCCCGGGCCTGGATGAAGACCGGCTCCTGCAGGCTGGCGTATTTTAAAATGTTGGAGGAGAGGTTGTCCAGAATCCGCCGGAGATAGGGGGTGTGCACCGCCACCTTTCCCTCCCCAAAGGCCAGGTCCCACTGGAATGTGTAGCCGTACTGCTCCAGGAAGGTGGCCGTCTCCTGCAGCAAGGGCTGGAAGATCCCCGCTGCTGGGGCAGGCGGTTCCATTTCTACTTCCCGGTTTTGAGAGGCCAAAGAGTACTCCAGCAGGTTTTCCGCCAGCTGCTTGATCTGCTGGGCCTTCTCGTCGATTTTGTCCAAGTAGCCCCGGAGCTGCTCCTCTCCCTGGTACTTGCCATAGCGCAGGATCTCCGTGTAAATGAGCAAGGTGGTCAAGGGGGTGCGCAGGTCGTGGGACATCTGGGAGATAAGGGCCTGGTTGGCGGCGTAGGTGCTGGCCTCCAGCTCTTGCTGGGTGCGGAAGGCCAGGCGCATGGCGTCCAGGCTCTCTGCCAGGGCGGTGAGGTCGTTGTTCCCCCGCACGGTGATGGGGCGGCCCAGGTCTCCGCCCTCCATGGCTTGGATCTCCAGGCTGATCTGCCGCATGTAGCTGACAGTCCGCTGGAAGGCGACCAGAAACCCCAGGAGAAACAGCGCCGCGCACAGGAGGATCTCCGCGATGGTGGCGTAGGTGGAATAGCGGTAAAGGTCGTTGCTGTAGAGGACCACCTCCGCCTGGCCATCGGCAAAGTCCACGGTATAGTAGGAGATCCAGTCGTAGGTGGGAACTTCCTCCCCTTCGGTGGCGGTCCAGGTGAAGTCGTCCTCTTCCACGGAAAGACTGTACGAGGCGTAGGAGGAGTACACCAGCACGCTGGAGCGATAGATCTCCATCAGGGTCAAGGGTTTGCCCCGCATCCACTGGGAGAGGGCCTGGGAATCCGTGGCGGAGACTTGGTTTTCGGTGACGTACTCCTGCAAATCGTTCACACGCTTTTCTGTGACGTTGCTTAGGAAATCCGAAGAATACACATAGCTCTCCAAAGCCGAGCCCACAGTGGTGTGCAGCACCAAGAACAGCGCCCCGCACAGCAGCCCCAGCCCCACCAGC
>LBJMC04202__coassemble_774_pt1 | contig 19892 bp, 22 predicted proteins | sample LBJMC04202__metabat2_high_PE_010 | metagenome-assembled genome bin LBJMC04202
GAGGAGCAGCCGATGGGCTTGGCCGGGTCCAGCTCAGTCACCCCGGCGGGGAGCACCAGCGCGTCCCGGGGGTCGGCCCGCCGGGAAAAGGCCACCAGGGGCAGCCGGGGGTCGGTCTCCATGGGCAGGTCCTTGCTGCTGTGGACGGTGAGGTCCACCCGGCCCGCCAGCAGGGCGGCGTCCAGCTCTTTGACGAACAGGCCCTTGCCCCCCACCTGGTCCAGGGTGCGGTCTAAGATCTTGTCGCCGGTAGTTTTCATGGTGAGCAGCTCCACCTCCAGCCCCGGCTGGCAGGCCCGGATGGCCTGGATGGCGAGCTCCGACTGGATCACCGCCAAGCGGCTCTCCCGGCTGCCTACGACCAGTTTTTTCATTCCCACTCCTCCAGTACCCGGCGGATGGCCTGGGCGGCCTCCGCCGTCTTTTTGTGTTCCTCCCCCTGGGAGACCACCCCGGCCACCAGGCCGCCCCCGGTGCACAGGGCGGGGAAGAAAAAAGTGCTCTCCTCTTTCCGGTCCGCCACGCTGACAAAGGCCCCGGCCCGGGCGGCGTCCTCCCCCACCTGGCGGTTCACCTGGCGGTCGTCGGTGGCGGCCACCACCAGGAAGGCCCCCTCCACATCCCCGGGGGCGTAGGGGCGCTGCCGGTAGTCCGCCCCGGGGGGCACAGCCTCACACCCGGGGGCGATGAGGGTCACCTGGGCGCCGAAGTCCAACAGCGCTTTGGCCCTGCGCAGGGCCACGGGCCCGCCCCCTACCACTACGGCCCGCCTGCCGCGCAAATCTACAAACAGGGGGAACCGGTATGTTTTCTCAGCCATGGCGGTCCCTCCCCTGGGGGACGGCGGCCCCCACCGCCGGCCGGTGCGCGGCGCGCCGGCGGACCTTCTCCTCGCACCGGGCCAGGTCCTCCGGCCGCAGGCGGCCCGCCAGGCCGGAGACCAGCAGGTCCACGGTTTTGCCCACCGCCAGCCGGACCAGCTCCTCCTGGTCCAGGGCTTCCCCCAGCTCCCGCAGGGCCAGCACCCGGCCCGCCAGGGCCTCCTTCAGGCCCGGCACGCCGGGCAGGCAGTCCCGGTAGCGGAGCCACCGGGTGAAGTTTTCCATCTGGGCCCGGAGGATCGCCTCCACCTCCGGCGGGGTCTGGCGGGCGGTGTCCAGGTCCCCCAGGTCGTCGATGTTATACAGCCGCACCCCGGGCAGCTCCCCTGCCCCGGGCTCCACGTCCCGGGGGATGGCCAGGTCCACCACCAGGGCGGGGGGCTTAGCCAAAGCCGCAAGCTGGGCCGCGGTGACGGTGTAATGGGGGCTGGCGGTGGCAGAGACCAGCAGGTCCGCGCCGTCCATGGCGGGGAAGCGCTCCTCGTAGGGCACGACCTGGCAGCCCGGGGGCACGATGGTCTCCCCGTGGCGGTAGCTGCGCAGGGTTACGGTGACCCGGCACCCCGCCTGGCACAGCAGCGCCGCCGAGAGCCGGCCCATCTCCCCGTTGCCGATGACCACGGCCCGCTTTCCCCCAAGGCCGCCCAGCTCCCGCCGCAGCAGCTCCACCGCCCGGCTGGCGGCGGAGACAGGCACCTGGGTGAGCCGCACCCGGGCGCGCACCTCTTTCCCCGCGGCCACGGCGCAGCGGAACAAGGTCTCCAGCAGGGGGTCCGCCGCCCCGGCCTCCCGGCCCAGGGTGATGGCGTCCTTCACCTGGGAGATGATCTGGTCCTCCCCCCAGATGCGGGAGCGCAGCCCCGCCGCCACCTCCAGCAGATGGCGGGCCGCCGCCTCCCCGGACAGGGAGGCAAAAGCGGCCCCATAGGGCCCGTAGGGGACCCCCGCCGCCTGGCACAGCAGCCGGCCGGGGTCCAGGTCCTCTTCCGATGTCACGTACAGCTCGGTGCGGTTGCAGGTGGAGAGCAGCACACACCCAGAGACCCCGGGCAGCTCCCCCAGGGCCCGGTCCAGCTCCCGCACCCGGTTTTTGGGGAAGGACAGCCCCTCCCGCAAAGCGATGGGCACCTGGCTGTGTTCCAATCCTGACAGTAGCAGCTTCACCGGTTTTTCACACTCCCCTATCCTGGTAAACAGCAAGGCCGCGGCAGTCGTTTTCCCTGCCGCGGCCGTTTTTCGCGTACAACAAACCAGCCCGCCGCCCGGTATCCGCCGGGCTGCGGGGCGGCGCGCCCAAGCAGGTCTCCTGACTCGCGCCTCGCCGGCCCCGGCGCCGCCTTCTCAGGAAAAACTTCCCAATGGCTGACTTTCGTCCCGCGGGGGGCCTTGGCGCTTACAGTGGCGGTACCGTTCCGGTCTTCCACCGGATTTCCTATTCTCTGCCGGGGCCCACACCGGCCCGGGCAGCACTTGGGCCACCTATGGAATTGTCCTGTGCCCATTCTAACAGCTTTGCCGGGAGATGTAAAGACGTTTCTCCCCGCCAATTTGACCCAGGTTCGCAAAAGGATTTTGGTCACTTTTCCGGCGGCAGGGGGAAAAAGCCCGGTTGACAAACCGCCGCCCTGTGCTACAATGGAAGCGATTTTGGCCCCCGGGCCAGGGAGAGGAGCGCGCGCCATGCTGGAACAAATAAAGCCCATGGACATTGAGAAACGGAGCTTTGAGATCATCACCCGGCTTTTGGGGGACCGGGAGCTGGACCCGGAGAACGAGCTGGTGATCAAGCGGGTCATCCACACCTCGGCGGACTTTGACTACGCCGACAACCTGGTGTTCTCCCCCCACGCGGTGGCCCGGGGCATCGCCGCCCTGCGGGAGGGCTGCGACATCGTCACCGACACCCAGATGGCCAAGGCGGGCATCAACAAGACCATATTGGGGCAGCTGGGCGGGGAGGTCCACTGCTTTATGGCCGACGGTGATGTGGCCGCCGAGGCCAAAGAGAGAGGAATCACCCGGGCCATGGTGTCCATGGAGCGGGCCGCGGGGCTGGAAAAGCCCTGCCTCTTCGCCATTGGCAACGCCCCCACGGCCCTGGTGTCCCTCCACCGGCTGATGGAGGAGGACAAACTGCGCCCGGCCCTGATCGTCGCCGTGCCGGTAGGGTTTGTCAACGTGGTGGAGAGCAAGGAGCTCATCCTGACATCGGATGCGCCCCATATCGTGGCCAGGGGGCGCAAGGGGGGAAGTAATGTGGCCGCGGCCATCTGCAACGCCATGCTGTACCAGATCCGCCGGTAAGCGCCGGTTTTTGTGGGGTTCGTAGAAAGCGGCGGGGAATGTTTATGCAGAATCACGCCCTTGCCATTTGCCGGGGAGTGTGGTATTCTCACTTGTGAAACGGGAAAAAGGTGACCGCCGGCCCCCGGGCCGGGCGGTAGAATAGGGAAGCGGGTGAGATTCCCGCGCGGGACCGCCGCCGTGATGGAGGAGTTCCGGTTCGCGAAACGCCACTGTGGGAAACCATGGGAAGGCGGGACCGGAGCGCGGATACCAAAGCCGGAAGACCTGCCTTTTTCTCCATACTGCCGGAAAGGGCAGGCACCGCGGGGCGGACGGACCAAACGCCACGCGGCAGGCAAGGGACCCTTCTGGGCGCCCTTGGTTTTGCTGGCCTTTCTCACACAGGAGAGAAGGGCTTTTTTGTTTGCCAAATTTTCCCCAGCCCGGCTGGGGGACGGGAGGAAACGCCATGAAAACAGCACTGGTCTGCGTCAGCTTTGGCACCAGCGTGGCCGAAGCCCGGCGGAGCATCGCCGCGGTGGAGGAGGCCCTGCAGGCCGAGCTGCCCCAGGCCCGGTTTGTCCGGGCCTTCACCAGCCCCACCATCCGCCGGGCCCTGGCCGCCCGGGGGGAGGAGATGTGGAGCTTCCCCCAGGCCTTGGAGCATGTGGCCCAGGAGGGGTACGGCTGCGTGGTGGTGCAGCCCACCCACTTCCTCTACGGGCTGGAGTACGAGGCCATCAAAGCCCAGGCGGAGGAGGCCCGGGGGAGGTTTTCCCAGCTCCTGCTGGGGAGCCCCCTGCTGGCCGGCACCCAGGACCTGCGGAACCTGGCCCAGGCGGTGTGTGAGAGCTATCCCAAGCAGCCGGGGCAGGCTATGGTGCTTATGGGCCACGGGACCCCCCACTTCGCCAACGTGGTGTACCCGGCGCTGCAGGGGGTGTTCCGCGCCATGGGCCGGGCGGACGTGTTCGTGGGCACGGTGGAGGGCTGGCCGGGGATTGGGCTCATCGCCCGGCAGGTGAAGGAGGCGGGGTTCCCCGCCGCCCGGCTGGCCCCCCTGATGCTGGTGGCCGGGGACCACGCCCGCAGGGATATGGCCGGGGACGCCCCGGAGAGCTGGAAGAACGTGCTGGCCCGACAGGGGCTGGAGGTCTCCTGGGTGCTGCGGGGCCTAGGGGAGGACACGGGCGTACAGGCCCTGTACCGCCGCCACCTGCGGGAGCTGCTGGCAAAGGAGGCGTAGCCGTGGCGCTGGAGCACTACATCCGCAGCGGGCAGAGGCGGCTGCGCTGCGGCTACACCACCGGCACCTGCGCGGCCCTGGCCGCCGGTGGGGCCGCGTCCCTGCTATTGCTGGGGGAGGCGCCGGAGCGCCTGTCCCTGGTGACCCCCAAGGGCCTGGCGGTGGAAGCCGCCCCGGAGGGGCTCCGGTATGAGGGGGACGCGGCGGTGTGCGGGGTGCGGAAGGACGGCGGCGACGACGCCGACGCCACCCACGGCCTGGTGGTGGTGGCCCGGGTGGAGAAAAGCCCCGGCCCCGGGGTGCGCATCCACGGTGGCGAGGGGGTGGGCCGGGTGACAAAGCCCGGCCTGGACCAGCCTGTGGGCGTAGCGGCCATCAACCGGGTGCCCCGGCAGATGGTCGAGGCCCAGGCCCGGGCGGTGTGCGCAAAGGCGGGCTACACCGGCGGGCTGGAAATCACCCTCTCCATCCCCGGGGGGCGGGAGGCGGCCCAAAAGACCTTTAACCCCGCTCTGGGGGTGGAGGGCGGGCTGTCCATCCTGGGCACCTCGGGCATTGTGGAGCCCATGAGCCAGCAGGCCCTGGTGGACACCATCGCCCTGGAGCTGAACCAGGCCGCGGCCCTGGGAGCACGGGGCCTGATCCTCACCCCGGGGAATTACGGGGAGGAATTCCTCCGGCAGCACCCCCTGGGCGGCGCGCCGGTGGTGAAGGTCTCCAACTTCATCGGCGACGCCCTGGATTTAGCCGCCGGCCACCCCTTCCGCCAGGTGCTGCTGGTGGGCCACATCGGCAAGCTGGTGAAGCTGGCAGGAGGCGTGATGAACACCCACTCCCGGTACGCGGACTGCCGGGCCGAGCTGTTCTGCGCTCACGCCGCCTGCTGCGGGGCTCCCCGCCAGGTGTGCCTGGAGCTGCTGCAGGCCGCCACCGCCGACCGGTGCATCGAGATTTTAGACGGGGCGGGCCTGCGGGAGCCGGTGCTCCGGCGCCTGCTGGAGGCCATACAGCTCCACCTGGACCGCCGGGTCCAGGGGAAGTACCGGGTGGGGGCGGTGCTGTTCTCCAACACATACGGCCTGCTGGGCCACACGGAACCAGGAAGGGAGATCATCCAGTCATGGAAGTGAAACAAGGGATTTTCTACGGCGTGGGCGTGGGCCCCGGCGACCCGGAGCTGCTCACGGTAAAAGCCATAAACGTGCTGGAGACCTGCCCGGTGCTGGCCTGCCCCCAGACCAAGAGTGGGGAGATGCTGGCGTTGGACATCGTCCGCGGGGCCATGGATGTCTCCGGGAAGGAGATCCTGCCCCTGCGGTTCGCCATGTCCCGGGACAAGGCGGTGCAGCAGGCTGCCCACCAGGAGGCGGCGGAGGCGGTGTGCCGCTTCCTGGCGGCGGGAAAGGACGTGGCCATGCCCAACCTGGGGGACGTGTCCATCTACTCCACCTACTGCTACCTGATGGAGCTGGTGAAGGCCCGGGGCTTTGAGACCCGGATGGTCCCCGGGGTGCCCAGCTTCTGTGCGGTGGCGGCCCGACTGGGCATCAGCCTGACGGAGATGAACGCCCCCCTGCACATCGTGCCGGGGAGCTGGGACCTCCCCCAGGCCCTGGAGTGGCCGGGCCATAAGATCCTGATGAAGTCCGGCAGCCAGATGCCCCAGGTGCTTCGGGCCATCTGCCGGCAGGGGGGCCTGGGACGCAGCGCCATGGTACAGAACTGCGGCCTGCCCGGGGAGCGGGCCTACCCCACCCTGGAGGGGGTGGACCCCCAGGCGCCTGCGGGTTACTTCGCCACGGTCATCGTAAAGGAGGGAGAGGGATGATCCACTTTGTGGGGGCCGGCCCCGGCGCGCCGGACCTGATCACCCTGCGGGGGGCGGCCCTGCTGGAGCAGGCGGACTGCGTCATCTACGCCGGGAGCCTGGTAAACCCCGCCCTGTTGGAGCGGACCAAACAGGGCTGCGAAATCCACAACAGCGCCGCCATGACCCTGGAGCAGGTGCTGGCGGTGATGGAGGCCATGGAGGCGGCGGGGAAGGACACGGTGCGGCTGCACACCGGGGACCCCAGCCTGTTCGGGGCCATCCGGGAGCAGATGGACGCCCTGGACGCGCGGGGCATCCCCTACGACGACACCCCGGGGGTGTCCAGCTTCTCCGGGGCCGCGGCGGCGCTAAACGCCGAGTACACCCTGCCCGGGGTCAGCCAGACCCTCATCATCTCCCGCATGGCCGGGCGCACCCCGGTGCCGGAGGGGGAAAACCTGGCCGCCCTGGCCCGGCACGGGGCGTCGCTGGTGCTGTTCCTCTCCTCCGGGCTGCTGGAGCAGGTCCAGGAAGAGCTGCTCCGGGGCGGCTATGGCCCGGAGACCCCGGCGGCCATCGTCTACAAGGCCACCTGGCCCGAGGAGAAGGTGGTCCGCTGCACCGTGGCCACCCTGGCCCAGCGGGGCCGGGAGGAGAACATCCGCAAAACGGCGCTGCTGCTCATCGGGGACTTTTTGGACCCCCGTTACCAGCGCAGCAAGCTCTACGACCCCGCCTTCGCCACGGAATTCCGCCCGGCCCAGGCCCCGGGGGAAGCCGCTCCATGAGGGGCGGGCTGGCCTTTCTGGCCTTTACGGACCGGGGCTTTGCCCTGGCCCAGAAACTGGCGAGATCCCTGGGGGGCAGCGCCGCCCGCTGCGGCAGGCCGGACTCCCTGGGGGAGTGGACCAAACGCCACTTTGCCCAGGCGGGCGGTTTGGTGTATGTGGGGGCGGTGGGCATTGCCGTGCGGGCCATCGCCCCCTACGTGGAGAAAAAGTGGGAGGACCCGGCGGTGGTGGCGGTGGACGAGTGCGCCCATTTCGCCGTGGCCCTGCTCTCCGGGCACCTGGGGGGCGCCAACGACCTGGCCCGGGCCATCGGCCGGGCCTGCGGCGCAAAGCCGGTGATCACCACCGCCACCGACAGAAATGGACTCTTCCCCGTCGACCAGTGGGCCCGCCGCCAGGGCCTGCGCGTGGAGAACCCCCGGGCCATCCAGGCCGTCTCCGCCCGGCTGCTGGCAGGGGGCACCGTCCGGCTGGGGTGCCCCTGGCCCATCCAGGGTGAGACCCCGCCGGGGGTGGAGTTCACCGCCGGTCTGCCGGCGGAAGCCCTGGTCACTGTGAAGAATGTGGAGGGGGACGCCCTGCTGCTGGTGCCGAACATCCTGGTGCTGGGGGTGGGCTGCCGCCGGGGCACCTCCCGGGCGGCACTGGAGGCGGCGCTGGAGCAGTTCCTGGCCCGATCCGGCCTGCTGGGCTCCGCCATCTGCGGCGTGGCCAGCATCGACCTGAAAGCAGAGGAGCCGGGGCTGCTGGAGTTTTGCCGCAGCCACGGCTGGCCTCTTTCCACCCGCGGTGCGGCGGAGCTGGCGAAAGTCCCCGGTGCGTTTACCCCTTCCCCCTTTGTGCGGCAGGTCACCGGGGTGGACAACGTGTGCGAGCGCAGCGCGGCGGCGGTCAGCGGTGGGCCGGTGCTGGCCCGGAAATTCACCGCCCAGGGGGTGACCCTGGCCGCCGCCCAGAAGCCCCTCTCCCTCACCTGGGACTGGGGCCAGCAGGAACGAGACGAAAGGAAGGGATGAGACCATGCAGACACTTTGGGCAGTGGGCATCGGCCCGGGCGAGGCGGAATTCCTCACCGGCCAGGCCAGGGAGGCTTTGGACCGGGCGGAGGTCCTGTGCGGGTACACGGTGTATGTGGAGCTTGTGGCGCCCCTGTTCCCCGGCAAGGAGACCTATACCACCCCCATGAGGCAGGAGCTGGAGCGCTGCCGCTGGGCGCTGGAGAAGGCCCAGTCGGGGAAAGAGGTGGCCTTTTTGTGCAGCGGCGACGCGGGGGTCTACGGCATGGCGGGGCTGCTGCTGCAGCTGGCCCCCCAGTACCCCGGGGTGGAGGTCCAGGTGGTGCCCGGGGTGACGGCGGCCCTCTCCGGCGGGGCGGTGCTGGGGGCGCCTTTGGGCCACGACTTCTGCGTGGTGTCCCTCTCCGACCTGCTCACCCCCTGGGACGCCATTGAGAAGCGCCTGCGCTGCGCGGCGGCAGGGGACTTCTGCCTGTGCCTCTATAACCCCAGCTCCCGGAAGCGGGCGGACTACCTGCGGCGGGCCTGCGATATCCTGCTGGAAGCCGGGAAGTCCCCCAAAACGGTATGCGGCTGGGTGCGGAACATCGGCCGGGAGGGCCAGAGCGCCCGGGTGCTCTCCCTCAAGGAGCTCCGGGAAGCGGAGCTGGACATGTTCACCACAGTGTTTATCGGTTCCTCCGCCACCCAGGAAATCGCCGGGAAAATGGTGACCCCCCGGGGGTACGAAGCCAAATGCGGGTGGTGATCTTCAGCGGCACCACCGAGGGCCGGGCGCTCTCGGCGGAGCTGGCGGGGCTGGGAGCCCAGGTCACCGCCTGGGTGGCCACGGAGTACGGCCGGGCCCTCCAGGCCGCGCCGGGGGTGGAGCTCCACGCCGGCCGGCTGGACGCGGCGGGAATGGCCCGGGCCCTGGCGGGGGCGGACCTGTGCATCGACGCCACCCACCCCTACGCCAGAGAGGCCAGCCGGAACATCCGCCAGGGGGCAAAGATTGCCGGGGTGCCCCGGCTCCGGCTGCTCCGCCGGGAGAGCCCCCTGCCCCCGGGCTGTGCGGCGGTGGACTCCCCGGAGGAGGCCGCCCGCTTTCTGGAAAACACCCGGGGGAACATCCTCCTCACCACCGGGGCGAAGGAGCTCGCGGCCTTTGCCCCCCTGGGGCCCCAGCGGCTGTACCCCCGGGTGCTGCCGGCGGTGGAGAGCCTGGCCGCCTGTGAGGCGCTGGGCATCCCAAGGGGGCATGTCATCGCCATGCAGGGGCCCTTCTCCTACCGGCTGAACCTGGCCCTGCTGGAGCACTTTTCCATCCGCTGGCTGGTGACCAAGGACGGCGGCGCGGCCGGGGGCTTTGAAGAAAAGGCCCGGGCCGCCCGGGACGCCCAGGCGGGGCTGGTGGTGCTCCGCCGCCCCCGGGAGGAGGGGGACGACTACGAGACGGTCTTACGGATCTGCAAGGAGATGATAACATGCAGGTGATCTTGGCGGCAGCCGGGGGCGGCGGTCCCCACACCATGACAGAATCGTGCAGGCAGGCCCTGGAAGCGGCCCCCTGCATCATCGGGGCCAGGCGGCTGCTGGACAGCCTGCCGGAAGGCTGGGGGGCGCGGCGGATTGCGGCCACACGGCCCGGGGAGATTTTAGCGGCCATCCAGTCCTGCGGTGAGGAGCGCTGCCTGGTGCTGTACAGCGGGGACACCGGGTTTTACTCCGGGGCCCGGGCCCTCCTCCCCCTCTTAAAGGAGGCGGGTATTTCGTTCCAGGTGCTGCCGGGGGTCTCATGCGTGCAGCTGCTGGCGGCGGCCCTGGGCCGGCCCTGGCAGGACTGGCTGCTGGTCTCCGCCCACGGAACGGACTGCGACCCGGTGGGGGCGGTGATGCAGGGCCGGCCGGTGTTCTTCCTCACCGGTGGGGAGCTGGGCCCGGCGGAGCTCTGCCAGAAGCTGGCCCGGGCCGGGCTGGGGAACCTGCCCGTCACCGTGGGGGAGGAGCTCTCCTACCCCGGGCAGCAGGTGTGCAGGGGGACGGCCGGGGATTTCGCCGAAGAGCGGTTTGCCCCCCTCAGCGTGCTGCTGGCGGAGCCCGCGCCGGGGGTGGCCCGCCGCGTGCCGGGCTTTCCGGACAGCTGGTTCCTCCGGGGGGAGGCGCCCATGACCAAACGGGAGGTGCGGGCCGCCATCCTGGCCCGGCTGGATCCCCGGCCCGGGGAGGTGTTCTGGGACGTGGGCGCGGGCACCGGCAGCGTCAGCATAGAGCTGGCCCTGGCCGCCTCCTGGGGGCGGACCTACGCGGTGGAGCGCGACGGCGCGGCCTGCCAGCTGATCCGCGCCAACCGGCAGAAGCTGGGCGCCTGGAACCTGCAGCTGGTGCAGGGCTGTGCCCCCCAGGCCCTGGAGGGGCTGGAACCGCCGGACGGGGTGTTCATCGGGGGCACCAAGGGAGAGTTGGAGCAGGTGGTGGGCCTGGTGCTGGCCCGGAACCCCCAGGCCAGGCTCTGCGTCTCCGCCATCTGTGTGGAGACCCTGTACCGGGCGGTCAAGGCCCTGGAACATCACGGCATCCAGCCGGAGATCGCCCAGGTGAGCGTCAGCCGGGGGCGGGCAGCAGGGGGCCAGCACCTGCTGCTAGCCCAGAATCCAGTGTTTTTGATCGCGGGGAATTGTGATGGTTGAGCTGATGACAGCGGCGATGGCCTCGGGCAGCGGAAAGACCGCCGTGACCTGCGCCCTGCTGGCGGCGCTGGCCAGGCGGGGCCTGTCCCCCTGCGCCTTCAAGTGCGGGCCGGACTACATCGACCCCATGTTCCACCGGTCGGTGCTGGGGGTGGAGAGCCACAACCTGGACCTGTTCCTCTGCGGGGAAGGGCGGCTGCGGGCGCTTTACGGCCGGTATGCCGCGGGCCACGGGGCGGCGGTGTGCGAGGGGGTCATGGGCTTTTACGACGGGGTGGGCGGCACGGACCGGGCCAGCGCCTGGCAGGTTGCCCGCACCCTGGGGCTGCCTGTGCTGCTGGTCCTGCGGCCCAAGGGGGCCAGCCTGACCCTGGCCGCCCAGGTCCAAGGGATGCTCCGCTTCCGGCAGCCCAGCCAGATCGCCGGGCTGTTCCTCAACGACTGCTCCCCCGGGCTGTACCGCAGCCTGGCCCCCCTGCTGGAGCGGGAGACCGGCCTGCCGGTGCTGGGGCACCTCCCCCACCGGGCGGAGGCGACTTTCGAGAGCCGCCATCTAGGGCTCCTCACCGCCGGGGAGATTTCGGACCTGGCCCAGCGCATCGACGCTTTGGCGGACCAGCTGGAGCAGACCGCCGATCTGGAGGGGCTTATCGCCCTGTTTGCCCGGCCCCGGCGGGAGGCCCCTCCCCCGCCCCCTGCCGTACCGGCAAAGGCCCGCATCGCCGTGGCCCGGGACGAGGCCTTCTGCTTTGTGTACGAGGAGACTCTGGACGCCCTGCGGGACGCCGGGGCGGAGCTGGTGGAGTTCAGCCCGCTGCGGGACCGGGGGCTGCCAGAAGGGACCGGCGGGCTGTACCTGCCCGGGGGTTACCCGGAGCTCCACGCCGAAACCCTTGCCGCCAGCGATTCCATGCGCCGGGCGGTGCGGGCGGCGGTGGAGGCCGGCCTGCCCACGGTGGCGGAGTGCGGGGGCTTCCTCTACCTGGGACAGAGTTTGGCGGCCCCCGGAGGCAGGCCCTGCCCCATGGCCGGGGTGCTGCCGGGCCGGGGCCTCCCCCAGGAGAGGCTGGTGCGCTTCGGCTACGCCACACTCACCGCGAAAGGGGACAGCCTGCTCTTTCGCAAAGGGGAGCAGGCGCCGGTCCACGAGTTCCACTACTGGGACTCCACGGACAACGGGGACGCCTTCGCCGCGGAAAAGCCTGTGACCGGCAAGGGCTGGGCCTGCGGCTTTGCCGCTCCCAGCCTGTACGCGGCGTTCCCCCATCTGTATTTTGCCGGGAAACCGGAGCTGGCCGCGCGGTTCGTCCAGGCGGCGGCCCGGCACCAACAAGGACAGCGGGAAAGGAAGGGACAGGGATGACAGACCGGGAACAAGAGCTGAAGCGGCAACTGGCCGCCGTCACCGGGGCGGACGAGGCAGCCCGCCGGGCCGCCAAGCGCCGGTGGGACGCCTGCGCCAAGCCCCTGGGCAGCCTGGGCCTGCTGGAGACCGCGGTGGAGCGGCTGGCGGCCCTCACCGGCAGCCCGGAAGTGTGCCTTACCCCCCGGGCCCTGCTGGTGCTCTGCGCGGACAACGGGGTGGTGGCCCAGGGGGTCGCCCAGTCGGGCAGCGAGGTCACCGCCGTTGTCACCCGGAACCTGGCTTTGGGCCGGACCGCGGTGTGCCGCATGGCGGCGGTGGCGAACTGCGCCGTGGTGCCGGTGGACCTGGGCGTGCTGGACTTCCCCCCGGTGGAGGGGGTGCTCCGCCGCCGGGCGGGTAACGGCACCGCCGACCTGTCCCAGGGGCCGGCCATGGCCCGGGAGCAGGCGGTCCAGGCGGTGCTCACCGGCATGGACCTGGTGCGGGAGCAGAAGGAGCGGGGCGTCCGCCTGGTGGCCACCGGGGAGATGGGCATCGGCAACACCACCACCTCCAGCGCGGTGGCCTGCGCCCTGCTGGGCCGCCCGGCGGAGGAGATGACCGGCCGGGGGGCCGGCCTCTCCGGGGAGGGGCTGCGCAGGAAGGTACAGGCCATCCGCCGGGGGCTGGCGGTGAACTGCCCCGACCCCGCCGACCCCCTGGACGTGCTCACAAAGGTAGGGGGCTTCGACATCGCCGGGCTGTGCGGGGTGTTCCTGGGCGGGGCGCTGTACCGGGTGCCGGTGCTGGCCGACGGGTTCATCAGCACGGTGGCGGCTTTGTGCGCCGTCAGGCTCTGCCCCCTGGCGGAGCAGGCGGTGTTCGCCAGCCACGTCTCCGCCGAGCCCGCCGGGGCCCTGGTGCTGAACGCCCTGGGCCAGAAGCCCCTCATTACCGCGGAGATGCGCTTGGGGGAGGGCACCGGCGCGGTGGCGGCCATCCCCCTGCTGGACATGGCCCTGGCGGTGTACGGGGAGGCCTACACCTTCGAACAAGGGGGCATCGGCCCCTATGTGCCCTGGGAGGATACGTAAATGGTCACATTGGTCATTGGCGGGGCGGCCAGCGGGAAGAGTGAGTTTGCCGAAGGCCTGGTGCTGGCCGCCGGGGACCTGCCCCGGTACTACATCGCCACCATGCAGCCCTTCGACGGGGAGTGCCGGGCCCGTATCCGGCGCCACCGGGCCATGCGGGCCCAAAAGGGCTTCGAGACCATCGAGCGCTACACCGGCCTCTCCGGGGTCACGCTGCCCCGGCAGGGCGCCGTCCTGCTGGAGTGCGTGAGCAACCTGGCCGCCAACGAGCTCTACAGCCCGGAAGGGGCGGGAGCGGCGGCGGGGCAGGCCATCCTTCAGGGGGTGAAGTCCCTGAAAGCCCAGTGTAGGGAGCTGGTCATCGTGTCCAACGAGGTGTTCAGCGGGGGCTGTGACTACGCGGGGGACACCCTCCGGTACCTGAAGGTGCTGGGGGAGGTCAACCGCCTGCTGGCCCGGGAGGCGGACCGGGTGTACGAGATCCTGTGCGGGCTGTCGGTCCGCCACAAGTGAGGTGAGCGTCGTGACTGCTTTGGAGACCATCGCCGTGGCCTTTGCCATGTTCTCCGCCATCCCCTGCCCCCAGCCGGTGTGGACGGAGAAAAATATGCGCTACGCCCTGTGCGCCTTCCCCCTGGTGGGGGCGCTGTGCGGCCTTCTGCTCTGGGGGTGGACGGCCCTGGCCGGCTGGCTCCCCCTGCCGGGGGTGCTGGCGGCGGCGGGACAGTGCCTGCTCCCCGTGCTGGCCACCGGGGGCATCCACCTGGATGGCTACGCCGACACCTGCGACGCCCTGGCAAGCTGTGCCCCGCCGGAAAAGAAGCGGGAGATCCTCCAGGACCCCCGGTGCGGGGCCTTCGCGGTGATCCGCCTGTGCGCCTGGTTTCTCGCGGACTTCGCCCTGTGGGCCGCGGTGCGGTGGGACACAAAAGCCCTGGGGGCCATGGCCCTGGCCTTTGTGCTGGAGCGCTGCTTGTCGGGGCTGGCCATCGCCAGCTTCCCCCTGGCCAAGGACACGGGCCTGGCCCACACCTTTGCCGCCGCCTCGGACAAAAAGCGGGTGCGGGGCATTTTGGGGGCGGCCTCGGCGGCATTGGCCCTGGGGCTGGCCCTGTGGGGCGGCATCGCCGGGGTGGCCATGGTCCTGGCGGCGGGGCTGGCGCTGTGGCGGTACTACCAGGTGGCGAAAAAGCAGTTCGGGGGCATCACCGGGGACTTGGCCGGGTGGTTCCTCCAGCGGGCGGAGTTGTGGATGCTGGCGGCCCTGGCGGCGGTCCAGCTGATGGAGGGAAGGATATGATCTTTGTGACAGGGCCGCTGTTCAGCGGGAAAAAGAGCTATATAAAACAGCGCATGGGCTGGGACGACGCCACCCTGGCCCGGCGGGCCGTGTGGGACGTACAGGACCTGGCCGCCCACTGCCAGGACTTAGAAAGCCTGGCGGCGGAGCTGGCCCAGAAGGACGTGGTCATGGCTGTGGAGGTGGGCGGCGGCGTGGTGCCCATCGACCCGGCGGAGCGGGCCGCGCGGGAGGCGGCGGGCCGCCTGGCCTGCCTGCTGGCCCAGCGGGCGGAGACGGTGGTGCGGGTGTTCTGCGGGATACCCACGGTACTGAAAGGGGAGGAAACGCTGTGAAGATCTATCTTTTGCGCCACGGCCTGACGGAGTACAACAAGGACAAGCGCTACCAGGGCACCCGGGACATCCCCCTTTCGGCGGAGGGCCGGGCCCAGCTGGCGGTGGCGGACATCGCCCCCGAAACGGTGTACGTCTCCCCCCTCAGCCGGGCCAGGAGCACCGCGGAGGTGGTGTTCCCCCAGGCGAAGCAGGTGGTGGTGGACGACTTCCGGGAGATGTGCTTCGGCATTTTCGAGGGGCGCAACTACATCGATATGGAACACGACCCGGAGTACCTGGCCTGGGTGGGCGGCAACTGCGAGGGCAGCGTTCCCGGCGGGGAGCGGAAGGCGGAGTTCTCCGCCCGGACCTGCGCGGCTTTCCAGTCCCTGGTGGACCAGGCCCTGGCCCGGGGGGAGGAGCTGTTGGTCATCATGGCCCACGGGGGCACCCAGATGGCGGTGATGGAGCGCTACGCCCTCCCCCACGCCGGCTACTACCACTGGTGCGGCCCCAACGCCGGGGGCTATGTGCTGGAGGCGGACAGCGCCGCCTGGTGCGCCAGCCGCACCCTGCCCCTGGTGGGGACGGTGCAGTACCTGAAACAGGAGGGGGAAGCATGATCGGGGCGGCGGTGCTGTGCGGGTTCCTGCTGGACCTGCTGCTGGGGGACCCGGAGTGGATGCCCCACCCGGTGGTGTTGATGGGTAAGGCCATCACCGCCCTGGAAAAACGGCTTCGGAAGGCCTTCCCCGCCACCCCGGAAGGGGAGCGGGCCGCCGGGGCGGTTCTGGCCGCCCTCCTGCCCCTGGGGACGCTGGTCCTCAGCGGGGGCCTGTGCTGGCTGTGCTGGCTCATCCACCCCTTGCTGGGGTTTGCCCTCCAGTCCTTCTGGTGCTGGCAGGCCCTGGCCATGCGGTGCCTCATCAAAGAGAGCCGGAACGTCTGCCGGTGTCTCACCTCCCAGGGGCTGCCCGCGGCCCGGAAGGCCGTGGCCCGCATCGTGGGCCGGGACACGGAGCAGCTCACGGAGGAAGGGGTGACCCGGGCGGCGGTGGAGACCGTGGCCGAGAATTTCTCCGACGGGGAGCTGGCCCCTCTGCTGTACATGCTCATCGGCGGGGCGCCCCTGGCCCTCACCTACAAGGCCGTCAACACCATGGACAGCATGGTGGGGTACAAGAATGAGCGGTACCTGCACTTCGGCCGGGCGGCGGCCAAACTGGACGACGCCGCCAATTATCTGCCCGCCCGGCTGGCGGCGCTGCTGTGGATCATCGCCTGCCCCCTGGCGGGAGGCAGCGCAAAAGGGGCCTGTCGTATCTGGCGGCGGGACCGGCGCAACCACGCCAGCCCCAACTCCGCCCAGACGGAGTCGGCCTGCGCCGGCTCCCTGGGGGTGCAGCTGGCGGGGCCTGCCAGCTATTTCGGCAAGCGGGTGGAGAAGCCTACCATCGGCGACCCCCTGCGGGACATCCAACCCCGGGACATCCTCCGGGCCAACCGGATCATGGCGGCGGCCAGCGTGGCGGGGCTGGCGCTGGGCCTGGGGGCCCGGTGGGCCGTCCTGCTCCTGCTGTGACAAGACGAGAGAAGGAGGCAAGCGCTATGACAGGCAGACAGCTGGTCCACGGCGGGGACTGGGCGGGCTACCAGGCGGAGTACGGCGGCCAGCCCCTGGACTTTTCCGCCAATGTGAGCCCCCTAAGGGTGCCGGAGGGCGTGGCCAAGGCCATCGCCCGGGCAGCCCGGGAGGCGGACCGCTACCCCGACCCCCTGTGCCGCTCCCTGGTGGGGAAGCTGGCCGCCCGGGAGGGCGTCCCCCCGGCGTATGTGCTCTGCGGCAACGGCGCGGCGGACCTGATCTTCCGGGCGGTGCTGGCCAGAAAGCCCAAGCTGGCCCTGGTCACCGCCCCCACCTTCGCGGAGTACGAGGCCGCCCTCGCAGCCTGGGGCTGCCCGGTGCGGCGCCATCTGCTCCGGGAGGGGCAGGACTTCTGCCTGGGGGAGGACTTCCTTCGCGCCATCACCCCGGAGGTGGACATGGTGTTCCTCTGCGAGCCCAACAACCCCACGGGCCTCACCGCCCCCCGGGACCTCCTGCTGCGAATCGCCCGGCGCTGCCGGGACTGCGGCGCCCTGCTGGTGGTGGACGAGTGCTTCGGCGACTTTTTAGCGGACCCCGGGGCCCACACCCTGAAGGCCGCGCTGCCGGACTTCCCCGGGCTGGTGATCCTGAAGGCCTTTACCAAGCTCTACGCCATGGCCGGGGTGCGGCTGGGCTATGCCCTGTGCGGGAACGAGGCCCTGCTGGAGGAGATGCGCCGGGCGGGGCAGCCCTGGGCGGTGTCCTCCCTGGCCCAGGCCGCCGGGGAGGCCGCCCTGGAGGAGGAGGGCTACGTGGCCCGGGTCCGGGGCCTGGTGGAGAGGGAGCGCCCCTGGCTGCGGGCCCGGCTGGAAGCCCTGGGGCTGCGGGTCCTCCCCGGGGAGGCCAACTATCTGCTGTTCGCCTGCCCTGTGCCCCTGGTCCAGCCCCTGCGGCGGCGGGGCATCCTGCTGCGGGACTGCGGGAATTACCAGGGCCTGGGCCCCGGCTGGTACCGCGCCGCGGTGCGCACCCACGAAGAAAACACCCGCCTCATCAAGGCGGTACAGGAGGCGCTGTTATGAGAAAAGCCAAGAGCATCATGGTCCAGGGCACCATGTCCGGGGCGGGGAAAAGCCTGCTGTGCGCCGGGCTGTGCCGGGTCTTTGCCCAGGAGGGCCTGCGGGTGGCCCCCTTCAAGAGTCAGAACATGGCCCTGAACAGCTATGTGACCCGGGACGGCCTGGAGATGGGCCGGGCCCAGGTGGTCCAAGCCCAGGCCGCGGGGAAGGAGCCGGACGTGCGCATGAACCCCATCCTCCTAAAGCCCTCCAGCGACATGGGCAGCCAGGTCATTGTGGGCGGGGAGGTACGGGGGCAGATGAGCGCCGCCGCATATTTCCGGGAAAAGCGCCGGCTGGTGCCGGAGATTCTCTCCGCCTACGAGAGCCTGGCGGCGGAGAACGATGTCATCGTCATAGAGGGGGCGGGCAGCCCGGCAGAGATCAACCTCCGGGAGGACGACATCGTGAACATGGGCCTGGCGGAGCTGGTGGACGCCCCGGTGCTCCTGGCCGGGGACATCGACCGGGGCGGGGTGTTCGCCCAGCTGTACGGCACCGTGGCATTGCTGCGGCCCCAGGAGCGCCGGCGGGTGAAGGGGCTGCTCATCAACAAGTTCCGGGGGGACGAGGCCATCCTCCGGCCGGGGCTGGCCATGCTGGAGGAACTCACCCGCATCCCGGTGCTGGGGGTGGTGCCCTACCTGCGGGTGGACATCGACGACGAGGACTCCCTGGCCCCCCGGCTGGAAGCCCAGGGGGAGCGCAAGGCCCTGGACATCGCGGTCATCCGCCTGCCCCGCATCTCCAACTTCACCGACTTCTCCCTGCTGGAGGAGCACCCCGCCCTGGGGGTGCGGTACGTCCAGAGCTGCCGGGAGCTGGGCGTCCCCGACCTGGTGGTCCTGCCGGGGACCAAGAGCACCCTGGCCGACCTCCTCTGGCTGCGGCAGAGCGGCCTGGAGGCCGCCATCCAGAAGCTGGCCTGGGGCGGCACCCCGGTGCTGGGGGTGTGCGGCGGCTACCAGATGCTGGGCCGCAGCCTAGCCGACCCCTGGGGCACCGAGGGGGGTGGGGAGCTCCGCGGCATGGGGCTGCTGCCTGTGGACACGGTGTTCGGCGCCCAAAAGACCCGCACCCGGGTCCGGGCCCAAGTCACCGCCCCGGGCCTTGCCGGGGCCCAGCTGGACGGGTACGAGATCCACACCGGCAAAACCACGGTGGAGGGGGAGCCCTTCTGCCTGCTGGAAAACGGCCAGCCCGACGGCTGTGTGAGCGGAAATGTGTTCGGCACCTACCTCCACGGCCTGTTCGCCACCGGCAGCCTCACCCAAAAACTGGCGGAATACCTCTGCGCGAAAAAGGGGATCACCGGGGAGCAGGCGGCGCCCGTCTCCCACCGGGAACACCAGGAGCGCCAGCTGGACCTGCTGGCCGAGGGCCTGCGCCAGGCCCTGGACATGGACGCAGTGCGCGCCATTCTGGAAGGGGGGCGGTGAGATGCGGGGCTTGATCGACCTGTACTGGGGGGACGGGAAGGGCAAGACCACCGCCGCCATGGGCCTGGCCCTGCGGGCCCTGGCCGCGGGCAGGCGGGTGGTCATCGTACAGTTCCTCAAGGGCCGCCCCAGCGGGGAGGTCCCCCTGCTCACCGGGCTGGGGGCGAAGATCTACCGGGGCAAGGCCGGGGAGAAGTTCGTGTTCCAGATGACGGAAGCGGAAAAGCAGGCGGCCCGCCGGGCCCAGGACGCCCACCTCCGGGCCGCCCTGGAGGAGGACGCCGACCTGCTGATTTTAGATGAGGCCTGCGCCGCCTGGCAGCTGGGCATGGTGGATGAGGCCCTGCTGCGCCGGGCGGTGCTGGAAAAGCCGGAGGCCCAGGAGGTGGTGCTCACCGGCCGCTCCCCCGCCCCCTGGATGCGGGAGGCCGCCGACTACTGCACCGAGATGCGCTGCTGCCGCCACCCCTTCCACCAGGGCGTCCCCGCCCGGGAGGGTGTGGAGTACTGAACGGGCCGCAAAAAAAGGAGCCAAGGGCAGACACCCTTGGCTTTTTTTCGCGCCCTTAGCCGGAAAGGCGCCCCTCCGGGGCCAGCCGCCCGATGAGCCGGGCCCGGGCTTCCTCCGGCGAGGCGGCGGGGCCCTCCCCAGTCAGGTAGCTTAAAGCGTCATTCCACTCCCGCAAGGGGGCCTCCCCCGCCGCCACGTCCCGCAGGACCCCGGCCAGCTGGGCCCGCTGCCATCCCTGCAGCCCCCGCAGGTCGGAAAGGTACTGGCAGCCCAGCCGGCAGGCGCACAGGTCCAGCAGGTCCATCTCCGGTGTTTTCACGGCAGCACGCCTCCTCTCTGCCTCTAGTCTCTGCCCTTTTGCGGGGGGTATGCGGGGGAGAGAGAAAAAGTAAAAAAACTCGGGAGGTGACAGGAGCTCGATTGGGTTCGAGTCCTGTTTTGAATCAAATCAAAACCACTAGTAAACTAGTGGTTTGCTCAG
>LBJMC04202__coassemble_776_pt1 | contig 19879 bp, 19 predicted proteins | sample LBJMC04202__metabat2_high_PE_010 | metagenome-assembled genome bin LBJMC04202
GAGGGGGGGCGGAGGGGCAAGTAAGAAGTAATAGTGAAGAGTGAAGAAGTAAGAAGGGCGGGGCAACTCCCCAGGCGCGCCGGAGGCGGGGCTGCTCCCGCGGAGCGGGGGCGGCCCGGCGGAGCCGGGCCAGGGGAGTTGCCCGGGGGGCGGCGGGTATGGAAAAGCCGCCTGGGGGACCCAGGCGGCGGAGGTATTTTTTAGAGGTCGCGGCGGCGGCGGACCCGGCGGAGCTTGCGCTGCTTGCGGCGGTAGAACACCACCAGGATCACATAGACGATGACCAGGGCGACGATCACCGCCAGTATGACCAGGAACAGGGGCGAGGTGAGCAGGGACTTGCCCTGCTCCCAGCCGGCCAGGAGCTCGCTTTTTGCCACGGACTCGGAGGCCACCAGGGGCACGGTGGCGATGACCTGGTCGGCGTAGCTGAGGATGGCGGTGCCCAGCTCCTCCCCTTTGACCACCGGGGCCTCCACGCTCTCGGGGACGTCCACGGTCACCACGATGCTGCTGGCGTCTACGCTGCTGGGCAGCATGACGCTGGCGTTCTCCCCGGCGGCCAGCTGCAGCTGGTCCTTCTGGAAGGCGTACTCCAGGTCGATGGAGGTGAGGATGTCCCCCTGGGTGGCCACGGTTTTCATCTCCAGGCTGGTGACGGCCCAGCGGAACAGGGAGCGGGCGTCCAGCATCTCGGTGTGGTAGGCGGTGGAGCCGTCCCCGTTATACATGGGGGCGCCCATGGCCACCACGATATAGGTGTAGCCGTAGGCTGTGGCCGAGGCGGTGATGCAGTAGCCGGACTCGTCCAGGGAGCCGGTCTTGATGCCGGTGCAGGACTGGTAGTAGTAGTTGACGCCGTCGTTCTGCTCGTAGTTTAAGAGGAGGCGGTTGGTGGTACCGATGGTGGTCTCCTCCGACAGGTTGGTCTCTGGCTTGATATAGGCGGTGGTGCCGCAGATCTCGGTGAAGTAGGGCAGGGTCATGGCGTACTTGGTGATGGCGGCCATGTCCCGGGCGGAGGCGTAGTGGTTGTCGTTGTGCAGGCCGTGGGGGTTGGTGAAGTGGGTATTGGTGCAGCCCAGCTCCGCGGCCTTCTCATTCATCCGGCGGACGAAGTAGCTGCCGGTGTAGTCGGTGGGGTCCTGGCCGCCGGTCTCGGAGAAGTCCTCGTCCCCCTCGCCGCTGGAGCTGGATTCCGGGGCGGTGGAGGTCTCTGACACGGCGGAAACGGGCTGGGAGGAGAGGCCGCTCTCCGGCTGGCTTTGGGGCTCCTCCGCCGTGGAGGAGGTCTCCGGCAGGGCGCTGGCCTCGCTGGAGGCGGGCTCCTGGATCTTGCCCAGGGCGTACTGCTCGTCCACGTATTTCATCAGGGTGAGGGCGGCGTCGTTGCCCGAGGGGACCATCATCAGGTACAGCAGGGTGTGGGCGGTGAGCTCCTCCCCCACCTGCACCCCGGCCAGGGAGCTGCCGGTGCCCAAAAGCTCGGTCTCCACGCTCTGGGGCACGGTGATCACCGTGTTCTCCAAATCGGGGATGCTCTCGTAGGCGATGATATAGGTCATGATCTTGGTCATGGAGGCCATGGGCAGGGGCTCGTCGGGGTTATAGGTGTACACCACCGTGTCCGTGTCCAGGTTGAGCATGAAGAGGGACTTGCAGTGGGGGCCCTGGTTGTCGTCGCTGTCCCAGTTGAAGGTGAAGCCCTCCGCCGAGGCGGACAGGGGGGCTGCCAGAAGCAGCAGGGCCGCCAGCAGGCCTGCCGCCAGTTTTTTCCAGATTCGCATGAGGTGACCATCCTTTTTCCGCCGGGCCTGTACCTTTCCGGCGATTTATGATAAAATAGAGCTACAGTCTGTGGGAGGCGGGGCCGGGCCCCGCGGTGCTGCTTTCTAGTATACTATCCCGCGGCGGAAAAAGAAAGGCTTAAATTTTTAACTTTTTTAGGAGGCCCGCCTTGAAGCTATTCCATACATCCGACTGGCACCTGGGCCGCATGCTCTACGGCCGCAGTTTGCTGGAGGACCAGCGCCATTTTCTGGAGGGACAGTTTCTCCCCGCGGTGGAGCGGGAGCGCCCGGCCTGCGTGCTGCTGGCCGGGGACCTGTACGACCGGCAGGTGGCCCCGCCCGAGGCCATCGCCCTGCTGGACAGGACCCTCTCCCGGCTGGTGGAGCTGGGGGTGCCGGTGTGCGCCATCGCCGGGAACCACGACGGCCCCAGCCGCATCGCCATACTGAAAGACGCCCTGCGGCGGTGCGGGGTGTACCTGGCCACCCGCCTGGAGGACGCTTTCGCCCCGGTGATAATTGAGGGGGAGGGCCAGGCGGTGCAGGTGTTTCTGCTGCCCTATTTCGACACCGCCCAGGCCCGGGAGTTTTTGGGGGACGACAGCTTGAAAGGGGAAAACGCCTGCATGGAGGCGATTCTCCAGCGGATGGCGCCCCTGTTCGCCCCCGGGGCGGCCCACGTGCTGGTGGCCCACTGCTTTGCCGCCGGGGCCCAGACCTGCGACTCGGAGAGCGTGGCCCTGGTGGGGGGCAGCGGGCAGGTGTCCCCCCACCTGTTCGAGGCCTTTGACTATGTGGCGTTAGGGCACCTCCACGGGCCCCAGAGGGCCGGGGAGAAGGCCCGGTACTCCGGGTCGCCTTTAAAGTATTCCATCGACGAGGCGGGGCAGAAAAAGGGGTTCCTCACCCTGACCTGGGACGGGGAGCGGATGGAGGCGGAGCTCTGCCCCACCCGGCCCCTGCGGGACGTGGGGAGGCTCTGCGGCCGGTTTGAAGACCTGCTGGCCCGGGGGCCCTGTGAGGATTACGTGGAGCTGGTGCTGGAGGACGAGGAGCCGGTGCTGCTGGCCGCGGAGCGGCTGCGGCCTATGTACCCCAACCTGCTGTCCGTGAGCCACCCCAAGGCCTTCGCCGCGGCGGTGGGCCAGCGGGCCGCCCAGCTGAAAAGCCGGGACCAGGCCACGGTGTTCACCTCCTTTTTGAAAGAGGTGTGCCAGATGGACGCGGAGGAGGAGGACCTGGCCCTGTTCCGGGAAGTGATGAAGGAGGTGGCCCCATGAAGCCGCTGCGGTTGTATTTACAGGCCTTCGGGCCCTATCTGGAACCGGCGGAGCTGGACTTCGCCCCTCTGGCGGAGAACGGGCTGTTCCTCATCACCGGGCCCACCGGCGGGGGCAAGACCTCCCTTTTGGACGCCATGTGCTTTGCCCTGTACTGCAAGGCCACCGGGGGCAAGCGGAGCTTCTCCGCCATGCGGTGCATGAGCGCCGGCCAGGACGTGCCCACGGTAGTGGAGTTCGACTTTGCTTTGCAGGGGGAGGTGTACCGGTTCCGGCGGAGCATCTACGTGCACATCAACCGGAACACCAAACTCCCCCAGCCCCGGGACAGCCACGAGTGCTACCGCTTGGAGAACGGGGAGTTCGCCCTGGTGGAGAGCGGCAGCGAGAGCGCCGTCCGCCGCCGGGCCGAGGAGCTTTTGCACCTGAGCTGCGAGCAGTTCTCCCAGGTGATCGTGCTGCCCCAGGGGGAGTTTTTGCGGCTGCTGCGGGCCAGCTCTCAGGAGAAGGGGGACATCCTGCGGACGTTGTTCTCCGCCGAGGTGTGGAAGGACGTGAAGGAGCGGTTTCAGGAGCGGGCCAAGTCCCTGGAGGAGGAGGCGGGGAAGCTCGCCGCCCTGCGGGAGTCCCTGCTGCGCCAGGAGGGACAGGACACCCCGGAGGCCCTGGCCCAGGCGGTGGAGGAACAGGCGGGGAAGGTCCAGGCCCTGCGGGAGGAAAACGCCGCCCTGGGGGAGGGCGTCAAGCAGGCCCAGGCCCTTTTGCAGGCCGGGGAACAGTGGGAACGGCTCACCCAGGCGCAAACCACGGCGGCCGGGGCCCTGGCCGCCGCCCAGGAGCGGCACAAGCAGGCGGAGCAGGCCCACCAGGCCTCCCAGGGGAAGCGGCAGCAGGCCGCCGCCCTGCGGGGGGAGGCGGTGGCCCTGGCCCAGGAGACCGCCCAGCTCACCCAGCGCCAGGAGCAGCTGCGGCGGGCCGGGGAGGTCCGCCGGCAGGCTCAGGAGGCCCGTCAGGCTCAGAAGGGGGAGGAGTCCCGCTTGGCCGGCCTGGTACAGCAGGGGAAGGACCTGGCCGCCAGGCTGGAGACGGGGAAGCAGTTCGTGGCCCGGTGCCAGGAGGCGGCCCAGAAGCTCCCCGGGCTGCTGGAGCGCCGCCAGCGGCTGGAGCAGGCTTTGCTCGCCTGGGAGGAGCTGGGCCAGCGGCAGCAGGCGGCGGACCGCCTGGCCGGAGAGGCGGAGGAGGCCCGAACGTCCGCGAAGGAGAAGCAGGTGGCGGCGGAGAGCCTCTCCCTGCGGCTGGAGCGGCAGGAGGCCCTGCTGCGGGAAAACGCCGCCCTGGAGCTGGCCCACCACCTCCGGGAGGGGGAGCCCTGCCCGGTGTGCGGCAGTATCCACCACCCCGCCCCGGCCCAGGGGGCTGAGGCCGCGTTGGACGCCCAGTCCTTGGAAGCCCTGCGGGCTGGGGAGCGCCGAGCCCGGGAGGGGGCCCTTCAGGCCGGGGCCCTGGCCCAGGCCAAGGAGGGGGAGCTGGCCCAGGCCCGGGAGGCCGCGGCCCAGCAGGAGAAGGTCTGTGGGGAGATGGGGGGCTCCCGGGAGGAGATGGCCCGGCAGCGTGAAGAGGCCGCCCAGCTGGCCGCCGCCGCCAAGCGGGACGCGGACCGGCTGGCCGCGGCCCAGGAGAAGCTCTCGGCCCTGAGCGCCCAGCGGGAGAGCCTGGCGGCCCAGGAGGCCAAGGCCCGGGAGAAGCTCTCCGCCCTGGGGGCCCAGGCCGGGGAGCTGGAGCGCCAGGCCCGGGAGGCGGAAGCTGCCTGGGGCCAGGCCGACCCTGACGCTTTGGGGAAACAAATCGCCGGGAACAAGGCCGCCTATGCGAAGAAGGAAGCGGAGGCCGGCCGGCTGCTCCAGGAGGCGGAGGAGGCCGCCGCCAGCCTGGGCCGGGCCCAGGAGGCCCTGGAGCTGGCCCAGAAGGAGCTGGACCGGGCCCAAAAGGAGCGGGAGGCCTTCCAGGCGCCCTGGAAGGGGGAGGCCCCTCCCCTGCCCCAGCTGCGGCGGGAGGCGGCGGAGCTGCAAGCCAGGAGCCTGGCCCGGTCGGAGGAGCTGGGACAGGCCGCGGCGGCGCTGCAGTCGAAACAGGCGGCGCTGGGCTCGGTGACAGAGCTGGGGGAAAAGCTCCTCCGGCTGGAGGGGGATTTTGGCCGGGTGGCCAAGCTGGCCGAGGCCCTCTCGGGGAAAAACCCCCGGAAGATGCCCATCCTCCAGTACGTGCTCAGCATTATGCTGGACCAGGTGCTGGTGAGCGCCAACCGGTTCTTTTCCACCCTCAGCCGGGGGCGGTACGCCTTGCGGCTGATGGACGCCCCCAAGGGGGGCAACGCCTACGGGGGGTTGGACCTGGAGGTGCTGGACGGGGCCTCCATGCTGCCCCGGTCCATCGAGACCCTCTCCGGCGGGGAGCAGTTTTTGGCCTCGTTGTCCCTGGCCTTCGGCCTGTCCGACGTGGTGCAGGCCCACTCCGGGGCGGTGGGGCTGGACGCCATTTTCATCGACGAGGGCTTCGGCTCCCTGGACGGGGAGACGTTGGACACGGCCATGAAGGCCCTGGCCATGCTGCGCCAGGGGGGGCGGCTCATCGGGGTCATCTCCCACGTGTCGGAGCTGAAGAGCCGCATCCCCTGCCGGGTGGAGGTCACCCGTGACGGGGAGGGGTTCTCCCAGGTACAGATCAAAGTGTAAATCACAGATAGAGAGGATGTGTGTGTTGTGAAAGTCACCTATATTGTACACAGCTGCTACTATGTGGAGCTGGAGCACTGCGGGCTGCTGTTCGACTACTACTCCGGCCCCCTGCCGGAGACGGACAAGCCCCTGTATGTGTTCGCCAGCCACAGCCACGACGACCACTTCTCCCCCGACGTGTTCCGCCTTTCCCAGCCGGGGAAGGAGGTGCACTACCTGCTGTCCAAGGACATCTTCCGCAGCCGGGTGCCGGAGGAGCTGAAGGAGTCGGTGACCTTTGTGGCCCCCCGGCAGTTTTACGAGGTGGGGGCCGTGCGGGCGGCCACCCTGCGCTCCACCGACCAGGGGGTGGCGTTTTTGGTGGAGTGCGAGGGGAAGCTCCTCTACCACGCCGGGGACCTGAACTGCTGGGTATGGGACGGGGCGCCCCGCTTTCAGAACGACCAGATGAAGCGGGCCTACCAGGAGGAGCTCTCCCACCTGGCGGGGAAGCACATCGACGTGGCCTTTGTGCCCCTGGACCCCCGGCAGGAGGCGGACTTCGACCTGGGGATGAAGTATTTCTTCGAGATCGCCGGGGCGGACCACGTGTTCCCCATGCACATGTGGGGGGATTACTCGGTGGTGCCGCTGTTCAAGTCCACCCCCACCTACCGGGAGTACGCGGACAAGGTGATGGATGTGAAGGGCCCGGGCCAGGTGTTCGAGCTGTAAACAGGACAAAGGGGCTGCCGCAGGCGCGGCAGCCCCTTCCTTTTTTTATTTCATACCCTATGTCTCTCGGGCGGGACAGGCGGCGGGGCCGCCTGGGGCATGGGTCTCCAGCACCCTGCGCAGCGCCGCCATGGAGCTGGACTGGCACCGGGCGATGGGGATGTTCTGCCCCTTGGTGGTGCTGAGGACGGACCGCAGCATTTTGTGGGACATGGTGCCGGTGAACAGCACCAGCAGGTCGGGGGCGCCCAGGTCCTGCACGCCCCGGGTGAATTTAGGGTAGCACTTGGCCTTGCAGGAGTACTCCCGACAGAGCTGGCAGTACCGGCTGGCCATGCACTCGTTGCCGCCCACGATGACGACGCTCATAGCTTCCGCTCCTTTCGGACGGGCGCCCGGCCTTACCGCCGGGAGAACAGCCCGTGTTTTTCGTAGGGTTCCTGGGTGATGGACAGCACCCGGTAGCCGGTGGCCTCGATGGCCGCTGTGAGGGCGGCCTGGTCCGGGGGCTCCTGGGTGAGGAGCACCGTCTCCCCGGTCCTATGGGAGGAGGTCACCTTTTTGACCGGGAGGGCCCGGCGGACGGCGTCATTGACGTGGGATTCGCACATGGCGCACATCATGCCGTCGATGTGTACGGTGGTCTTGGTCATAGTTCTCCTTTCGGGATGGGAGGGCCGGCGCAGAAGCGCTCCAGGCTCTCGGGGGGCAGGGCGGCCAGCAGGGCGCAGGCGGCGTCATCCAAAGCGGGGCAGCGGGGGAAGCGGGCTTCCAGCATCCCCCGGACGGCCTGGAAGTACCGGTGGTACCGGTCGGCCAGGGCCCGACCCTGGGGGGTGAAAAAGGCGCTGCCGTAGTTGCTTTTGCGCACCAGGCCCATGGCCTGCAGGGATACCAGCATGGCGTGGACGGTGGATTTCCGCAGGCCCAGGGCCCGGGCCATGCTGACGCTGCGCACGCCTGGCCCCTCCCCTGTTGCCCCCTCCCCCGCCCCTTCCGCCAGCCGGCGCATGACCAGCAGGTACCGGAGGTGGGCGGCGGTCAAGGGCCGCTCTGCGTTCATAGGGACGCCTCCTTGGGGAAACTTAGGTCTTTCGGCTGTGGCAGGCGCCGCTCATGGGGCAGCCTGCGCAGTGGCAGCCGCAGGAGGACTTGCCCCGCTTTTTCTCGCGGACCAAATGGACGATGATAGCGGCCACCACCGCCGCCAGGGCCAGGCAGATGAGGACGGTGGGCAGGTAGTGGAGGAAGAGTTCCATGGCAAGCAGCTCCTTTCTCTAGGGGGATGTTCGGGTTATACCCGCACTTTCGTGGTGAGGCGGGTGGACTCCTGATAGGGCCGGAACAGCAGGTAGAGGATGCCGGCCAGCAGGGCCAGGGCCGCGATGAGGCCGATCACATTGACATTACCGGTGAAGAGAGAGCCGATCTGGAAGATGATGAGGGACACCACATAGGCGAACCCGCACTGGTAGCCAATGGCGAACCAGGTCCACTTGGGGTTGTTCATCTCCCGCTTGATGGCGCCGATGGCGGCAAAGCAGGGGGCGCACAGCAGGTTGAAGGCCAGGAAGGAATAGCCGGCCAGGGGGGTGAACACCGACGCGATGCTGGCGTAGACGGACTCGCCGCCGCCGTAGAGCACGCCCATGGTGCCCACGATGTTCTCCTTGGCGATGAGGCCGGTGATGGAGGCCACGGCGGCCTGCCAGTTCCCCCAGCCCAGGGGGGTGAAGATCCAGGCGATGGCGTTGCCCACCACGGCCAGCAGGGACAGGCTGATCTCCTCTTCACCCAGCATGCGGAAGCCGGTGTCGGTGACGCCGAAGCTGCTGAGGAACCAGATGAGGATGGTGGAGAGCAGGATCACCGTGCCCGCCTTTTTGATGAAGGACCAGCCGCGCTCCCACATGGACCGGAGCACGTTGCCCACGGTGGGCACGTGGTAGGCGGGGAGCTCCATGACGAAGGGGGCGGGCTCGCCGGCGAAGGGCTTGGTCTTTTTCAGCATGATGCCGGAGATGATGATGCAGGCCATGCCCAGGAAGTAGGCGGAGGTGGCCACCAGGGCCGAACCCCCGAAGATGGCACCGGCCACCATGGAGATGAAGGGCATCTTCGCGCTGCAGGGGATGAAGGTGGTGGTCATGATGGTCATGCGGCGGTCCCGCTCGTTCTCGATGGTGCGGGAGGCCATAATGCCGGGCACGCCGCAGCCGGTGCCCACCAGGATCGGGATGAAGGACTTGCCGGAGAGGCCGAATTTACGGAAGATGCGGTCCAGGACGAAGGCGATGCGGGCCATGTAGCCGCAGGATTCCAAAATCGCCAAGAGGAGGAAGAGCACCAGCATCTGGGGCACGAAGCCCAGCACCGCGCCCACGCCGGCCACGATGCCGTCCAGGATCAGGCTGTTGAGCCAGTCGGGGGTGTGGGCGGCGGTGAGGCCGGTCTCCACCAGGGCGGGGATGCCGGGCACCCACACGCCGTAGGAGGCGGGGTCGGGCTCGGCAAAGCCGTAGCTCTCCAGAACGGGCACCGCGGCGGCCAGGTCCTCGCCGGTGTAGGTCACGTCCTCCACCGCCAAGGTCTCCTCGTCCTCGATGCCGATGACAGCGGTGTCCTCGGGGCTATACTGGGCGGCGTACTCGGTGAGGGCCGTGGAGGCGGCGGCCGCGTCGAAGCTGTCGGACTCGGTGTCCAGGGCAGCGGCGGTCTCCTCGGCCCCGGCGCCGCCCAGGCCCAGGAAGGCGTCTACGGCGTTTCGGGCCTCCCCGTACTCCTCCGCGGCTGCCTCGGCCTCACTGGTGCCGATGCCGAACAGGTGGTAGCCGTCGCCGAAGAGGCCGTCGTTGGCCCAGTCGGTGGAAGCCACGCCCACGCCCACCATGGAGATGTAGTACACCAGGAACATGATCACCGCGAAAATGGGCAGGCCCAGCCAGCGGTTGGTGACCACCTTGTCGATCTTATCCGAGGTGGTGAGGGCCCCCCGGCTCTTCTTCTTGTAGCAGGCCTTCAGCAGGGAGGCGATGTACACATAGCGCTCGTTGGTGATGATGCTCTCCGCGTCGTCGTCCAGCTCCTTCTCCGCGGCCTTGATGTCCGCCTGGATGTGGGAGAGCACGGCGCCGTCGATCTTCAACTGTTCCAGGACCTTGTCGTCCCCCTCGAAGATCTTGATGGCGTACCAGCGCTGCTGCTCCTCGGGCAGGCCGTGGACCGCCGCCTCCTCGATGTGGGCGATGGCGTGCTCCACCACGCCGGAGAAGGTGTGCATGGGCACGGTCCTGCCGTTTTTAGCGGCGTCGATGGCCGCCTGGGCGGCCTCTTGGATGCCGGTGCCCTTGAGGGCGGAGATCTCCACGATGGGGCAGCCCAGCTGCCGGGAGAGTTCCTTCGTATTGATGTTGTCCCCGTTTTTCCGCACCACGTCCATCATATTGATGGCGATAACCACCGGGATGCCCAGCTCGGTGAGCTGGGTGGTAAGGTACAGGTTGCGCTCCAGGTTGGTGCCGTCCACGATGTTCAGGATGGCGTCGGGGCGCTCGCCCACCAGGTAATTCCGGGCCACGACCTCCTCTAGGGTATAGGGGGACAGGGAGTAGATGCCGGGCAGGTCGGTGATGACCACGCCGCTGTTCTTCTTCAGCTTGCCCTCCTTCTTCTCTACTGTAACGCCGGGCCAGTTGCCCACGAATTGGTTGGAGCCGGTGAGGGCGTTGAACAAGGTGGTCTTGCCGCTGTTGGGGTTCCCGGCCAGGGCAATTCTGAGTTCCATAGGTATGCTTCCTTTCTTTGATTAGCGTAAGCTAACTGAATCGCCAAAAAAACAGGGGATGTCACTCCACCTGGATCATGTCCGCGTCCGCTTTGCGGATGGACAGTTCGTAGCCCCGGACGGTGACCTCGATGGGGTCGCCCAGGGGGGCCACCTTGCGCACCTGCACCTCCACGCCTTTGGTGATGCCCATGTCCATGATGCGGCGCTTGACCGCGCCCTCCCCATGGAGCTTTACCACCTTGGCGCTGCCGCCCACCGGAACTGCTCGTAATGTTTTCATAGGGTTTCCCTCCTTTGTTGACCGGGCGAAAGGTCAGACCATGATCTTCCGCGCCATTTCCTCGCTGATGGCCACCCGGGCTTCCTTCACGTTGACGATCACGTTCCCGGCCAGGGTGGAGATGACGGTGACGCCGCCGCCCACCACAAAGCCCAGGTTCTCCAGGTGCTTTTTCACTTCGGGGCTGCCGCCGATCTTTTTGATGGTGTTTGGCTCGCCCACCGTTGCCAATGACAATGGCATCATAGATTCCCTCCGTTCACCCAAGATATTAGTTATAGCTAACCGATTTGAAAAAAGGAAGGTTAGCTTTTACTAACCATCCATATTCTACACGCCGGGGGACGGGTTGTCAAGGGGCGGAGGGGAAATTTTTTGGGGGATTGAAAAAGCCCCAGGGATTCTGCGGCTGTGGTCGTTGGGCGGGATGCTGGGAAAAGGAAAACCAGCCCCCAGGGATAGGGGGCTGGTTGGGTTTAATTCTTACGGCTGGCTGCCGGTCACCGCATGTGGCGGGGGGCGGAGCGCTTCTGGAGGCGGAGGAGGCGGGCCAGGGTCTCCCCTTTGGGGAGGAGGACCACGTCGTCGTAGGTGACGGCGCGGAAGAGCACGGCGCAGGCGCCGTAGACCACCACGGCCAGCAGGATGGCGGGGACCACCGCCACTTTGGGACTGAGGAAGAGGCACAGGCCGAAATAGGCGGCGTAGGACACGGCGCCCATCACCAGGGCGGAGAGGAGCATGGGCAGGGCGGTCTTCACGGTGCTGTCCATGTGGGGCATGAGGCGGCGGATCTGGATGAGGTTCAGAATCACAATGAGGAGATAGGACACCACGGTGCTGATGGCGCTGCCCATGGCGTTGATTTCCGGGAAGCCGATGAGGACGTAGGACACGGCGATTTTCACCACGCCGCCGATGGCCATATTCAGCACCGGGATGGTGGGCTTGCCGAAGGACTGGAGGATGGCGTTGGTGGTGAACAGGGTGCTGCTGAAGGCGATGGCCAGGCTGAGGGTGGCCAGCAAAGGCGCGGCGGCCGCGGCGGTGTCCGGCTTATTGGCCAGCAGCAGCTGGCAGATGGGGCTGGAGAAAAGACACATGCCCACGCTGGCGGGGATGGAGATGAGCAGGGTGATGCGCATGGAGATGGAGGTGATGTGGTCCACCGAGCGCTGGTCTTTGGAGGCCACCGCCCCGGAGAGCACCGGCAGCAGGCTGGTGGAGATGGGCACCACGAAGGAGCCGGGTAAATCGAAGAACTTTCTGGCGTGGCCCAGCACGCCCTTCATGGCCTCGGAGGCGTCCAGGGTGAAGCCGGCGGCGTTCTGCAGGCGGTCCATGAGGATGGCGGAGTCCACGAAGTCAAGGAGGCTTAAGAAGCAGGAGCCCAGGGTGATGGGCACGGCAAAGCGGATGAGGTTTACGAGCAGCTCCTTCCGGGGAGCGGCGGCCATGCCGTCACCGGCACGGAGCTTTTTGTCCAGGCGGTTTTGCCGCAGCTTGTAGCACACCAGGTACAGGGTGCCCAGCCCGGCGCTGATGGACACGCCGGTGATGGCCCCCACAGCGGCCCAGGCGTCGTCCTGGTAGCGGGAGATGATGAAGGCGGCCAGACCCACGCCGATGAACACCTTGGTGGTGGCCTCGATGATCTGGGAGACGGCGGTGGGCACCATGTTGCTGCGGCCCTGGAAGTACCCCCGCAGGGCGGACATGATGGAGATGAAGAACATGGTGGGGGCCAGGGCCATGACGGCCTTATCCGCCCGGGGGTTGCCGGAGAAGCTGGCGATGGGCACCGCCCCGAAGAACATGGCCAGGCACCCCAGAAGGCCGATGGCGAAGAACAGCCAGAAGGCCACGGAGAACACCCGGTCCGCCTCCTTTTGGCGGCCCTGGGCATAGGCGGTGCCCACCATGCGGGAGACCGCCACCGGCAGCCCGGCGGTGGAGAGCACCAGGAACACCCCGAAGATGTCGTAGGCCGTATAGAAGTAGGACATGGCCCGGTCGTCGATGACATTGGCCAGCGGGATGGAGAACAGCAGCCCCAGTATTTTGACCAGCAGCGTAGAGGCGGACAGAATCGCCGCCCCGGCCACAAAGCTCTGTTTTTTCTCGCCCGCCATAAGTACCTCCTGTACAAGGGGGAGGGGCCCTGGTCCCAGGGCCCTTCCGCCGTTTATCTTTCTATTTTATAACAAAACGGGAGGGCCGTCAACGCCTCCCGCCAGTTTTCCCCCCCTTCGCCCCTTTGGGGAAATAGGCCGCGAAGGCCGAGGGCAGGGGGTACTCCCGCTGGAGCTCCTCCGGGGTGGCCCAGGCAAAGCCGGGCGCCTCCTCCCCCACCTGGGCCTGCCAGGCGGTCATGTGCCACTCCACGTGGGAGAACACGTGCTTAGAGGATTTGCCAGGCTGCAAATCGCCTGTAATACTCAGGCCCCAGCGGGCCAGGAGCGCCGCCGCTTCCTTTTGAGTGAGCTTCCCTTCGGCGGCGGGGAGCTCCCACAACCCGGCCAGCAGGCCGGTATCTGGGCGGCGGCGCAGGGCCAGCTTTTCGCCGCAGGTGAGGAGGAACAGGGTGCGGTCCTCCACCCGGCGGGGCTTGGGCTTGGCCTTTACCGGCAGGTCCGCCTGGTTCCCCAGGGCGTAGGCCCGGCACAGGGAGGCAAGGGGGCAGCTTTCGCAGAGGGGGGCGCCGTTGGGCAGGCACACCATGGCCCCCAGCTCCATGAGGGACTGGTTGAAGTCCCCCACCCGGGCGGGGAGGATGGCGGTGATCTCCCCCTCGGTACGGCGCTTGACCTTGGGGTCCAGGATATTGTCGTGGCGGTCCAGCAGCCGGGCGGTGACCCGGAGCACGTTGCCGTCCACCGCGGGGACGGACAGCTGGAAGGCGATGGAGGCGATGGCCCCGGCGGTGTAGTCCCCGATGCCGGGGAGGGCCCGCAGGGCGTCAAAATCGGCGGGGATGATGCCGCCGTGGCGCTCCATCACCGCTTTTGCCCCCTTTTGCAGGTTGCGCACCCGGTTGTAGTAGCCCAGGCCCTCCCACAGCTTCAAGAGCTGCTCCTCCGGGGCGGCGGCCAGGTCCGCCACGGTGGGCAGGGCGGCGAGGAAGCGCTCGTAGTAGGGCTTTACTGCCTCCACCCGGGTCTGCTGGAGCATGATCTCCGACACCCACACCCGGTAGGGGGAGGGGTCCTCCCGCCAGGGGAGCACCCGGGCGTTTTTGTCGTACCAGGAGAGGAGCAGGCCTGGCACCTGGGCGAGAAGTTCCCGGTCCTCCACAGCGTCCCCTCCCCTACTCCGCGATCATGGCGATGCCCTGTTCCAGAGTCTCCAGGGTGAGCATGCCGTTGCCCCGGGCCACCAGGTTCCCGTCCCCGTCGATGAAAAAGGTGCAGGGGAAGGCGTTGATGCCGTAGGTGTTCACCGCGTCCAGCTCTGTGTCGTAGACCACAGGGAAGGTAAAGCCCTGCTCCTGTACATAGTCCTTGGCTTTGTCCATGGTCTCCTGCACCCCGTCGGTGGCGTTGACCATGAGGAATTGGACATCGGGGTATTTCTCAAAAGCGGTCTGGAAGTCGGGCATCTCCTCTTTGCAGTAGCCGCACCAGGTGGCCCAGAAGTTCAGGACCACCGGCTTGCCTTGGTAGTCGGAGAGGGACACCTCGTTCCCTTCCCCGTCCACCGCGGTGAAGTCCGGGGCGGCCATGGCGGCCTGGGAGCTGGCGCTCTCCTCCTGGGTCTGGCCCAGGTTGGCGCCGGCGTACTCCTTGCCGAAGATGTTATAGAGCACCGCCGCGGCGGCGATGACCGCCACCAGGGCCGCGGCCAGGACGATCCATAGGACGTTCTTTTTCACGGTCTCTCCCCCTTTCAGGCCAACAGGCTGAGGAATTTGCCGAACAGGCCGGTGGCCATAAGCAGGCCCACCAGCACCAGCAAACATCCGCACACCTTGTTGATGATGTTGTAGTGGTTTTTGATAAAGGCGAAGGCGCCCTTTAGCTTGTCGATGAGGATGGCGCTGAGGAAGAAGGGGATGCCCAGGCCCAGGGAGTAGAGGAAGAGCATGAGGACGCCCTCCAGCACGTGGCCCTGGCTGGCGGCCAGCAGCAGGGCCGAGCCCAAAAACGCCCCCACGCAGGGGGTCCAGCCGATGGAGAACACCATGCCGAACACCAGGGCGGAGAAGAAGCCCAGCACATCCCCCTGAAAGCGGCCGCCGCCCTGGAAGAGGTTTAGACGGAACACCCCCAGGAAGTTGAGGCCGAAGAAGATGACGATGAGGCCTGTGACGATGTTCACGGCGGTCTGGTACTGGCGCAGCAGCTGGCCGAAGGTGCCGGCCAGGGCCCCTAGCAGCACGAACACCAGGGTAAAGCCCAGGATAAAGCCCAGGGCGTTTTTTACGGTCTTTTTGGTGTCCCGCTGGCCGCCGCCGGAAAAGTACGAGATGTACACCGGCAGCATGGGCAGCAGGCAGGGGGAGATGAAGGTGATGATCCCCTCTAAAAACGAGATAAAATACTGCATCGCAGGCTGTCACTCCTTTTTTGGGGCCGGCAGCGCCGCCCGGACATAGTGAGACTATTATAGCCCGGGGTGGGGGGACAAATCAAGTAAAAACAGAAAAGGGCCGCCGGGAAAAAACGCGGCGGCCTTGGGGATTTGTTTTTCGGTTATGTTCAGATCTTCAGCACGTCCCGCAGGTAGATGCGGGAGACCTCGGCGGAGTGGAAGTTGCAGACCTCGGGGCGGTCCAGCTCCACGCAGAGGACGCCGTCGAAGCCCACCTCTTCCAGGGCGGCCTTTACGGCGGGGAAGTCCACGGTGCCGTGGCCCAGGGCCCGGAAGGTGCCCATTTTGGCGGGACCCTCGGCGGTCTTGAGGGCGTAGGTGTCCACGTCCTTTAAGTGCATGTAGGCAACCCGGCTGCCGTACTGGCGGATGAGGGCGGCGGGGTCCATGCCCGCCAGGGTGGTGTGGGCGGTGTCGAAGCAGAAGGACACGTACTGGGGGTCGGTGTGCCCGGCGAAGTAGTCGATGTCGCTCTGCCAGAACACGCAGGTGCCGTAGTGGGGGTGGAAGCACAGGGTGACGCCCTTCTCTTTGGCGTAGGCGCCCACGGTGTTGGCCACATAGCACATCTTATCCAGCATCTCCGGGTTGGTGGGGCGCTCGCTGGGGCCGTCGTCGCCGAAACCGGCGTTCTGGCAGTTGTACCACTTGACTCCCACGGCGGCGCAGAAGTCGATCTGGGCTTTGGCGACGCGGATGGCCTCCTCCACGTCGAAGGTGAAGTGGCCGTAGAGGTTCACCAGCTCTACGCCGCACTTTTTCGTCAGGTCCACAAGCTCCTGGGGGTTGTCGGCGTAGTAGTCCCGGATAAAGGCGAAGTTCTCCACCGTGTCATAGCCCAGGAATTTGCACTCCTGGAAAGATTGTTCCAGCTGGCGCTTGCCGGTCTCGGGGTCCTGGGCGTTAATCCAGGTCCAGCCTGTATATGCTGCTTTCATAGGGTGTTCCTCCTTCGGATCAGTCATCTAAAATGCCGTGCATGGGGTTGTTCTGCATGGGGGCGGTGCGGGTGTAGCGGGAGGTGAGCTCTACCATGGCGCCCTTCTCGCTGGATTTGGAGAAGCTGGTCATGATCTCCAGCACATGGCGCTGCTGCTGGTAGTTGGCCCGGTGCTCCCGGCCGGTGCGCAGGGCCTTGCACATGTCCGCCAGGCCCAGAGCCCGGCTGTTCTCGTTATAGTCGTAGAGCAGGGGGACCTCCTTGTAGCCGTTGTAAAACTCGGGGGCGGTTTTTTTGTCCAGGCCGGGGTCGGTCTTGGGGCCGGCGGACTGGTCCTCGGGCCGCAGGAGCAGCACCGGGCCGCCGAAGGTGTTGGGGTCGGGCACCACCAGGGAGCCCTTGGTGCCGTAGACCTCGAACCGGGCCTGCTGGGTGTAGTACACGTCGAAGGTGGTGAACAGCTGGGCGATGGCACCATTGGAGAACAGGATGTTCCCGGAGAGGTAGGTGTCCACGTCCACGGTGATGTCCTCCCCGTAGTGGGGCTGGGAGGTGATGGTGCGGTGGGGGAAGGTCTTTTTGGTAAAGCCCATCACGCCCTTGGCCTCCCCTAAGAGCTGGACCAGGGCGGTGACGTAGTAGGGGCCCATGTCCAGCATGGGGCCGCCGCCCCGCTTGTAATAGAACTCCGGGTCGGGGTGCCAGGTCTCGTGGCCGTGGCACACCATGGCGCAGGAGGCGCCCACCACGTCCCCGATGAAGCCGCCGTCGATGAGCCGCCGGGCGGTCTGGATGCCGGCCCCTAAAAAGGTGTCCGGGGCGCCGCCCAGGCGCAGGTTTTTCTCCTCGGCCAGGGCGATGAGCTCTGTGGCCTCCTCCATATCCACGGCCAGGGGCTTTTCGGAATAGGTGTGCTTGCCGTGGAGCAGGGCCTGCTTGGTGACCTCGTAGTGCTCGTAGGGGCGGGTCAGGTTCAGGACGACCTCCACCTCCGGGTCGTTAAAGGCCTCATACATATCCTGATAGATCTTGGGCTCCCGCACCTGGGCCCCGGCGGCGATCTGCTCCCTGACGTACTGGACGCCCTTCTGGGCCCGCTCTGGGATCAGGTCGCAGACGCCCACCAGGTCCAGCTCCCGGAAGGCGTGGGTGATGTTCTGCAGGTATATGCCGCTGATGGCGCCTACGCCGATCATGGCGACTCTCACCTTTTCCATGGGTCGAACTCCTCCTTTGCCAGCATTTCTGCTTAATTTAGTTGCATTATACCATCTTTTCTGGTAGAATACGTGCTAAAAGATGGTTTTTTTCTGCCATTTATTGCGATTTTGTTGGGAGGCGACGCCTGTGCACCCCTTTTTTGAGGACCGGCCGGAACGATTTTGGACCCATCTCTCCACGGGGCTGACCTTCCCCCTGCACCTGCATTTGCAGCTGGAGCTGTTTCTAGTGCTGGACGGCCAGTGCGACGTGACGGTGCGGGGGCAGTGCCGCACCCTGGGGCCTGGGGACCTGGCGGTGATCTTCCCCAACCAGGTGCACGGGTACACCGCCCTCTCCCCCCAGAACCGGGCGGTGCTGGTGCTGTGCGACCTGTCCTACACCGGAGGGTATGGGGACACCCTGCTGCGCTGCCACCCGGAGGACCCCTTCCTCCCGGCGGAGGCGCTGCACAGCAACATCCCCTTTGCCATTGGGGAGCTGGAGCGGGAGCAGCGCCAGACCGAGCACAGCCCGGCCTTTGCCCCTTTGGTACAGCTGGTGCTGGCCCGGGCCCTGCCCGCCCTCCGCCTGGAGCGGAACCTGACCAGCGACCGGCAGGAGCTGACCTACCAGATCTCCCACTATGTGGGGGAGCACTTCCGGGAGCCGCTGACCTTGGGGACCCTGGCCCAGGAGCTGGGGCTGAACCGGTACCACCTGTCCCACCTGTTCTCGGAGAAAATCGGCCAGAGCTTTCCGGCCTATCTCTCCCGCATCCGGCTCTCTTGCGCCTGCGCCGCCCTGGCGGAGACGGACCGGCCCATCACCGAGATCGCGGAGGAGTCGGGTTTTGAGAGCCAGCGCACCTTTTTCCGGGTGTTCCGGCAGCAGCTGGGGGTCACTCCCCTGCAGTACCGCCGGGCGGCCCGGGCGGGCCGGGAACCCCCGGAAAAAGTTTTTTGAAAAAGAGAAAAAAGGGGCTGGTAATTCTCCCGGGGTGTGCTATAATCGTACCCGAAGCGCCCAGAGGGGGCGCGGCAATCTTTTTGGAATGCAAAGGAGCATACCGGACATGAAGAAGATCAGACTTGGCATTATCGGCACCGGCGGGATCTCCAACTCCCACGTGCGCGCCTACAAGCAGATGGACGATGTGGAGATCGTGGCGGGGGCCGACATCATCCCCGGCAAGGCCCGGGAGGCCCTGGACCGCTGGGAGCTCCCCGAGGCCAAGGCCTTTGAGAACACCCAGGAGATGCTGGACACCATGGAGCTGGACGCGGTGAGCGTGTGCACCTATAACTCCACCCACGCCGAGTGCGCCATCCAGGCCATGCGGGCCGGCTGCCACGTGCTGCTGGAGAAGCCCATGACCGTCACCCTGGAGGACGCCCAGGCCATCCGCCGGGTGGAGAAGGAGACCGGGAAGATCCTCACCGTGGGCTTCCAGCCCCGGTACGACGGCCGCATGAAGAAGATCAAGGAGATCATCCAGAGCGGCAAGCTGGGCAAGATCTACTACATCCAGACCGGCGGTGGCCGCCGCCGGGGCATCCCCGGCAGCACCTTCATCGAGAAGCGCTACGCCGGCGTGGGCGCTCTGGCGGACATCGGCTGCTACTCCCTGGACATGGTCTTAAACGCCATCGGCTACCCCAAGCCCCTGACGGTCTCCGCCGTGAGCTACGACTACTTCGGCAAGAACCCCAAGTACACCCCGCCTGAGGACGCCGCCCGCTTCTCCGTGGACGACTTCTGCGGCGCTTTCATCCGCCTGGAGGGCGGCATCACCCTGGACTTCCGGATGTCCTGGGCCATGCACATGGACACCACCGGCAACACCATCTTCCTGGGCACCGACGCGGGCCTGAAGGTGGAGCCCGCCAACCCTGAGAGCCTGTGGGGCGGCGCCTGGGACGGCAGCTGCGGCAACGTCACCCTGTTCCACGACGAGTTCGGCGAGGCCACCTGCACCCCCATCCCCCTGCACGACGCCAAGGAGGACCGGTTCTACCTGAAGTGCCGCTCCTTCATCGACGCGGTGGAGCAGGGCCTGCCCGCCCCCATCCCCACCAGCCAGATCATCTACAACCAGGCCATCATCGACGGCATCATCCGCTCCTGCGAGTGCGGCCACGAGGTGGAGATCCACGTAGACGAGGTCTGAGATTTTATTGCAATAAGGAAGAAAGAGCCCGCCTCCCGGGAGGCGGGCTCTTTTTGTTTTGGGTGGGGGGATTCTATCTATCTTTCAAGGGGGGTGTTCTCCTTTGGGACCCCTTTTGCAGTAGGTTAGGGCTGAGTGCGCCCTTACGGGGGGTGCGAGGGGGGCGGAGCCCCGCCTCGTAGGAGGGGGCACGGGGGAGTGCTCTCCCCCGTGGGGGGATACAAAGGGGGGCCTGTCCCCCTTTGAGGAAATAACGTGGGAAAATCCTACCCACCCCCTGCCCCCTCCCGTAAGGGAAATGCGTAAGAGGGGAAGGCTTACTAGTACGGGAGGGGGATTATAATTTCAAAATTATATAAAGTTTTTCAAAGGGGACTATCGCCCCCTTTGGAA
>LBJMC04202__coassemble_825_pt1 | contig 18887 bp, 18 predicted proteins | sample LBJMC04202__metabat2_high_PE_010 | metagenome-assembled genome bin LBJMC04202
TGACCACCTGCCAGGGGATGAACTTCCCGCTGTGCTGCAGGGCGGTGGTTGCGGCCCGCTGGATGCCGCCGCAGCAGGGCACCTCCATGCGCACGATGGTCAGGCTCTTGATGTCGTTTTGGCGGATGATCTGGGTGAGCTTCTCCGTGTAGTCCCCCTCGTCCAGCTTGGGGCAGCCGATGAGCACCACCTTGCCCCGGATGAAATCCTGGTGGAAATTGCCGTAGGCGTAGGCCGTGCAGTCCGCGGCGATGAGCAGGTGGGCCCCGTCGAAATAGGGGGCGTTCACCGGCGCCAGTTTGATCTGTACCGGCCACTGCCGCAGCTGGGAGGAAACGGCGGGCCCGGCCGGGGCGGGGCTCTCCTCCCGGTGAATGGCCCGGGACTGGCTGCCGGGGCAGCCGCAGGGGAGAGGGGCCTCCGCTTTTTTCCGGGCCAGATGGGCCTGCACCGCGGCCTCGTCGTAGGGGGCCGCCTCCCGCTGGGTAAAGGTGATGGCCCCGGTGGGGCAGGCGGGCAGGCAGTCCCCCAGGCCGTCGCAGTAGTCGTCCCGAAGGAGCTGGGCCTTGCCCTCCACCATGGCGATGGCCCCCTCGTGACAGGCGCTGGCGCAGGCGCCGCAGCCGTTGCATTTCTCTTGGTCGATGTGGATGATCTTCCGGACCATAATTTTGGGCTCCTTTCCTGTGTCCTCCTTGACTTTGTGACCCCAGTATACTAGAATGGTCGGGAAAAGTATGTTGTTATTCCAACAAAAGGAGAAAACCATGGGCGATTTTTCACTGGCCGGTTCCGCCCTGTTCGCCGGGGTGGAGAAGGAGGAGCTGGGCCCCCTGCTCCAGAAGGTGGGGGCCAGGGAGCGGAGCTTCCAGCGGGGGGAGACACTCCTCACCGCCGGGGAGCGGGCCCGGTCTATGGGATTGGTCCTGGCCGGGCGGGTCACGGTGGAGCACCACGACTTCTGGGGCAGCCGCAGCGTGCTGGACAGCCTGGGCCCGGGCAAAGTCTTTGCCGAGGCTTACGCCCTGCTGCCGGAGGAGCCCCTGCAGGTCAGCGTCACCGGGGCGGAGGCGGGCCGGGTGCTGTTCCTCGCTCCAGACAAACTGGCCCAGGACCCCCGCCTGCTGCGGAACCTGCTGCTCCTCACCGCGGAGAAGAACCTGCGCCTGTCCCGGCGCATCTTCCACACCTCCTCCAAGACCATCCGGGGCCGGGTGCTGTCCTACCTCTCCTTCGAGGCCGCCCGGAACGGCTCCCGGGAGTTTACCATCCCCTTTACCCGGCAGCAGCTGGCGGACTATCTGGAGGTGGACCGCAGCGCCCTGTCCCACGAGCTGGGCAACATGGCCCGGGAGGGCCTGCTGCGCACCCGGCGGTCCCACTTCGCCCTGCTGGAACAGGACGGCAAAGAGTGAAAAAGAGCATCCCAGAGGATACCCGCTGGGATGCTCGTTTTGTTTTGACTTGGGGACCTTACAGCTTGGAGTAGCCGTAGCCGTTGACCAGGGCGTCCACCTTCTGCTTGGCCTTGCACATGGGGCACTCGTGGTTGGGGTAGGTGGCATAGCCGGGCACGTCCTCGGGGGTGAATACCGAGTGGACCTCCTGGCCATCCACCGTGGGCTGGGCGCTGAAGATGGCGCACACGCCGGCGGTAGAGCCGCCGTAGTACTCCACGCACTCCATGGCCTTGCGCACGCTGATGCCCGTGGTCACCGAGGCGGTGAGGATGAGCACGTGCTTGCCCCGGATCATGGGCTGCAGGTTGTCCCGGAAGAGCAGCTGGCTGGTGGTGTCGTACTCCGGAGTGGTGACGTAGATGGTCTGGTGGGCGTTGATGGAGACGAACCCGGCCCGGCTCAGCTCCTGGGCCAGGTAGGCCCCGATGATCTGGGTGCCGTCCAGGCAGAGGATGGTGTCCACGATGGTGGTGACCACATAGGGCTGCACCAGGGCCTTGGCGGCCAGCTCTGCCTCGCTTTGGCGGGTCTTCAGGGTGGTCATGTCCAGGTAGCAGTTGATGTGGGAATGGTTGGTGGCAAAATGGCCGTGGATGAGCTTCAGCGGCACGCCTCCATGCTTGGAGAGGATCTTGATAATGCGGTTTTCCATAGTGTTCTGACCTCCCTGCCGCCAGGCTGCATCATACAGGAAAGCGGCGTTTTTCTAATTATAGCAACTCTTACCGAAAAACTCAAGACTTCTTTTTAATTATTTAGAAATTTATTTCAAATAACGACAAAAAAGCGGCCCTAAGGGGCGATTTCGCCCCCCAGGGCCCTCTGTCTCAGCTGTTGGAATGGTGGCAGGTGGGGCAGGTGCTCCCGCCGGGGGGCAGGGGCGTGCCGCATTTCTGGCAGGTGGCGGGCTTTTCCCCGGGCTTCTCCTGGCTGCGGCGCCACTCCAGCAGCATGGCCTGCTGCTCCTCCAGCCGCTCCAGTACCTCGGTGAGGCCGAACAGGATCACCGCCAGCACCAGCCCCAGGGCGATCCACATCACCAAAAGCAGCACCTGGCCGCTGAGTATGCCCAGGAAGACCCCGGCCGCCAGGGCCGCCCATCCCATAAAATGGGTCACAGCTTTCATCTTCGTATCACTCCTCTTGGCAGCGCTGTTCCTCCGGCCCGGGCCACAGACAGCGCTTCAAATCCACCCGCCCGTCGGGAAGGAAGTCTACACCTTCGGCCTCCAGCAGCTGGCGCTGAATCTCCTTTCCCCCAAAGGCCTCATCGCAGCACAGGGTCCCGTCCCGGTACAGCACCCGGTGGCAGGGCAGGCCTGATGGGGCCCGGTACATGGCCGCCCCCACGATCCGGGACGCCCGGGGGCTCCCGGCCAGCAGGGCCAGCTGGCCGTAGGTGGCCACCTTTCCTTTGGGAATCTGGGCCACCAGCTGGTAGACCCGCTCCGGCAGGGTGCTCATACGCCGGAATAGGCGCTGAACCCGCCGTCGATGGGCAGCACCACCCCGGTGATGAAGCTGGCCGCCTCTTTCGAGAGCAGGAACAGCACGCCGCCCACCAGCTCCTCCGCGTCGCCGAAGCGTCCCATGGGGGTGCCCGCCAAAATTTTCCCGGTGCGGGGGGTGGGGGTGCCGTCCTGGTGGAACAGCAGGGCCCGGTTCTGGTTGGACACCAAAAAACCCGGGGCGATGGCGTTCACCCGGATGCCCGTGCCCGCGAAGTGCACCGCCAGCCACTGGGTGAAGTTGCTCACCGCGGCCTTGGCTCCGGAGTAGGCGGGAATCTTGGTCAAAGGCGTGTAGGCGTTCATGGAGGAGATGTTGAGGATGGCCCCCTCCTTCTTCTCCAGCATGTCCTGGGCAAAGACCTGGGTGGGCAGCAGCACCCCCAGGAAGTTCAAGTTGAACACAAACTCCACCCCGGCGGGCTCCAGGTCGAAGAAGCTCTTCACCTCCGGGTCCAGCAGGTCCCCGTCCTCGTAGTACTCCTTGTCCGTGGTGGCCCGGGGGTTGTTGCCCCCCGCCCCGTTCAAGAGGATGTCGCAGGGGCCGAAGTCCCGGTGGATCTGCTCCCTTGCGGCCTGGCAGCTCTCCTTGCTCAGGCAGTCGCAGGGGTAGCCCTTGGCATCAAAGCCCTCGGCGGCGATTTCACCGGCCACCTTTTTTGCCGCCTCCTCGTTGATGTCCAGCAGGGCCACCTTGGCCCCGCACTGGGCCAAAGCCCGGGCAAACATGCTGCACAGCACGCCCCCCGCCCCGGTGACCACCGCCACCTTGCCGGTCAGGTCGATGGAAAAGGGTAACTTTATCATAGGTATCGTCCTTTCTTAACAGAGTTTCAATGGAATACGATAAGCCGCAGGAGGATTATGCCAATCCCCGCGGCGGCGGCAGCCAAAAGCGACCCCGTCAGCTTGCTTCGGAAGAGCTTGCGCCGGACCAGAAACCAGCCGGTGAGATGGATCAGCAGAACGATCACCAGCCCCACCCCCAGCAGGATGGGGGCACGGTATTGGAACGGCGGGAGAGGCGGATGGGCGCGGTAGACAGCCAGCATCCCCTGGTAGGCGGCGCACAGCACGCCGGTCATCACCCCGGTGAGGAGAATCAGGACCACCGCCGCCGCGGCGGCCTTCCGGAGAAGTGCCTTTCTGTCCTTCACGGCTTATTTCTCCAGCCCAAAATAGGCGGCGGCGTTGCCGTAGCAGATGTCCCGCACCATGGGGCCCACAAGGTCATAGTCCTGGGGGATCTCCCCGTCCTCCATCCACCGGCCCAACAGGCCGCAGAGCACCCGGCGGAAGTACTCGTGCCGGGCGTAGGAGAGGAAGCTCCGGGAGTCGGTGAGCATGCCGATGAACCCGGAGAGCAGCCCGGTGTTGGCCAGGGCCTTCATCATCTTCACCATGCCGTCCTTGTGGTCGGAGAACCACCAGGGCGCCCCCAGCTGCATCTTCTGGGGGAAGGTCCCCTGCTGGAAGGCCCCCAGCACACTGGCCAGCTTGTCGTCGTCGCAGGCGTTCAGGGAGTAGATCACCGTGGGGGGCAGCTCGTCCGTCTTGTCCAGGGCGTCGAACAGGGCGGCCATGGAGGCGGCGCTGACCCCGTCCCCCACACAGTCAAAGCCCGCGTCCGGCCCGGTGATAGGGAACATCCGGGAGTTGGTGTTGCGCAGCACCCCAAAGTGGAGCTGCATCACAAAGCCCATCTTCTTGTACAGCCGGCCCAGGCTCAGGAGCAGCTGGGTCTGGTAGGCGTTCTGCTCGGCGGGGGAGAGGTCCTCCCCGGCCAGGGCTTTGATAAAGGCGGCCTCCGCCTCCTGCCGGGTGCCCGCGGTAAAGTCGGGGGACTGCAGGCTCTGGTCGGCGATAAGGCAGCCCCGCTCCTGGAAATAGGCGGCCCGCTGGGCCAGGGCCTCCTCCAGGTCGCCCAGGGCGGCGATTTTCTTGCCGGTGACCTCCCCCAGGCGGGCCACCCAGTCCCGGAAGCTCACCTGCTCCGGGTGCAGGGCGGTCTCCGGCCGGAAGGCGGGCAGCACCTTCACCGGGAAGCTGCCGTCGGCAGCCAGGGCGGCGTGGTGCTCCAGGGTGTCCGCCGGGTCGTCGGTGGTGCACAGGGCCTTCACGTTACTCTGGCAAATAAGCCCCCGGGCGGAGAAGCTCTCCTCCCGCAACTTGGTGTTGCAGGTCTCCCAAATGGCGGGGGCGCTCTTTTCGCTGAGGAGTTCCTCCACGCCGAAGTAGTTTTTCAGCTCCATGTGGGTCCAGGCGTACAGGGGGTTGCCCACGCTCTTCTCCACGGTGCGGGCCCAGGCCAAAAACTTCTCATAGGGGGCCCCGTCCCCGGTGATGAGCTCCTCGGGCACGCCGTTTGCCCGCATGAGCCGCCACTTGTAGTGGTCGCCCCCCAGCCACACCTGGGTGATGGTCTCAAACCGGGCGTCCTCCCGGATCTCCTGGGGGCTCAAATGGCAGTGGAAGTCGAAAATGGGCTCCTGCGCCGCGAAGCCGTGGTACAGCCGGCGGGCGGCCTCGGTCTGCAGCAGAAAGTCCGGGTGGATATAGGGTCGCATAGCGGTTCCTCCTTCGATGATGCTCTGGCTTTATTGTACCGTATTGGGAAAAAATTACAAGATAAAACCGCGGCTTTTTTCACGATTCGGGCAACATTTCCCGAAAAAACGGGCTCCTTCCGCCCCCTGCAGCGAGAAACTCTTGATTTTTGGACCCATCTCGTCTATAATGGATTTAGCAAAAATTTACCCCCCGGGAGGCTATCACCATGCTAGTATCGGCAAAGGAAATGCTCGACAAGGCCAAGGCCGGCAAATATGCCGTCGGCCAGTTCAACATCAACAACCTGGAGTGGACCAAGTCCATCCTCCAGACCGCCCAGGAGTGCAACTCCCCTGTGATCCTCGGCGTGTCCGAGGGCGCTGGCAAGTACATGTGCGGCTTCAAGACCGTGGCCGCCATGGTCAAGGCCATGGTAGAGTCCCTGAACATCACCGTGCCCGTGGCCCTGCACCTGGACCACGGCTCTTACGAGGGCGCCCTGAACGCCATGGAGGCCGGGTTCTCCTCCGTCATGTTCGACGGCTCCCACTACCCCATCGACGAGAACATCGAAAAGACCAAGGAGATCATCCGCATCGCCGGTGAGAAGGGCATCTCTGTGGAGGCCGAAGTAGGCGCTATCGGCGGCGAAGAGGACGGCGTTGTGGGCGGCGGCGAAGTGGCCGACCCCGACGAGTGCAAGATGATCGCCGACCTGGGCGTGGACATGCTGGCTGCCGGCATCGGCAACATCCACGGCGTGTACCCCGACAACTGGCAGGGCCTGAACTTCGACGTGCTGGCCAAGATCCAGGAGAAGACCGGCACCATGCCCCTGGTGCTCCACGGCGGCACCGGCATCCCCGCCGAGATGGTGAAGAAGGCCATTTCCCTGGGCGTCTCCAAGGTGAACGTGAACACCGAGTGCCAGCTGGCCTTCGCCGCCGCCACCCGGAAGTACATCGAGGCCGGCAAGGACCAGCAGGGCAAGGGCTTCGACCCCCGCAAGCTGCTGGCTCCCGGCGCCGAGGCCATCAAGGAGACCGTGAAGGAGAAGATGGAGCTGTTCGGCTCTGTGAACAAGGCCTGAGTCTCCTGCCGCCTAAATAAATAGGAAAAACACCAGGCCGGTGCGGCACACGCCGCACCGGCCTCTGTTCTGTCCCGGTGGGGGAGAGGGGCGGTTTTTCCCGGGAAATGTGTGCCCCTTTCCCCACCAGGGCCCGATTTTCATCGCGTTCTTGTAATTTTCTCCCTGTTATGCTATACTATCCATAAATAGGGCCTTCCGGCAGTGGGCCGGGGCTTGGCCCACCTGGCTTGAGAGTGGAGAAAACGCTATGGAAACCAGACTGTGTACAAACTGTTTTGCCGCCCTGCCCGCGGGGCAGGGGGAGACCTGCCCGGTGTGCGGCTGGGACAACAGCAGGGCCCAGATCCCCGAGGGCCTGCCCTGCCATACGGTGCTGGCCGGACGGTACGAGATCGGCCGGGCCAAGGCGAGAAACGGCGAGGGCATCACCTACGCGGCCCTGGACCTTGCCACCAAAAAGGCGGTGGAGGTCCGGGAGTTTTTCCCCATGTCTTTGGCCCTCCGGGATCAGGACGGCCTGGCTGTCCTGGCCGAGGCGGGGCAGGACGCCGCCCTCTCCCGGTACCTGGACGACTTTGTGGAGCTGTCCAAGGGCATCAGCCGCCTGCGGGAGATCAGCGTGGTCCAGACGGTGCAGGACATCTTCGAGGAGAACTACACCGCCTACACCGTGTACGAGGCCGTGCCCTCCGTGTCCCTGCGGCGCTACGTGGAGAACGCCGGGGGCAAGCTCTCCTGGAACGAGGCAAACCAGCTGTTCCAGCCGGTGCTCTCCGCCCTGGGCCTGATGAACTCTCTGAACCTGCCCCACCTGGGCGTCTCCCACGAGACGCTGCGGGTCACCCGGGAGGGCCACCTGCTCCTCACCGGGTTCTCCATCCAGGCGGCCCGGCAGGTGGGCACCCCCCTGCTGGAGGAGCTGTACCCCGGCTGCGCGGCCATCGAGCAGTACGACCCCAAGGCCGCCTGCGGGGAGGTCAGCGACGTGTACGGCTTTACCGCCACCCTGCTCTACGCCCTCACTGGCCAGCTGCCCCAGGAGGCCCCCCAGCGCCTGAAGGACCAGCGGCTCATGATCTCCCGGGAGGTATTGAAGTCCCTGCCGCCCTTCGCGGTGACGGCCATCGCCAACGGGCTGCAGGTGCGGCAGTCCGCCCGGACCGGCAGCTTCCAGCGCTTTAAGACAGAGCTGGCGGCAGCCCCCTCCATCGTCAACGAGGTGGACGAAACCGCGGCCATCCGCCGCCTGCCCCCGGTGGAGCTGGACCTGCCCAAAAACCGGGGCCTGCCCCCGGTGGTGTGGCTCATCGGCTCCTGCGCCATCACCCTGGTGGCCCTGGTCATCATCGCCTCTATGTGGCTGGGGGAGCGGGGCATGTCCTTCGGGGACATCCAGAAGATCTTCCAGGACAGCAGCGCCGCCTCCCAGACCTTCGAGGTGCCCAACATGGTCAACGAGAGCTACGAGGAGTGGGAGCAGAAGCTGGCAAACGGCGAGTACGACTTCACCTTAAAGGTCTCCACCGAGGAGTTCAGCGACACCGTGGAAGAGGGCCACATCATCAGCCAGAGCCCCTTCTCCGGGGAGCCCATCGCCCCCGGCGACACCGTGCTGGTGACCGTGAGCCGGGGCAGCGCCACCCGGACCCTGCCCGCCTTCGACGGCATCAGCTTTGCCACCCTGCAGGAGGCCCTCACCGCCGACGGCTTTTCCCCGGTGCGGGTGGATGAGCCCAGCGACGACATCGAGGTGGGCTACGTCATCCGCTACCAGGACCACAACGCCGGGGACTCCCTGGACTACGGCTCCACCGTCACCGTGGTGGTGAGCACCGGCCCGGCTTCCGGCGACGGGGGTGCCGGCGACACCGCCCCTGCCCAATAAAATCGCGTTTTCCATCAGCGGGACCGGCCTGTGCCGGCCCCGCTTTTTCGCGCCCTTTTTTCCGTCCAGCGGGCCTCCGCCAGGCACAGGCACCGCCATCCCCCGGCGAAAAGGGCCCCGCACAGCGCCGTCTCCCCCAAAAGCCGCAAAAAGGGGTTCCCCAGGGAGGCCCCGCCCAGCAACGCCCGGCCCAGCAATACCGAGCCCGCTGCCCAGCCCAGGGGCAGCGCCACGTGCCACACCAGCGACAGCCGCAGGCTGGTCACCTTCAGCAGCCTGCGCAGGCTTAAAGCCGCGTTGAAGATGGTGCTGAAAAACAGGATGGCCACATAGCTCTCCATGCCGTAAAACCGCAGGAGGCACAGCACCAGCACCACCCGGAGGAAGGAGTCGGCGAAGTTGTATTTCATGGAGTTGAGCTGTTCGTCCATGCCCTTTAACAGGCTGTCTACCACCACATCCAGGTAGAGGAGGGGCGCCAACGGGGCCAGCAGCCGCAGGTAGGCCCCGGCGCTCCCGCTGCGGTAAAAGGCCGCGCCCCAGCTGTCCCCAAAGACAAAAAACAGCGCCGCGAAGAACAGCCCGAAGGCCAGGGCCCAGCGCACCGCCTTCCCGGCGATGTAAGCCACCGCCTTTTTGTGGCGCAGCTCCCGCTCCCGGGCAATCTTCGGGATGAGCAGGGAGGCGAAGGAGGTGAGGAAGCTGGAGGGGAAGTACAGCATGGGCATGGCCATGCCCTGCAGCAGCCCGTACTGGGACAGCGCCGCCCCCCGGGCCAGGCCGAACTTCTGCAGCTCCCGGGGGATGAGCAGGTTCTCCCCGGTGTTCAGCAGGCTCCTGGCCGCGGAGCTGAGGGTGCAGGGCAAAGCGATGTGGCACAGCCCCCGCAGCACGCCCCGGGCTTTCTCCCGGCCGGGGGCGTTGCGCTTCAGGCTGCGGCGGTAGGCCGCCCAGCTGGTGAGGAAGGACACGGCCTCCCCCAGGGTGGAGGCCGCCATGGCCGCCAGGCAGGCGGCCTGGATGCCCTGGGGCGCGAAGTGCCAGAACAGGAACACCGTGGCCAGGATGGTCAAAATCTGCTCCAGCGTGTCGGAAGCCGCGGTGGAGAGGGACTCATCCACCGCCAGAAAGTAGCCCTTCATGCAGGTGCACAGGGACATAAAGGGCAGCCCCACCCCTAAGATGCGCAGGCAGGGGGCGGCCGTCCGGTCCCCTAAAAAGAGGGCTGCGGCGGGCTCCGCCAGAAAAAACAGGCCCAGGGCGATCCCCAGGCTGATGGACAGGCAGAAGGCGAAGCACCGGGCCACCGTGGAGCGGATCACCTCCCGGCGTCCGCTGGCGATGGTCGCCGACACCATGCGGGTCACCGCCAGGCTGATGCCCGAGGTGGACAAAGTCACCGTCAGGGCGAAGATGGAGAAGATCAGCTGGTACAGCCCCATGCCCGCCGAGCCGATCTGCTGGGAGAGGTAAGAGCGGTACCCCATATTGGTGACCCGCAAAAACAGGGACACCCCGGTGAGGGCCGCCCCCTGGAGGAAGAATTTTTTCTTGGTCATGGGCCCTCCCCGTTGCAAACCCGTGGAAAATACGGTACAATGGAACAACTTACAGAGAACAGAGGTGTATGAAAATGGCGGAAAATTGGACGGAGATCAAGATCCAGGTGCCTGCCGCCCAGGCGGACCTGGCCGGGGACATCGCCAACATGGTGGTGCCCTACGGCATCTATATGGAGGATTACTCCCACTTAGAAGAGGAGGCCATGGAGATCGCCCACATCGACCTCATCGACGAGGAGCTGCTGCAGAAGGACCGGGACCACGCGGTGGTCCACGTGTACATCAGCCCCGAGGAGAACCCGGCGGAGGCGGTATCCTACCTGGAGGAGCGGTATAACGCCCTGGGCATCGACCACACCATCACCCTGGACAGCTGCGTCAAAGAGGACTGGATCAACAACTGGAAGAAGTACTTCCACCCCATCCCCGTGGGGGAGAAGCTGCTCATCCGCCCCCTGTGGGAGGAGGCCTGCGACCCCCAGGGCCGGGTGGTGCTGGACCTGGAGCCCGGCCTGGCCTTCGGCACCGGCACCCACGAGACCACCCGCCTGTGCCTGGAGCTGCTGGAGAAGTACCTGGTCCCCGGCTGCGACTTCCTCGACATGGGCTGCGGCAGCGGCATCCTGGCGGTGGCTGCCCTGCTGCTGGGGGCCAAGTCCGCGGTGGGGGTGGACATCGACCCCCTGGCGGTAAAAACCGCGGTGGAGAACGCCAACACCAACAAGGTGGGGGAGAGGTTCACCGGCATCTGCGGCAACCTGGCGGAGAAGGTGACAGGCAAATTCCAGCTGGTGGCGGCCAATATCGTGGCGGACATCGTCATCGAACTGAGCAAGGACGCCCCCCGCTTCCTGGAGAAGGACAGCGTGTACCTGGTCAGCGGCATCATCGACACCCGGGAGCAGGACGTGCTGGACGCCATCGGTGACACCTTCCAGGTGCTGGAACGCAGGGAAGAAAAGGGCTGGATCGCTATGGCGCTGCAGCTGAAATAACGCAGCTTTTTGCGGTAAGAGAAGCTGCTGCAAAGAAAACAAAAGAAAGAGGAGGGAACGACATGGAAGTTTTGGAGACAGGACGCCTGCGGCTGCGCCCCTGGCGGATTGAGGACCTGGAGGACTTCAACCACTACTGCCAGGACCCGGAGGTGGGCCCCAACGCCGGGTGGAAGCCCCACGAGAGCCTGGAGGAGTCCCGGGCCATTTTAGAGGACTGGCTCCGCCCCGACCAAGAGGACGAGCTGTGGTGCATAGAGGAGAAGGAGAGCGGCAAAGCGGTGGGCTCCGTCGGCCTGCACAGCGACGGCCGCCGTTCCGGCGTGCCCGGCTGCAAGATGCTGGGCTACGTCCTGGCCCACTTCTGCTGGGGCCAGGGCTACATGACCGAGGCCGTGGCTGCCATCCAGGACTATGCGTTCCGGCGGGAGAAACTGCGGATCCTCACGGTCAACCATTTCAGCTTCAACCAGCGGTCCCGGCGGGTCATTGAAAAAAGCGGATTCCAGTACGAGGGCACCCTGCGCCAGGGGGCCGTCCTCTACGACGGCCGGGTGGTGGACCTGTGCTGCTACTCTATGACCGCTGGGGACTATCATCTCTTGCGGGCCAGAAAACAAGGGTTGGCCTTGGCTTTGCCGGAAGAGCTGCCGCCAGAGGCGGTAATGGCCTATCAGGACGAATGGGACGGGGAGACCATGGTTCCGGTTTCTGCGCTGCGCGGGGAAAAATCTTATGAGCAATGGTTGGGGGAGAGAGCCTTGTGGCGCAGGTTTCCGCCACGAAAGGATTTTGTTTCGGGAACTACCTATTTCCTGATTGACAGGGAAGGATGTGTGGCCGGTTCTCTGGACCTGCGCCATGAGCTGAACCAGCACCTGCTGGATTTCGGCGGCCATATCGGCTATGGGATCCGTCCCAGCTGCAGGGGCAGAGGATATGCCCCCATGATGCTGGCCCTGGGCCTGGAGAAAGCTAGGGAGCGGGGCATCGGCCGGGCCCTGGTCACCTGCAACGATGACAACCTCCCCTCCGCCGCCACCATCGAGGCCTGCGGCGGCGTGCTGGAAAACATTGTCCTGGAGGAGGGCAAGCCCCTCCGCCGGTACTGGATCGACCTATAGAAAAGCAAAAAAAGAGCGCCTGGGCTTCTGACAGCCTGGGCGCTTTTGTGTTACAGTTTGGCTTTCCGCAATACTTCCCGGCGGGTGGTGCCGGTGACCGTGCCGGTGAAGAAGTCCGAGGCTTTCCGCAGGTCCCCGGGCTCCAGGGGGCTGTCCGGGGCGACCCCGGCGGGGAGCAGGTGCTGCTGCGCGCACCAGTGCAGGGCCCCCGCGTAGCGGTGGGCAAAGCTCTTGTCCCCCTCCTTCAGCTTCCGGATGCGCAGGTCCACCGCCGCCTCCCGGGGCGCCAAAAGCATGGCCAGCTCCCCCTGGGTCATGGGGGCGTCCAGCCGCAGGGTGTTGTCGCTGTAGGCGATGGCCCGGGTCCGCTGCAGCTCCCGCAGGTGCTCAAAGTCCTTGTCCTCCGCGCCCACGTCCCCGAAGGGGGAGCGCTCCAGCAGCTCCGCCACGGTGATCACTCGGTACCCGGCTTTCTCCAGCAGCTCCAGGTGCTGCCGCAGGCCAAAGGCCACCGGGGTGCGCAGGGCCATGTTGTAGCCGTCCTTCTGGAAGATGATCTGCCCGCAGAAAAAGCCCTCGTCCTGCTCCAGGGCCTTGCGCAGGGGATCCACCATCTCCCGCACCTCCGCCTGCTGCACGTCCCCGGTCTTGGCGGGCAGCCACCCCTGGCCGTCAAAGGAGGCCGCCAGGTACTGGTAATCCATCATGGCGCAGGCGTCGTAAGCGGTAAAGGTCCCGTCGATGTTGTCCACGTAGTGGGGCGGCCGGGTCATGGTCATGGTGTAGCCGTGCTGGCCCCGCAGCAGGCTGTGGAGCCGGTCCATGTCCGCCACTACCGCGTCCAGGTCCCCCTGGAACTGCCGCTTGCCGTAGACGTAGGGCTTCTTCCCGAAGATGATGTGCCGGTACCCATGATTGGTGATCTGGTGCCCCTCGTTCAGAATGCGGCCGATGAGGCGGGGGCAGTTGGCAGCCCCGCCCTTTTTGTCCTGGCCGAACTCCGGGTAGTGGTCGAAGGCCGTGCCGCCCCAGGTGGGGGTGCCGGGGCCGCCGCACACATCCGGGTAATTCTCCGAGGTATCCCCCACCACGTCGAACACCCCTTTGGCGCCGAAGTCCTTTAGCGTGTCCAGCAGTACGTCGGTGAGGGCCTCGCCCCCGAACTGGTCCGGGGCGCAGGGCAGGTCCATGGGGCCGTCGTCAAAGGTCATGGCGCAGACCTTCTCGCTGGTCTTTACCCGCTCGATGCGCCGCACATAGGAGATGAGGGGCTTGGGGGTGGGGAAGAGGGTGTTTTTCGCCAGGCGCTTCAGCTTTTTGCCCAGCTTGATCCAGGTGGATTCCATGGCTTCTATCCTTTCGTTTCTGGTTTCGGTGCGAGTTTCGTCCGCAGGTCCCGGGCCTGGCACAGGCCCCAAAAGGCCAGCCAGCGGGCCCAGGCCCGGGGGGAGGCCCCGGCCTTTTGCAGCTTGATCTTTTGGCTTTGGGCGATCAGGGCGTTTTGGCAGGGGGCGGTGTCCCAGCCGGTGACGGCCCGGGCCGCCAGGGCCCGCCGCAGGGCGGGCAGGCTTTTCTCCTCACATCGCACTGTGAGCCACGCCGTGCCCACCTCCTGGGGGAGATGGGCGTCGCTGCCCGCGGTGACCGCCCCCTGGGGGAGCAGCGTCTCCGCCGCCTGTTCTGCCAGGCGGTTGGCGCTGGCCCGCTTTTTGGTGGCCCGCCGGTTGCAGACTTCTATGCCGTCCAACCGGGGCGCCATCCCCCGGAGCATCGCCGAGCGCTCCTCCACAGTTTGGGCCGTGCTCTGGAAGGGGTGGGCCAGCACCGCCAGCCCCCCACAGTCCTTGATATGCCCCACGGCTTCCTCAAAAGGCAGCCGCCTCCCGGGGGAGGGGGGGCAGGGCTGCTCCAAAAACAGCCCCAGCAGGTGGCCTTTGTCCGTGGTGTACTCGATACCCGGTACCAGCAGCACCCCGTCCCGCTCCGGTTTTGCGAAGATGTCCTCCTCCGGGGGCAGGTCGTGGTCGGTCAGGGCGATAAAATCCAGCCCGGCCCGGTTTGCCGCCGCCAGAATGGCGGAAAGCTCTGCCCGGCTGTCCGGGGAACGCCCGGTGTGCACGTGCAGGTCGCCGCGAAGCTCCATCTCAGTCCCCTCCCTTTCCCAGGGCGTTTTTTAAGTACCGGAAGAAGGGCTTGGGGTCGTCGCAGGAGAACACCCCGTCCTTCACCCGGGGATTCAGCAGGTCCACCAGCCCCCGCAGGCCCCGGCCCGGCTGTCCCTGGCGGAGATATCCCAGGCAGGCCAGGCCGTCGTTTAAGACGAACTGCATCCGCACCCCAGTCCTGTACCCGGGTCCCTGGATCAAGGGGAGCTCCTCGCCCAGGCTGGCCCGGACATAGTCCCGGGCTAACGGCGCGCCGCACTTATAGGTGAGGGGAAAGCTCCCCCACACCCGGGGGTTGATCTCCAGCAGCTTCCCACCCTTGAACTCCACCATGGCCAGGCCCACAAAGCCCAGCCCCTGCAGGAGCTTTACGGCGTGCTCCACCAGCGCCCCGTCCCACACGCTCTCGCAGCAGGAGGAGGGCCCGCCCTGGGTGGGGTACTCCCGCACCCGGCGGTGGCACAGCGCCGACACCGGCCGGCTCTTTCCGTCCATCACCAGGGACACCCCCACCGCCTCCCCGGCGAGCAGCTCCTGCACCACAGGCTGGGGGTCGTACCGGGCCATGGCCTCCCAGGCCGCCCGGAACCCTGCCGGGTCGTAGGCCTTCCGGTAGCGCTCCTCCGCGTGCAGGCCGAACTTCTCCCCGCACCGGGGCTTTACCACCACGGGGAAGGCCCCTGGCAGCGCCCCGCCGGGGCAGGGGTATTCCTGGGGCGCCGGCACTCCCAGGGAGCGGGCCAGCTCCCCCACCCGGCGCTTGTCGTTGGCGGCCTCCAGCACCGCCGGGGGAGAGACCAAAAACCTGGCGTGCCCCGCCAGCTCCTCCCGGTGTTCCGCCAGCTGGGCCAGGGTGGCCGCCCCTACGGGGAACACCACCGGGGCCGCGCCGTACTCTGCCCCCAGGGAAGCGCACACCTGGGCCAGCAGCCCCGGGTAGTCTGCGTCCTTGGCAGAGCAGGGGAGGGCCACCCGCTTTTTCACATATTTCGAGGCGAAGGCCGCCGGGGCGCCCCCGTCCCCCTGGGTGTGGAGGGCGGCGACGGGATAGCCCGCCCGCCCCAAAGATTGCACCGCGGCCAGGGAAGCCCGGTATCTGGTGTCCGTCACCAGGACGGGGGGATGGGAAACAGTCATGGCGGCCTCCTTTCCCGCGCCAAAGCGCAGCGCGGCATACGTTCTTTGATAAGATTACAACAGACTGGGGAAGAAAGCAAGCACTTCCTGCAAAATTGCCTCCCCCAGCCCGTCCACGGCCCCCGGGAATGGCCGGTTTGTGTCCCTTTTGAAAACTTTTTGTAACAGCCCGACATCCGGCCCGGTTCTGTCGGGTAACCCTACCCTGGGGCCCTGTCTGTTGGTTGTGCTTTCCCGGCCTTTCCCTTACAATAGAGGTACAGAGAGGACCCAAGGGAGACAGCGGCAAGGAGGCGCGCGGTATGGAGAAAACCTATCTTGTCACCGGGGCCTGCGGCCATTTGGGCGGCACCCTGGTGCGGCTGCTGGAGCGCACCGGCGCACAGGTGCGGGGGCTGCGGCTCCCCAGTGAACAGGCCCGGAACCGGGCCCATGTAACCTATTATCCCGGCGACGTGCGGGACCGGGACAGCCTGCGGCCCCTGTTCCGGGGCCTGGCGGGCCGGGAGGTGGTGGTGTTCCACACCGCCGCCATCGTGGACATCTCCGGGGAGGCCACCCCCCAGATGCACGACGTGAACGTAAACGGCACCAAGAACATCCTGGCCCTGTGCCGTGAGTACGGGGTCAAGCGGCTGGTGTACGTCAGCTCTGTCCACGCCATCCCGGAGAAGGACGGTTACGCCGTGCTCCGGGAGGTGGACCGCTTCTCCCCCCAGCAGGTCACCGGGGGCTACGCAAAGACCAAGGCCGAGGCCACCCAGGCGGTGCTGGACGCCGCCGCCCAGGGCCTGGACGCGGTAGTGGTCCACCCCTCCGGCATTTTGGGGCCCTTCGACGGGACCGGGAACCACTTAGTGCAGCTGGTGAAGGAGTATGCCGGCGGGAAGCTCCCGGCCTGCGTCAAAGGCGGGTACGACTTCGTGGATGTGCGGGACGTGGCCGCCGGCTGCCTGGCCGCCGCGGAGAAGGGGAGGAGCGGCCAGTGCTACATCCTCTCCAACCGGCACTACGAAGTGCAGGAGGTGCTGGCCATGGCGAAAACCCTGTGCCACGGCCGGCGGCTGCCGGTGCTGCCCATGTGGATGGCCCAGGCGGCGGAGCCCTTCCTGGGCTGGGTGGCCAGGGTGAAAAAGCAGCGGCCCCTGTACACCAAATACTCCCTGTACACCCTGCGCAGCAACGACCGGTTCGACCACGGCAAGGCCACGGCAGAGCTGGGCTACCGCCCCCGGGACCTGCGCCAGACCGTCCGGGACACCCTGCGCTGGCTGGCGAAAAAGCCGGTGCCGGAAGTCTGACACCTGCAAGAGCGCAAAAAAGTCCCCCCGTAAATTACGGGGGGACCCTTTTGTTGTTACAGGTTTTCCTTCAGCCAGGCGATGTCCTCTTTCAGGCAGGTGATGCGGTCCTTGCCGCCGTAGCTGGCCTCGCGCTCCACCACGTAGAGCACGCCGTCCCGCTGGGCGTCGGCAGCGGCTTTCACCGCTTTCCAGTCCACAATACCCGTCCCCTGGGGGACATTCAGCTTCTCCCGCTCCTGCATCATCTTGATGAATTCGGGGGGGACGATAGGCTTGCCGTCGGCGTCCAGCTCGAACTTCATGGGGGGGTCATACCGGGAGGCGGGCTTGTCCGCGCCGATGACCGCGCCGTTCTCCTTGATGTGGATGGCGGCGATGCGCCCCGCGTGCTGCTGGATGTAGGCCACCGGGTCAATGCCCGCGGCGGAAGCCCAGCCGCAGTCGATCTCAAACGCCACAGTCTCGGGGTCCGTGTTCTCCATGAGCACGTCCATCAGGTACTTGCCGTCCACCTGGTAAAATTCCCCGGTGTGGTTGTGGAAGCCGATGGTGATCCCATACTGCTTGGCCAGCTGGCCGAATTTGTTCAGGTCCTCGGCTGTCTCCTTGGCCTCCTCGATGGTGTTGAAGGCGGCCATGGGGCAGGCCACGTACTTCACGCCCAGCTTGGCCAGATAGGGCAGATCCTGCTCCATGAAGTTGAACGCCACATGGGCGGAGACTGCCTTCACCCCGGCCTCATCCAGGGCTTTCTGTACGTCCTCCACCGGGATCTCCTCATACCCGCGGGCAAATTCCACACCGGAATAGCCCATCTCCCCAGCGGCCTTGATCTTCTCCAGCAGGGAGAGGGGGCAGTCGAACCCGAAGGAGTACAGCTGCAAATTGATGGTTTCCATACCTTACACCCTCAAAGCGGCGCGGCCCGGCTTAGAAGTAGACGGGCTTGCCGGTCTTGGAGGACTGATAGATGGCATCCAGGATCTTGGTGACCACGAAGGCCTGGTCGGCAGTGACGAACAGCTCGCCCTCGCCGCGCAGGGCCTTCACCCAGATCTCATGCTCCTTGGAAATGGGGGCGGGACCCTGGGAGAACCCGGGGATGTAGCCGGCGATCTTGTTGCCTACCATGGTGATGGCGGGCTGGCCAGCCACTACGTGATTCAGGCGCACCTGGCCGGTCAGGGTGTCCAGACCGCCCTTGGTGCCGCACAGCAGGGTGTGGGCCTGGCCGTCAGCGCCAGCGTCCTCGGCCATGTTGATAGCCCAGGAAGCGCGCAGGTTGATGACAGCGCCGTTCTTCATCTTGATGTGGCCTACCGCGGAATCCTCCACGTCGTAGGTCTTGTTGTTCCAGTTGTCCTGGTTGCCCATGTAGTTGACCTGGCCCTGATACTCGGGATCCAGCAGCTGGCCCAGCTTCTCAAAAGAGGTGCCCACTACGTAATCCACGTCGTAGTTGTTCATGGCGAACAGGGTGAAGTCCAGGGCATGGGTGCCGATGTCGATCAGGGGGCCGCCGCCCTGCTTGGACTTGTCGGTGAACACGCCCCAAGTGGGAACGCCGCGGCGGCGGAGGTAGGTGGCCTCGGCATAGTAGATGTCGCCCAGCCAGCCGTCGTCAACGACCTTCTTCGCGACCTGGTTCTCGGGGAAGTGGCGGTACTGGTAGCCGATGGTCAGCATCTTGCCGGTGCGGTCACGGGCCTCCAGCATCTTCTGGGCGTCGGCGGGGGTAGCGGCCATGGGCTTCTCGCACAGCACGTGCTTGCCAGCCTCCAGGGCAGCCACGGTGATCTCGCAGTGGGCCACGTTGGGGGTCAGAACATGCACAGCGTCGATGGTGGGGTCGGCCAGCAGCTCGTGGTAGTCGGTGTACACCTTGGCGTCGGGGGTGCCGTACTCCTTGGCGGCCTTCTCAGCGCGCTCGGGGATCAGGTCACAGAACGCAACCAGGTCAACGTACTCCTTCTGCTGGGCCATGCCGGGCAGGTGCTTGCCGTTGGCGATGCCGCCGCAGCCAATAAAGCCGATCTTCAATTTTGCCATTGGGGATCTCCTCCTATTTCTTCACATACGGGGCCGTATGCTGTATTATACCTAC
>LBJMC04202__coassemble_828_pt1 | contig 18849 bp, 20 predicted proteins | sample LBJMC04202__metabat2_high_PE_010 | metagenome-assembled genome bin LBJMC04202
GCGCTGATTGTGTTCAACGGCCTGACCTTTCTTTTCTCCTCCTGCACCGAATGGTTCATCCGCGCCGGGCGCACCCCGGCGGCCGGCGCGCAGGCAAACGGCGCGCCGGGGGCTTTTTGGGGCGAGCTCATCGGCGGCGTGCGCTACCTGCGCGGCCAGCCGGGCGTGGCGCGCATCGTGCTGGCCGGGGCGGCCGTCAACCTGGCCTGCGCCGGGTTCACCGGCATCGTCTATGTCTGGTGTTTGGAAAAAGGCATGACTGTGCCGCAGTACGGCCTGTTTCTTTCGGCCGAAAGCGCCGCGATGCTCGCCGGGCTGGCCGTGCTTGCCGTCCGGCCGATCCCTGCGCGCCGCCGCTGGGGCGTGCTGGTCGCCACGGTCACGGTGCAAAGCGTGCTCTACATCGCCGCCATGGCGGCGCACGGCTTTTGGGCCTGCACGCTGCTGTATGCGGCCAGCGCCTTCTGCAACGCCATTTCCAACAGCTTCATGTTCCCGGCCGTGGCGGCGGCCACCGACCCGGCCTACCACGGGCGCGTGCTCTCGCTGCTCACGGCGCTGTGCGGCGGGGGCGTCGCGTTTTCAATGCTGGCCTACGGCGCGCTGGCCGATGTCTTCGGCGCGGCGGCGGTCTCGTTTGGCGGCGCGCTGCTGACCGTCCTGCCATACGCCGTCTTTGCCCTCGACCCTGACATGCGCCGCTTGCTCGCCCGGGAAACCTGAACGCCCCGCCCCCCGGCGGGGCGGAGGTTTCGCCCCGCGAAACACGGGGCGGGCGGGGGAGAAGCTCCCCCGGGGGTCTTCCTGCCCCCTTATGATTGAAACAAACAAGAAAGGGACGTGACCCTTGGACATTGTCATCCTAGACCTGGAATGGAACGCGGCGTACAGCCGGCGGATCAAAGGGTATATCAACGAGATCATCCAGTTCGGCGCGGTGAAGTGCGGCCCGGACCTGGGGATAAAAAGCCGGTTCTCCTGCTTTGTCAAGCCCCAGGTGGGCAAGCATGTCAACGCCTTGGTCACGGATCTCACCAGTATCACCGATGAGAACCTCACCGACGGCCTCACCTTCATGCAGGCGGTCAGCCGCTTCAAAAAGTGGGCCGGGGACTGCGTCATCCTCACCTGGGGCACCTCCGACATCCTCACCCTCATCGAGAATTGCCGGTATTTCAGCGGCGACGAGACCGTGCCCTTCCTCTCCCGGTACTGCGACCTGCAGCGCTACGCCCAGGAGCGCATGGGCCTGGGCACCAAAGAACAGGTGGGCCTCTCCAAAGCGGCCGAGCTGCTGGAGCTGGACCTCTCCGGCATGGACCACCACCGGGCCCTGGACGACAGCCTGATGGCCCTGGCCATCCTGCGCAAGGTCTACGACCGCCGGGCCCTGGCCCCCTTTGTCCAGGTGTGCGACGGGGAATTTTACCGGAGGATCACCTTTAAGACCACCTATATCTGCGACCTGAAGAGCCCCCTGGTGCAGCGCAGCCACCTGCGCTTCCCCTGCCCCAAGTGCGGCGGGGAGAGCCAGCGCAAGACCCGCTGGGAGCTGAAGAACAAGAGCTTCCGGGCGGAATTCCAGTGCCAGGCCTGCGGCCACCCCTTCGCCGGGCGGCTCTCCTTAAAACAGAAATACGAGGGACTCACCGTGAATAAAAAGACTTACCCCCTGCCCATCATCGAAGCTCCCCGGAAGGCCGACCCCGGCCCGGTGGGGGAGATGGACCTCTCCCTGCCCCAAGGGGTGGGGGTGCTGCGCTTTGCCGCCTGGCAGGGCCTGGCGGGCGTGAACCACGCCTTTACCACCCGTATCGGCGGGGTCAGCGAGAAGGAATTCGCCTCCCTGAACCTGGGCTTTGGCCGGGGGGATGGGGAAGAGCAGGTGGCGGAGAATTACCGCCGCTTCTGCGCCGCCGCGGGCTTCGACCCGGAGTCCCTGGTCTGCGGCGCCCAGGACCACCACGTGAACATCCGGGTGGTGGGGCCGGAGCACCGGGGCATCGGCATCTGGAAGGAGAAGGACATGGAGTCCATCGACGGGCTGTGCACCGACCAGGAGGGGGTCACCCTGGTGATCTACTGCGCCGACTGCGTGCCCCTCTATTTCTACGACCCGGCCCGCCACGCCATCGGCCTGGCCCACGCGGGCTGGCGGGGCACGGCGGCGGGCATGGCCAGGGTGATGACGGAGCGCCTGGCCGCCCAGTACGGCACCGCGCCCCAGGACCTGCGGGTGGCCATCGGGCCCTCCATCTGCAAGGAGTGCTTCGAGGTGGACGAGCCCGTGGCCAAGGAGTTTCTGGCCCTGCCCCAGGCGGAGGCCTTCGTCTCCGGCCCGGTGGGGGAGAAGTACCACGTGGACCTGTGGGAGTGCAACCGGCAATTCCTGCTTGCCGCCGGGGTGCTGCCGGAACATATCACCGTGGGGGGCGTGTGCACCATGTGTGAGAGCGACCTGCTCTTCTCCCACCGCAAGACCCGGGGCCGCCGGGGCAGCAACTGCGCCATGCTGGCCCTGGCCGGGGACCGATGATCCCCGCCTGCAAGCTGTGCCCCCGGCGCTGCGGCGTACCCCGGGGGGACACCGGCGCCGGCGCCTGCAAAAGCGGGGAGACGGCCCGGGTGGCCCGGGCGGCCCTCCATTTTTGGGAGGAGCCTCCCATCAGCGGCAGCCGGGGTTCGGGGGCGGTGTTCTTCACCGGCTGCCCTTTGGGCTGCGTCTTTTGCCAGAACTACGAGATCAGCGCCGGGGAAAACCAGGGGAGAGCCTTCTCCCCCCAGGCGCTCAGCGGGCTGTTTTTCTCCCTGGTGGAGCAGGGGGCCCACAACATCAACCTGGTGACCCCCACCCATTTCCTGCCCCAGGTTCGGCAGGCGCTGCTGGTAAAAAAGCTGCCGGTGCCGGTGGTGTACAACACCTCCGGGTACGAGCGGCCGGAATCCTTGAAAACCCTGGAGGGCCTGGTGGACATCTACCTGCCCGACTATAAATACGCCCAGCCCGACCTGGCGGAGGCCCTGTCCCGCGCGCCGGACTACCCGGAGACGGCCCTGGCCGCCATCGCCGAGATGGTGCGCCAGACAGGCGCCCCCCAGTACGACGGAGAGGGCATGATGACCCGGGGCGTGCTCATCCGCCACCTGATTTTGCCGGGCCACACGAAAAACTCCATGGCCGCGCTGCGCGCCATCGCCGGGCGCTTTCCCGGCATCCCCGTGAGCCTGATGGCCCAGTACACCCCCTGGGGCCTGGCGGCCCGGGAGGGGGGCGTGCCCGGGTACCCGGAGCTCTCCCGGCCCATCACCAAGCGGGAGCTCCAGAAAGTCCAGGAGGAGCTGTTTTCCCTGGGGCTGGAGGGCTTTGTCCAGTCCCGGAAGGCCAAGGGGGAGGGCTTCATCCCCGATTTCCACCAGTTTGGCACCTAGCCGCAAGGCTGATAGATCATCCTGCCCAGGGCAGGGGAAAGGAGAGCTTGCCATGCTCACCATGTTGCTGCAGTCCGCGTTGGAGAAGATCTTTTTGGATGCCAGGGAATTTCAGCCCCCCTACCTGCGGGGCAGCGGCCTGGGCGGGGAGCGCTTTGCCCTCCAGGCCGTGCTGGACTGGGACGGCTGGGGGAATCTGCCTGTCACCGTCACGGTGGACTCCCCCCTGCGGGACCACATCCGGCTGTACCGGGTGGGCCAGGTGCCCTGCCAGCTCCCCGCCTACCCCGCCGCCTGCGACGAGGACTACCTCACCACCCGCCCGGGACTGTTCCCCGACCCCCTGTTCCCCCTGGAGGACGGCGCGGTGGAGGTAAGCGGCTTCTCCCACACCACCCTGTGGCTGGAGGTAACTATCCCCAAGGGCTGGCCTGGCGGGGAGGTGCCCATCACCCTCACCGCCCAGGTGGGGGAGGAGCGGGCCCAGGCCGTCTTCACCCTCACTGTGGTGGGGGCGGACCTGCCGGAGCAGAAGCTCACCTACACCCAGTGGTTCTACGCCGACTGCATCGCCAGCTATTACGGGGTGCCGGTCTACAGCCAGCGCCACTGGGAGCTGCTGGAGGCCTACCTGAAAATGGCCGCCGAGGGCGGGGTGAACATGATCCTCACCCCGGTGCTCACCCCGGCTTTGGACACCGCGGTGGGCAGCGAGCGCCCCTGCACCCAGCTGGCAGAGATCGAAAAGCGCGGGGACCGCTACCGCTTCGACTTCGCCCGGCTGGACCGGTTCGTGGACCTGGCCCTGGCCTGCGGCATAAAGAAATTCGAGGTCTCCCACCTGTTCACCCAGTGGGGGGCGGGGTTCGCCCCGGCCATCTACGTCACGGAGGACGGGGAGCGGCGCCGGGCCTTCGGCTGGGACACCCCGGCGGACTCCCCGGAGTACCGGGGCTTTTTAAGCCAGTTCCTGCCCGCCCTCACCGCCTACTGGAAGGGGCGGGGCCTGCAGGACCGGGTGGTGTTCCACATCTCCGACGAGCCCGGGGAGGCCCATCTGGACTCCTACCGCCGGGCGAAGGAGGGGGCCGCCCCCTATCTGGAAGGCTTCCCCATCTACGACGCCCTGTCCGACTACAGGTTCTACGAAAAGGGCCTGGTGGACCACCCCATCCCGTCCAACGACCACATCGGCCCCTTCCTGGAGCACCGGGTGCCGGGGCTGTGGACCTACACCTGCTGCGCCCAGAACAGGAAGGTGGGCAACCGGTTCTTCGCCATGCCCTCCTACCGCAACCGGGTCTTGGGCCAGCAGTTCTACAAGTTCCGCATCCAGGGCTTTCTCCACTGGGGGTATAACTTCTGGTACACCCAGTACTCCCGGGGACTGGTGGACCCCTGCCAGGTGACGGACGCCGGCCGGGCCTTTCCCGGGGGAGACGCCTTCTCGGTGTACCCGGGGCCGGAGGGTCCCATCCCCTCCCTGCGGCTGAAGGTGTTCCACCAGGCGCTTCAGGACCAGCGGGCCCTGGAGCTGCTGGAGTCCCTGGCCGGCCCTGGGGCCGCCGCGGGCTGCATCCAGGATTTTGAAGGCATGACCTTCTCCCGCTACCCCCGCAGCGCACAGGCGCTGCTGGACACCCGGGAGCGGGTGAACAGGGCCATCGCCATGGCCTTACAAAAATAAAAAGTGAGATTTGAGAGAGGGATAGAATTATTATGTGGTTTCCATTAGCACTGATCACCGCCCTGTTCTGGGGCGGCTCCGACCTGTTTTCCAAAATGGGCACCGACCCCCGGGACAAGTACAGCCACCTGCGGATCATCATCATGGTGGGCACGGTTATGGGCATTCACGGCGCCATCCTGCTGCTCATCACCCACCAGAGCTTCGACCCCATGAGCATCATCAGGTACCTGCCGGTGTCCGCCCTGTACATCGGGGCCATGGCCCTGGGGTATGTGGGATTGCGGTTCCTGGACCTGTCCGTGTCCAGCCCGGTGTGCAACTCCTCCGGCGCGGTAGCCTCCCTACTGTGCTTCATCTTCCTGCCCGCCACCCGGGCGGACATGAACGCCTGGAAATTCCTGGCCATCGCCCTGGTGGTCATCGGCATCGTGCTGCTGTCTGTCTTTGACATGAAGGACGAGAACAAGGCCCGGAAATTCCGGGGCGAGGTCATCGAGGACAAGTACCGCATCAGCGCCATCGCCGTGTTCCTGCCCATTTTCTACTGCCTGCTGGACGCCCTGGGCACCTTCGGCGACATGGTGGTGCTGGACTCCCTGGTCTCCGAGGAGGAGGCCGAAATCGCCTACGAGTTCACCTTCCTGCTGTGCGCCATCGTGTGCTTCATCTTCCTGGTGTTTGTGAAGAAGCAGAAATTCAACATCTGGCAGGAGCGTGAGAAGGGCCTGGCCGCCCTGTGCGAGACCGCCGGCCAGTTCTTCTACGTGTACGCCATCGCCGCCAACCCCATCATGGCCGCGCCCCTGATCTCCAGCTACTGCCTGTTCTCTGTGATCCTCTCCCGCATCATCCTCAAGGAGAAGCTCACCGCCCGCCAGTACGGGGCCATCGCCGTGGCCATCTGCGGCATCGTCATCATGGGCGTGTTTGACGGTGCGTAACACGAGTCAAGTTTCGCTTGCGCTCAACTTACTCGGTCAAAAAGCCCATTCTGGCTTTTTGCGCACGAGTCAAGTCTCACTACGTTCGACTTACTCGGTCGAGTTTCGCTGCTGCGAAACTCGCAGGCAAAGGACAGGAAAAACCGCTATCCGCTTCGCTAACCGCGATTTTTGTTTTCCTGTTCCGGTTGTGCTGATAGGGCGAAACCTACAGCGCGGGCGACGGGATAGCCGAGCCGCCTGCCACCGCCCGCCCCGGCTTGCGCCGGGTAAGGTCCCGGCGCAAGCGCCTCCCCGCCTCCGGAGGGGAGGCCGCCGCGGGCTCCGCGGCGCGGGGCGGGCGGGCAAGCTGCGCTCCGCGAAGCCCTGGGAAAACGATCACAAAAAAGACTGCCTCTCCGCCAAGATCCGGCGGAAAGGCAGTTTTCCTTTTTGTGATTTGTCCTTACCTCCTGCGCGGCCAGACGTACAGCCCGTAGCCCAGCAGGCACAGGGAGATCACCGCGGCGCTGAGGGCCGAGCCGATGGCCACCGAGGTGTGGTTCAAGGGCCCCGCCACCATGCTGAGGAACACGGCGACGCCGTCCGCCGCCAGCAGGAGCCTGCTCAAATTCTTCTCCAACCCGTCCATGGGTCTCCCTCCTTTCCCGGTTTTCTCCCTCTATTATACACGATCTTCCCCCGGCTTGGCAAGGGGAGGCAGGGCGTTTGCCAGGGCGGCGAACTGCTCGAGGGAGAGCTGTTCGGCCCGGGCATTTGCGGGGATGCCCGCCGCCCCCAGGGCCGCCTCCACCTGGGCCTTGGGCAGCCCCAGGGAGGCGGAGATGGAGTTTGCCGCGGTTTTCCGGCGCTGGGCAAAGGCGGCCCGGCTCACCCGGAAGAACCAGCCCTCGTCCGCCACCTGCACCGGGGGCTCCCGGCGCAGGTCCAGGCGGATGACCGCCGAGTCCACGTTGGGCGGGGGCAGGAAGCTGCCTCGGCTCACCCCGAAGAGCACCTGGGGCTGGCTGTGGTAGTGGACCGACACGCTCACCGCCCCGCAGGCCCGCTGGCCCGGCTGGGCGCAGATGCGCTCCGCCGCCTCCTTCTGTACCATCACGGTGATGCTTTTCAGGGGCAGGCCGCCCTCCAAAAGCCCCATAATCACCGGGGAGGTGATGTAATAGGGCAGGTTGGCGCACACGCATACCTCCTGCCCGCCGAATTTCTCCTGAATCAGGGCATGCAAGTCCAGTTTCAGCACGTCCCCCTGGACCAGCTCCACGTTGGGGCAGTCCGCCAACGTCTCCCCCAACACGGGGAACAGCCGCTGGTCCAGCTCGATGGCCACCACCTTTTTGGCCACCTGGGCAAGCTCGTAGGTGAGCACCCCCAGGCCCGGCCCCACCTCGATGGCCCCGGCGCACTCTGCCGCGCCGCTCTCCGCGGCCATGCGGGGGCACACCCGGGGGTCGATGAGGAAATTCTGCCCCAGCGCTTTGGAGAACCGGAAGCCGTGCCGCCCCAGTACCTCCTTGATCGTCGCGGGCCGCCATAGATCGCCCATGGTCACACTCTCTCCTTTTCCGTTCTTACTTGGTACAGGGCCCGGCTCCCGTCGTCGTAGACCTTGGGGAACAGGGCGGAGAGCCCTGCCTCGTCCACCTGGTACGAGCCCCGTTCAAAATCGCTTACCAGCACGTAGTCCACGCCCCAGGCGTCAAACAGGTTGCGGGACGCCTCCGGCGCTTCGTACATCTGCTTTGCCGCCTCCTGCTGCCGGGTGTAGTCCAGCCCGTGGTAGTACAGGTAAGAGGGGGACCCGCACAAAATGTCCCGGCCCGCCAGGGAGGCCACCTCGTTGTTGTGGCGGGTGTCGGTAAGGACCAGGGCGTCTGGGGGAAGCTCTGCTTCCACAAAATCGCAGAGGGCCAGGGCGCCCGTCCCAAAAAGCTCGTATCGGGCCACTGTCTCCCGGCCCATGGTCAGCACCGCCGCGCAGCAGCACAGGCCCACCAACGCCCCGGCCAGGCAGCGCCGGGGGCCGGCGGCCTTCAGCCGGGACAAGCCCTGCCACAGGGCCTGGGCCCCGGCGCAGCACAAAAAGGCGAAGGCCACGTAAAACAGCTTGTTGTTGTCGTAGTCGTTGGGCTGGAACTCCACGAATTCCCCCAAAAACCAGATGGGCAGGGCAGGGGCATACTTCCCGAACTCCCCGGGCTTTGCCGCCAGCAGCCCCAGCAGGGCCAGCACCCCGGTCAGGCCCAGATTCTTCAGGTAGAACCACAGGTAGCTGTCCTCCCCGGTGACCCAGGCGAAGTGCCCCCGCACAAAGCCCCCGGCCTGGCCGAAGGTCCAGAACAGCAGCTGGGGCAGGGCCAGCCCGCAGGTGATGAGAAACAGCGCCCCCCAGGTGGACAGCAGCTGCCGCCCCTTACCCTGTCGGCACCGGAGGCACACCAAGACCATCGCCGCCCCCGCGCACAGGCAAAGCCCTGCCCCGGCGACCCACAGCAGCTTGGGGCTGTCCTCCCGGCTGGTGGCGTGGAGCACGGTCTTCAGGCTGGCCATGGCCAGAAGCCCCAGCACGACCAGGGCCTTCCCCAGCCGGGCGGCGGGACGGACCCAACCCAGGTCCCTGCATAGAGTATACACCATCCAGGCGCCGCATACCAGAGCTAACGCCAAAAAAGAGTGGGTGTGGATCATGGGCAGCAAGCCGGCCAGCACCCCGCCCCACCAGAAGTAGCGCTTCTGGCCCTGGAACGCCGCCCGGTACAGCAGGTACAGCAGGGGGAACAGCACCCCCCAGCCAAAGAGCAGCGCCCGCTGGGGCAGCATCATGTCCACCACCACGTTCACCCAGCGGATGTTTTCCTCCGTCAGGTTGGTGGGGGTCTGGTAAAACTCCGTGAAGATCCGGCTGAAATTCTCCCACCCGCCGCCGAGGAAATACACAAACCCCAGGCCGCCGTTGAAGAAGAACAGAGTCCAGGCGAGGAGGCCCTTGTTCCAGCTGCCCAGCAGCCGGGCGGCAAACAGCAGAAAGCCGAAGATCACCTGGCCCATGGCGAACCACATGGGCAGGGCGTAGGCAAGATTCAAAGGCGCGCCCACCAGGTACAACGAGGCGGACACGCTGTCCCCCAAAAAGGGGTAGGCCAGCCGGGTCCCCGGGAGGATGGAGTACTCCGGGGGGAATTCCCCCTGCCGGGCCAGGCTGGTGATAAAGCTCAGGTGCATGCACGTGTCCCCGTAGGTGGCCTGGCTGGAGTAGACGCACCCGTCTTGGAAAAGGAGGGATTTCCACACCAAAAAGCAGGCGAAGCCCCACAGGGCCACAGCCGCCCACAGGGCCTTCCTGCGGCGGAAGGCGAGAAGCGCCTGCCCCAGGCCCGGCCCCCGCCGGGAGAAGCGCCAGCACAGGGCCCCGCAGGCCAGGGCCAGCGCCAAAGCACACAGGTGGGCGGGCAGGGTGAAGCCCAGGAAAAAGGCGAACACCACCGGGAACCACTGGAGCATCACCGTGCCGGCCACGCTGCCCAGCAGCAGCTTTGCGCCGCCGCTCTCCCCGGGCAGGGCGAAGCGTGCCACAGCCATGCCGCAGCCCTGAAAAGCCCCGAACAGCGCCAGGGCGGCCAAAGCTCCCCAAAGGCTCCCCTCCATGGCGTCTCCCTCCTCTCCGTTTGCACATATCCTACCATTTTCTCACAAAAATGTAAAGTTGCGGACCAGGGGAAAATCGGGTATAATGGGGGAAACAAGAAGGGAGTGCTGTATATGGAAAAGATGGAGCGCCGGGACAAGGTGAATTACTATCTGGACCTGGCCGAGACTGTGGCCCAGCGGAGCACCTGCCTGCGCAGGCGCTACGGCGCGGTGATCGTAAAGAACGACGAGGTGATCTCCACCGGGTATGTGGGGGCGCCCCGGGGCCGGGCCAACTGCTCCGACCTGGGGTACTGCCTGCGCACCCAGCTCAACGTGCCCCGGGGGGAGCGCTACGAGCTGTGCCGCTCCGTCCACGCCGAGGCCAACGCCATCATCAGCGGCTCCCGCCGGGACATGCTGGGCAGCACGTTGTACCTGGCGGGCCAGGAGGTCCCCACCGGGGAGTACATCCAAAACGCCACCTGCTGCTCCATGTGCAAGCGCATGGTCATCAATGCGGGCATCGAGACTGTGGTGGTGCGGGACGATAAGGACCACTACCGGATCATCCCCGTAAGCAGCTGGGTGGAGGAGGACGAGTCCCTCCAGGGACAGCTGGGCTACTGATGGAGGCCGCCCCAAAGCGCCCCCACTACGGCGCCCTGGACACCCTCCGGGGCCTTTGTGTCATCAGCATGGTGCTGTACCACGCCATGTACGACCTGGTGTATCTCAAGGGCTTTCCCGCCCCCTGGTACGGGGATTGGCCCGGTTACCTCTGGCAGCAGAGCATCTGCTGGACCTTTATCCTCCTCTCGGGCCTGTGCTGGAATCTCTCCCGCCGCCACCTGCGCCGGGGCTTGGTCTTAGTGGGCTGCGGTGCCGTGATCACCCTGGCCACCTGGCTAGCCATGCCCAGCCAGCTCATCCTCTACGGGGTGCTGAACCTGCTGGGCCTCTCCGCCCTGCTGCTCATCCCCCTGGACAAGGCCCTGCGGAAGCTGCCCCCCTGGCTGGGGCTTGCGGGGGCGGGGGCGCTGTTCTTCCTCACCCGGGGCGTGCCCCGGGGCTACCTGGGCTTTGAGGGCCTGCGGCTTTGGGACCTGCCCGCCGCCCTCTACCAGTGGGACGCCCTGGCGGTGCTGGGGTTCCACTCGCCCGGTTTTTCCTCCACCGATTACTTCCCCCTGGTGCCCTGGTTTTTCCTGTATCTGGCAGGGTATTTCCTGTGGAGGGTGCTAACCCCCCACAGGAAGGTGCTGGAGCTGCTCCAGCCGGGGCTGCGGCCCCTCAGCTTCGTGGGCAGGCACAGCCTGCTCATCTACCTGGTCCACCAGCCCCTGCTGATGGTCCTCTTCTGGTTCCTCTAAAAAAGTTTGCCCGGGCGGTTGCCCGGGCATCCCTGTTTTTTCGGGGATTTTCCCGGGTTCTCTTGTGCCTGGGGAAAATCTGTAGTACAATGAGGCATAGCAAACTGGAGGAGGCAGCGGCATGGAGAACATCGATTTGAGTTTGGAGATCAGCCGGCTTTTGCACTACGGCCTGCAGCAGGGCCTGCTGGAGAAAGAGGACTTCTCTTACAGCGCCAACCGGATGCTGGCCCTGCTGGGGGCCAGGGAGTTTACCCCCCAGCCGGTGGAGGAGGAGCTCCCCTACCCGGCGGAGCCCCTGGAGCGGGTCTGCGACTGGGCCGCGCAGCAGGGCCTTTTGGACCCGGACACCCGGGACGCCAGGGACCAGCTGGACACGGAAGTGATGAACTGCATGATGCCCCGGCCCTCCCAGGTGGCGCGGGAATTTTACAGCCGGTATCAGGAGGACAAAAAGTCCGCCACCGACTACTACTACCACCTGAGCCGGGCCTCCCACTACATCCGGGTGGACCGGGTGGAGAAGGACAAGATGTGGACCGCCCCCACCGAGTACGGGGACCTGGTCATCACCATCAATCTCAGTAAGCCCGAAAAGGACCCCAAGGCCATCGCCGCCGCCCGGAACGCCCCCCAGGCCGGCTACCCCAAGTGCGCCCTCTGCCGGGAGAACGAGGGCTACCTGGGCAGCCTGAACCAGGCCGCCCGGGGCAACCACCGGCTCATCCCCCTCACCCTGGGCGGGGAGCCCTGGTACCTGCAGTACTCCCCCTACGTCTATTACAACGAGCACTGCATCGTCCTCTCCGGGGAGCACCGGCCCATGAAGGTCACCCGCCAGAGCTTCCAGCGCCTGCTGGAGTTTGTCACCTTCCTACCCCACTACTTTGTGGGCTCCAACGCGGACCTGCCCATCGTGGGGGGCTCCATCCTCACCCACGACCACTTCCAGGGGGGCTACTACGAATTCCCCATGGCCAAGGCCCCGGTGCGGGAAAAGGTCCGCTTCCCCGGCTTTGAGAACGTGGAGGCCGGCATCGTGAAATGGCCCATGTCTGTCATCCGCCTGCGGGCGGCGGACAAGGAGGCCCTGGTGGACCTGGCGGATAAAATTTTGACCAGCTGGCGGGGGTATTCCGACGAGAGCGCGGACATCCTGGCCTTTACCGGGGGCACCCCCCACAACACCATCACCCCCATCGCCCGGCGGCGGGGAGAGGACTTCGAGCTGGACCTGGTGCTGCGCAACAACCGCACCACCGAAGAGCACCCCCTGGGGCTGTTCCACCCCCACGCAGAGTACCACCACATCAAAAAGGAGAACATCGGCCTCATCGAGGTGATGGGCCTGGCCATCCTGCCCCCCCGGCTGCTCACCGAGACCGAGCTGCTGGAGGAGGCCCTCACCCACCCGGACCGGGCCGCCGCCATCCTGGCCCGGCCGGAGATGGAGAAGCACCGGGCCTGGTACGAGGAGCTGAAGGCCGCCGGCGCCGGCCAGGGGGAGACCCGCCGGGCCATCCGGGAGAGCATCGGCGTGGTGTTCGGGAAGATTTTGGGCAACGCCGGGGTGTATAAGGACACGGAGGCAGGCCGGGAGGCGTTCCGCCGGTTCTGCGCCCAGGTGTGAGGCAGCCCCCGGCCCCCAGCTTGGGGGAGTGGCTGCTGTGCCTCTTTTTCCCCGCCCGGTGCCTGGGCTGCGGGGCGGTGGTGTACCCGGAGGAGTTTTTCTGCGGCGCCTGCCGGGCAAACCAGCCGGAGGGGTTCTGTTTCCGGCGGCTGGACCTGCCGGCGGGCTCCCTGCCGGTGGCGTCACCCCTGGCCTATACCGGTGGGTACCGGCGCGCGCTGCAGCAGTACAAGTTTTCGGGGTATAAGGGGGACGCCGGCCGTCTGGGCCGGCTCATGGTCCCCTGCGCCGAAGCCCTGGGGCTGGCCTTTGACGGGGTGGCCTACGTGCCACTGTCCCGGCGAGGGAGGAAAAAGCGGGGCTACGACCAGAGCCGCCTGCTGGCCAAGGCGGTGGCCAAGTCCCTGGGCCTGCCCCTGCTGGACGTGCTGGAAAAGGCCCGGGAGACGAAGATACAGCACCAGCTGGGCCGGGAGGAACGGGCCCAGAACGTGCGGGGCGCCTACCGGGCCACAGGTCCTGTGGACGGGCGGACCCTGCTGTTGATCGACGACATTGTGACCACCGGCGCCACCTTGACCGAGTGCGCCGGGGCACTGTACCGGGCCGGGGCCAAGGCGGTGGGCTGTCTGTGCGCCGCCGACGCCCCCGGACCCGATAACGAGAGGAGGTCGCCAGGATGATCCACCGTTTTTCCCGGGAGGAGCTGCTCATCGGCAAGGCGGGCCTGGAAAAGCTGCGGCAGGCCCGGGTGGCGGTGTTCGGCATCGGCGGGGTGGGCAGCTATGTGGTAGAGGCCCTGGCCCGCAGCGGTATCGGGGCCCTGGACCTGTTCGACAGCGACACTGTGGCCCTCTCCAACATCAACCGGCAGCTCATCGCGTTGGAGTCCACCCTGGGCCGTCCCAAGGTGGAGGTGGCCAAGGAGCGGGTGCTGCAGATCAACCCCGCCTGCCGGGTGGAGGCCCGGCAGCTGTTCTTCACCCCGGAGAGCGCCGGGGAGGTGGGCTTCTCTCAGTACGACTACGTGGCCGACGCCATCGACACGGTGACGGGGAAGCTGGAACTCATCCGCCGCTGCCGGGAGGCCGGGGTGCCGGTGATCTCCTGCATGGGCACGGGGAACAAGCTGGACCCCACCGCCTTCCGGGTGACTGCCATGGAGAAAACCAGCGGCTGCCCCCTGGCCCGGGTCATGCGCCGAGAGCTGAAAAAGCGGGGCATCACCGGGGTCAAGGCGGTGTGGTCGCCGGAGGAACCTCTGGCCCCCGCCCCTTCCCCCGGCGACCAGAAGGGCACCGCGGGCCGCCCCACCCCGGGGAGCATGGCCTTTGTGCCCAGCGCGGCAGGGCTCATCCTGGCCGGGGAGATCGTAAAGGACCTGTTGGGGGAGACCCTCAGAAAAGGAGGAGAGCGCCATGGATAGAGAGCGCATCGAACGGGCTGTCCGGGAAATTCTGGAGGCCGTGGGGGAGGACCCCAATCGGGAAGGGCTTTTGGAGACCCCCGCCCGGGTGGCGCGGATGTACGAGGAGATCTTCTCCGGGCTGGAGGCAGACCCGGAGGAGCACCTGAAGATCTTTGACGAGGGGGGCCGCCACGACGAGCTGGTGTTGGTGAAGGACATCCCCCTCTACTCCGTGTGCGAGCACCACCTGCTGCCCTTTATCGGCAGGGCCCACATCGCCTACATCCCCAAAAACGGCAGGATCATCGGCCTGTCCAAGTTCGCCCGCATTGTGGACTGCTTCGCCCGCCGGCCCCAGGTCCAGGAGCGCCTCACCGGCCAGATCGCCGACTTCCTCTATGAGAAGCTGGAACCCCTGGGGGTGGCGGTGTTCATCCAGGCGGAGCACCTGTGCATGACCATGCGGGGGGCCCGGGCCGCCGGGGCCCTCACCCAGACCTCCGCCCTGCGGGGCTGCATGCGCAGCGACGCTAAGACCCGGGCGGAGGTCATGGCCCTGCTGGGCGGGAGGTAGGGATGGAGACATTTCTCGCCCGGGGGAAGAGCTTCCCCCTCACCCACACCTATGTGATGGGCATTTTGAACATCACCCCCGACTCCTTCTCCGACGGCGGCCGGTACCTGGACCCCGCCGCCGCCCTGGCCCGGGCCAAAGAGATGGAGGGGGAGGGGGCGGACATCCTGGACATCGGCGGCCAGTCCACCCGGCCGGGGCACACCCCTGTCTCCCCGGAGGAGGAGTGGGCCCGGCTGCAGGAGGTGCTCCCCGCCCTGCTGGCCGGGACAAAGCTGGCGGTGTCGGTGGACACCTTCTACCCCCAGGTGGCGGAAAAGGCGTTGGAGACCGGGGCCCATATCATCAACGACGTGTCCGGCTTCGGGGAGGAGATGCTGGCCGCTGTGGCGGGCTCCGGCTGCGGGTGCGTGGTCATGTTCCCCGGGGGCGGGGAGGGGCGCAGCGTCTCCGGGGCGGCCCGGGCGTTCTTCTCCCGCCGCCGGGAGGACGCCGCCCGCTATGGCATCGGGCCGGAACACCTGTGCTTCGACCCGGGCGTCGGCTTTGGCACGACCTATGAGGAGGACCTGGCGCTCATCGCCCAGGTGGGGGAGGCCCGGCTGCCGGGCAGCGCCTGCCTGATGGCCGCCTCCCGGAAGCGGGTCACCGGCCGGGCAGGCGGGGGAGAGGCCGGCCCCCTGCCCGTGGAGGACCGCCTGGCCCCCACCCTGGCCGCCCACACCGCCGCGGCCCTGGGGGGCGCGGACATCCTCCGGGCCCACGATGTGAAAGAGACGGTATGGGCCGCCCGCATGGCGGACGCCCTGAAAGCCCACAGGGGCTGAAAAACAGGAGGGACCAAAAATGGACACTGTTTACCTCAAGGGGCTGGAGATCTTCGCCTACCACGGGGTCAACCCCGAGGAGAAGGAGGACGGCCAGCGCTTCGTGCTGGACCTGGCCATGCAGGCGGACCTCTCCGCGGCCCGGCGCAGCGACGACCTGAACGACACGGTGAACTACGCCGCGGTGCGCAAAACCGTGGAGCGGGCTTTCACCGGGGCGAAGTACGACCTCATCGAGCGGGCGGCCCAGGCGGTGTGCGACGCGGTGCTGGCGGAACACCCCCGGGTGCGGGAAATCACCCTGCTGCTGAAAAAGCCCGAGGCCCCCATGAACGCCGTGTTCGACTACGCCGGGGTGGAGATCACCCAAAAACGGGAGGAGGAATGACCATGAAAGCCGTATTGGGCCTGGGGGGCAACCTGGGGGACCGGGAGCAGAACCTGGCCGCCGCCCTGGACGGGCTGGAACAGCTGCCGGGTACCCAGATTTTAGCCCTTTCCAATGTGTACGAGACCGAGCCCTTCGACGTGACGGACAGCCAGGATAACTACCTGAACTGCTGCGCCCTTCTGGAGACGGCGCTGTCCCCAGAGGAGCTGCTGGACCGGTGCCTGGCCCTGGAGGTGAAGCTGGGCCGGGTGCGCACCGGTTACCACAGCGCCCGCACCGTGGACATCGACCTGCTGCTGTGCGAGGGGGCCGTTTCCAACACGGAAAAACTCACCCTGCCCCACCCACGCATCCGGGAGCGGGCCTTCGTCATGGTGCCCCTCTCCGACCTGTTCCCCGGCCACCAGGCCTTTGGCTACGACTTCCACGACGCCTACGAGGCCGTGGATAAGGGCGGGGTGCTGCTGTACAAATAGGCCCCATCGCGGGCCACACAAAAAGCGAGGTGTTTGCCATGCCGGAGCTGGATCTGGAACGACTTTTTGCGGAAATGGGCCAGCGGGAGAAGGCCGATAAGCTGGAGCGCTACCGCCGTCTGAACGCCCTGGCCAAGCCCGGGCAGATTTTGCTGGCTGGCTCCAGCCTGATGGAGCAGTTTCCCATCCACGAGCTGCTCCAGGACGCCGGGGTCAGCCTGCCGGTGTACAACCGGGGCGTGGGGGGCTTCGTCACCCAGGAATTTCAGGCCGCCCTGGACGTGTGCGTGCTCCAGCTGCGGCCCAGCCACATCTTCCTCAACATTGGCACCAACGACATGAACGGCCCCGACTACACCCTGGAGGGGCTCCTCGCCCGGTACGAGGCCATTTTGCGGGAGATTTTGGAGAAGCTGCCCGGGGTGAAGATCACCCTGCTGGCCTATTACCCCCTCTGCGAGTCCCGCATGAGGGAGGACCCCCACATGGCAGAGGTGCTGCGCTACCGCAACAACCGGACCATCGCCCAGGCCAACCAGGGGGTAGAGACCCTGGCCCGCCGCCTGGGGCTGTCCTTCGCCAACTGCAACCAGTACCTGGTGGACAGCACCGGCGGCCTGAAGGAGGAGTACACCATCGAGGGCATGCACATCTACGGCGACGGCTACGCCATGGTGCTGAAAGCCCTGCTGCCCCTGCTCCAGGCGGCTGCTGCCCAGATGTAGTTTTTGGGGGCCTTGGTGTGCCCACGAAAAAGAGCTGCCGGCTCCACGGCAGCTCTTTTTGATCATATGGCGGACCTGGCAGCGTTTACCCCTCCACACCCCGCGTAGAGGCCAGGAGCGTCAGCTCCCCGTTTTCCTCTTTGCGGAAGGTGTTTTCCTCAAAGAAGAAAGAGCAGTGAAATTTTCCTTCTTCAAAGCTGGGCACCGCGTAGTACAGGCGGTTGACCAGGGTGGTCTCGTCCTCATAAACGTCATGGTCCCCCAGGGGCACGGGCGCGGCGGGACTCCCCGGGGAGCTTGGCTGTGATTTCATGTGCATCGGGCGCCTCCTGAAAACGGGCGGTCTCTACCAGCTGGGCGAAGGTGCGGACGAAGGCCAGGACCTCCTGGTCGGAGAGCTGGCCGAGAAACAGGGCCAGCGTGGTGGCGGACGGCTGGTGGACGCCCCGCTCCAGCTTTTGGTAGCTGCGGGCCGACAGGTGCAGGGCCTCCGCCAGCTCTTCCTGGGTAAGGCGATTGTCCAGCCGGAACCCCCGCACCTGGCCGACCCAAAAAACAAGGAACTGCCTCTCGTACCTTCGCAACGGCAAGACCTCCCACAAAACCACACGAACCTTTTTGCTTGCAGGAAAATCTTACCAGTTACAACGCCATTCTACCACGTCCTATGGGACGTGTTTTGTCGATTTTTGTAGAGACTTTTCGCTTTTTATACCGCCGCGCCAAAAAAAGGGGGAGGCAGGTTTTTCGCCGATTCAAACGGATCTCTTACCCACACCCTCCGCAAAGGGGGGGCGACTCCGCTCTCCGTCCCACCACCAGGGAACAGGTGAAATTTTTATCCACGCCCCCGCAAGAGAGGGCGACGCCTGACAAAAAATTTGCCCCCCTATCCAGGAGTCAAAATCGCCCAGGGGGACAGGCGCTGCACCGTAGTCATGCGACCTCCTCTGATTGGCCTGCTTTCGCCAGCTTGCCATAAGTGTGGACGAAGGCCAGGACCTCCTGGTCGGGCAGCAGGTTGAGAAATAGGAGCAGCGTGATAGCCGACGGTTTGTGAACGCCCCGCTCCAGCTTTTGATAATTGCGGACGTTGATGCGCAGTTTTTCTGCCAGATCCTCCTGGGAAAGGCTCATTTTCACACGGAATTCCCGGACACGGACGACCCAAAAGTCGAGAAACAAGTCCTCGGGCTTTTGCAAGCGCAAGACCTCCTACAAAACCACACAACACTTTTTTCTTACAGGAAAATCTTACCAGTTACAGTACCGTTCCATCACGTCCTATAGGACGTGGTTTGTCAGTTTTTGCCTATGCACCTATACTTTTATTATACCATAGAAAAAAGACGACCGCAACGGTCGCTCTATAACAGGTGATTTTGTGATTTAGGATGGGCGGCCACGAGCCAAGTCTTACTTACGTTCGACTTGCTCGGGCGGGTGACCCCGCGAGACAGGAAAATCCCCCTGGGTTTTGCCCACCGGGATTTTGTACGGAGACTGCAAGCCGCTGAGAAAAAGTTGCGCCCTTGCCCTTTTCCGCAAAAAGTTGTTAGTGCAGCGGAGGCGTCGCGACCGCGCTTGCAAGGGAGCAGCCGGAGCAAACGAGACTTTTTGCGGGGAGGAGCGGTAGTCCGAACGGCGTAGCCGCGATTTTCAAAAATGAAAATCGCGGTGAGCCACAAGGACTCACCGCGACGTGGTGGACCCAAAGGGATTCGAACCCTCGACCTCTCGGATGCGAACCGAACGCTC
>LBJMC04202__coassemble_850_pt1 | contig 18502 bp, 16 predicted proteins | sample LBJMC04202__metabat2_high_PE_010 | metagenome-assembled genome bin LBJMC04202
GTGTGACGGTGGGGTTGAGAGGCTCCTTTTTCAATATGAGATACATAGACATTCGCTCCTTTGCGGCGAAAGAGGGATCTTTTTCGCGTCGTCCTGTCTATTATAGCAATCCTTGCGCCAGAAAGCAACGGGGAAATCTTATCCTACCAGGCAGGCGGCCGCCCTCCTGCCCCGGCCGGGGGGCCGGGGCAGGGCAAGGGCCCAGGGGGCAGGCTGCGCCTGCCCCTGGGCCCTTGGATTTTTCCCGAGGGAAAAATCGGGCGGCCGCTGCCGCGGCCCTATACCAGCACCAGCACCAGGGCGGTCACGTCGTCCTCATGGCCGTCGCTGCGGCGCTTTTTGGCCTCGTCGGTAATGCGCTGGGCAAAGGCGTTGGGGTTCTCTCCCTCGTCCCAGTCCGCCACCAGGTCCGCCAGCCACTCGTGGCCCGCGGCTACCACCCCGTCGGACACCAGCACCACCACGTCGCCGGGGCCCAGGTCCCGCTGGCAGCTGGCGAACTCCACCCCCGGGAGGATGCCCAGGGGCACGCTGGAGGCCTCCAGCACCTCGGTGCGGCGGCCCCGGCGCAGGATGGTACAGGCGGCCCCCGCCTTGCGGAACTGGGCCTCCCCGGTGAACAGGTCGATGCAGGCCAGGTCCAGGGTGGCCAGGGACTCGTCCCCCGACTTGGCCATGAGGGCGGCGTTGATGGTCTGCAGCATGCTGTCGAAGCCGATGCCCGCCTTCAGCAGGCTCTCCGCCATGGCGGAGGTCATGGCCCCGTCCACCGCGGCCCGGCCCCCGGTGCCCATGCCGTCGCTGAGTACGGCGATGAGCCTGCCGCAGCCGTCGGCGAATACGCTGGCGCTGTCCCCGCAGAAGGTGCCGTTCCCCGCGCTGCTCTGGGAGAAGCCCCGGCCCACCTCCAGGGCGGGGCGCTGGCACATCTGGATGCGGCAGCGGTCCTGGGAGACGCTGACGCAGGGGGGCGAGAACATCCTGCCGCAGGCCGCGGAGACCTCCCTGGTGAAGGTGCCCCGGTTCAGGCGCTTCTGGCGCTCCCGCTCGATCTCCGCCTCCATGGTCATGCGGCCGAACCGGTCGATGCGGCAGCACACCTCTAAGGGGGTGATGCCGTTGTCCCGGAGCACGTCCGCCACCCGCTGGGCGGCCTCCTCGTCAAACTGCTGGTACAGGGAGAACTCCCCGGCCATCTCGTCCAAAATGCCGGCGGTGGTCTTGAAGTGCTCCTCCACCACCTCCCGGATCTGGGCGGCCCGGAGCTCGGCGGCCTCCTTCATCAGGTAGCGGTTGTAATTCTTGTTGAGCTCGTCCCGCATCTCCCCAGCTCTGCCGCAGCGCTCCACAAAGGCCTTGGTGAAGTCCCCGGTCTCCACCTTCCCCTTCGCCTTGAGGGGCCCGGCCAGCTGGGAGAAGTTTTCCAAAGTCTCCGCCTTGTGCTTCCGCCAGCAGGCGGCGCTCATGCCGCAGCCGGCGCAGATGGCCTCCGCGGAGCGGTCGTACACCCCCTGGAGGCTGGGGGCGCACAGGGCGCTGAGCTTCTGGGAGATCTCCTCCACCGAGGCGTGGACGTTGGTGAGGGCCTGGGCGGCGTATTTCAGCCGCATGACGATGTTCCCCCGCAGGGCCCCGCCGCTGAGGGAGTCCTGCCGCAGGCCGAAGGCCTCGGTGAGCCAGCGGCTTTTGGGCAGCAGCATGTACGCCACGGTGGCCGCCGCTACCTCAATGGCGCCGGTGACCAGCCGGGTGTCCCCCGAGCCCACCTGGAGGGAGGCCACCCCGTGGGACACGATGAAGGCCACCGCTGCCGCCGCCTTGCCCATGGGGGCGAACACCCCGGCCATGAGCCCGCCCAGGCCGTAAGCCCCGGAGAGGTAGGACAGCCCCGCGGTGGACAGCCCCTGAACCACCCCGGCGGTGACCCCTGCCACCGCGCCGCCGCTGATGCCCCCGGCCCGGGCGCAGGTGATGACCAAGAGCACCATGAGCACCCGCCCCAGGGACACGCCGGAGAGGCTCACCTGGGAGAAGGCCAGCACCAGGATGGCCACCGTCACGGTGAGGGCGGCCACGTCACCCCCCTCTAGAGGCGCCTGGAGCAGGGCGCGGCCGGACTTCCGATCCGGGCCCAGGAGCAGCCCCGCCGTGCGGGTGAGGAAATAGGCGCACCCCGCCCCCAAAAAGGACTCCGCCAGGTACAGGGCCGCTGTGTAGGACATGGAGCCGTTGAGGAATACCATGGTCATGCCCGTGAGGAACAGGGGCAGAAACGCCACCGCCGGGGCGTAGAGGGGGTGGGTATTCACCCCCCGCAGCTCGGAGAGGGACCACCGGATGGCCGCCACCGCGATGAGGGCCGCCGCGTAGCGGATGGGCACGTAGACCGGGGAGGGGAACAGGTACCCCAAAAACGCTCCCAGCACCGCGGCCCACAGGCCGCCCCGGGGGGCTGCCGCCGCCACCGCCACCCCAAAGGGGGCGTACCGGCCAAACACCAGCCCCCGGGCGCACAACAACCCGGTGAGGAAGCTGGCCCCTGCCACCAGGGCCTTGCGGGCATAGGTCGTGTGCAGCGCTTCCCCCGCCTGCTGCAAAAATCGACGAACTCTGGAACCTTCCACCAAAAACACCGCCTTCTGTCAAATTATGGGAAACCTATCGGGAGGCTCGTTCCCTCATTATAGGGAAGGGGCGGCGCTTTTTCTGTCGCTTGCAAGGTGGGTTTTCCTGTCATGTTATTCGGGTTTGCCCGGCTTTTCCGGCTTTGGGAGGGCTTCGGCCCAGCTCCTGCCGGAATAAAGTTATGTAAATTTAATTATGGTAATTAAGGTCCCGCCCCAAATTGGGTTTGACTTTTTCCCCCGGGAGGCATATAATAGACGAAAAGAAACGGAAACCGGAGAACGGGAGAAGTACCGGGGGAATCTTTCCTCACAGCGAGCCGCGGCAGGTGGGAGCGCGGCGGGAAAAGCCCTTGGGAATGGACCCGGGAGGGCGTGCCGGAACAGGGGAGACCCCCAGTATGGCCGACGTGGTCCCGCGTTAAGGGAGAGAGTCGGGTCGGGCCCATGCCCGGCCAAGTTGGGTGGTACCGCAGGCCTGTGTTGTCCTGTCCCATGGTTGGGGCGGGATTTTTTTATTTTCCAAACCCATTACGAAAAAGGAGCTGTGCCCTATGGAATACCAGTTTTCAGAACGTGTCAAAAGCCTGAAGCCCTCCGCCATTCGGGAGATTTTGAAAAACTCCTCCGACCCCAGCGTCATCCCCCTGTCCGCGGGCAACCCCGCCCCCGACGCCTTCCCCTACGACGCGGTGCGGCAGATCAGCCAGGACCTGCTGCAGAACACCCCCATCGACGCGTTGCAGTACGGCGTCACCGAGGGATACGCCCCCCTGCGCCAGCACCTGCTGGGCTATATGCAGAAGAAGCACCGCGTGGGCACGGAGGACGACGACATCCTCATCACCAGCGGGGCCCAGCAGGTGATGGACCTGCTGACCAAGACTTTGCTCAACGAGGGGGACACCGTGCTGTGCGAGGCCCCCAGCTTTATCGGCAGCCTCAACACCTTCCGGTCCTACCGGGCCAAGCTGGTGGGCATCCCCATGGAGGAGGACGGCATCGACACCCAGAAGCTGGAAGAGGCCCTGAACACCGAGAAGAACGTAAAGTACCTGTACACTATCCCCAACTTCCAGAACCCCTCCGGCATTACCATGAGCCTGGAGAAGCGGAAGAAAGTCTACGAGCTGTGCCGGGACCACAACGTCATCGTGCTGGAGGACAACCCCTACGGCGACCTGCGGTTCGCCGGGGAGGACGTACCCTCCATCAAGTCCCTGGACACCGAAGGCGTGGTGGTCTACGCCGGGTCCTTCTCCAAGGTGATCTCCCCCGGGATGCGGGTGGGCTACGCCATCGGGCCCAAGGCGGTGCTGCAGAAGATGGTGGTCTGCAAGCAGGGGGAGGACGTCCACTCTAACATGTGGGCGCAGATCATCTGCCACCGCATTATGACCGAGACCGACTACGAGGCCCATTTGGACCGGCTGCGGGCCATCTACCGCCGGAAGAGCGGTATCCTGCTGGAGGCCATGGAGAAGTACTTCAAGCCCCTGGGCATCACCTGGAGCCAGTTCGAGGGCGGCCTGTTCGCCTGGTGTACCCTGCCCCAGGGCTTGGACATGCTGGACTTTGTCAAGAAAGCCACGGAGAATAAAGTCTGCGTGGTGCCGGGCACGGCCTTCCTCACCGACGAGAGCGAGCCCTGCCGGTCCTTCCGCATCAACTTCTCCACCCCCACCGACCAGCAGCTGGCCGACGGCATCCGCCTGCTGGCCCAGACCTATGAGGAAATGACGAGATAAGGAGAGCTTACTATGGAAGCGCAACAGAAAAAACGGGTCCTCAGCCTGATCCAGCCCACAGGCACCTTCACCCTGGGCAACTACCTGGGGGCCCTGAAAAATTTTGTAAGCCTGCAGGATGAGTACGAGTGCGTGTACGGCCTGGCGGACCTGCACGCCATCACCGTGCGGCAGGAGCCCGCGGCCCTGCGGAAAAACGTGCTGGAAGGCTACGCCATGATGCTGGCCATGGGCATCGACCTGGACAAGAGCGTTTTCTTCATCCAGAGCCAGGTGCCGGAGCATGCCCAGCTGGCCTGGCTCCTCAACTGCTACACCCAGTTCGGGGAGCTCTCTCGCATGACCCAGTTCAAGGATAAATCCGCCAAGCACGCGGACAACATCAACGCCGGGCTGTTCACCTACCCCTGCCTCATGGCCGCGGACATCCTGCTGTACCAGGCGGACTACGTCCCCGTGGGCGCCGACCAGAAGCAGCACCTGGAGCTGACCCGGAACATCGCCGAGCGGTTCAACGGCCTGTACAGCCCCACCTTCGTGGTGCCCGAGCCCATCATCCCCAAGCACGGGGCCCGGATCATGTCCCTGCAGGACCCCACCAAGAAGATGAGCAAGTCCGACGAGAACGTGAACGCCTTCATCACCGTGCTGGACGACCCGGACACCATCCTGCGGAAGTTCAAGCGGGCCGTCACCGACAGCGACGCCACCGTGCGGTTCGACCCGGAGAACAAGCCCGGGGTCTCTAACCTGATGGCCATCTACTCCACCATCACCGGGCGGACCATGGAGGAGATCGAGGCGGAGTTCGCGGGCAAAGGCTATGGCGATTTCAAGCCCGCCGTGGCGGAGGCTGTCATCGAAGAGCTGCGGCCCATCCAGGAGCGGTACCAGCAGCTGATCGGCGACAAGGCCTACTTGGAGCAGTGCTACCGGGACAACGCCCCCAAAGCGGAGCACATCGCCCGCAAGACCCTGCAGAAGGTGATGAAGAAGATCGGCTATCTGGCGTAACACAAAAAGACCTGGGAGCGCAGCTGAGGCTCTCAGGTCTTTTTTGGTGAGAGAGTTTTTCCCGCGGGCAGGGAAAAACGCTGCCTATCTGGGAGTATTTGCTGTTACCTTGTCATCAACGGAAAAGAGAAGGGCTTCGTTCGATATTGCTGATGCTTATAGATAAAGACTTATGTCTCAAAGGGGGTGGTCCCCCTTTGTATCCCCCACGGGGGAGAGGTCTCACCTGCCGGTTCGGTCGGCGTTGGGAAAGCGCCACTGGCGCTTAACGCCTCCCCCGTACCCCCTCCTACGAGGCGGGGCTTCGGTCTCGGCTGCCGCCTCGGTCGGTCCTGGACGGTGCCCACCGGGCACCAGGACCCCCCTCGCACCCCCCAAGGGCAAAGGACTAAAATCTGCCCCGCCAAAATTTGCACATAGCCCCGCCGGGCAGGAAAATCCCTCTGGGGGATGCAAAAGGGGGGCGATGGCCACATCGTCCCCCTTTTGAAAAAACAAAAAAATCCTCCTCCCGCTGCGGTGAGGTCACCTCTTCGGCACACCACAGCAGCGGGAGGGGGGTAGGGGGGAGGGCAGATGGGAGGGGAGATGGCGGGAAAAAGCTGGACGAAAGAGAAAGCCAGCAGAAAAAATCGCCCCGCCGGGGGCAGGCCGGCAGGTCACTTCAGAAAGTCCTCCATGGGGCAGCTGTACAACTGGGCCAGGCGGTACAGGTCGAAGACGCTGGGAGCGGTGTGGCCGGTCTCGTAGTAGGTGTAGGTGGGGCGGCTCACCCCCAGGTGCTGGGCCACCTCCCGCTGGGAGAGCCCGGCCTGGGCGCGGGCCCGCCGCAGGTTTTGTCCCAAGTGTTTCCGCAGTGTTTCCAGGTCGGCCATGTGGGTCCCTCCTTTTTTCTACAGGATAGCACAAAAGCCGGTGCTGTGCAACAAAATGTAATACAATTTGACATGCATATATGTGACGCCTTTTGTAATACGATATGTAATACAAGAAGAAACGCAGGGCGAGGGAAAAGCACCGCCCCATGGACGAAAGGCGCACCGATGAGAGAATTCCATATTCCAAAAATCCCGGCAACGACGAATAAATCCATCCGTTTTCCCAATGATGTCATCGAGGGGGTGGAGGAGGCCATCCGCGGCACAGACTGCAGCTTCTCCGCCTTTGTCATCGAGGCCACCCGGGTGGCCCTGGCAAACCTGGCGGAGAAAAAGGACGGTTGACAGCGCCGCCTGTTTTGCGGTATGATTCCTATGCCCGCCCCGGCGGGTAAGTTTTTCATCCCCAAAAAGGAGGACTTTATGAAAAAACGGATTGTGGCGGCTTTGCTGGCCGTCCTGTTCCTGCTGCCCATGGGGGCCTGCTCCCAGCCTGGCGGCGGCGGGAAAACCATCGAGGGCACGGTGGAGGAAGTGCTGGAGAAAGTCACCGGCGACCTGCCGGTAGAGACCTCCCTTCTCACCACCCCGGTGACGGAGGAGAACTTCGCCTGGTACTTCTATATCGACCCCATCGAGGGGGCCGAGGGCATGGCCTCCGAGGCGGCCATGAGCGCGGTGCCCCACGCCATCTGCCTGCTGAAGCTCCCCGAGGACGCGGACGCCGAGCAGGTACAGGCGGACATCGAGGAGGCCCTGAACCCCCACAAGTGGGTGTGCGTCGAAGCTGAGGCCAATGAGGTGGCCCGCCAGGGCCAGTGGATCCTGGTGGCCCAGTCCACCAAGGACGTGGTGGACCAGGCCCTGGAGAATTTCAACGCCCTGGCCCAGTAAGCGGGACAAAAAAGAGAGGCTGTACCCAGCACGGGTACGGCCTCTTTTTTTGTGTGATTCGGGCTCCCTTACTGGGAGATGTACTGCCGCACGAAGAAATCCGCCCCCACCTTTTCGCTGAGCTTCCGGCAGGCGTCGATCTCCTCCTTGGGCATGGTGCTCACCACGGTCATGCGCACGAAGGGCACGTTCATGGCGGCGTCGGCGGTAAAGCGGAGAATCGCCGGCAGGGCCTTTAGGCCGAACTTGCTGTGGCACACCGCGTCGTAGCCTTCGGGGGTGCTGGCGTTCAGGCTTACCGACACCGCATCCACCCGGCCGTCCAGCTCCAGGCCGGTGCGCCGCCCGGTGATCAGGTCCGCCAGGCCGTTGGTGTTGATGCGCACAAAGTGGGAGCCGCGGCCTTTCAGCTGGCCGCACAGCCACATCATGTCGTCCCACCGGCAGGCGGGCTCCCCATAGCCGCAGAACACCACCTCCTGGTAGCGGTTCAGGTCCTCTTTCGCCAGCTCCGCCCAGATCTCCTCCTTGGTGGGCTCGCCGCCCTGGTACCACAGGTTCTCCGCGTACAGGCTGCCGCTGCTGTTGTTGCGCAGGCAGAAGTCGCAGTGGTTGGGGCACTGGTTGGTCATGTTCACGTACAGCTTGTCCTGGTAAACGTAGGTGATGCTGGCGCCGTACTTCTGGCTGCCAGCAGGTTTCTGTTGGGGTTCCATGCTGGTGCGCTTCCTCTCTCGCTCGTGTTTCAGTTTGGGTCGATGGCGAACAGCCGCCGGGCATTTGCCTCCGCGGCCTGTAAAATCTCCTCGGCGGGCTGGCCCCGCACCTCCCCGATCCTCTCCGCCACATAGGCGATGAGGGAGGAGTCGTTCCGCTTGCCCCGGAAGGGGACAGGGGCCATGTAGGGGCAGTCGGTCTCCAAGAGCAGCCGGTCCAGGGGAATGTTTTTCGCCACCTCCACTGGGTGGCGGGCGTTTTTGAAGGTGACCACACCCCCCAGGCCGATGTACATGCCCAGGTTCAGAATCTCCCTTGCGGTCTCCCAGCTGCCGGAAAAGCAGTGCACCACCCCGGCGGGCCGGTATTGCTGCAGAAAGGACAGGGTGTCGGCATGGGCCTCCCGGTCGTGGACCACCACGGGCAGGGAGAGCTCCCTTGCCAGCTCCAGCTGGTCGGCGAACACCTCCTGCTGCCGGTCCTTGGGGCAGGCGTCCAGCCAGTGGTAGTCCAGGCCGATCTCCCCCACGGCCACCATTTTGGGCCGGCCAAGCCAGGCTTTTACCTGGGCCAGCCAATCATGAGGCAGGTCCCGGGCCTCCTCGGGGTGGATGCCCGCCGCGCCGTACACATAGCCGTACCGCTGGGTGAGCTCCCAGGTGGTCTGGCAGCTAGCTAGGTCCGCGGCCATGTTGATGACGCCCGAAACGCCCTTCTCCGGCAGGATATGGCCCAAAAGCTCCTCCCGGTCGCCGTCGAACTGGCTGTCGTCGTAGTGGGCGTGGGAGTCGAATATATTCCTCAATGTATCACCTCAAGAAAAATGCAAACCAAGGCAAAGCCCGTTGCCTGTGTCCCCTCTCCGGCCTCGCTTGGGGCAAGGCTACCTCCCCCCAAAGGGGGAGCATAAACCGCTGCCGCGGTTTACCGGGAGAATGTCTTGTGATCGTCCCGGTGGCTTTTTCTGCCCAGCATACCCGTGACTTGTCCCGTCCGGTCACGGACTCAGCAAAGTTTTGCCCCGGCGGGGATGCTGTCGTCGATGACGATAAGGTTCAGCTTCTCCTCCCCCTTCTCCGTGTGCACGGCGGAGAGCAGCATGCCGTTGCTCTCCAGGCCCATCATCTTCCGGGGGGGCAGGTTGACGATGGCCACCAGCGTCTTGCCGATGAGGTCCTCCGGCTGGTACCACTTGCGGATGCCCGAGAGGATCTGCCGGTCGGCGCCGGTGCCGTCGTCCAGGGTGAAGCGGAGCAGCTTGTCGCTCTTCTTCACCGCCTCGCAGGCCTTTACCTTCACCGCCCGGAAGTCGGACTTGCAGAAGGTGTCAAAATCCACCTGCTCCTCCAGCAGGGGCTCGGTCTCGATGGCGGGAGTGGGCTGGGCGGCCTGGTGGAGCTCCTCGGCCTTCTGCAGCACTTCCTCCACGTCCAGCCGGGCGAAGAGAATCTCCGGCTTCTCGGTGACCTTGTTTCCGCTGGGATACAGGCCGGTCTTGTCCAGGTCCTCCCAGTCCCGGGCCTGGGTGTTCAGCTGGGCGAAGATCTTCTCCGCGGTCTCGGGCATAAAGGGCTTTAAGAGGCTGGCCCCCAGGGCGATGCAGTCCACCAGGTTGTAGAGGACGGTGGCCAGGCGGGGCTTCTTCTCCTCGTCCTTGGCCAGGGCCCAGGGCATGGTCTCGTCGATATACTTGTTGCACCGCTTGAACAGGGCGAACACCTCGGTGATGGCGTCGGCCACCCGCAGGTCCGCCATTTTCTGCTCGGCCCTGTCCCGGCAGGCGGCGGCCACGGCCTTCAGGTCCTCGTCCACCGCCTCGGTGACGCCGGTGTTCTCCACCAGGCCGCCGAAGTACTTGTTACTCATGGAGACGGTGCGGTTCACCAGGTTGCCCAGGATGTTGGCCAGGTCGGAGTTGTTCCGCTCGCACACCAGCTCCCAGGTCAGGTTGCCGTCGTTGTCGTAGGGCATCTCGTGGAGGACGAAGTACCGCACCGCGTCTACGCCGAACACCTCCACCAGCTGGTCGGCATAGATGATGTTGCCCTTCGATTTGCTCATCTTGCCGCCGTTCATCAGCAGCCAGGGGTGGCCGAACACCTGCTTCGGCAGGGGCAGGTCCAACGCCATAAGGAAGATGGGCCAGTAGATGGTGTGGAACCGGACAATGTCCTTGCCGATGAGGTGCAGGTCCGCGGGCCACAGCTTCTCAAACTGTGCCTCGCTCTGCTCCCCGCAGTGGTAGCCGATGCCGGTGATGTAGTTGGTCAAAGCGTCCAGCCACACGTACACCACGTGCTTGGGGTCGAACTCCACCGGGATGCCCCAGGTGAAGCTGGTGCGGGACACGCACAGGTCCTGCAGGCCCGGCAGCAGGAAGTTGTTCATCATCTCGTTCTTCCGGGCCACGGGCTGGATGAACTCCGGGTGATTATTGATATAGTCGATGAGCCGGGGGGCGTACTTGCTCATCTTGAAGAAGTAGGCCTCCTCCTTGGCGGGGTGGACCTCTCTTCCGCAGTCGGGGCACTTGCCGTCGATGAGCTGGCTCTCGGTCCAGAAGCTCTCGCAGGGGGTGCAGTACAGCCCCTCGTAAGAGCCCTTGTAGATGTCCCCCTTGTCGTAGAGGTATTTGAAGATCTTCTGGACCTCTTTCTCGTGGTAGCCGTCGGTGGTGCGGATGAAGTGATCGTAGGACACGCCCATCAGGTCGAACTGCTCCTTGATGATGGCGGCCACCTTGTCCACGAACTCCTTGGGGGTGACGCCTTCGGCCTCGGCTTTCAGCTCGTTTTTCTGGCCGTGCTCATCGGTGCCGGTCTGGAAGAACACGTCGTAGCCCTCCAGGCGCTTGAACCGGGCGATGGCGTCCGCCAGGACGATCTCGTACACGTTGCCGATGTGGGGCTTGCCCGACGTGTAGGCGATGGCGGTGGTGAGGTAATATTTCCCTTTGCTGTTCATAGTGCTGCAACTCTCCTTTGGAAAGGTATTTTCGCGGTTTCGCGCAGGGCGGAAAAGGCGTCACAGGAAAGCCCCTATGACGCCATGGGCATTCGTATCCCAGGACGGGACGGGATGGGGTGCGGCATCGCTTGCGCCACCTCTCTTCTAAAGCGGGTGCCCCTGGTCAGCGAAAGACCAGCACGGAGAAGAGGGTGGCCACCAGCAGAAGGGCCAGCAGGGCGGCGGTAGCCCGCACGAAGAGCTTGCGGAATTTCTGGTTTCCCATAGGGGGCGGCCTCCTTTCTTGTGAGGGCATGGGCCCGGGGCCAAAATTACTTTTTAGTTTACCATTTTTTTTCGGGTTTGTAAAGGCGCTGTCCCGGGGAGTTGCGGCTGCCGGTTGACTTTATTTCCCGGTTGTACTACTATTTTGTGGACGGGCCCTGCCCGCTTCCCGTCACTTTTGCTTACGAAAGGATGCTGAAGCCTTATGACATATCAGAAAATGAGCTGCGCCGCCATCCACGACCTGTCCGGGGTGGGGAAGTGCTCCCTCACCGTGGCCCTGCCCATCCTCTCCGCCTGCGGGGTGGAGACGGCGGTGATGCCCACGGCGGTGCTGTCCACCCACACCGGGGGTTTTACCGGCTACACCTATCGGGACCTCACCGAGGACATGCTCCCCATGGCCGAGCACTGGAAGAAGGAGGGCTGCTCTTTCGACGCGGTGTACAGCGGCTTTTTGGGCAGCCCAGAGCAGATCGGCATCGTGGCGGAGATTTTCGCCATGTTCCGGGAGAAGGGGGCCTTTGTGGCCGTGGACCCGGTGATGGGGGACGCGGGCAAGCTCTACGCCACCTACACCAAGGAGATGGCCGACGGCATGGGCACCCTGTGCCGCAGCGCCGACCTGGTGATGCCCAACTTCACCGAGGCCTGCCACATTCTGGGCATGCCCTACCGGGAGGGCCCCTACGAGGAGGCCTATGTGCGGGAAATTCTGGAACGCCTCTGCGCCATGGGGCCCAAGATGGCGGTGCTCACCGGGGTGTGGCGGGAAGAGGACAGCCTGGGCGCCGCCTGTTTCGAGGCCGCCACGGGGAAAGTGACCTGGTGCATGGCCCCCCGGGTGCCCGGGGCTTACCACGGCACCGGGGACGTGTTCGGCTCCACCCTGGTGGCGGGGCTCTTAAACGGCATGGCTTTGCCCCAGGCCTGCCAGCTGGCGGTGGACTACACCCAGCGGGTCATCGTCACCACCCACCAGGTGGGGGGCGACCTGCGCATGGGCCCCAAGTTTGAGTGCCACCTGCCCTGGCTCTGCCAGAAGATGGCGGACTTCCGGGCGGACCGGTAACAGGCGCTTCCCGCCGGCCCCGCCCTCTCCGCCCCCGCCTGCGGCGGGGGCGCCCTGGCGCCCCCCGGGCGCCAGGGCAGGCGCGGCGCAGCCGCGCCGGAGAGGGCGGGGGTCCAGGGCAAGAAGTCACCCTTTCCGGGCACACAGCCCAAAGGCCCCCAAAAATTCTGTAAAAACCACGAATTTTGCCCCCGCCGCCCTTGCAAAAACGGGGGAAATAAGGTAAAATAAATAGAACTGCTTTTTCGAGTTAAAGCGCAAAAAGCGGCAGAGAAACCGTCTCCCGCCCAGGAGAGGCCGGGACGGCCGGGAAAGAAGGACAAAAAACCATGGAGACCAGGTTTTTCCAAAAAGACATCGAGACCATGAAGCGGGCGGACATCGAGGCCCTGCAGCTGGAGCGGCTGCGCTGGATGGTGGACTACTGCTACAACAACGTCCCCTTCTACCACGAGCGGCTGGGGGCGGCGGGCATCACCGCCGGGGAGAAGATCAAGACCCTGTCGGACATCCAGTACATCCCCTTCACCACCAAGGACGACATCCGGGACAACTACCCCTTCGGCATGCTGGCTGTGCCCATGAAGGACATCGTGCGCATCCACGCCAGCTCTGGCACCACGGGCAAGCCCACGGTGGGGGCCTACACAAAAGAGGACATCGACAACTGGTCGGACTTTGTGGCCCGCCTGGTCACCGCCGTAGGCGTCACCGAGGAGGACATCATCCAGATCAGCTTCGGCTACGGCCTGTTCACCGGGGCCCTGGGGCTCCACTTCGGCCTGGAGAAGGTGGGGGCCACAGTCATCCCCGCCAGCTCCGGCAACTCGGAAAAGCAGCTGATGATGCTGCGGGACTTCGGGGTCACCGGCCTGGTGGCCACCCCCAGCTACGCCCTGTACCTGGGGGAGCTGGTGGCGGAGAGCCCCTACCCCAAGGAGGCCTACGCCAAGCTGAAGCACGGTATTCTGGGCAGCGAGGGCTGCACCGAGGAAATGCGCGCCCGCATCGAGGAGACCTTGGGCATCACCGTCTCCGACAACTACGGCATGACGGAGCTCACCGGGCCCGGCGTCTCCGGCGAGTGCTACCTGCGCCAGGGCCTGCACTTTGCGGAGGACGCCTTCCTGCCGGAGATCATCGACCGGGACACCCTGGAGCACAAGGCCCCCGGGGAGGCCGGGGAGCTGGTGGTCACCACCCTCACCCGCAAGGGCATGCCGGTGCTGCGCTACCGCACCAAGGACATCACCCGCCTGAACTACGAGCCCTGCGCCTGCGGCCGCACCCATGTGCGCATGGATAAGGTCATGGGCCGCACCGACGACATGCTCATCATCAAGGGTGTCAACGTGTTCCCCAGCCAGATCGAGAGCGTGCTGGTGGGCACGGAGAAGGTGGGCCCCCACTACCAGCTGGTGGTGCGGAAGAAGAACTTCCTGGACACCCTGGAGGTGAAGGTGGAGCTCACCGACGGCAGCCTGCTGGAGAGCTTCGGCGAGCTGGAGGCCCTGCAGAAGAAGATCCACGACCGGTTGAAGAGCGTGCTGGGCCTGGAGACCCGGGTGACCCTGGTGTCCCCCAAGAGCCTGGAGCGCTTCCAGGGCAAGGCCAAGCGGGTGCTGGACCTGCGCAATCAGCCGGAGGAGTAAGAACCCCCGCTTCCCGAAAGCTGTGGGTCTGCTGTTTGTTTTCCATCGACGTTTCCGTTGAACAACCATAGAGAGGAAGATCACCATGAAACAACTTTACCTGGGCAACGAGGCCGTTGCCCGAGGCCTGTACGAGGCCGGGGTGCGGGTGGCCTCCGCCTACCCGGGCACGCCCAGTACAGAGATCACCGAGGCCGCGGTCAAATACCCGGAGATCAGCTGCGAGTGGGCCCCCAACGAGAAGGTGGCCACCGAGGCCGCCTGCGGCGCCTCCATCGCCGGGGCCAGGTCCTTCTGCGCCATGAAGCACGTGGGCCTGAACGTGGCCGCCGACCCCCTGTTCACCATGAGCTACATCGGCGTAAACGGCGGCATGATGCTGGCCGTGGCCGACGACCCGGGGATGCACTCCTCCCAGAACGAGCAGGACTCCCGCAACTACGCCCGGGCGGCGAAGGTCCCCATGCTGGAGCCCGCCGACTCCGCCGAGTGCAAGGAGTTTACCAAGCTGGCCTACGAGCTTTCGGAGCAGTATGATACGCCGGTCATCCTGCGGTTGACTACCCGCATCGCCCACTCCCGCTCCATCGTGGAGACAGAGGACCGGCAGGACTTGCCCTTGAAGGAGTACCAGAAGGACCCCGCCAAAAACGTGATGCTCCCCGCCTTTGCCAAGCCCAAGCACGAGAAGGTGGAGGCCCGCACCCAGGCCCTCATCCGCTACGCGGAGACCACCCCCCTCAACCGGGTGGAGCTCAACGGCTCCAAAACCGGCGTCATCACCGCCGGGGCCTGCTACCAGTACGTGAAGGAGGCCATGGGCGACACCGTCAACTACTGTAAGCTGGGCCTGGTGTGGCCCCTGCCGGAGCAGCTTCTGAAGGACTTCGCGGCCCAGTGCGAGACCGTGTACGTGGTGGAGGAGCTGGACGACTTCATTGAGAACCACTGCAAGGCCCTGGGCCTTGGGGTGATCGGCAAGGAGAGATTCCCCCGCTGCGGGGAGTTTTCTCAGAAGCTGGTGAAAAAGCTCCTCACCGGGGAGGAGGCCAAGAGCGTGGCCCTGGAGGAGACCATCCCTGTGCGGCCTCCTGTCATGTGCTGCGGCTGCCCCCACCGGGGCGTGTTCTACGCCTTAAAGCGGGAGAAGGTCTACGTCAGCGGCGACATCGGCTGCTACACCCTGGGCGCTTCCGCGCCCCTCTCCGCCATGGACGCCTGCATCTGCATGGGTGCCTCCGTGTCGGCCCTCCACGGCTACAACAAGGCCCGGGGCCCCGAGGGGGAGAAGAAGGCGGTGGCCGTCATCGGCGACTCCACCTTCATTCACTCCGGCATCACCAGCCTCATCGACATCGCCTACAACGCCACCAACTCCGTGGTCATCGTGCTGGACAACTCCATCACCGGCATGACCGGCCACCAGCAGAACCCCACCACCGGCTATAATATCAAGGGCGACCCCGCCGCCGCCGTGGACCTGGAGGCTTTGTGCCGCGCCGTGGGCATCCGCCGGGTCACCGTGGTGGACCCCTACGATTTGAAGGAGGTCACCCGGGTGCTGAAGGAGGAGCTGGCCGCCCAGGAGCCCTCGGTGATCATCAGCCGCCGGCCCTGCGCCCTGCTGAAGTACGTCAAGCACAAGCCCGCCCTGAAGGTGGAGCCGGAGAAGTGCATCGGCTGCAAGTCCTGCCTGGGGATCGGCTGCCCGGCCATCAGCCTGCGGGAGGGCAAGGCTGTGATCGACGGCACCCAGTGCGTGGGCTGCGGCGTGTGCACCTCCCTGTGCCCCAAGGGCGCCATCGGCTGAGGCCGGGTCCGGGCAGAACGACAGCGAATCCTGACGAATCAAAAGGTGGTCTATATGAAGAAAAGCGTTATGATCGTAGGAGTGGGCGGGCAGGGCACCCTGCTTGCCAGCCGTATTTTAGGCGACGCCATGATGAACCAGGGCTTTGACGTGAAGGTCAGCGAGGTCCACGGCATGAGCCAGCGGGGCGGGTCCGTGGTCACCTATGTGCGCTGGGGCGACCAGGTGGCTTCCCCGGTGATCGAGACCGGCGAGGCCGATATCCTTTTGGCCTTCGAGCAGCTGGAGGCCGCCCGTTTCCTGCCCTATGTAAAAGAGGGCGGCGCAGTGGTCACTTCCACCCAAAAGATCGACCCCATGCCCGTGGTCACCGGGCAGATGGCATACCCCCAGGGCCTGCTGGAGGCCATCGAGGCCAAGGGCGTGAAGGTCCTGGCGGTGGACGCCCTGGGCCTGGCCGAGGAGGCCGGCTCCCAGAAGGCGGTGAACGTGGTGCTCATCGGCGCCATGGCCAAGCGCCTGGGCGGCGAAAAAGCTGATTGGCTGGCTGCCCTGGAGCGCTGCGTGCCCCCCAAGTTTTTGGAGATGAACCAGAAGGCCTTCGAGCTGGGCTACCAGGCCTGACGGTGCTTCTTGCCCCCTGCCGGGCCTGCCCGGAAACCCTGATACAGAAAGAGGATGTGTGAACCCCATGCCAAACTATTTCCAGCCAGAGATCGAGTGCGCCTCCCGGGAGACTTTGCGGGAGATCCAGTCCCAGCGCCTGCGGGACATGGTAAAGCGCTGCTACGAGAACGTGCCCCTGTACAAGAAGCGCTTCGATGAGATGGGCCTGAAGCCCGAGGACATCCAGTCCATCGACGACCTGCACAAGCTGCCCTTCACCACCAAGCAGGACCTGCGGGATACCTACCCCTTCGGCCTGGTGGCCGTCCCCCGGGACGACCTGGCCCGGGTCCACGCCTCCTCCGGCACCACGGGCAAGCAGACCGTGGTGGCCTACACCGAGCACGACCTGGACGTGTGGGCCACCGGCGCGGCCCGGTCCATCGTGGGCTGCGGCGGCACCCACGAGGACTTCGTCCACGTGTCCTACGGCTACGGCCTGTTCACCGGCGGCTTAGGGCTCCACGACGGCGCCCAGAAGATGGGCGCCACCGTCATCCCGGTGAGCTCCGGCAACACCAGCCGCCAGGTGCAGATCCTCCAGGACTACGGCTCCGACATCCTGGCCTGCACCCCCAGCTACGCCATGTACATCGGCGAGACCGTGCGGGACAAGGGCATCGACTCCCACAGCCTGCGGGTGCGCATCGGCATTTTCGGCGCCGAGCCCTGGACCGAGGAGATGCGCCGGGAGATCGAGAAGGCCCTGGCCATCAAGGCCTACGACATCTACGGCCTGTCGGAGATCGCCGGGCCCGGCGTGGCCTGCGAGTGCACCGAGCAGAACGGCATGCACGTCCAGGAGGACTTCTTCTACCCCGAGATTATCGACCCCGCCACCGGCGAGCAGCTCCCCGACGGCCAGGAGTGCGAGCTGGTGTTCACCTGCATCGGCAAGGAGGCCCTGCCCCTCATCCGCTACCGCACCCGGGACATCTGCTCCCTCACCCACGAGAAGTGCGCCTGCGGCCGCACCACCGTGCGCATGACCAAGCCCAAGGGCCGCACCGACGACATGCTCATCATCCGGGGCATCAACGTGTTCCCCAGCCAGATCGAGAGCGTGCTTCTGGACCTGGGCATGGACCCCAACTACCGGATGATCGTGGACCGAAAGAACAACCTGGACACCCTGGAGGTGCAGGTGGAGATGAACGAGTCCCTCTTCTCCGACACGGTGCGCAACCTGGAGCGGGTGGAGCAGACCATCGCCAACGCCCTGCACTCCACCTTGAACATCGCCGCCAAGATCACCCTCCTGGAGCCCAAGTCCATCGAGCGCAGCGAGGGCAAGGCCAAGCGGGTCATCGACAAGCGGAAGCTGGTGTGATTTTCTTCCCGCCCGCCTCGACAAATCCTTTCCCGTATGCTATACTGAACATAACGAGAGGACCGCTATCTTTTGGAAGGAGTTGACAGTATGCAGATCCAACAGCTTTCTGTGTTCGTAGAGAACAAGCCCGGCCGCCTGGCGGAAATCACCGAGGCCCTGGCCGGGGCCGGCGTGGACATCCGCGCCATCTCCGTGGCGGATACCAGCGATTTCGGCATCCTGCGGGTGATCGTGGACAAGCCCCAGCAGGCCGTGGAGGCCTTGAAATCCCACGGGATGACCGTGTCCCTCACCAATGTGATCGCCGTGGGCTTCGACGACAGGCCCGGCTGCTTTGCCTCTGCGGTGCGGCTGCTGGCGGACAAGGGCTTCGACATGGAGTACATGTACGCCTTCATCAGCCGGGACAAGGGCAAGGCCTACGTCATCATCCGGGTCAGCCAGGGCGAGAAGGCCGCCGAGACCCTGAAGGCCAACGGCTTCGAGATCCTGGAGCAGTCCGCGCTGGACAATATGTGAGTATAAGCTAGGCCCCTGCGCCCACCCCGGCGCGGGGACCCACCCCATCCCTCCGGCCCCCGCCTGTGTTTTGCAGGCGGGGGCCATTTTTTTGCTGTGATTTTTGGCGCGCAGATATACTTGTTTTGGAAGAGGAAGCCTCACTGACGCGGAAAGAAATTTCTTTTTTCTGCTCAGTTCTTCAAAGGGGGGCGCACCCCCCTTGTATCCCCCCCACGGGGGAGAGGTCTCACCTGCCGGTTCGGTCGGCGTTGGGAAAGCGCCACCGGCGCTTAACGCCTCCCCCGCACCCCCTCCTACGAGGCGTAAATTTTTATCTTGCCGCGAGTTTCGCGGATGCGAAA
>LBJMC04202__coassemble_919_pt1 | contig 17500 bp, 12 predicted proteins | sample LBJMC04202__metabat2_high_PE_010 | metagenome-assembled genome bin LBJMC04202
GCCATTGGGGCCAGGCAGTTGGTGGTGCAGGAGGCAGCGGAGATGATCTTGTCCTCGGGGGTCAGGGTCTTCTCGTTTACGCTGTAGACAATGGTCTTCAGATCGTTGCCGGCAGGAGCGGAGATAACGACCTTCTTGGCGCCAGCGTCGATGTGGGCCTGGCTCTTGGCCAGGGAGGTGTAGAAGCCGGTGCACTCCAGCACCACGTCTACGCCCAGCTCGCCCCAGGGCAGGTCCTTGGCGTCCTTCTCGGCATAGATCTTGATGGTCTTGCCGTCTACGGTGATGCTGTCCTCGCCAGCCTCTACCTTATCGGCCAGAGCATAGCGGCCCTGAGCGGAATCGTACTTCAGCAGATGGGCCAGCATTTTGGGGCTGGTCAGATCGTTGATGGCCACGACCTCGTAGCCCTCGGCGCCGAACATCTGACGGAAAGCCAGACGGCCGATGCGGCCAAAACCGTTGATTGCAACTTTGACAGACATTGGAAAAACCTCCTAAAAGTGTGATAGGACTGTCACTGTCTTTATTCTATAGCATTTTTTCCCTTTTTACAAGAGTTTGTCCCCACCTTTTTTGAAAAAAATAGGAAAAAAGGGCCCGGCCCCGGATTTTCGGAGGCGGGCCCTGGGGTTTTCTCACATCGGGCTGGGGCCGGCGGGGCCCTCCCCCATCTGGGAGCGGGCGCCATGGCGGGGCACCGGGCGCTCGGTGCCGCCCTTGGGGGTGCGGCGCAGGCTGTACTTGCGGAAGGTCACAAGGAACAGGAGCAGGAAGGCGGCCACCCCCAGGCTGGCCAGCTGGATGGCTGGGGGGATCTCCCCGGGGTAGCTGCGGTCCAGAAGGAGGAGGGCCAGGTTGGGCACTGTATAGGTGAGGGTGAGCACCACCGCCAGGATGCCGGTGACGAACAGCCGCTTGGCGGCGCCCTCCTCATCTGCCCCGGCAAAGAGCTTGCACAGGTAGAACAGGGCCAGCACCAAAGCCGCGGCGCTGATGACGGAAAAGAAGTTCTCTACAAAAGAAGCGGAACGGGCGTAGAACACATAGACCAGCACCAGGTAGCACAGGCCCCAGAACACCCCGGTAAGGTACAGGAGGGGGGCTTTCTCCAGGGTGTTTTTGCCGGTGAAGAAGCCCACGGACACCACCAGCTGCACCAGGCCGAAGAGGACGCACCCCACCCAGAAGCCGGTGTGGATGACCTGGTGGGTGGCGGCGTTGTAGCCGCTGTAGCTCAGGTCCGAGGGGTTGGAGCCCCGGCCCAAAAACTGGAGGGCCGCCGAGCACAGCAGCGCCGCGGCGGACAAAAGCCCCACCACGCCCACCAGCACGTTGCGCCGGGGCACGTAGGGCCCGAAGTACCGCCGGGACCGGAAGCAGAGGACGCCCCCCGCCACCGCGGCTGCCAGGGGCACCCCTAAACTGAGCCAGGCCATTACGCCGCCGTCGGTGTAAAAGCCGGTGTCATAGTCGAAGAAATAGAGCATCTGCACCACACGGAGCAGCACTCCCAGGCCGAAGCCCACGCAGGCCAATTTCAGCGCGTTACCAACTCTCATGGCAAAAACCTGTCCTTACCCGGCCCCAGCGGGGCCGATTCATTTTCTGAAGGGGCAGGGCCGAAGCCCCGCCGAAAATTTATTATAGCATAATCGGGACGGGTTTCCAATACCTTTTTATGAGCGCTGGTCCAGGGGCACGTACTGCTGGGCCACGGGCAGGGCCCGGTAGGCCGGGCGCATGATGCGCCCGCCGGTGGTGAGCTCCTCGATGCGGTGGGCGCACCAGCCCGCGATGCGGGACACGGCAAACATGGGGGTGTACAGGTCCTCGGGGATGCCCAGCATCTCGTAGATGAGGCCGGAATAGAAGTCCACGTTGGCAGAGATGACCTTGGGGTTGCCCGTCACCCGCTGGAAGGCCTGGGGGGACAGCTTCTCCACCAGCTGGTAAAGGGCCAGCTTTTTGTCGTAGCCCTTCTCCCTGGCCAGGGCCGCCGCCTTGGATTTGAGGATGACAGCCCGGGGGTCGGACAGGGTGTAGATGGCGTGGCCCATACCGTAGATGAGGCCGCTGCGGTCCCCGGCCTCCCGGTTCAAGATCTTCTCCAGGTAGCGGGAGACCTCCTCCTCGTCGGCCCAGTCTTTCACATGCTCCATCACGTCCGCCATCATCTGGTGGACCTGGTGGTTGGCGCCGCCGTGCTTGAAGCCCTTTAAGGACCCCACCGCCGCGCCGATGGCGGAGTAAATGTCCGTGCCCGCGCTGGTGAGCACCCGGGTGGTGAAGGTGGAGTTGTTGCCGCCCCCGTGCTCGGCGTGGAGCACCATGCACAGGTCCAGCAGCTTTGCCTCCTCCCGGGTGAATTTCCGGTCGGGGCGCAGGGCGTTCAGGATGGCCTCGGCGGTGCAGTGGCCGGGCTCGTAGGGGTGGAAGAACATGCTCTCCTTATCGAAGTGGCGGCGCTTGACCTGGTAGGCGTAGGACATGATGGAGGGCATGCGGGCGATGAGGGAGATGCTCTGGCGCATGTTGTTTTCCAAAGACTGGTCGTCGGGGTCGTCGTCGTAGGAATAGAGGGCCAGGACAGACCGGGCCAGCTTGTTCATAATGTTTTTGGAGGGGGCCTTGATGATCATGTCCTCGGGGAAGTATTCCGGCAGCTCCCGGTTGTCGTAGAGCAGCTTGCACATGCGGTCGAACTGGCGGCGGTTGGGGAGCTTGCCGAAGATCAGCAGCCAGACCACCTCCTCGAAGCCGAAGCGGTCCTCGGCCTCGCAGCCGGCCACAATGTCCCCGATGTCGATGCCCCGGTAGGTGAGGCGGCCGGTATCCGGGATCTTGTCCCCGTCGGCGATGAGGTAGCCGTGGACGTTGCACACGTGGGTGAGCCCGGCCATGACGCCGGTGCCGTCGGCGTTGCGCAGGCCCCGCTTGACCCGGTGGCGCTGGTACTCCTCTTGGGTGATGACGTTGTTGCGCTTGTATTCCTCGCACAGCTCCTGGATGGTGGTGCTGGTGGGGCTCTCGTTATTCAGCCGCTGCATGGCGGTCAGCTCCTCTCTGGTACGTATGGGTACGATTGTACCGCGAGACGGGGCGGAAGTCAACCGATTTTGCAGGTTTCTTTTCAAAAAAATTCATTTTTATCCGAAGTCCCCAAATAAGCGTGGAGATTTTGCGCGAGTTATGAAAGTTGAAGTCCAGAATCATGTAAAAGGAGAGGATCGCTGTGTGGAAGCCGTGTCCCGGGGGAAAAGGCAAAGGTATGCGGAAGCTGGTGCTGCTCTATCTGGTGTTCTATCTGGTACTGCTCCTGGTGCCGCCTGCGGTGCTGCTGCTGGGGCAGGGCCGTGGGGAGGCCGCCCCGGCCCAGGGGGAGGCCCTCTCCCCTGCCCCGGCGGAGAGCCAGGGGCCCCAGGGGTTTTTGGAGGGTCGGGAGCCCGGGGCAGCGTCCCAGGCGGGGGACTTCCTGGTATATGACGAGGCCGCCGGGGAGCTGCTCACCGTAAGTGAGGAGGAGTTTCTGCCCGGGGCGCTGGCCTGTGAGATGGACCTCTCCGCCCCCCGGGAGGCGCTGAAGGCCCAGGCGGTGGCCATCCTCACCCTGTACGGGGCCAAACGGGGCTGCGGGGAGGCCCCTCTGGGCGGGGACTTTACCTGCCACACGGCGGAGTGGCAGGTGTATGTGACCCGGGAGGCCATGGAGCAGCGCTGGGGGGAAGCCTTTGGGGAAAACTATGCCCTGCTCCAGGAGGTGGCCCAGGAGGTGGAGGGAGAGACCCTTTCCTACCAGGGGGAGGCGGCCATGACCCCCTACTTCGCCATCTCCGCCGGGGCCACAGTGGGGCCGGAACAGGTGTGGGCCCAGGAGAGCGCCGGGGCTTTCCCCTATCTCGCCGGGGTGGCCAGCCCCTGGGACGCCTACGCCCAGGGGTACCGGAGCAGTATGACCCTCACCGGGGAGGAGTTTCGCGCCGCGGCGGCGGAGGCCTTCCCGGAGCTGGGGCTGGACTTCTCCGGACCTGTAGAGGAGTGGCTGGAGGTGTTGGAGACCGCCCCCGGGGGCTATGTGGTAAAGGCCGCGCTGGGCGGGGCGGAAGTCACCGGGAGCCAGTTGCGGACGGCCTTTGGGCTGCGCAGTGCCGCCTTTACCCTGGCCTGGGAGGGGGACAGCTGCACCTTTACGGTGACGGGCTGGGGCCACGGGGTGGGCATGAGCCAGGCCGGGGCATCGTATCTGGCCAGCCAGGGCATGGGGTACCGGGAAATCCTGGCCTACTACTACCCGGGCACGGAGCTTACGGAGGGATGAGGTTGACCTCCCCCGGTGAGCCGTGGTAGAATGGGGAAAAATCACAGAGTTGGGAGGAAGTTGGATGAACGCTGTGGTAAGGGCCATGAGGCCGGAGGAATACCCCCAGCTGCGGGAGTTTTTGTACCTGTCCATTTTCGTGCACGAGGGGGAGGCGCTGCCGGGGCGGGAGATCCTGGACACGCCGGAGTTTCAGGTGTACCTGGAGGGGTTCGGCGCTGGGCCCGCGGACTGCGCTTTCGTGGCGGAAGTAAACGGGGAGCTGGCCGGGGCAGCCTGGGCACGGATTATGGAGGACTACGGCCATGTGGACGGCGAGACTCCCTCCCTGGCTATTTCCCTGAAGCCGGAGTACCGGGGCCAGGGGCTGGGCACGGCGCTGCTGAGCGCCCTGCTCACAAAGCTGGGGGAGCTGGGGTACCGGCAGGCGTCCCTGTCGGTGCAGAAGGCGAATTACGCGGTAAGGCTGTATGAGAAGGCGGGCTTCCGTGTACTGCGGGACAAGGGTGAGGAGTACATCATGGTGTGCAAGCTCCGGTAAAATAACAGAAAAGCGCTCCCCGGGAAGTTTTCCGGGGAGTTTTTGTGTTCCCTGTTTGCTCCCGTCGAAATGTGTGGTATAATAGACCCACTATCTGGGCGGGTTGTGCCGCCGGGCCCGGCCTCTCCCCTGCCGCGGGGAGCCGGGAAAACGGGAGGGTGACCTATGGAAAACACCATCACCAACAACGCGATCAGCGCCAGCCTGCTGGCCAGGAACGTCTACGGGGTCTGCTTCCCCCAGCGGGACACCATGGACGCCCTGCACAGCGAGTTCGCCGCCGCGCGGGAGAAGTTCTTCACCGGCGGGCGCAAGCGGGTGCGGGTGGGCCGCAGCGAGGTGGTCCAGGGCTTTGAAGGGAAGCTGAAGGGCAAGGTGAGCCGCCGGGGCCTGTACTGGAAAAAGACCGCCGCCGGCATGGCCGGAGGCAAGGCCATCGCATTGGAGGAGGCCTTTGACCAGCGGGGCGGCCACGTGCTGGTGCGCAGGGATTTCCGGAACATCATTGTGAGCCGGACCTTTTTCGACAAGGGGCAGATCTGGCTGAAATCGGAATATTATGAGCCCTGGGACACGGTGAACGCCAGGGTGATCTTCAAGCCCAGCAGCACCGAGGACACGGTGGAGCGCTTTGACTGGGACGGGGAGAACAAGCGGTACCGGTCCACCCTGCTCTACCCTGTCCCCTATCTGGCGGGCACCCCGGAGCAGAGCATTCTGGGGTCCCGGTTCGGGCAGCCCCCGTTTCTGGTGTCCACCGGGGAGGGGGAGTTCTGCTACTGCCCCAAGGAGGAGGCCCAGGCCCGGAAGAAGGCCTTGGAGGACATCCAAGGCGGGACCATTGTGCTCATGCCCGCCTGGGAGGTGAAGGACGGCGCCCTGGCCCAGGAGGAAAGCGAGGAGGAGTCGGACATCGCCTTCCCCAGCCTGGAGGAATACGCGGTCATCCCGCCCAAGGCGGAGGCCGTGGCGGAAGAAGCTCCGGCGGAAGAAACTATGGCAGAGGAAACCGCCGTGGAAGAAACTGCGGCGGAAGAAGCCGCGGTAGAGGAAGCCGCCGTGGAAGAATCTGCCGCGGAAGAATCTGCCGTGGAAGAAACTGCCGTGGAAGAATCTGCCGTAGAGGAATCTGCTGTGGAGGAAGCCGCGATGGAGGAAACTGAGGCGGAAGCCATCGTGGAGCTGGCCCACCGGCAGGAGGGGTCGGAAGCGCCCCGGACCGAGGAGGAGGAAATTCTGGCGGCGGCCCGGCAGGCGGCCCACGCGGCGGAGGACGAGCCCGAGGAGGCTCCCCAGGCGGCGGACAAGGCCCAGGAGGAGGCCCCGCGGGAAGGCGCTCCGGCCCACGCCGGGGAAACGGTGCAGCCCCAGGCCATTCAAATCGCCGGGGAGGCAGGAGGCATGACCGCCTACCGGGGGGAGTACCAGGACGGCAAACGCCACGGCTTCGGCGCGGCCTATTATAAGGACGGTGCCCTGAGCTACGCGGGCTTCTGGAAAGAGGGCAAAAAAGACGGGCTGGGGGTGTCCTTCCGGGACGGGGACCACGCCCTGCACATCGCCCGGTGGGAGAACGGCAAGCCCGGGGGCTTTGTGTCCCTGTTCGACAGCCAGGGCAACCTGCGGTACAGCGGCCGGTTCGAGAACGGCAAAAAGCAGGGGGCCGGGGTGACGGTAAACCCGGCGGACGGCACCCTCTTTGTGGGAAAATGGCAGGACGGTGAGGCCACCGGGGTGGGTTCCGCTTTCGACCAGGAGGGGAACCTCTTGTACTACGGCGGCTGGAAGGACGGCAAGCGCCACGGCCAGGGCACGGAGTTCGACAAGAACGGGGCCATCGTCTTTGACGGGGAGTGGCGGGACGGCAAATACCACAACGGCATCCTGTACCAGAAGCTCGTGGAGGACGGGGAGTCGGAAGGGCCGGACTGGGACCTGTAAAGGAGGACAGCGATGCAGTGGCTGGAGCTGGTGAATATGGAGTACGGGGAGTGCGTGGTGCTGGGAGGCCGGGACCGGAGCGTGCTGATGGTGGACTGCGGCAGCGTCAACCAGACGGTGCGGGACGGGGACGTGCCGGTGAACAGCTGGTACCCGGTCATCGCCGACCGGTATGGGGACGCCATGGACCGGTACTTTTTGCTGACCCACTACCACAAGGACCACATCAGCGGGTTTTTGCGGCTGCTGGACTGCCGGGAGGGGTACTTCAGCCGGGTGTTCCTCCCCCGCGCCCCGGTGGACGGCCGGGGCGTCCCCCTGCTTTTGGAGTACGCCCTGTTCGCCTACCTGTTCCTGCCCAGCCAGTCCCAGGACTTCCGGGTGAACACCGCCTGCGTGCGCATTTTCCGCACCCTGGGGAAAAAGCTGGGGGCGGACCGGATCTTCACCCTGGGGGCCGGGGACGTGCTGCCCTTCGACGGGGTGGATTATGAGATTTTGTGGCCGAGAGTGGAGGGCTTTCCCTTTGAGCCGGAGGTCAAAGAGGCCAACGAGGCCATGAACGTGCTGTTCGCCTCCCCCTTCCAGCCCGGGTGTGTGGGGCGGTTTCTGCGGGCCAAGGAGGACTTTCTGGCTTTATATCTGCGGTGCTGCCGGGCCTTCTCCCTGGGGGACCGGGCCCTGCCGGAGAAGCGCCGCAGCGCGCTGGAGCTGCTGGAGCAGGCCCTTTGCGAGCTGGAAGGGCTGCGGGAGGAGCTGAACCAGCTCCCCGAGGCCCACGACGTGCGGGAGATTCTGGAGAATCCCCTGTACGCCGAGGCCTATTCCAACGGGCTCAACGCCGCTTCGGTGATTTTCCAGAACCGGCGGGAGGGCGAGGCCGGGGCCCAGGACATTCTGATGACCGGGGACGCGCCCCCGGAAATTCTGGAGGGGCTGACCGAGAAGCTGTACGACGGGTACAACATTCTGAAGGCCCCCCACCACGGCACGGCCTCGGCCTACTGTTTCCTGTTTTCTGATATGAGCTTTGCCCATATCCTCATCAGCAACGGGGAGTACCACGCCGGGGGCGCGGTGGCCCAGGCCTATATCGACCGGGAGGACTCCATCCGCCACTGCGCCAATCACAACGCCTGCAAGTGGTACGGGGCCTCGGGGGCCTGCTGCAACCGGCTGTGCTACTGCTACGACCAGGAGAGGGGCCCGGGGCTTGCCATCAAGTGCCGGGACGCCGCCCAGGGGGGCGGCGGCGGGGGCTGTGCCATCCGGGTGGTCTCCCCCAGCGGGGAGCGCTCCTGCTTGTGCGACGTGCCCTGCCACTGACACGGTGGGATAATAATGAATTCAGATAATCGACAGACAGGGCCAACCTGTCTGTTTTCTTTTGTACCCCTGTGTGGTATACTGTAAGGTGTAAAGGGGCGCGAAAAAGGGCCTCCTAAGAGGCCCCCGCCGCTCTCAGCGCAGCATCTTTTCCACGTCGCCGATGAGGTTGCCCACCGTGTGCATGGCCTTGCCGGCGCTCTTGCGCATGTGGCTGGCTTTTTTGTGCCCGCCGGACATGACCTTGGTGGCCACTGCCGCCACCGCCGCCCCGGCGGCCACCCCCATGCCGATGCCTTTGACCGTGTTCATCGTCTGTTTGTACATCGCGTCAAACCTCCAAATCATTACCATACATTTGACCAGCCCCAAGACTGCTGTCACTTTCATGGTTCCCGCGTCCCCCCTGGTTTATGCCGGGCCCCGGGAGAAAAACAGCCCTCCCGTGGCCTGGGCGTGATACATTTTTTGAGAAAGGCTGGTGCCGTTTTGCCCAAGCTGAACATTGTGCTCGTAGAGCCGGAGATCCCCCAGAACACGGGGAATATCGCCCGCACCTGCGCCGTCACCGGGGCGTCTTTGCACCTGGTGGGGCCCATGGGCTTTACACCCGACGACAAGAAGCTGCGCCACGCGGGCCTGGATTACTGGCACCTGCTGGACCTCTCCTTTTATAACAGTCTGCCCGACTTTTTTGAGAAAAACACCGGGAGCTTCTTCTTTTTCTCCACCAAGGCCCAGCACCGCTACTGCGACGTGCGGTACCCGGAGGACTGCTATCTGTTTTTCGGGAAGGAGTCGGCAGGGCTGCCGGAGTCGTTATTATTTCAGAACCCGGAGCGCTGCGTGCGCATCCCCATGCTGGACGAGGCCAGGAGCCTGAATTTGGCAAACTCCGTGGCCATCGGGGCGTTCGAGGTGCTGCGGCAGTGGGACTTCCCCCAGCTCTCCTGCTCGGGGGAGCTGCGGGACTACGACTGGGCGGCGGCCAAGGCGGCCCGGCCGGATTCGGAATTTCTTTAAGAGCGCTTCACACATTCTTCAAAACTTTGTGGTAAGGTTTCGTTAATTGGGTTTTCAAGTAAGCGAGGGAGATACCGTGTCACATTTTATCGAATTTCAAGACGTGTGCAAATATTACACCATGGGGGAGCACAAGATCGCCGCGGCGGACCACGTGAGCTTTTACGTGGAAAAGGGGGAGTTCTGCATCATCGTGGGGCCCTCCGGCGCGGGCAAGACCACGGTGCTGAACATGCTGGGGGGCATGGATACCTGCGACGAGGGGAAGATTCTCCTGGACGGGCAGGAGATCAGCGGGTACAACCAGAAGCAGCTGACCACCTACCGCCGGTACGACGTGGGCTTCGTGTTCCAGTTCTACAACCTGGTGCAGAACCTGACCGCTTTGGAGAACGTGGAGCTGGCCAGCGAAATCTGCAAAAACCCCCTGGACGCCAAGGACACCCTCATCGGGGTGGGCCTGGGGGAGCGGCTGGGGAATTTCCCGGCGCAGCTCTCCGGCGGGGAACAGCAGCGGGTGGCCATCGCCCGGGCCCTGGCCAAGAACCCGAAAATCCTGCTGTGCGACGAGCCCACCGGCGCCCTGGACTACAACACGGGCAAGGCGGTGCTGGGGCTTTTGCAGGACACCTGCCGGAACACCGGCCGCACGGTGCTGGTCATCACCCACAACAGCGCTTTGACGGGCATGGCCGACCGGATCATCCGCATCAAGAGCGGGAAGGCCATCTCCAACGAGGTGAACCCCTCCCCCACCCCCGTGGAGGACATCGAATGGTAAAATTCCGCTGGGGCGAGAAAGGGGGCCGACTGTTTTGAAACGGACCTACCGGAAAAACATATTCCGCACCATACGCCACAGCCTGTCCCGGTTTTTGGCGATTTTCGCCATTGTGGCCCTGGGGGTGGGCTTTTTGGCGGGGCTGCTGGTGTCCCCCAGCGACATGCGGCTCTCGGCGGACACCTACTACGATGACACCCACCTGTACGACCTGCGGGTGGTCTCCACCCTGGGCCTGACCGACGAGGACCTGGAAGCGGTGGAGGCCGTGGAGGGCGTGGAGGCCGTGATGCCTGTCTTTGACATGGACCTGGTGATGCTGGCCGAGGACGGGGACACCCTGACCACCCGGATGCACTCCCTGCCCGAGGACACCAGCCCGGACAACCCCGCCTACCTCACCCGGCCGGTGCTACTGGAGGGCCGCATGCCCGAAAAGGCCGGGGAGTGCGTGGTGGTGCTCACCAAGACCCTGGGCACGGAAAAGCAGTGGGTGGGCAGCACCCTCACCGTAGACCCGGACGCAGAGCTGGAGGACCAGATGGAACAGGAGTTCACCGTGGTGGGCACGGTGCGCAGCTCCGCGTTTGTCTCCATGGAGCAGGAGCACACCACCGCGGGCTCCGGCACCTTGGAGCTGATGGCCTACACGGTGCCGGAGAGCTTTACCATGGACTACTACACCGGGTTTTACTTCTCGGTAGAGGGGGCGGCGGCGCTGAACGCCTCCAGCCAGGAGTACGAGGACACGGTGGGGGCGGTCTCCGCGGCGCTGGAGGACCTGGGCGTGGACCGGGCGCAGCTCCGGTATGAGGAGCTGGTAGGCGACGCCGAGGCCGAGCTGGATGAGGCCCGCCAGGAGTACGAGGAGGGCAAGGCCAAGGCGGAGCAGGAGCTGGCCGACGCCAAGCAGGAGCTGGAGGACGGCGAGGCCCAGATCACGGAGAATGAACAGAAGCTGGCCGACGCCAAGGTGGAGCTGGACAACGGCCAGGCGGAGCTGGACAGCAGCCGCACCACCTTCTATAACGAAATTTACAGCGCAAGGCAGGAGATCCAGAACGGGTACGCCCAGATCGAGAGCGGGCAGGCCCAGCTGGACGCGGGTTGGGCGCAGATCGAGGCGGCCCAGGCCCAGCTGGACGCGGGCTACCAGGAGCTGGCCCAGCAGGAGCAGCCGTTGCTTACGGCCAAGGCCCAGCTGGACGAGACCAAGTCCCAGTTGGACGCCCTGACCCAGGGAAAAGACGCCCTGTTCCAGGCGGCGGCGGGGATGGGCTTCCCCGCCGAGGACACCAGCGACGCGGGAGCTCTGGCTCTGATGGCACAGATCGAGGCGCTGGCCCCGGAGGCGGCGGAACAGTTTGCCGGCTTGAAGGCGGGGCTGGAGGCCCTGGCCGCCCAGGGGACGGACACGGCCTCCGCTTTAGCCGCCTGGGAGGCGGGCATGGCGGAGTACGAGGCAGGCCTGGCCCAGTGGAACGCCGGCAAGGCGGAGCTGGACCAGAACCAGGCCACGGTGAGCGCCCAGCGGAAGGAATTGCAGGACCAGCAGGTGCTGCTGAACAACAACAAGGCCCAGCTGGACCAGAGCTCCGTCACCCTGCAGGAGACCATCAACAGCACGGAGGCCCAGCTCCAGGCGGCCCAGGCGGAGATCGACAGCGGCCGGGCCGAGTACGAGGACGGCCTGGTCCAGCTGGAGGAGGCCAAGGAGGAGCTGGCCCAGGGCTGGGAGGACTATGAGGAGGGCAAGGCCGAGGCCGAGGCGGAGCTCTCCGACGCCGAGGAGCAGCTGGCCGACGCGGAGTCGCAAATACGGGACATCGAGCAGGGCGAGTGGTACGTGTTCACCCGGGAGGACAACGCGGGCTTTGCCAGCTACGACTCCAACGCGGACAAGATCGCGGCCATCGCCACGGTGTTCCCCGTGTTCTTCTTCCTGGTGGCGGCGCTGGTGGTGCTCACCACCATGACCCGGTTGGTGGAGGAGGAGCGGCAGCAGATCGGCACCCTGAAGGCCCTGGGGTACTCCCCCGCGCAGATCGCGGCGAAGTATATGATCTACGTCACCGTGGCGGGGGTGGCCGGGTGCGTGCTGGGCATCAGCGCGGGGATGCGGCTGTTCCCCTCCATCATCATCAACGCCTACGCCATCATGTACGACATCCCCTACACCTTAACGCCCATCGAGTGGCCCCTGGCCCTGCTGGCCTCGGCGGCGGCGCTGGTGTGCGCACTGCTGCCCACCCTCAGCGCCTGCTGGGCCGCGTTGCGGGAGGCCCCCGCCCGGCTGATGCTGCCCAAGGCCCCCAAGGCGGGCAAACGCATCTTCCTGGAGCGGCTGACCCCCCTGTGGAAGCGGATGAAGTTCACCCACAAGGTGACGGCCCGGAACCTGTTCCGGTACAAGAAGCGGTTCTTCATGACCGTCATCGGCATCGCCGGGTGCACGGCCCTGCTGGTCACCGGCTTTGGGGTGAAGGACTCCATCTCGGACATCGTGCATCTGCAGTTCGACGAGCTGAACCAGTACCAGCTCATCGTGGCCCTGAAGGACGAGAGCGCCCTGGAGGGCCGGGACCTCCAGGCCATTTTAGAGGACGACAGCCAGGTGGAGGACTACCTCACCGTGCTGCAGGACAGCGGCCAGGTGGTGCCCCGGGGCGGCGACCCGGTGGACGACGTGACGATTTTTGTGCCCTCGGACGTGGAAAAGTACCACGACTACTTCCAGTTCCGGGAGCGGAACAGCCACGACCCGGTGGCGTTTACCGAGGACTCGGTGGTCATCACGGAGAAGCTGGCGGAACGGCAGCACCTGTCGGTGGGGGACTCCATCACGGTAAAAAATCAGGACGAGATAGAGGCCACCCTCACCATCACCGGTATCTGCGAAAACTATGTGTACCACTATGTGTACCTCTCCCCTGCCGCCTATGAGGAGGCCTTCGGGGAGCCGGTCGCCTACAACGCCCTGCTGTGCAAGCTGCCCGCCGACGAGACCGACAAGGACGCGGGCATCCTCACCACGGCGCTGCTCAAGTGCCGGGACGTGGCCGGCACCCAGTACACCACAGAGCTCTCCCGGAGCTTTAACGACACCATCAGCTCCATCAACTTCATCGTGGTGGTGCTCATCGTGTCGGCGGGGCTGCTGGCCTTTATCGTGCTGTACAACCTGACCAACATCAACATCGCCGAGCGGCAGAACGAGATCGCCACCATCAAGGTGCTGGGGTTCTACGACCGGGAGGTCTCGGCCTACGTGTACCGGGAGACCATCCTCTTAACCCTCATCGGCACGGCGGTGGGGCTGGTGCTGGGCATCTTTTTGCACCAGTTCGTCATCCGCACCGCGGAGATCGACATGGTGATGTTCGGGCGGAGCATCTACCCCTTAAGCTATGTGTGGTCCGCGCTGCTGACCATCCTCTTCGGGGTGTTCGTGAACCTGGTGATGTACCGCAAACTGAAAAAAGTGGATATGGTGGAGAGCCTGAAGGCCCCCGAATGAGCCCTCCCCCGCCGCGAAAGGCCCGCCGGGACGCCCCGGACGGGCCTTTTTTGCGCCCTGGGGGAGAAAAAGATGGAGAATTGCCGTTTGCCCCCTTGAAAAGGCGGCGAAATTGGGGTACAATTATAGCTGGTAATTTGTGCAAACTTTCACAATCACCATTACGATTTAAAGGAGTGCACTGAACATGAGCTTTCTCAGCAAAAAGACCATTGACGACATCGACGTAAAAGGTAAGCGGGTCCTGGTCCGCGTGGACTTCAACATCCCCATGAAGGACGGGAAGATCACCAACGACAACCGCATCGTGGCTGCCCTGCCCACCATCAAGAAGCTGGTGGAGGACGGCGGCAAGGTGATCCTGTGCAGCCACCTGGGCAAGCCGAAGAACGGCCCCGAGGAGAAGTTCAGCCTGGCCCCCTGCGCCGAGCGCCTCTCCCAGCTGCTGGGCAAGCCCGTTGTCTTTGCCAATGACGATACCGTGGTAGGCGAGAACGCCAAGGCCGCTGTGGCCGCCATGAACGACGGCGACGTGGTGCTGCTGCAGAACACCCGCTTCCGCAAGGAGGAGACCAAGAACCTGGAGCCCTTCTCCGGGGAGCTGGCCAGCCTGGCCGAGGTGTACGTAAACGACGCCTTCGGCTCCGCCCACCGTGCCCACTGCTCCACCGCCGGCGTCACCGACCACATCAAGGACACCGCCGTGGGCTACCTGATGGGCAAGGAGATCGAGTTCTTGGGCAACGCCGTGGAGAACCCCGTGCGTCCCTTTGTGGCCATTCTGGGCGGCGCCAAGGTGGCGGACAAGCTGGCTGTCATCGAGAACCTGCTGAACAAGGTGGACACCCTGATCATCGGCGGCGGCATGGCCTACACCTTCCTGAAGGCCCAGGGCAAAGAGGTGGGCACCTCCCTGGTGGACGACGAGAAGCTGGAGTACTGCGGCAACATGCTGAAGGCCGCTGAGGAGAAGGGCGTGCAGCTGCTGCTGCCTGTGGACACCGTGGTGGCCCCCGCCTTCCCCGACCCCATCGACGCCGAGATCGCCGTGGACGTGGTAGACTCTGACAAGATCCCCGCGGACAAGATGGGTCTGGACATCGGCCCCAAGACCCGGGAGCTGTTCGGCAGCGCTGTGAAGAACGCCAAGACCGTGGTCTGGAACGGGCCCATGGGCGTGTTTGAGAACCCCGTGCTGGCTGCCGGCACCAAGGCTGTGGCCCAGGCCCTGGCCGACACCGACGCCACCACCATCGTGGGCGGCGGCGACTCCGCTGCTGCTGTGATGCAGATGGGCTTCGCTGACAAGATCAGCCATATCTCCACCGGCGGCGGCGCCTCTCTGGAGTACCTGGAGGGCAAGGTGCTGCCCGGCATCGCCTGCATCGCCGACAAATAAAACACTGCACAAGGATGCGGCGGCACCAAGCCGCCGCATTTTTGATAAACCTACTATTCTTTCGAAAAGGAGCAAACATCCATGAATAAAGCACTGCGCAAGGCCGTGATCGCCGGTAACTGGAAGATGAACAAGACCCCCGCCGAGGCCAAGGAGCTCATCGCCGCCATCGCCCCCCTGGTGAAGGACGCGGACTGCGAGGTCATCGCCTGCACCCCCTTTGTGGACCTGTCCGCCGCCCAGGAGGCCGCACAGGGCACCAACATCCAGATCGGCGCGGAAAACTGCCACTGGGAGAAGAGCGGCGCCTACACCGGGGAGATCTCCGCTGAGATGCTCAGTTCCATGGGCGTGAACATCGTCATCATCGGCCACAGCGAGCGCCGGCAGTACTTCGGCGAGACCGATGTGACCGTGCAGAAGCGTGTCCGCGCCGCCCTGGACGCGGGCCTGACCGTGATCCTCTGCGTGGGCGAGACCCTGGAGCAGCGGGAGCAGGGCATCACCAGCGAGCTGGTGGCCATGCAGACCAAGATCGCCCTGGGCGGCGTGACCGCTGAGGAGCTCAAGCGCATTATCATCGCCTACGAGCCCGTGTGGGCCATCGGCACCGGCAAGACCGCCACTGCCGAGCAGGCCAACGAGGTGTGCCACACCATCCGGGAGGTCATCGCTGGCCTGTACGGCAAAGACGCTGCCGATGCTTTTACCATCCAGTACGGCGGCTCTATGAACGCGGGCAACGCCGCCGAGCTGCTGGCCCAGCCCGACGTGGACGGCGGCCTCATCGGCGGCGCCTCCCTGAAGCCCAACGACTTCGCCACCATCGTCAAGGCTGCCACTGAGGGCTGAGCGCTGTGAACTGCCCTGTTTGCGGGAAAGAGATGGAGCCCGGCTTTGTCCAGACCTATCAGTGGGCAGCTTGGGTCAAAAAGCCCCACGCTCTAACCTTAATGCTGAAAGATGGAGAAATCCTTCTGGACAAGAAATATGTTCGCCCATGTTCCTTTCCCGGCTGGATTTGCAGGGAGTGCAAAAAAATCGTGCTGGATTACGCAGACAAGCCCAGCCAGGAGGGATAACTCTATTCCTGTATAGGGCCGTTGTCCTACCATCCGCAGGCCTTTTGCGTTGGCTTTTTTATGGCGGCATAAACCGCGAACGCGCGCCGGTTTCCAGCACAGCGCGGGCGTAAGCCCGCCGCCCAAAGCGCGAAGTAAAAATTCTTTGCTTCTTTCTTTCAAGGAGCCGAGGACGAGCATGGCACTGGGCTGGGTCCGGGCTTAACGGGCCGAAACCGTCACAAGGCCCGGTGCGAATGAAAAGTTCTTTGCTTCTTTCTTTCAAGAAAGAAGAGAAACAGGCGCACCGCAAGGTGCGACCTTTATCAGGCTCCCCTTTTGGGGAGCCTGGGAAAGGATGTATATTACTATGAAAAAACCCCTTGTTTTAATGATTCTGGACGGCTTTGGCATCGCCCCGGCTGAGGGCAACGCCATCGCCGCGGCGAAGAAGCCCAACCTGGACAAGATCTTCGCCGAAAACCCCCACACCCAGATCGGGGCCTCCGGCCTGGACGTGGGCCTGCCCGACGGCCAGATGGGCAACAGCGAGGTGGGCCACACCAACATCGGCGCGGGGCGCATCGTGTACCAGGAGCTGACTCGCATCACCAAGTCCGCCCAGGAGGGGGACATGGACAAGAACCCCGCCCTGCTGAAGGCCATGGAGAACGCCAAGGAAAACGGCAAGGCCCTGCACCTGATGGGCCTGCTGTCCGACGGCGGCGTGCACAGCCACAACACCCACCTGTACGCCCTGCTGGAGATGGCCAAGCGCCAGGGCCTGGAGAAGGTGTTCGTCCACTGCTTTATGGACGGCCGTGACGTGCCCCCCTCCAGCGGCAAGGACTATGTAAAAGAGCTGATGGAGAAGCTCCAGGAGATCGGCGTGGGCAAAATCGCCACGGTGATGGGCCGCTACTACGCCATGGACCGGGACAACCGCTGGGAGCGGGTGGAGAAGGCCTATGCCGCCATGGTCTACGGCGAGGGCGAGCAGGCCGACTGCCCCCTGTGCGCTATGCAGAACTCCTACGACAAGGAAGTCACTGACGAGTTTGTGGTGCCCACGGTGGTCAAGGGCGCCGAGCCCATCGAGGCGGGGGATTCCGTCATCTTCTATAACTTCCGGCCCGACCGGGCGAGAGAGATCACCCGCACCCTGGTGGACCCGGACTTTACCGGGTTTGAGCGGAAGAAGGGCTTCTTCCCCCTCTGCTATGTGTGCATGACCCAGTACGACGCCACCATGCCCAACGTGGAGGTGGCCTACAAGCCCGAGTCTTTGGAGAACACCTTTGGCGAGTATATCTCCAAGCAGGGTATGACCCAGCTGCGCATCGCTGAGACGGAGAAGTACGCCCATGTCACCTTCTTCTTCAACGGCGGCGTGGAGAAGCAGTACCCCGGGGAGGACCGTATTTTGGTGAAGTCCCCCGCGGTGGCCACCTACGACCTGCAGCCCGAGATGAGCGCCTATGAGGTCACCGACAAGATGGTGGAGGCCGTGAAGTCCGGCAAGTACGACGCCCTCATCCTCAACTACGCCAACTGCGACATGGTGGGCCACACCGGCGTGTTCGAGGCCGCTGT
>LBJMC04202__coassemble_922_pt1 | contig 17486 bp, 13 predicted proteins | sample LBJMC04202__metabat2_high_PE_010 | metagenome-assembled genome bin LBJMC04202
ACTTGTGGATGGAGTTTTCCTCCTTCATGGTGCGGAACTTGTACACCTCGAACACACGGCCGTACTTGGTGAGGCGCTTCTGCTTGTAGAACACGTGGCCGCCGTCCTCGGCCTTGATGGCAATGGCGCAGCCCAGCATGATGGGGCTGGTAATCACAAGGCCCACGATGGAGACGAACAGGTCGGTAAGGCGCTTGACGATGCGCTGCTCCATGGTCAGGTCCTTGGCCAGGTACATCACCAGGGACTTGTCGTCCAGGTTCACGTACTTGGCCCCCTGGCTCACCACGTCGATCATCTCGAAGTTATAGTAGATGTTCTTCTGCTTCTGGTAGCAGAAGTCGATGAGGTGGTTGCGCTCCTTGATGGGCACATCATAGAGGAACACCGTGTCGTTGCGGGAGATCACGTCCAGCACGTTTTTCGCGTCGTACCGCACGATCTCGTCGATCTCGTACTGCTTGCGGAACCGGCTGATCTTGGGGATGAGCCGGCCCAGGCTCTCCCGGGAAGAAGAGATGACGCAGCACTTCTCCGGCGGGGCCAGGGAGAAGTACACGTAGTTGCCGAAATAGGCGAAGAAGATGATGACAAGAATCTGCAGCACCATCACCAGCAGGAGCAGGTGGGGCGTCTCGTAGACGAAGTGGGCGTTGTTCTTCTCGCTGGTGTTCATAATGGACAGCTGCAGGTGGGTCACCAAATCGGTGATGATGGTGGCCAAGGCCATGGAGTGGACGATGGGCTTGCTCTTCTGGGTGCCCACGGCGTAGCCGCCGTACACCTGCATAAGGGCGATGCCCAGCACCACGAAGGTCACCATGGTGACGCCGGTGGTACGGGACAGGTTGAACAGCCAGGGATTATTGATGCCGAAGATCCCGAAAAAGATCCCGAACAGGCACAAAAACAGCACCAGCTTTAAGATGAACACGATGGTGCGCTTCAGCTTTTTAATGGTATGCATGGCAAAGCTCCTTTCCCCTTCTCAGCAGGGACAAAGGGGCAAAACGCCCCAGGGGACCATGATTGGAGGTATTATAGCACAGTATGCCGGAAAAAGCAAAACTCTTTTGTCCGCGGCAAGAAGGGGTCGGGGAAAACACGCTTTCCCGTTTTCGCGCCGTCTGGCTGCTGGCCCCGGGAGCCGCCCGCCCCGGCTTTCCCGTTGGGAAAGCGCCGCCCTTTGAAAAAGGGAGGCCGCCGCGGCACGCCGCGGCGCGGGGCGGGCGGGGCACGAGTCAAGTTTCGCTTACGCTCAACTTACTCGGTCGAGTTTCGCATCCGCGAAACTCGCAGACCACCGCAAGCGCGAGCCGTTTGGGTAAAAGAAAAAGCTACGCCTGGGACGCGACGTGCGTCCAGGCGCAGCTTGGTGGGGACAACAGGACTCGAACCTGTGACCTCCTACGTGTGAAGCAGGCGCTCTAACCAGCTGAGCTATGCCCCCGTAACAGGATACATGATACCAGCTTTTCCCCCTGGCGTCAAGCCCCAAATTTCAAAAAATCGAAAAAACTTCCCCAGGACAATCGGGTTTCCCCCAGAAAGCCCCCGCTTTCCTGTGAAAAAACGGCGGGATTTGGGAAAAAAGCCCGATTTTTCCGGCTTTCCCTTGCCCTGGGGCGGGAGGCCCGTTATAATAGAAATGCCGCCTTATGGGTGGAACCGTGAAAAAGGAGTGACCTTGTATGGCCAAACGATACCGGCAGGCCCACCGGGCTAGGAGAAATTCCCGGGCGAACCTGCCTGCCGTCCTGATTTTAGTGGTGCTGCTCATCGGGGCCGCCGTGGCCCTGGGCATCTGGGCCGCCCGCACCTGGGGCCAGAACGATTCTGCCCCCGGGGAGACGGCCTCCCCTGCCCCCCAGAGCAGCGGCGTCTCCCAGCCGGCGGAGAGCGCTGTCTCCTCCGCCCAGCCCACAGAGGCTCCCACGCCCGCGCCCACCCCCTCCCCCACGCCGGAACCCACCCCGCCTCCCATTCCCGACGACGGCAGCGACGGGTATCTGTCCAGCGGGGTGTACATCTGGCAGAACAAGGCTTTCGAGCTGTTCTACGGCAGCACCGACGCCGCCGCGGCCTACGCCCAGGCCATCTCCGGCTACCAGCAGCAGCTGCCGGGGACCACGGTGTACAACATGGTGGTGCCCAACCACTCGGAGTTCGGCCTGCCGGAGCGCATCCGGGACGATATGGGCTGCACCTCCCAGCGGGAGAACCTGTCGGACGTGTTCGCAAATTACACCGAGGGCTCCCAGGTCATCCCGGTGGACATCTACGACGCCCTGGACTACCACAAAGACCAGTACCTGTACTTCAACACCGACACCCATTGGGCACCGTTGGGGGCCTACTGGGCCTACACCGCCTTCTGCGAGGCGGCAGGTCAAACGGCCGCGCCCCTCTCCGACTTCACCGTGTCCACGGTGGAGGACTTTACCGGCTACCTGTACGTGGCCACCGGGGAGAGGTGCCTGGCGGAAAATCCCGACCACATCGACCTGTACGAGCCGGGCTTCGACTACACCATCGAGCTCTCCTACGACGGGGTGTCCTTTACCGAGCTCTCGGGGATGTACGCCCCGGACGAGGGCATGGGGTACTCCATGGTGCTGTGGGGGGACAACCCCCTGGTGCGCATCACCAACCACGACGACGCCTCCGGCCGGAAGCTGCTGCTGGTGAAGGACTCCTACGGCAACGCCATCGCCCCGTTTTTGGCGGCCAATTACAGTGAGGTCCACGTGGCGGACTTCCGCTCCTTCCCCGGGAAGCTCCCCGCCTACTGCGCGGAGAACGGCATCACCGACGTGCTGTTTTTCAACAACGTGATGTCCGCCAACACCTACTCCCAGATTGAGACCATGAACGGGCTGTTCTAAAGGACGCGAAGGGCCTCCCCCAGGCGGGGAGGCCCTTGCCATTTTCCCGCGGTTGTGCTACAATAGGACCGAGATCACTGCAAGGGGGAAAGGGCCATGAGACAGGACGCCTTTACCGGCGGCGTAGACCCCGGCGGGCTGTGGAACCAGAACGACATCCGCATCCTGCTGTGCTATATCCTCAGCAGCGTAAACGCGCCCCTCTCGGGCCAGGACCTGTCGGAGATCCTCCAGCGCAAGGCGCTGGCCAATTACTTCGAGGCCGGGGATGCCCTGGCGGCCCTGGAACAGCGGGGCAACGTGGTGCGGGATGAGGACGGCTGCTACCGGGTGACGGAGGCGGGCCGGGAGATCGCCGAGACTTTGGACGCCACCCTGCCCCTCTCGGTGCGGGACAAGGCCCTGGAGGCGGCCTTCACCCTGCTGGCCGACGCCCGCTCCCATCGGGAAAACCGGGTGGAGGTGGCCCCCCTGGAGACGGGCTTCCAGGTCACCTGCCACATCTCCGGCGGGGAGGGCATGGAGCTGATGTCTATCTCCCTGTTCGTCCCGGACAGCGCCCAGGCCGAGCTGGTGAAGGAGCGCTTTTACCGGGACCCGGAGCAGGTGTACAAGCTGCTGCTGTCCTCTTTGACCGGGGACACAGCCTACGCCAGATCGTTGTTGGAAGATCGTGGGGAATGAGGCGTGATGAGCAGGAAATTCCGGCGGGGGATCCCCAGGGCCATAGCGGCGCTGGCGGTTTTCCTCGCCTTTTTTGTGCTGACAGCGGTGCTGCTGGGCGCCGAGGAGGAGTCCCCCGCCCAGGGCGCGCTGTTGGAGGACCTGCCCCTGAGCGCCTCCCTTACCCTGCTGGCCCAGGAGGGTGACCAGGCCTGGCTGGTGTTCAACGGGCCCCTGGGCTCCCGGGTGCTGCTGGCAGACGCCGCCACCGGGGAGGTCCTGGTCGCCCGAGACGGCGGGCCGGTGGCCGCGGCCTTCCTCCGGGGCGGGTCCCTCATCCTGTGTGAAACTGCCCAGACCAGCGTGGCCTTCACCCGGCTCTCCCCCACCCTGGAGGAGGCGGAGCGCTGGGAGTTTTTCCGGCTGTCCTCCCTGCTGCGCCGGTTCGACCTCTCCCCTGAGGGCGGCCTGTACGCTGTAGACAGCACGGCCCCCGCTAACCTCACCTACACCTCCCGGACGGGAAACGAAGAGAAGGTGACATTCCCCGAAGAAGTGCAGTTTCTCCAGGCCACGCCCCAGGGGCGGCTGTACGTCTGCGCCGGGGACACCCTGTACCTGTCGGAGGACGGCAGCCTGGCCGGTCTCACCGAGCTGCCCGGCGGGTCCCTCCCCGTGTGCCTGCTGGGGGAGGAGGGCTACCTGGACACAAACGGCACCGTCTGCCGTGTGGCGGACGGGGCTGTGAATGGTGTGCTCCAACTCCCCTCCCTGCTCACCCGCGCCGCCCTGTACAGCGGCAGCCCGGAGGGCCTGGCCCTGGGGGAGAGCAACACCCGGCTGCTGTGGTACTCCTGGGACGGGGAGGCCCTGGACAGCTGCCTGGTGGAGGGGGAGCTGCAGGCGGTCTCCCCCGGGCTGGCGGTGTACCAGCAGGACGGCGCCTTCTACTGCGCCCCCACCGGCTTCGGCCAGCCGGAGGTCACCCCTGCCCCCACGGCGTCCCCCGCTCCCACGGAGACGCCCGCCCCTGCGGAAAGCCCTGAGCCCGGGGAAACCCCTGAGCCAGAAGAAACCCCAGGGCCCGGCGAGTCCCCCGAGCCCAGTGAGATCCCGGCGGGAAGCCCGTCCCCCAGCCCTACGGCCCAGCCCATTCCCACCCCGGAGGCCGGGTGGTACCCCACCACCGAGGGGGAGTACCTCCTGGCCCCGCTGGGGGCCACCGTGGGGGAGCTGCGGCAGTTCTTCTGGCCCCAGGCCGTGCAGGTGGAAAAGCCCGATGGCACCACCGCCCGGGACACGGAGAAGCTGGCCACCGGCATGACCGTGCCCTACTCCGAGAAGGAGGGCTTCCCCAGCGCCTACACCCTGGTGGTGCCCGGGGACTGCACCGGCCTGGGCCTGGGCTCTGACCGGGACGTGCAGGCGGTGCAGTCCCACCTGCTGGGGGAGGAATCCCTCACCGGGCCCTACCTGCGGGCCGCCGACCTGGACAACGACGGCCAGGTTACGGTGGAGGACCTGGTGCTCTTCGACACCCCCGCGCCTACGCCCACCCCTGTTCCCACCACGCCACAACCATCCCAAACAGAATGAGAGGTAACTGCTATGCCCATCTCCTTTGACCCCGCAAAACGACTGTTCCGTCTGGACACCAAGACCTCTACCTACGCCTTTTTCGTGTACCGGGAAAACTACCTGGTCCACCTGTACTACGGGGCGAAAATCCCCGACAGCGACCTGGAGTACCTGATGTACCGGGGGAAGTTCGACTCCCTGAGCCCCTGGAACACCAAGGTGGACGACCCGGACTTCTCCGCCGACATCACCCCCTTCGAGTACCCCACCAACGGCGCCGGGGACATGCGCATCGCCGCCCTGTCCGTGCGTAATGGAGACGGCAACGCGGTGACGGACGTGCGCTATGTGTCCCACAAGATCACCCCCGGAAAGCCCGCTTTGGAGGGGCTGCCCGCCACCTTCGCCGACGACAGCCAGGCCGAGACCCTGGAGGTGGAGGCAGTGGACCCGGTCACCGGGGTGAAGGTGTTCCTGCTCTATACGGTATTCGCGGACTACGGCGTGACCACCCGCAGCGTGCGGGTGGAAAACGGCGGCAGCGCGCCTGTCACCCTGGAGCGGGCCTTCAGCGGCTGCCTGGACCTGCCCACCATGGACTGGGACATGGTCCACGTCTACGGCCGGTGGGCCAAAGAGAACACCACCGTGCGCCACCCCCTGCAGCACGGCATCCAGGGCATCCAGTCCAAGCGGGGCATGACCGGCCCCAACCACAACCCCTTCGTGGCCCTGTGCCAGCACACCGCCACCGAGGAGCAAGGGGAGGCCATGGGCCTGAGCCTGGTGTACAGCGGCAACTTTGCCTTTGACATCGAGGTGGACACCCGGGGCTGCCCAAGAGTGCTGGCGGGCATCAACCCCACGGACTTCCGCTGGCGCTTGGAGCCCGGGGAGTCCTTTACCACCCCCGAGGTGGTGATGGCCTACTCGGAGGAGGGCCTGGGGGGCATGAGCCGCACCTTCCACCACTTCTATCTGGACCACCTGTGCCCGCCCCAGTGGGCGAGGAAAAAGCGCCCCCTGCTCATCAACAGCTGGGAGGCGGCCTTCTTCGACTTTGACGACGACAAGCTGGTGGAGTTCGCCCAGGCCGCCAAGGAGCTGGGCATCGAGATGCTGGTGATGGACGACGGCTGGTTCGGCGACCGCTGCGACGACCACCGGGCCCTGGGGGACTGGCAGGTCAACGAGGAAAAGCTGAAGGGCGGCCTTACCTCCCTCATCGAGAGGGTCAATGCCCTGGGCATCCAGTTCGGCATCTGGTACGAGCCGGAGATGATCAGCCCCGACAGCGACCTGTACCGGGCCCATCCGGACTGGGCCATCTGCGCCCCGGGCCGGGAGAAGTCCATGTCCCGGTACCAGTGCGTGCTGGACATGACCCGGAAGGACGTGCGGGACAACATCTTCCAGCAGATGGTGGATGTCATCTCGAAAAACAATATCGCCTATATCAAATGGGACTGCAACCGGCATATCAGTGAGGCGGCCAGCGCCGCCCTGCCCCCGGAGCGCCAGGGGGAGTTCTTCCATCGCTACGTGCTGGGGGTCTACGACCTGATGGGCCGCATCACAAAAGCCTTCCCCCACATCCTGCTGGAAAACTGCTCTTCCGGCGGCGGCCGGTTCGACCCCGGCATGCTCTACTACGCCCCCCAGATCTGGGCCAGCGACAACACCGACCCCATCGAGCGGCTGTCCATCCAGTTCGGGGCCTCCCTGTGCTACCCCATCGCCTCCCTGGGGGCCCATGTCTCCGCCAGCCAGCGGGCCAGTTTGGAGACCCGGGGCAACGTGGCCATGTGCGGCACCTTCGGCTACGAGCTGGACCCCCGGAAGCTCACCCCCGAGGAGCGGGAGACCGTAAAGCGGCAGGTGGCGGATTACCACAAGTATTACGACCTCATCCACTACGGGGACTTCTACCGGATCACCTCCCCCACGGAGGACCCCTACCTGTGCCGGTGGCAGTTTGTCAGCCCGGATAAGAAAGAGGTGCTGTTCACCCAGGTGGTCATGCGTCAGCCCGCCAACAACTACCAGCTCCAGCGCCTGCCCGGCCTGGACCCCGCCGCCTGGTACGTGGACCAGGAGACCGGCCAGACCTACTCCGGCGCGCTGCTGATGCACGCCGGGCTGGACCTCTCCGCCCGGACGGACAACCAGCTCCACGACGGCTACAGCGTGGTAAAATACCTGGTGGCCCGCTGATTTTCTGGTTGACAGCACGGCCCATTCCTGCTATAATATTTTAGCTGCCTGGTAAACTGCCGGGCAGCTATGGGACGACTCATTAGCTCAGTCGGTAGAGCACTTGACTTTTAATCAAGGTGTCCGGGGTTCGAATCCCCGATGGGTCACCACGTCGCCGCGAACGTCCTATCGTTCGCGGCGTTTTTTTGTAAAAGTCACCTCTCACTCATTTTGTCGCGGCTCCTCTCCAAATCGAACCCGCTGCGCCGAGCTTCGATCTGGTTTTGGGTACAAACCTGAAAGCCGCAACATCCATCGTGTTGCGATGTTCCAGGGGCTGCGGCCCCGGCAATCCGCGGTCGCCACTTCGGTGGTGGCCGCGTTTTTTTGCCCGCAGCGTGGGAGGAAAAGGAGGGGCCCGGCGCGCCAACTCCAGGCGTGCCGGGCTCTTCTTGCAGAAAGCCGCCGCTTTCCCATCACCGGTAATATTTGTCGATGGTCGCCTGGGCCGAGGCCTCTCCTCCATCCCCGAAAGGTTTTCCCACTTCCCGCAGGTCCCCGGCTACCCCAGCAGCCCGGCGTAGCCCAGGGCGATGCCCACCGCCGCCGAGCCCAGGATGATGAGGATGGGGTGGATGTTCTTCCAGCTGGCGATGAGGGCGGCCAGGAGCAGCACGGCCCCGGCCGCCAGCGCCGGCCAGCCGGCCTCCAGGGTGAGGGCCGTGCCCGCCACGGACAGCAGGGACGCGGCGATCATCCCCACCACCGCGGGGCGCAGGCCGTTCATGCAGCCCTTGACGATACCGTTCTCCTGGAAGGCGGCAAAGCACCGGGCTACAATCAGAATAATGACGAAGGAGGGCAGCACCACCCCGAAGGTGGCGCACACCGCCCCCAAAAACCCGGCGGTCTCCGCGCCGATGTAGGTGGACAGGTTCACCGCCAGGGGGCCGGGGGTGCTCTCACTCACCGCTACAAAGTTCACCAGGTCCTCCATGCCCATCCAGCCCTGGCCCAGGACCTCCTCCTGGATGAGGGGCAGCATGGCGTAGCCTCCCCCAAAGGTGAAGGCACCGATCTTCAAAAAGGTGAGGAACAGCTGGAGATAGATCATTTGCCCATCCCCCCTACCTGCCACCGGGTGGCCGCCAGGCCCGCCAAGGCGCAGCCGATGAGTACCAGGATGGTGTTGGCCCCGGCCAGGGCCACCAGCAAAAAGGCCGCCCCCGCCAGCAGGTACGAGGGCCAGTTTTTCGGGCACTGGCGCACCATGGTGACCAGGGCGCTGGCCACCAGGGACACCACCGCCACCCGCACCCCCCAAAAGGCGTAGCGCACCGCCTCCAGCTCCTGGAATTGCCGGAGCACAAAGCTGAGCAGGTAGATGATGACGAAGGAGGGCAGCACCACCCCAAAGGTGGACACCGCCGCCCCCAGCTTCCCGGCCACCCGGTAGCCCACAAAGGTGGCGGTGTTCACCGCGATGGGCCCGGGGGTGCTCTCACTCACCGCCAGAATGTCCAGAATCTCCCCCTCGTCCAGCCAGTGCTCGTGGAGGGCGATCTCCCGCCGGATCAGGGGAATCATGGCGTAGCCGCCCCCAAAGGTAAAGGCCCCGATCTTCAAAAATTTCCAGAACAGCTTCCCGCACAGCTGTAGTTTTTCCCGTTCCATACCGTCTCCTCCCCTGGCCCTGCCTGTGATAGAGAAAGGGGCCGGAACACCCAGCCCCTGTTCTTTGCCTCAGTTCCCGTCCTTCTGGTCCTCGGCCTTCAAATAGTCGATGCACCGCTTGGACTCCTCCAGGCCGGTGGGGTCCAGTCCCTCGCTCTCCACCACCATGGTGAGGCCCAGCTCGATGGCGGCCTGGCGCACCGCGGCCACCGGGGCGATGCCCTGGCCCAGGGAGGCGCAGGTGTCGCCGCCCTTGCCGTCCTTCAGGTGGATGACCTGGATGCGGTCCTTGTGCTCCCGCAAAAACGCCACCGGGTCCTTGTCCGCGGCGAAGGCCCAGTAGGTGTCCACCTCCAGCAGGATGTCCGTGCGCTGCAGCAGCTCCTCCTCGGGGATGAGGCCGTCCTGGTTGGGCTGGAGCTCGTGGGCGTGGTTGTGGTAGTGCAAAGCGATGCCCTCCGCCTGCAGCCGGGGGATGAGGACATTCACCCGGTCCACCACGGCGTCCACCTCGGCCTTGGTGGCCATGCCCTCGTAGGGGATGATGATGTCCTTGCAGCCGATGGCCTTGTGGTAGGCGATGGTCTCCTCCAGCACGTCGTCGGTCAGGGCGGAGAGCCCGGTGTGGGTGCCGGAGGCAGTGAGGCCGTACTTGTCCAGCCAGCCCTTGACCTCTTCCGCGCTGTGGCCGAAGAACCCGGCAAACTCCACGAAGGAGTAGCCCATCTCCGCCACGGCCTTCAGGGCGCCCTCCAGGTCCTTCTCGGTGACGTCCCGCACACTGAATAACTGTAGTCCGTATTTCATCGCAAATTCCTCCCATTGTTTCGATTCCCGCACGCTTCCCGTGCGGTTTTATCATACGTTCCCCGGGGGAAAAAGTCAATGGGTCTGCCCGCTTTTCCCCTGGGAAAAGCAAGACTCCCTTGCAATTTTTCGCCAAGTGGGGTATCCTTGTCTGTTGGGGAGAGGTGTACAAGGCCCTCTCCCCGGCTATGCTAGTAACAGCATCTGTGCCCGGGGCGCTGCCCGCCGCCCCGGGAGACAGCGCCCCGGGCAGAAAGGAAGAAAGCCTATGAAACGTATTCTCTCACTCACCCTGGCACTGTGCCTGTGCCTTACCCTGTTCGCCTGCTCCCAGGAGGGCGGCTCCTCCAGCGAAGCGGAAAGTTCCGCCGCAAGCTCCGAGAGCAGCTCTTCCGCCGTGACTTCAGAGGGCAGCGCCTCCTCCCAGGTGAGCTCCGAACCCAGCGAAGTTTCCTCCGCGGAAAGCGAAGCGGGCTCCGCCAGCTCCGCCTCCGCTGTGGACACAACCGACTTGGGCACCGCCGCGGTGGCCGCCCTGAAGGGCCCCACCGCCATGGGCATGGTGAAGATGATGAGCGACGACGCCCAGAGCGGCCAGCCCACCTTCGATTTCAACATCTACGCCTCCGCCGATGAGATCACCCCCAAGCTGGTGCAGGGGGAGCTGGACATCGCCGCGGTGCCCGCCAACCTGGCCAGCGTGCTGTACAACAACACCGAGGGCCAGGTGCAGGTGCTGGCCATCAACACCCTGGGGGTGCTGTATATCGTGGAGAACGGCGACACGGTCCAGTCCGTGGAGGACCTGCGGGGCAAGACCATCTACGCCTCCGGCAAGGGGAACACCCCGGAATACGCCCTGCGCTATCTGCTGGAGGGCAGCGGCATCGACCCCGACGCTGACGTGACCATCGAGTGGAAATCGGAGCACTCCGAGTGCGTGGCCGCCCTGGCCGCGGACCCCGCCGGCATCGCCATGCTGCCCCAGCCCTTTGTCACCACCGCCCAGGCCCAGAACGAGAACCTCCGGGTGGCGTTGGACATCACCGAGGAGTGGGACAAGCTGGCAGAGGCAAACGGCAGCGACGCCGCCCTCCTCACCGGCGTGGTGGTGGCCCGGAAAGAGTTTGTGGAGCAGAACCCCCAGCTGGTGGGCGAGCTCCTCTCCCTGTATGAAAAATCGGTGACCTACGCCAACGAAGAGGTGGAGGAGACAGCCAAGCTCATCGGGGAGTACGACATCGTCCCCGAGGCGGTGGCGGCAAAAGCCCTGCCGGAGTGCAACATCACCTTCATCGAGGGCGACGAGATGAAGGCGAAGCTCTCCGCCTATCTCCAGACCCTCATGGACCAGAACCCCAAGGCGATCGGAGGCGCCATGCCCGGTGACGACTTCTACTACGCCCGCTAAACCGGAGAAGCCCCATCCCCTGCGGCGGCTGGCCCGGTGGTGGGGGGCCCTGGTGTGGCTGCTCCTATGGCAGCTGGGGGCCATGGCCCTAAACCAAAAAATACTCCTGGTCTCCCCCGTCCAGGTGGTGGCCCGGCTTTGGCAGCTGCTGCCCCAGGGGGAGTTCTGGTCCGCGGTGGGTTTTTCCTTCCTGCGCATCACCCTGGGCTTCCTGCTGGCCTGTGTCGTCGGGACAGCCCTGGGAGTGCTGGCCTCCCGGTTCCGGGTGGTGCGGGACCTGTGCGCCCCTCTCATGGCCACGGTAAAATCCATCCCGGTGGCCTCCTTCATCATCCTGGTGCTCGTATGGGTGCCCTCCCGGAACCTGTCGGTGGTCATCTCCTTCCTGATGGTGGCCCCCATCGTGTACCAGAACGTGCTGGGAGGCATCTCCAACATGGACCACAAGCTCACAGAGATGGCGGACGTGTTCCAGGTCCCCTTTGCCCGGCGGCTGCGGTATCTGTACCTGCCCCAGGTGGCCCCCTTCTTCCGCTCCGCCTGCGCGGTGGGGCTGGGGCTGTGCTGGAAGTCCGGCGTGGCGGCGGAGGTCATCGGCCTGCCCGACGGCTCTATCGGCGAGCGCCTGTACGAGGCCAAGGTCTACCTGGACACCCCGGACCTGTTCGCCTGGACCCTGGTCATCGTCCTGGTGAGCATCGCCTTTGAAAAACTGTTCCTCTTCCTGCTGGACCGGGCCCTGTACCTGGTCCGGCGGCCCTGAGGGAGGTGGCCTATGGACATCCAGGTAAAGCACCTCTCTAAGCGCTTTGGGGACAAGGTGGTGTTCGCGGATTTCTCCGCCGCCTTCCCCCAGGGGAAAACCACCTGCGTCATGGGGCCCTCGGGCTGCGGCAAGACCACCCTGCTCTCCCTGCTCCTGGGGCTGGAGCAGCCCGACAGCGGGGAGATTTTGGGCCTCTCCGGCCTGCGGAAGAGCGCCGTGTTCCAGGAGCACCGCCTGTGCGAGGACGTGAGCGCCGCCGCCAACCTGCGGCTGGTGGCCCCCCGCCTCTCCCGGCAGGAGGCGGAGGCCCTCCTCACCGGCCTGGGCCTGGGGGACAGCCTGCGCCAGCCGGTGCGGGAGTTTTCCGGGGGCATGAAGCGCCGCACCGCCATCCTGCGGGCCCTTGCCGCCCCCTACGACGTGCTCTTCGCCGACGAGCCCTTCCAGGGCCTGGACCAGGACACCAAGGGCCTGGTGCTGGACTATTGGCGGGATCGGACCCAGGGCAAGACCGTCATCCTGGTCACCCACGACCTGGCCGAAGCCGAAGCCCTGGGGGACCACATTCTCTCCTTGTAATTTTTCCCATTCCGGAGTATCATAGGGTCAGGAACTTTTTCCTGGCCCTTATTTTTTGCAAAGGAGCGACACCTATGAGCCAACCCCGCCAGCAATTCCACATCGAGCCCCCCCAGGGCTGGATGAACGACCCCAACGGCCTGTGCTATTTCGGCGGCCAATACCACGCCTACTACCAGCACAACCCCGGCGCCATCGTGTGGACGGCCCCCCTCTCCTGGGGCCACGCCACCAGTAAGGACCTGGTCCACTGGGAGGACCAGCCCATCGCCATGGACCCGGACATGCCCTACGAGTCCACCGGCGGGTGCTTCTCCGGCTCCGCCCTGGCAGAGGAGGGGCAGGTCTCCTTCTTCTACACCGCGGTAGGGGACGGGGGCGTCTCCACCCAGTGCCTGGCGGTAAGCCGCGACGGCTTCGCCCTGGAAAAGGACCCTCAGAACCCCATCCTGACCCAGAGCCCCATCGACCCCACCAGCCGGGACATCCGGGACCCCAAAGTGTTCCCCTGGACCGACGGCACCTACCGCATGGTGTGCGGCACCGGGTATGAAGGCCGGGCGGCGGTGCTGCTGTTCTCCTCCACCGACAAGAAAAACTGGGACTACCAGGGCGTCCTCTTCGAGACCACCCAGATGGGCCCGGTGCTGGAGTGCCCCGACCTGTTCCCCGTGGAGGACAAGTGGGTGCTGTGCTTCTCCCGCATGGACCAGCCCCAGCGGGTCACCTTTGTGGTGGGGGATTTTGACGGCCAGTCCTTTACCCCCGAATACGTCCAGCACCCGGCAGTTGGCCCCAACTTCTACGCCCCCCAGACCTTTACGGACCCCAAGGGCCGCCGCATCCTCATCGGGTGGATCACCCCCTGGGGCCTGCCCGAGGGCTTCGACACCCAGCGCTCCGGCAGCATGACCATCCCCTTGGAGGTCAGTTTCAACGACGCGGAGCGCCTCTGCCTCTTCCCGGTGGAGGAGGCCCAGCCCCTGCTGAAAACCGAGAGCCCCTACGTCAAGCGGGGGGATTTGGTGGTGCAGGTCACCGACGGGGAGAAGCTTCTGCTGGAGCTGCCCGCCCAGGAGGTGTGGGACGTGCAGGTCCTCACCGACACCCGCACCGTAGAGGTGTTCGTAAACGGCGGGGAGCAGTACCTCTCCTTCTACCCCCGGGCGTAAAAAATCCCAAAAGAGAAAGCAGCGGGCAACTACCCGCTGCTTTTTTGTTATGGCAAAGCTGCCATCTTCTCCAGCAGCCGCTGGACCAGCCCCTGGAACTGCTCCCCCACCCGGTCGGCGGTCTCCTGCACCTCCTCGTGGGACAGGGGCCCGCTGCCCAGGCCCGCCGCCAGGTTGGTGACGCAGCTGATGCCGCACACCTCCATGCCCATGTGCCGGGCGGCCATGGCCTCGCAGGCGGTGCTCATGCCCACGGCAGAGGCCCCCAGCGCCCGGTACAGGTGGATCTCCGCCGGGGTCTCGTAGTTGGGGCCGGTGGTCTGCAGGTACACTCCTTCCTTCAGGGGGATGGCGAGCTCCCCTGCCGCCGCCTTCACCAGGGTCCGCAGGCGCTTGGAGTACACCTCCGACATATCCGGGAACCGGGGTCCCAGGCCGTCCTCGTTGGGCCCGATCAAGGGGGAGGGCACAAAGCTGGCGATGTGGTCGGTGATGAGCATCAGGCTGCCGGGCTCCAGGTCCGCCCCGATGCCTCCGGCGGCGTTGGTGAGCACCAACCGCTCCGCCCCCAGGGCGTGGAGCACCCGCAGGGGCAGCACCACGTCCGCCATGGGGTAGCCCTCGTAGTAGTGGACCCGGCCCTGCATCACGGCCACGGGCTCGCCCCCGGCATAGCCGAAGAGGAACCGTCCCTGGTGCCCCGGCACCGTGGACACGGGGAAGCCCTGGATCTCCCCGTACTCCACCACGGCCTCCGCCTGCACCCGCTGGCCGAAGCCCCCCAGCCCCGACCCCAGCACCACCGCGGTGCGGGGCACAAAGCCCGTCTTTGCCCGGATACTCGTTACACAGCTGTCGATCCGTTCCTGTATCTGTCCCATAGGGGCACCTCCTCCATCGTGTTACCCCCATCATAGCCAGTTTTGCCCGGCTTGTCAACACTCCTCGATGCGCAGCAGCCGATTGTACTTGGCCACCCGCTCGCTGCGGCAGGGGGCCCCGGCCTTGATCTGCCCGGCGTTCACCGCCACCGCCAGGTCGGCGATAAAGGTGTCCTCCGTCTCCCCGGAGCGGTGGGAGATGATGGTCTGGTACCCGCTGCGCTTGGCCAGGTCGATGGCCTCCAATGTCTCCGTCAGGGTGCCGATCTGGTTGGGCTTGATGAGGATGGCGTTGGCCGCCCCCTCGTCGATGCCCTGCCGCAGCCGGTCCTTGTTGGTGACGAACAGGTCATCCCCCACCAGCTGTATCTTGTGGCCCAGCCGCAGGGTGAGCTCCTGCCAGCTCTCCCAGTCTTCCTCCCCCAGGGGGTCCTCGATGGACACGATGGGGTATTTCCCCACCAGCTCCTCCCAGTAGGCGATAAGCTCCTCCGGGGCGCAGACCTTCCCCCGCTTGGGGAGCACATACCGGTCCCCCTGGACCCACTCGCTGGCGGCGGCGTCCAGGGCCAGCTTCACCTTCCCCGTGTACCCCGCCTTCTCTATGGCGGCAAGCACCTCCTCGATGGCCTCCTCATCGGAGCGCAGGTCCGGGGCGAAGCCCCCCTCGTCCCCCACCCCGGCAGAAAGGCCCTTCTCCTTCAGCTGGGCCCCCAACGTGTGGGTGATCTCCGCGCACCACCGCAGCCCCTCCCGGAAGCTCTCCGCCCCCACCGGCACCACCATAAACTCCTGGATGTCGATGTTGTTCCCGGCGTGGGCCCCGCCGTTCAGAATGTTCATCATGGGGGTGGGCAGCAGGTGGGCCCCGGCGCCTCCCAAAAACCGGAACAGGGGCATCCGGTAGTGGGCGGCCATGGCCCGGGCCGCCGCCAAAGACACCGCCAGGGTGGCGTTGGCCCCCAGGTGGGCCTTGTTGGGTGTGCCGTCCAGCTTTTGCAGCACCGTGTCCACCTCCCGCACCGTCAGGCTGTGGAGCTTCTCCAGCGCCGGGGAGATGACCTCGGTCACGTTCCGGGCGGCCTTCTTCACCCCCTTGCCCCCATAGCGCCTGGCGTCCCCGTCCCGCAGCTCCACCGCTTCAAAGGTCCCGGTGGAGGCCCCGGAGGGGGCCGCCGCCGTGCCTAGGCTCCCGTCAGAGAGCTGCACCGTGGCCCCCACCGTGGGGTTCCCCCGGGAGTCCAGCACCTCGTAGCCTATCACTTTTTGGATCGTCACCATATACGTCCCGCCTTTCCGAAAAAAATAGAGCTCGCATCTAGTATTCGGAGTTGTGCGGCGTTTTAATCTGTGCTAAACTAAAAACAGCCCCTATATTTTATGAGGAAGAGAGTGTTTTCTATGGAATTTGCCCGCGTTGCCCCCGAGAGCCTGGGCATCCCCTCCCAGGCCATTCTGGACCTTCTGGACGAGCTGTACCGCTACGGCATCGAGATGCACGGCATCATGGTACTCCGCCACGGGAAGGTCTGCGCCCAGGGCTGGTGGAAGCCCTACGAGCCCAAGACCCCCCACATCATGTTCTCCTTCAGCAAGAGTTTGACCTCCACCGCCATCGGATTCGCTTGGCAGGAGGGCATCCTCTCCTTAGACGAGCGCCTCATCGACATCTTCCCGGACAAGGCCCCGGAACACCCCAGCGAGAACCTGAAAAAGGCCTGTATCCGCCACCTGCTGATGATGGGCTGCGGCCACGAGACGGAGATCAACAACCTGGGCCGGGGCGACCCGGACTGGATCTACACCTTCCTCCACCACCCCTTCGTGTACGAGCCCGGCACCCATTTCCTGTACAACACGGCGGGCACCAACCTGCTCTCCGCCATCTTAACGAAGAAGACCGGCCAGACCCTCACCCAGTTCCTCCAACCCCGGCTCATCCAGCCCCTGGGCATGTCGGACATCCGCTGCCAGCCCCTGCCCGACGGCACCGAGGCCGGGGGCTACGGCTACTCCCTCACCCTGGAGGACATGGCCCGGTTCGTGCAGTTTGTGGCTAACCAGGGCCAGTGGGAGGGCCGCCAGCTCTTAAAGCCGGAGTGGTTCCAGCAGGCCACCTCCAAGCAGATCGAAAACCGAGGGGCCGGCTGGGGCGGCGATCCGGACTGGCAGCAGGGCTACGGCTTCCAGTTCTGGCGGTGCGAGCCGGAGGGCGTGTTCCGGGGCGACGGGGCCTTCGGCCAGTACGGCGTAGTGATGACCAAGCAGGATATGGTCATCGTCATCCAGTCCGCCTCCATGCGGCTCCAGGCGGTGCTCACCGCCATCTGGGACAAGCTGCTGCCCCAGGTGTCCGACGCCCCCCTGCCCGAGAGTCCCCTGTATCACGTACTGGTCCACCGGCTGGAAAACTTGGAACTCAACCCCATGCTTGGCATGCGCAACCCCGGTGCCGAGGCCTCCCTAAACGGCGCGGCCTACACCCCCGACGCCCCCACCCCCGCCATGACCGACCTGATCGGCGGCATCGGCAAATTCACCCCCGACGGGGGCCGGCTCCAGTCCCTGGGCTTTGTGTGCCAGGGGGACGACGTGCGGCTGCGCTGCGTGCAGGATAACGGCAGCTACGACATCGCCGTGGGCATGACCGGCCACTTCGCTGCCACCGAGATTGGCGGCACCACCTACGGCGCCAACGGCCGCTGGCGGGCCAAGGACAAGCTGGAGATCGAGCTGCGCAACGCCCGCATGGCCGGGGGCAAGCGCTTTGTGTTCCAGTTTGCCGGGGACAAGCTGACCCTCACCGCCGACTCCACCATCCCCGAGATCGGCGGCCTGGCGGACCCCCTGCCCCCCACCCTCACCTTCACCCTC
>LBJMC04202__coassemble_944_pt1 | contig 17240 bp, 21 predicted proteins | sample LBJMC04202__metabat2_high_PE_010 | metagenome-assembled genome bin LBJMC04202
CCCCGGCATCCCGGCGCTGCTGGAGGAGCTCTCCCGCCGGGCAGTGGTGTGCCTGGCCACCTCCAAGCCGGAGGTGTTCTCCCGGAAAATACTGGAGATGGGCGGCGTGCTGCCCTGTTTTACCCGGGTGGTGGGCTCTGAGCTGGACGGCCGCCGCACAGACAAGGCGGAGGTCATCCAGGAGGTGCTGCGCCAGCTGGGGAACCCGGACCGGGCCCAGGCCGTTATGGTGGGAGACCGGAAGCACGACATCCTGGGGGCCAGGGCCTGCGGGGTGGAGAGCATCGGGGTGGAGTACGGCTTCGCCCCGGAGCGGGAACTGGAAGAGGCCGGTGCGGACCATATCGTCCCCACGGTAGAGGCGCTGCGCGGGCTGCTATGGCAGCTGACGGAATGAGAGAGGAGACGCGGGATGAGCCAGCGGGTTTTAGTGGTCATCGACATGCAGAACGACTTTATCACCGGGAGCCTGGGGACGAAAGAGGCCCAGGCCATCGTAGAGAAGGTGTGCCGGAAAATACAGGGGTTTGACGGAGAGGTGCTCTTCACCCTGGACACCCACGGCCCCGACTACCTGGAGACCCAGGAGGGGCGGCTCCTGCCGGTGGCCCACTGCATCAAGGGCACCCCGGGCTGGGAGCTGGAGCCCCGGGTGAAGGCCCTGTGCGGGACCACGCCCATCGAGAAGCCCACCTTTGGCTCCACCGGCCTGGCGGATGTGCTGCAGGCCAAGTACCTCCACGGCGGCGGGCTGGACGAGGTGGTGTTTGTGGGCCTGTGCACGGACATCTGCGTGGTGTCCAACGCTTTGCTGGTAAAGGCCCGGCTGCCCGAGGTGCCCCTGACCGTAGACGCCTCCTGCTGCGCGGGGGTCACCCCGGAGGCCCACCAGCACGCCCTGGCGGTGCTGCGCAGCTGCCTGGTCAACGTGGAAGAATAAAAGAAGCACAGCAAAAGGCTGCCGCGTTTGCGGCAGCCTTTTTTCTGCGGTATTTATCCCTGGAATCCGCCGTGACGGCGCTTTACCTTCATCCGGGCGGCGGCCCGGGCCAGGGTGAACTGGGCCATGCGGTACTCCTGGATGCTCCGCTTCTGGAGCATGGCCTCCTTGGCCGCGTCGGCCTCCCGGCGGGCCCGGTTCAGGTCGATCTCCTCCGGGCGCTCGGCGGAGTCCACCAAAATGAGGACCTCGCCGTTCTCCACCTTCACCAGGCCGGCGGACACGGCGGCCATCTCCTCCGGCTGGCCGGGGAGCTGGTAGCGCATCATCCCGGGGATGATGGCGGTGATCATGTTCCGGTGGTGGGCCATGATGCCGTACATGCCGGTGATGGTGGGCAGCACCAGGGAGACGCACTCCCCCTCGTAAAAGGGGCGGTCGGCGGCCAAAAACTGCACGGGGAATGTGGCTGGCATCAGCTGTCCCCTCCCAAAGCCTCGGCTTTCTTCACCACGTCCTCGATGGTGCCCACGTTGAAGAAGGCCATCTCGGGGTAGCCGTCCATGTCACCGTTGATGATGGCCTGGAAGCTGCGCAGGGTATCCTTGAGGGGCACGTACACCCCGGGGATGTTGGTGAATTTCTCCGCCACGTGGATGGGCTGGGCCAGGAACCGCTGGATTTTCCGGGCGCGCTGCACGGTGAGGCGGTCCTCATCGCTCAATTCATCCATGCCCAGAATGGCGATGATGTCCTGGAGCTCGCTGTACTTCTGCAAAATCTCCTGGACCCGCCGGGCGGTCTCGTAGTGCTCCAGGCCCACCTTGTCCGGCTCGAGGATGCGGGAGGTGGACTGCAGGGGGTCCACCGCCGGGTAGATGCCCTGCTCGGCGATGCGCCGGTTGAGCACGGTGGTGGCGTCCAGATGGGTGAAGGTGGTGGCGGTGGCCGGGTCGGTCAGGTCGTCGGCGGGAACGTACACCGCCTGCACCGAGGTGACGGACCCCTGCCGGGTGGAGGTGATGCGCTCCTGCAGCTCGCCCATCTCGTTGGCCAGGGTGGGCTGGAAGATGTTGTCGATGAACAGCAGCACGTCCTTGTGCTCCTCGTCCCGGAAGTACTCGGCCATGGTGAGGCCCGCCAGGGCCACCCGCATACGCACGCCGGGGGACTCGTTCATCTGGCCAAAGACCAGGGCGGTCTTGTCGGCCACGCCGCTGCCCTGCATCTCCCGCCACAAGTCGTTGCCCTCCCGGCTGCGCTCGCCCACACCGGTGAACACGGAGTAGCCGTTGTGCTCCATGGCCACGTTGTGGATGAGCTCCTGGATGAGCACGGTCTTGCCCACGCCGGCGCCGCCGAACAGGCCGATCTTGCCGCCCTTGGGGTAGGGCTCCAGCAGGTCGATGACCTTGATGCCGGTCTCCAGAATCTCGCTGACGGAGCGCTGCTCCTCGAAGGCCGGGGGTTTGCGGTAGATGCTGTGGCGCTCCACCTCAGCGGGGACCGGGTCGCCGCCGTCGATGGGCTCGCCCATGACGTTGAACATCCGGCCCAGGGTGGAGGTGCCCACCGGCACGGTGATGGTCTCGCCGGGGGCGCAGACCTGCATGCCCCGGGCCAGGCCCTCGCTTTCGGCCAGCATGATGCACCGCACCATGTTGTTTTCCATGTGCTGGGAGACTTCCATGACCCGCCGCTGCCCGGCCAGGTCTACGTACAGCGCCTCGCGGATCTTCGGTAACGAGCCGGCGGCGAATTCCACATCGATGACCGGCCCGGATATTTGCACGATGGTTCCTGTGGTCACAGGGACTTCACATCCTTTCTGCGCTGGCGCTCCTGCCGCTGGGCTTTGGCGCCGGCGCTGATCTCTGTGATCTCCTGGGTGATGTTGGCCTGGCGGATGCGGTTGTACTGCATGCCCAGGTCGGCCAGGAGCTCCTCGGCGTTCTGGTTGGCGGCGTTCATGGCGTTCATCCTGGCGTTCTGCTCGCTGCAGAAGCTGTCGATGAGGGTGCTGTAAATGAAGCCGGACAGATAGCTGGGGATGATATTGTTGAGCACCGCGGTGACGGAGGGGTAGAACTCGAAGGGGGAGGTCACCGCCTTTTCCGGGGTGGGAGAGATGAACTGGGCCCGGTGGAAGGGCAGCAGCCGGGTGGACCGGGCCACCGCCTCCATACTGTTTTTCATGTCGGTGTACACCACGTAAATCTTTTTCAGCTCCCCCCGGTCGTACTTATCCAGCAAGAGGGCGCTGATCTCCCTGGCCCGGTCCATGGTGGGGTTTTGGGCGGTGTACAGGAAGGTGTGCTCGATGGGGATGTGGTGCTGGTCGTAGAAGTGGCGGCCATACTCCCCCACCACAAAGAGCTGCATCTCCCCGTGCTCCTCCTTGAGCTTCTGGGCCTCTTTGATGACGTTCTGGTTATAGGCGCCGGCCAGGCCCTTGTCCGCGGTGATGACCAGGCAGCCGTAGGGCCCCTCCACCTGGGGTTCCCGGTCGGGGGGGTAGAAGTACCGGCTGTCCACGTCGCTGACCGTGCGGAAAATGCGCTTGATCTCCGCCCGCAGCTCGTCGAAGTAGGGGCGGGTCTTTTCCAGGTCGTTGCGGGCCCGGCGCAGCTTGGTGGAGGCGATGAGGTACATGGCGTTGGTGATCTTCCGGGTGTCCTCCACGCTCTTGATCCGGCTTTTGATCTCTGCTGTGCTGGCCATAGTTACCCGTTATCCTTTCCCGAGGCCGCTTCCTGCCCGGCGCTCAAAAAGTCTTTGGCCATCCGCAGGATCTGGTCCTGGTCCTCCTGGGACAGCTTGCCAGACCGGTCGATGCGGCGGCACAGGTCGGCGGCCTTCTCCTCCATGTGGGCCAAAAAGTCCCGGCGGAACTGGTCCACCTCCTGGACTTTCAGGTCCTGGAGGGTGTGGTGCAGCGCCACCACCAGCAGGATGACCTGCTCGTGCTGCTTCATGGGGTGGTACTGGGGCTGGCGCAGCAGGCGCATCAGCCCCTGGCCGTAGGCCAGCTGCCGGCGGGTCAGGTCGTCCAGGTCGCTGGAGAACTGGGTGAACACCTCCATCTCCCGGTACTGGGCCAGGTCCAGACGGATGGCGCCAGCGGCGGTCTTCATGGCCTTGGTCTGGGCGTCGCCGCCCACACGGGACACGGACAGGCCCACGTTTACGGCGGGGCGCTGGCCGGAGAAGAACAGGTCCTCCTCCAGGAAAATCTGGCCGTCGGTGATGGAGATGATGTTGGTGGGGATGTAGGCAGACACGTCGCCGGCCTGGGTCTCCACGATGGGCAGGGCGGTCATGCTGCCGCCGCCCATCTCCTCGGACAGCCGGGCGGAGCGCTCCAGCAGCCGGGAGTGGAGGTAGAACACGTCCCCGGGGTAGGCCTCGCGGCCGGGAGAGCGCTCCAGCAGGAGGCTCAGGGCCCGGTAGGCGATGGCGTGCTTGGTCAGGTCGTCGTAGACGATGAGCACGTCCTTGCCCTGGTACATGAAGTATTCGCCGATGGCGCAGCCCGCGTAGGGGGCGATGTACTGCATGGTGGCCGCGTCGCTGGCCGAGGCGCTGACCACGATGGAGTAGGACAGGGCGTCGAACTTCTCCAGGGTCTCCACCAGCTCCGCCACGGAGCTGGCCTTTTGGCCGATGGCCACGTAGATGCAGATGACATCCTTGCCCTTCTGGTTTAAGATGGTGTCCAGGGCGATGGCGGTCTTACCGGTCTGGCGGTCGCCGATGATGAGCTCCCGCTGGCCACGGCCGATGGGGAACATGGTGTCGATGGCAAGCAAACCGGTCTCCATGGGGGTATCCACGGGCTGGCGGTGGATGATGTCCGGGGCCGGGGCCTCGATGGGACGGTACTCCGCGGCCTGAATCTCCCCTTTGCCGTCGATGGGCTCGCCCAGGGCGTTGACCACCCGGCCCAGGAAGGCCTCCCCCACGGGGACGCCGGCGGTCTTGCCGGTGCGGTGGACGATGCTGCCCTCTACGATCTCCTCGTCGTCGCCGAAGAGCACGCAGCCGATCTCATCCCGCTTCAGCTCCTGCACCATGCCCTTTACCCCGGAGGAGAACTGGAGGATCTCCCCGTAGGAGGCGTTTTTCAGGCCGGAGACCGTGGCGATTTCGTCGCCCACGGCCACCACCTGGCCCACCTCTTCCGGGGTGGCCTCGGGCACCCAGTTTTCCACCGCCTCTTTTACCAGGGGGATGATGGCGTCCCGGCGGGGGTGCAGCTGGTCCAGCTGGCGCTTGAACTGCCGCAGCCGGCCCTCTAAGGTCCAGTCGTAAATATCGGTGCCCACTTGCAGCAGGAAGCCGTCGGCCAGCTGGGGGTCCTCCTCCCACACCAGCTTTACGTCATCCCCGTACTTCCCGGCGATGAACCGCTCCAGGCGCTCCCGGCTGGGGGCGGCGGGGGCGGCGGCGCTGCGCAGCAGGGCTTTTTTCTCAGTTTTCTTCTTGTTGCTGTCCATCCGGAGCCTCCCTTTCCACCAGATCCAAGAATTGCTCGTAGGGGTCCCCCTGGCTCTTCAGGGCGATCCGCTCCGCCGCGGTGACCACCAGGCCGGTGAGCTCCTTGGAGGCCTTGGCCAGCATGGCGTCGTGCTCCTGCTGGGTGGCGGCATGGGCCTGGGCCAGGATGGTGTCGGCCTGCTTTTTCGTCTGGGCCAGCTCCTGCTCCCGCAGCTGGTCCAGCTCCTTCTGGGCCGCCTGCTTCCGCCCGGCGATCTCCTGGTCGATGTCCGCCAGCTTTTCCTTATAGTCCTGCACCATCTGCCGGGCTTCCTGGCGGTCCTTTTCGGCCTCCTGGGCCATTTGGGCGTAGTGGTCCTCCCGCTTTTTCATAAAGTCCTTCACCGGCCGGTAGAGCAGGAGGTACAGCCCCCCAGCCAGCAGGACGAAGTTGAACAGGTGCAGCAGAATCTGCTGCCAGTCGATATTCAGTGGGATATTCATGTTCCTTACCTACCTGCCTTTACAAGACGAAGATGACCAGGATGACCACCAGCAGGGCGTAGATAATGGCCGTTTCGATAAACACCATGGTCAGCATCAGGGAGGTGCGGATCTTGCTCTCCATCTCGGGCTGGCGGGAGATGCCGTCGGCGGCCTTGCCGCCCACCATGCCCATGCCGATGGCGCCGCCGGCGGCGGCCAGGCCGATGGCCATGCCCACGGCCAGGGCCTTGGTGCCGGCGAAGCTGCCGCCGTTGTCGGCGGGGGCGGCCTCGGTGGTCTGGGCGGTATCCGCGGGGGCGGCGGTGGTGTCGGCGGCGGCCAGGGCAGGCACCGCCAGCAGGGTCATCAGGATGGCGATCACGGTCAGGATCACGAGAAATCTCACTTTTTTCATAGGAATTACCTCACGTTTCTTTCTAAAGTTCTATCGTTGCCGCTCAGGCGGCCTTGTCACGTTGTTTCGCGGGCTTCGGCGCCGGGGGCTCGCTCATCTCCCCGTAGAACAGCGCCACCAGCATGGTGAGCACGTAGCTCTGGATCAGGGCGTGGAGCAGGGTGAACAGCACGGCCACAATCACCGGCAGCACGAAGCTCAGGGAAATGTAGTAGTACACCAGCTCGGTGACCAGCAGGCCGCTGAGCAGGGCGCCGAAGAGACGGAAGCTCATGGAGATCAGCAGGGAGACCTCTTTTAGGGCCTTGCCGATGCCCCGCACCCCGTTTCCGGCGATGGCCCCGGAGAAGATGACCCCGTAGGACAGCACCCCCAGCATAATGGCGGCGTTGATGTCGGACAGAGGGGCCGGCAGGGTGATGGACCGCCCCGTGGTGGTGATGGCCTGAAGGCCAAAGAGCTCGAACAGGGTGCCGAAGAAGATGTAGGCCCCCGCGGCGAACACGTAGCTGCCCAAAAAGCCGTTGCGCCAGGGGCTGTTGGACTTGGCCAGGCCGTCGAACATCCCCACCGCCTGCTCCAGCAGCAGCTGGAGCTTCCCGGGCACGTACTTAAATCTGGGGATGGCGAAGATGCGGATCAGCGCCGCCGCCACCAGTAGGATGGCCGTGACCACAAAACCGGAGACCAGCCCCGGGTTTACGGTGCACACGCCGAACAGGCTGATCTGGTTGGACTCGTGGAGCACCGCGTCCCGCATCATTTCCTGAACGCTCTCCTCCTCCGGGCCGGAGGGCATGGTGAGGAAGCTGGCGATGAGCAGCACCGCTGCCAGGCCCAGCCAGACCACCAGGAAAGCACGTTTTCGTTTTTTCACGTTAGACATTTCCCCCTCTCAGAAAAACCACCAGGGCATTTCCCCGCAAAACAGGACCCCCAGTTTTCTATCGTCTATTGTAGCCAAATTTTTGCCGTTGGCAATAGTGGAAACGCCGTTTTTCGGGAAATCCGGTCTAAAAAAAACGTACAACCTGTAATCTATGATTGCCAGCGGGAAATAAAAGGCCAGACGGCAGGGAAGTTTTCCTCCCCCGCCGCCTGGCAGGACGTGCCGTAAAATAGATTAAATCTCCCGCAGGGCCTGGGCCACCGCCCGCACCCGGCCGCGGTCGATGCCGGTGGACAGGGTGCAGTCCGCCCCCAGGATGAAGTTTTCCGGGCCGTAGGTCTGGGCCAAGCGCTTCGCCTCGGCTGCCAGGGCCTCCACCGGACCCTCCGCCAAAGGTGCGGCGTGGTTGGCAAGGCCGCCCATCACCGGCTTGCCCGGGAACAGGGCCCGGCCCTCCTCGATGGAATAGGGGGCCTCGTAGACGCCCCAGTTCACCGCGTCGCAGAAATCGTTGTAGGAGCGGTACCGCTCCATGTCCAGGTGGTCCTTGCAGATATGCAGCACCGCGGCGCACCCGGCTTTTCGGATTTCCGACAGGATGAGCTGGTCCAGTGGGGCGATCCACCGGGCAAACTCCTCAGCGGTGAACCACCGGTCCCGCTCCCCGCCCAGGGAGGCGTAGTAGATGCCGTCCATGCCGGCCTCTTTATAGCCCCAGGCCAGGGCGCACATGCACTCGGCGATGCGCTTGAGGCCGTCTAAAACCTTGGCCTCGTCCTGGCGCAGGCAGGTTACCAGCAGGTCCCGGGCGGCGTCGTAGCCCATGCGGTGCTCGTAGGGGTGGATGCCCGAGGCGGTGATGCCGTGGAGGGTGCCCAGCCAGTAGCCCTCCTCCCCGTCCCAGCGGTCCCGGATGGCCTTGGCCAGGGCGATCTGATCCTGGATAAAGGGGGCGTCGGGACGAAGGGACTGGAGGTTCTTCCAATCTTCGGGGCCCTGGATAGGGCCGCAGTCCGGCACCAGGTTCTCGTTCATCACCTTGTAGATGTCCGTGTCCGTCTCCCGGAAGAATTTCAGGTGGGCGGCCACAGCCGCCTCCCCGGCCTTCTCCTCCGGGGGGAAGTGCAGGGAAAACCCGCAGGGCACATGGTCGGGCCGGCGGCCGGCCAGGGCGGCCAGCACCCGCTCTCTCTTTGTCATGGGGAACAACTCCTTTCCTGCTTCCTATTATAGTAGGAACGGCCCGGGCTGTAAAGATTTTTTTGCGTCCCCTTGACAGCGATACAATATGATATTATAATAATATCAAATCCACATCACGAAAAAGGAGTTGCAACCATGGAAACTGGAGAGAAGATCGTCAATCGCTATACAGAAAAACCGGTGAAGGCCAAAAACGGCTTTGCCATGCTGGCCCTTATTCTGCTGCTGCTTTTTGGCAGCATCGCCGTGGCTGTCTGCGGGCCGGTGTTTGTCAGCTCTTCCAACGCGGGCCTGGCAGTGGCCATGGTAGTGCTGGGGATACTGGTTTTTATCTTCGACCTGTTCCTCATGGCGGGCCTGAAGATTCTGAACCCCAACGAGGCGCTGGTGTTCACCCTGTTCGGCAAGTACCACGGCACCCTGAAGGGGGATGGCTACTTCTGGGTCAACCCCTTCTGCGAGGGCATCAACCCCGGCGGGGCGCCCACCACCGTCACCATCAACGGCAACACCTCTGTCAACTTTGGGGCCAAGAAGATCTCCCTGAAAACCATGACCCTGAATAACGAGAAGCAGACCGTCAACGACGAGCGGGGCAACCCCATTGTCATCGGCACCATCGTCATCTGGCGCATTGTGGACACCACCAAAGCCGTGTTCAACGTGCAGAACTACCGGACATTTTTAGGCACCCAGTGTGACTCCGCCACCCGGAACATCGCCCGGATGTACCCCTACGACCTGATGGACGACGACGACCAGGGGGAAAAGACATTGCGGGGCAGCAGCCAGGAGATCGCCGACATGATGAAGAAGGACCTGCAGGACCGGGTGGCCATGGCCGGGCTGGAGATTCTGGAGGTGCGCATCACCCACCTGTCCTACGCCCCGGAGATCGCCGCAGCCATGCTCCAGCGGCAGCAGGCCGAAGCCGTGGTGGCCGCCCGGAAGAAGATTGTGGAGGGCGCTGTGGGCATGGTGGAGATGGCCCTGGACCAGCTGGGCAAAGACCAGGTGGTGGAGCTGGACGAGGAGCGCAAGGCCGCCATGGTGTCCAATCTGCTGGTGGTGCTCTGCGGCAACAAGGACGCCCAGCCCATCGTCAACAGCGGGTCCATCTATTGACCTTGGCCCCGGGCTGCGGTAACATAAAAGGAGAAAGGGGGAGCGCGCATGGACGAGAAAGAAAAAGCGAAGAAGCAGATCCTCCTGCGCATTTCCCCCAAGCTGTGGGCCGAGCTGGCCGCCTGGGCGGTGGACGACTTCCGCTCCATCAACGGGCAGATCGAGTACCTGCTCACCGAGTGCGTGAAAAAGCGCAAGGGCGGCAAAAAGGGCCCGGAGGAATAAAAAAGCGGACTGCCGCCCAGGGGCGGCAGTCCATTTTTATTTCTCTTGTTCCGCCGGCGCTTCCCCCTCCCGGTGAAAGACCAGCACCCCCTTGGCGGAGGGCATGGCAACAAAGGACACCAGCCGGTAGCCCATGGCCTCCATCTCGTTGGCGGCCTTTTCCACCTGGGCGGCCATGTCCTTGGCCTTGGGCGCGTATTTGATCACTACAGTCTGATACATGCTCTTTCCCCCTTGGGACGCCTACCGGTGCTCCCGGCGGCGGAGCTTCTGCCACAGGGGAAGGCCCACCGCGGCGGCCAGCACTACGGCCAGCGCCGCCCAGGTGACCCCGTGGACCGCCGGGCCCGTGGCCAGGAGAAACTCCCCCAACGATTGGAAAAACCCGTTCATTCCATCGCCCCCTTTTCTGGCTCTATCCTAGGGCAACCGGGAGACTTTTGCCACCCTGCCGGAGTAAAGGGGAGGTTAAATTTTGCGAAAACCGGGGCGTCCCAAAGATTTAACCCGGGCTTTACCGGACCGCGCTTGCCTCCGGGGCCCGGGCGGGGTATGCTTTTCCCAGAGGAAGGAAAGAGGGGGAACGGGGATGGAACAGGAAGAACGGAGCGTATTGGGGCGGCGGCGGTTGGCCGGGCTGCTGCTCATGGCGCTGGGGGCCGTGCTGGCGGGGTTATCCCGGACCATGGGCGGCCCGGTACTGCTGGAGCTGCTCTCCGGCATCTTTATGGGGCTTTCGGTGGGGACGCTGCTGGCCGGGCTGCTCACCGTGCTCCACGCGTTTCGCTGACATGCCAGAAACCCCCGGAGAGGCTGTCTCTCCGGGGGCTATTTTTGTGGGGGCTGCTGGCGGCGCCCTCTCCGTCATCCCGGGGGATGACGCCCCCTTCCCCCCGCGGGGGAAGGGGGGGCCGCGGCGGAGCCGCGGCGAGAGGGCGCCGGCAGCGGTCCAGATCGCAGGCAGCAGTCTTACAGCACCAGGCACATGCCGTCCTGGGCGAAGTCCACCCGGTCCCCCAGGACCTGGCGGGCCAGGGCCAGCTCCCCGGCGAAGTCCCGCAAAATCTCCACCCCGTGGTGGTAGAACAGCACCCGGCCGAAGTCCACCCCCGCGTCTTTCAGCTCCTGGCAGAGGGCGAAAGCCCGGTGGTGGCCGGTCTCCAACAGGATGAGATCCGCCCCGGAAAGGTGGGGCAAAAGCTCGGAAAAGTCCCGGAAATCCCCGGAATAGACCAGCTTTCTCCCCTCGGCGGCCAGCACGAAGGAGAAGCTCTTCCACCTCTCCCCGGGGGCGGGCTCCCCCAGGTGCAGGTTGTGGGAGGCCTCCACCCGGAGGCCCTCCTCCTGGAGGAGGCCGTCCTGCACCAGGTGGGGCTGCAGGGAGAACACGGTCTCGTAGTTGCCCTCGCTGCCCAGGAGCATTTTGTACACCCCGTCGAACACCTCCAGGTCCGGCAGGTAGACGTGGATAGTCCGCCCCGCCATGCGCCCCTGGTTTTCCGGGGAGAGGGTGCACAGCTTCCGCAGGTTCCACAGCAGGTGGGGCAAGCCCCCCACGTGGTCCATGTGGGTGTGGGAGATAAAGATGCTGCGGGTGCGTAGCTGGTCGATGCCCAGCAGGTAGGAGCTGTAGCCGCAGTTCTCCCCCGCGTCCAGGAAATAGAGGCTGCCGCCGGTCTCCAGGGCCAGGCTGGTTTGGTGGCGGCCCGGCATGGGCTCGGTGCCCGAGCAGCTGCCCAAGATGTGAAGTTTCATGTGGTCTCCTCCTCCAATTTTTTGGCGATGGCCCGGGCCGCCTGGACAGGGGTCAGGCCGTCTGTCAGAATCTTCTCCGTGTCCATGGCCTGGTACAGGGGCAGGCGCTCCAGGCTGCGCTGGTAGTCCGCCGGGACCCGCAGGCCGGCGGCCACGTCCTTCTGGATGTGGGCCTCCAGGGCCGCCGGGGAGGGCAGGAGGGTAAAGACCCGCACCTGCACCCCGCGGGTATCCAGCCGGGACAAAAGCTCCCGGATGATGGCCTCCTGGTGCATCACCCAACAGAAGATCACCGTCTCATAGGCGGGGCAGCGCAAAAACTGCCCCAGCAAAAAGGCGATGTTCTCCTGGACCATGGCCTTGGTCTCTTCCGTCACCTGGAAGGGCTCCATGTCCCAGCACCAGTCCCCGTCCAAAAAGGCGCAGGGGGGCAGCAGCTTTTTCAGCTCCCGGCAGGTGGCGGTCTTGCCCGCCCCCATGGTGCCGTTTACAAAGATCAGGCGTTTCACAGCCGCTCCTCCTTTTCCGGTTTTGTCTATTGTACCCCCTTCCCGGCCGGGCGTCAATGGACAAAGGGAAAGCCACTGCCATGTTCCCCTTGCCCTCTGCGGTCCCCTGCTCCCAAAATTTCCCAGAAAGAAAAATGGAAAAATTACCCCATCTGGGCGGGGACTGGAGCGCGGAAGAAGACTCCCCCACAGCCCAGCCCCCAGGCTGCGGAGCACGGGCACAGAAAAGCCCCTGCGGGACGTCAAGGGGCAAAAGGAAAGCCCCTGCCGGGGCAGGGGCTTGGAGGCCGGGCTTATTCCGCGTGGAATTCCTGGGAGTAGATCACGTTCCCCTGGCTGTCGGCGTAGACCACCTCCACCACGGGGTCTTCCACGTCCACCACCAGCTTAAGAGAGGAAGCGATGGAGGAAAAAGTGGCTTCCTGGGGGGCCATGGCCTCCTCCAGGGCGGCGGCAAGGCCCTCGGTGGCGGTGCCTTCGGGGTACTGGTAATGGTAGATGAGCTTCTCCGCCTCGCCGGTCACTTCCAGCTGCACGGTGTCACCCAGGGCTTCGGTCATGGCGGACAGCTGCTCCTGGAGCTCCGGGGAATTCACGTACTCCTCCACGGTGGCGAATTTGGTGAAGCCGGCAGCCTCGCCCTCCGCGCTCTCCTGGGAGCTCTCCTCTGCGGCGGGCTCGCTGCTGGGTTCCTCGGCCTGGGAGCTGGGCTCCTGGGCCTCGCTGCTGGGCTCTTCAGCCTCAGAGCTGCTCTCCTCGGCCTGGGAGGTGGACTGGCTGGCGGGGGCGGAGCTCTGCGGCTCCTCCCCGCCGCAGGCGGCCAGGGACAGGGCCAGCAGCAGCGCCAGGGCAAGGGCCAGGAAACGGGACATTGTCGTTTTCATAAAAAAACCGCACCTTTCTCAAAAAAACAGATTGTCTGGCAACTTCAGTATAGCTTCACCCGGCAGCCTTGTCAATAAAAAACGGGGCTTTTCACATATTTAACAGGACCCTGACGCGGGAAACTCCCCCTTGACTTGAACCCAGGTTTAAGTGGTAAAGTATGTATAAGAAAAGATAGGTTCCGGCGGGGCGCGCCGGGGCCTGCAGCGAGGAGGAACCAAGATGGTACAAGTGACATTGGGGCGCACCGGAATCGTCACCAACAAAAACGCCTTTGGGGCTCTGCCCATCCAGCGGGTCTCCGCGGAGTACGCCGGCATGCTGCTGCGCAAGGCCTACGCGGGGGGCATCACCTTTTTCGACACCGCCCGCTCCTACTCCGACAGCGAGGAGAAGATGGGCCTGGCCCTCCACGATGTGCGGGACAAGATCTTCATCGCCACCAAGACGCCTTCCACCACGGTGGAGGGCTTCTGGAAGGACCTGGAGACCAGCCTGCGGCTGCTGCGGACCGACTATGTGGACATCTACCAGTTCCACAACCCGGCCTTCTGCCCCAAGCCCGGGGACGGCACCGGCCTGTACGAGGCCATGCTGGAGGCGAAGGAGCAGGGGAAGATCCGCTTTATCGGCATCACCAACCACCGGCTGGGGGTGGCGGAGGAGGCGGCGGCCTCGGGCCTATATGACACCCTTCAGTTCCCCTTCTGCTACCTGGCCACGGACCGAGACATCGCCCTGGTGAACCTGTGCAAGGAGAAAAACGTGGGCTTTATCTCTATGAAGGGGCTGTCCGGGGGGCTTCTCACCAACGCCGCCGCGGCCTACGCCTGGCAGGCCCGGTTCGAGAACACCCTGCCCATCTGGGGCGTACAGCGGGAGGCGGAGCTGGACCAGTTTCTCTCCTTCCTTCAGTGTCCCCCGGACCCGGAGGACCCGGAGCTGCTGGCGGTCATCGAGAAGGACCGGAAGGAGCTCATCGGCAACTTCTGCCGGGCCTGCGGCTACTGCATGCCCTGCCCGGCGGGCATCACCATCAACCAGTGCGCACGGATGAGCCAGCTCATCCGCCGCAGCCCCTCGGCAAACTGGCTGACCCCGGAGAGCCAGGCCATGATGATGAAAATCGAGGAGTGCCTGCACTGCGGCCAGTGCAAAGCGAAGTGCCCCTACGGGCTGGACATCCCCACCCTGCTGGAGCAGAATCTGGAGGACTACAAGAACATCCTGGCGGGGAAGGCGGAGCTGTAAGGCCGTCCCATCCAGTGGGGAGCCGTCCCGGCGGGGACGGCTCCTTTTTTGCCGGGGGAAAGTGCGGGGCCCGCGCCCTCTCCGCCATCGCCCAGGCGATGGCGTACCCCCTTTTTGCTATGGAAAAAGGGGGCGCCGCGGCGGGGCCGCGGCGGAGAGGGCGCGGGGGTTTCATTTTCCGCCTGGGAAAAATCAAAAAAAGATGATTTTCGTCTTTACTTCTCGTTAAGGGGCCGGTATAATCGAAGGTGGCCCGAAAATACTTTCTGAACAACAATGGGAGAAATGTGTTATGAATCTACCGCGCGCAGAGCATCCCAACCCCCAATGGGAGCGGGAGAGCTGGAAAAATCTGAACGGCGCCTGGGAATTTGAGTTTGACTTCGGCTGCAGCGCCCGGGAGCGGAAACTGTGGGAGAAGGAGAAGTTCGACCGGGAGATCGTCGTCCCCTTCTGCCCGGAGAGCAAGCTCTCCGGCATCGCCTACACCGACTTTATGGACGGCGTGGCCTACCGCCGCTCCTTCGAGATCACGGAGCAGGAGCTGTCCGGCCATGTGCTCCTCCACTTCGGGGCGGTGGACTACGAGAGCTTTGTATACATCAACGGGGCCCTGGTGGGCTCCCACAAAGGGGGCTACACCTCCTTCAGCTTCGACATCACCAAGTTCGTCACCGCGGGCAGCAACAGCCTGTTCGTGGCGGTGGAGGACCACGTGCGCACCAAGCTGCAGCCCAAGGGCAAGCAGGCGGACAAGTACTACTCCAACGCCTGCGACTACACCCGCACCACCGGCATCTGGCAGACGGTGTGGCTGGAGTTCGTGCCCAAGGCCTACCTCAGTTCCGCTAAATATTACACCGACCCGGACAACGGCAAGGTGACCATCACCGGCGTGGCCGAGGGCGCCGGCACCTTTACCGCAGAGGCTACCTGGGAGGGCAAGCCCGTGGGCAGCGTATCCCTGCCGGTATCCGGGGGCTTCTTCTCCGCCCAGCTGGACCTTGCGGAGACCCACCTGTGGCAGCCCGGCCAGGGCGGCCTCTACGACCTGACCCTCACCTTCGGGGAGGACAAGGTGAAGAGCTACTTCGGCCTGCGCACCGCCAAGTTTGAGGGCCGGAAGTTTATGCTCAACGGCAAGTCCCTGTTCCTGCGCACGGTGCTGGACCAGGGCTTCTACCCCGACGGCATCTACACCGCCCCCACCGAGGAGGACCTGGTGAAGGACATTCAGCTCTCTTACGACGCGGGCTTTAACGGCGCCCGCCTCCACGAGAAGGTGTTCGAGGCCCGGTTCCTGTACCACTGCGACCGGCTGGGCTACATCGTATGGGGCGAGTACCCCAACTGGGGCCTGGACCACGCCGAGCCCCTGGCCACCGAGATCTACCTCAACGAGTGGAGCGAGGCGGTGGAGCGGGACTTCAACCACCCTGCCATCGTGGGCTGGTGCCCCTTCAACGAGACCTGGGGCTACCACGAAGAGCGGGAGAAAAACGCCCTGCTCTCCAGCATCTACAAGCTCACCAAGCGCCTGGACCCCACCCGGCCCTGCATCGACACCAGCGGCAACTTCCGGGTGATCTCCGAGGTGTACGACATCCACGACTACGACCAGGACCCCGCCTCCTTCAAGGCCCGGTGGAACGGCCTGACCGCCCTGGCCAAGGAGGGCTCCATCCCGGCGGACCACCCCTTCTTCACCGACGCCCCCTGGGGGGAGAACGGCAGGGCTCCCCTGTTCTGCCAGCCCTACGACGGCCAGCCCATCTATGTGAGCGAGTACGGCGGCATCCGCTGGCCCGACGACACCGTAGAGGGCTGGGGCTACGGCAACGCCCCCAAGACCCCCGAGGAGTTCTTCGCCCGGTATAAGGGCCTGACCGAGGCCCTGCTCCAGGACCCGGAGATCTGTGGGTTCTGCTACACCCAGCTCTACGACATCGAGCAGGAGGTAAACGGCATTTACGCCTACAGCCGCGAGCCCAAGTTCGACGTGTCCATCGTCCGGGAGATCAACCAGCAGAAGGCCGCCATCGAGGACTAAGGTTTATGCCGCAATAGACAGCGCACCCCGCAGGGTTATGGGCCCTGCGGGGTGTGTTTTTGCGGCTGCCATGCTAAAAAGCTATTGTTTTCGATAAAAAATAGGCATTAGACATTGAAGTCCTCCCGTGGTATCCTGAATCTGTGAGAAACAGGGCGCGGAGCGTCACAGGAAAAGGAGGGAGGGCCATGGGAAGAGGTACGGGGTGGTGGTCCGTCAACGGGAACCAACTGAAGCTCCTGGCGATTTTCGCCATGCTGGTGGACCACTGGGCCATCGTCTTTGTGCCCGGGGAGTTCGCGGGCCTGTGGCTGCTGCGGCTTGTGGGCCGGCTGACGGCGCCCATCATGTGCTATCTCATCGCCGAGGGGTACTGGCACACCTCCGACCTCAGGTGGTACCTGGGGAGGCTGCTGCTGGTGGCCTTGGTGTCCCATGTCCCCCACGCCCTGTGCTTCGGCTTTGACCCCTGGCGGTTCTGGGAGGCCACCGACGTGATGTTTGCCCTGCTGCTGGGGCTCATCGCCCTGGCGGCCTGGGCAGCCCCAAGCTGGCCCTGTGGCAAAAGCTGGGGGCCACGGCGGGCTGCTGCCTGCTGGCCTACCCCGCGGACTGGAATTACATCGCTGTGCTGTGGATCGTGGGGTTCGGGGTGTTCCGGGGCAGCCCGGTCCGGCAGATGCTGGCCTTCTCCGCCGTAGGCGTCCTCTATCTTTTGCAGCCCCTGGTGTACGGCACCTCTTTCCCCTACATCAGCCGGGTGGGGGTGTTTCTGGCCATTCCCCTGCTGCTGTGCTACAACGGCCGGCGGGGACACAGGAGCAAGCTCATCCAGTGGGGATTTTACTGGTTCTACCCCGCCCACCTGCTGCTGTTGTACCTGTTGGGGCGGCTGGTGTGACGAGAAAAGCCCGGGCAGCTGCCTGGGCTTTTCTCTGTTTTGAGACAGCAAAAGAGGCAAGCCGAGTGCTTGCCTCTTTTTGTTGGTGGAGATAAGCGGGATCGAACCGCTGACCTCTTGAATGCCATTC
>LBJMC04202__coassemble_954_pt1 | contig 17033 bp, 15 predicted proteins | sample LBJMC04202__metabat2_high_PE_010 | metagenome-assembled genome bin LBJMC04202
ATGGGGTCCAGGACGATGACGTCGCGCTCGTCAATATCCTGGGGCAGCTTGTTGTAATACTCCACAGGCTTCAAGGTTTCGTGGTCCCGGTACAGGCCGATGTGGCCCACCTTGGCGGAGGGCACCAGCTCCAGCATGCCCTCTACCATGCCCAGGCCCGCCCGCAGGATGGGCACAAAGGCCAGCTTCCGCCCGGCGATGACCTTGGTGGTGGTCTTTTCCAGGGGGGTGACGGTCTCCACATCCATCAGGGGCAGGTCACGGGTGGCCTCGTAGCACATGAGCATGGCGATCTCACTGACCAGCTCCCGGAAATTTTTCGTGCCCGTGGACACGTCCCGCAGAAAAGTGAGCTTGTGCTGGATCAGGGGATGATCCATGACAAAGACGTTTGGATATTCCATGGCAAACTACCTCCCAAAAAATTCAGTCCGGCGGGGTCACAGCTCCCCTGCCTCGATCTGGGCGATCTGGTCGATGCGCCGCTGGTGGCGGTCCCCGTCGAAGCCGGTGTGGAGGAAGATCTCCGCCAGCTTTACGCCGGTGGCGGTATCCACCACCTTGCCGCCCATGCACAGGATGTTGGAGTTATTGTGGCGGCGGGTCATCTCGGCGCAGTACTCGTTGGTGCACAGCGCCGCCCGGATGCCCTTTACCTTATTGGCGGCGATGGACATGCCGATGCCGGTGGAGCACACCAAGATGCCGTAATCCGCCTGGCCCTGGGCCACACAGCGGGCCACCTGGGCGGCGATGGGGCCGTAATCTACCGAATCCTCGCTGAAGGCGCCGAAGTCCTGGCAGGGGATGTGCTCCTGCTCCAGGTAGGCGCGCACCGCCTCTTTTAAGGCAAAGCCGCCGTGGTCGCAGCCGATCGCAACTTTCATAGGGAGATCCCTCCTTGTTTTTGTTCCATTCGTTGTTTCAGCTCCCGCTCTGCCTGGGGCAGCCGCAGGTACACCGGGACCAGCTCCGCCGGGCTGTAGGCGGGGCGGGTCTCCTGGCAGGCCAGCAGGGCCACGGAAGAGGCCCGCTGGTACCGCTGGGCCTCGGGGGCCAGGCGCGCCCCCCAGGGAGCGAAGGCCTTATGGCACAGGGCGGCGCCGTCCCCCAGAAGGAGCAGACGCTCCCCGTAGGGGCGGCACTCCTCCCCCAGCTGCTGGATGGACAGGGCCCGGTCCCCGGTAAGGCGGCGGAGCGTGCCCCCCTCCGCCTGGAACAGGGCGTTGTACACCTGTCCGCAGCGGGCGTCCATCACCGCGCAGAGGACGGCGCCCTCTTGGCCCAGGCCGCCGTAGGCGATGGCCTCCAGGGTGGAGAGGCCGCAGCAGGGGGTGTTGTGGGGAAAGGCCAGGCCTTTGACGCAGGACACGCCGATGCGCACCCCGGTAAAGGAGCCGGGGCCGTGGGTCACGGCGAAGCGGTGGAAATCGCCGGGGGACTTCCCCAGGCTTTGCAGCAGGCCCTGGACCATGGGCAGCAGGGTCTGGCTGTGGGTCTGCTTTGTGTTCATGTAAAATTCCCCCAGCAGCCGGCCGTCCTCCGCCACGGCGGCAGAGGCGGCGACGGCTGAGGAGTCGATGCCTAAGACCAGCATGTTACAGCTCCCCCTTCCAGCCTGTGATGGTGATGACCCGCTGGGTCTCCCCTTCTCCCGGGGCGATGGCGATGGTCACCGTGCCCTCCGGCAGGGGCTCGGCGATGTTTTCGCTCCACTCGATGACCAGCACCCGGTCTGTGTCCAGGTAGTCGAAAAAGCCGGTGGAGTACAGGTCGTCCCAGCTGGTGACGCGGTACATGTCGAAATGCTCCACGGTCAGGCGGCCCTGGTACTCGTTGACGATGGCAAAAGTGGGGCTGGACACCACGTCACCCGCCCCCAGGCCCCGCATGAGGCCCCGGGTGAAGGCGGTCTTGCCCATGCCCATGCCACCGGTGAAGGCCAGCACCTCCCCGCCGGTGAGCTGGGCGGCCAGCCGGGCGGCCAGGGCCTCGGTCTCCGCCGGGGAATTGGTGGTAAAGCGCTGCTCCATAGCTTAGAACAGGCCGTGGATCACAGCCTGGCTGTCCACGTCGATCTTCTCGGCGGCGGGGACCTTGGGCAGGCCGGGCATGGTCATGATGTCGCCGGCGTAGGCCACCACGAACCCGGCGCCGGAGGAGAGCTTCAGGTCCCGGATGGTGATGGCAAAGCCGGTGGGCCGGCCCAGAAGGGCCGGGTCGTCGGAGAGGGAGTACTGGGTCTTGGCGACGCACACGGGCATCTTGTCGCCGCCCAGGGCCTTGATCTCCTTGAGGGACTTTAAGGCCTTGCTGGTGTAGGTCACCTTGTCCGCGCCGTAGATGGTCTTGGCGATGGTCTCCAGCTTCTCCTCCACCGGGGCGTCGTCGGGGTAGATGGGGGCGAAGTGGGACTTGCCCTCACTTTCGTCGATGACGTCGCAGATGGTCTGGGCCAGCTCCCTGCCGCCCTCGCCGCCCTTGGCGAACACCTCGGACAGGGCGTAGCGCACCCCCAGCTCCTTGCAGCAGTTGTCGATAACCTGCAATTCCCCGTCGGTGTCGGTGCCGAAGCGGTTGATGGCCACCACCACGGGGATGCCGAATTTCTGCATGTTCTCCACGTGGGCCTTCAGGTTCACCACGCCTTTTTCCAGGGCAGGGATGTTCTCCTCCCCCAGCTGGGCCTTGGGCACGCCGCCGTTGTACTTCAAGGCGCGGACCGTGGCCACCACCACCACGCAGGAGGGGGTGAGCCCGGCCATGCGGCACTTGATGTCCAGGAATTTCTCGGCGCCCAGGTCGGAGCCGAAGCCGGCCTCGGTGATGCAGTAGTCCGCCAGCTTGAGGGCCAGGCGGGTGGCCCGCACAGAGTTGCACCCGTGGGCGATATTGGCGAAGGGCCCGCCGTGCATGATGGCCGGGGTGCCCTCGATAGTCTGCACCAGGTTGGGGTTCACCGCGTCCTTCAGCAGGGCGGTCATGGCGCCGTCGGCCTTGATATCCCGGGCGTAGACGGGCTCACCGCCGTAGGTGTAGGCGATGAGCATATCCCCCAGCCGCTTTTTCAGGTCGTCCATATCCTGGGCCAGGCACAGGATGGCCATGACCTCGGAGGCCACGGTGATGATGAAGCCGTCCTCCCGGGGCACGCCGTTGACCTTGCCGCCCAGGCCCACCACCACGCTGCGCAGGGCCCGGTCGTTCATGTCCAGGCAGCGCTTGATGAGGATGCGCCGGGGGTCGATGCCCAGGGCGTTCCCCTGCTGCAGGTGGTTGTCCAGCATGGCGCAGCACAGGTTGTTGGCGGAGGTGATGGCGTGCATGTCCCCGGTGAAGTGGAGGTTGATGTCCTCCATGGGCAGCACCTGGGCGTAGCCGCCGCCGGCCGCGCCGCCCTTGACCCCGAACACCGGGCCCAGGGAGGGCTCCCGCAGGGCGATGATGGCGTTTTTGCCGATTTTGGCCATGGCCTGGCCCAGGCCCGCTGTGGTGGTGGTCTTCCCCTCTCCGGCGGGAGTGGGATTGATGGCCGTTACCAGCACCAGCTTGCCGTCGGGCTTGTCCTGCAGGCGCTGGAACAGGGACTGGTTCAGCTTGGCCTTGTAGCGGCCGTAGAGCTCCAGCTCCTCCTCTTCGATGCCCAGTTCTTTCGCGACCTGGACGATGGGCTTTAACTGCGTGCTCTGGGCGATCTCGATATCTGAAAGCATTTCCCCCACACCTTTCCGACCGTTGCCGGCCAAAAAATGATTTGCATACGCAGTCCTATTATAGAATATCTTGCCGGAAGTGTAAAGCCCGAAACAAAAAACTTGAAGCCCACGGGGGGATATGCTATAATAGTTTGACATAATTTGTGAAGAAACCGCCCCCGCGGGGGCTTTGGGAAAGAACAGGACTGCTATGGCAAAACGATTTTTCAAGGGACTTTGGGACTACATCAAAAGGGCGGACATCATCCTGTGGCTGCTGCTGGCCATGATCTCCGCCTACAGCCTGGTGCTGCTGCGCAGCGTGGACTACGCCACAGGGTCGGGGTACTTCCGCACCCAGCTGCTGGCCATCGGGCTGGGGGTGGCGGCCGCGGTGGTGGTCACCCTCATCGACTACGCGGAGATCGCCAACTTCTGGTACCTGCTGGCGGGGTTCTCCATCTTTCTGATGATCTACACCAGCTTCTTCGGGGAGCAGGTGGTGGGCAGCGGCGGCGTAGACGCCAAGGCGTGGATCAACATCGCCGGCAGGACCTTCCAGTCCTCGGAGCTGGTGAAGATCGCCTTTATCCTCACCTTCGCCAAGCACCTGGACGTGCTGCGCAAGGGCAGCAAGCTGGACCACCCCCTCCACGTGATGCTGCTGGGCTGCCACGCCCTGGTGCCCATGCTCCTGTGCGAGATGCAGGGGGACACAGGGGCGGCCATTGTGTTTTTCGCCATTTTCCTCACCATGAGCCTCTCCGCGGGCATCAAGCTGCGGTATTTCGCCGCCCTGGGGGGCATCGTGCTGGTGGCGCTGCCCCTGCTGTGGATGTTCGTGATGAAGGACTACCAGAAGGCCCGGTTCACCGCGGTGTTCAACCTGGAGGACCCCACGGTGCAGATGGAGGACGGCTACCAGCAGTACCAGGGGCGCATCTCCATCGGCAGCGGCAGGCTGGACGGGACGGGGCTGTTTAACGGCACCCGGGTCGCCAACAAGAGCGTGCCCTTCCAGCAGAGCGACTACATCTTCTCTGTGGCAGGCGAGGAGCTGGGCTTTATCGGGTGCTCGCTGATCCTGTTGCTGCTGCTGCTGTTCATGGCCAAGGTGCTCCACGTGGCCAGCACCTCCCGGGACGATTTGGGGCGGTATATCTGCTTTGGCTTCTTCGGGATGATCGCCCTGCAGAGCGTGTCCAACATCGGCATGTGTCTGGCCCTGCTCCCCGCCATGGGCGTGACGCTGCCCTTCTTCAGCGCGGGCGGGTCCTCGGCGGCCTGTATGTACCTGGGCTTTGGCCTGGTGCAGGCGGTGTACATGCGCCGCAAGGAGAGCGACGGCATGCGGCTGAAACGGAAGCAGCCCCTGCGGTTCTTCTACAAGCAGCTGAAGGATATTTGAGCAAGAAAAAGTCCCCCGGCGTCAAACCGGGGGATATTTTTATAAAGTTTATAAAACTCAGATGCCGTCCACGTATTGGCGGAAGGTGGGCAGCATGCCGATCTTGTCCGGGGTGTGGGGCGGCATCTGGAGAATGTCGTAGCCGGGCAGGTTGTTGCCCTCCACGAACACAGGGCCGTTGGGGGTGACACCCACGTCCCAGCCGATGTAGCGCATTTGGGGCACCCGGGTGGCGGCCTTGAGGCACAGGGCCTTGGACTCCTCCCAGTAGGGGATCTGGAAGCTCACCAGCTCCACCCCGGTGAGGGGATGGCGCTGGTAGGTGACCCGCTCCTTGTCATAGCCGGGGGCGGAGATCTTGCCGGTCTCCAGATCGATGGGGGCAAACATGCCCCCGGAGTGGAGGTTGTCCACCGGGCGGTCGCTGTTGCCGATGCGCACAAAGCCGTAGACGATGTGGGGGCCCTGGTCATTGAGGATGGTGACGATGCGCAGGGTGTTGAGGCAGTGGGGGTTCAAAGCGTCCATCTGGGGGTGCTGGGTGATGACCTCCTCCACCACACCGATGTTGTCCTGCTTCAGTTTGGCGTAAAGGCTGGCAACATCGGGGAAATCGGCGGTACGCAGCTTCTCCACGCCCTTCCCCCCGCTCTCCGCGTCGGGCTTGACCATGAAGGTCTCCTTGCCCTGGAGGAAGCGGGCAAGGTCCTCTTTGGAGGCCTTGGTGAAGTCCAGCCAATCGCGGCCCATGCAGTCGGAGAAGGTGGTGTAAAAGTCCTTTTTGTTGTCGAACAGGTGGTAGTAGGCCCGGTCGTTTAAGAGGGCCACCAGCTTGTTGTTCACCTGGCGGGTGATGTAGGTGGCCCGCTGCTCCTCGGTGAGGTTGTAGAACTCGCAGAGGAGGTAGTCGTTGTAGCCCGCGCCGTAGCGCAGGCCGCATTTTACCACGTCCGTCAGGATGGAGAGCCGGTTTTTCCCGCAGGCCTTGTGGACCTTGGACACGGTCTGGAACAGGCCGGCGTAGTCCATGCGCACCAGGCACTGGACCAGAAATTTCACATTCATCTGCTTCCCTCTCTTTCTCAGCCGCCGAAAGCCCTGCGCTGCTTGTCCAAAATGCGCTGGCGGCGGCGCTGGGTCTCCTCTTCGTCCAGGCGCAGTTCCCCCTCGTCGGTGATCTGCAGTACGCAGCCGGGCTTGGCCTCTTCGGGCAGCTCCGAGAGCTCGATGGCGAAGTACTTCTGTTCGCTGTCCTCGCAGATGGCGTATTTCCCCTCGAAGCGGTCGATGACTAGCTGTTTCATAGTGTGAACCATCCTTTTTTCCAACTATTTTTCGGTCTCTATGTTAAGGGCGCCCTCCTCTACGGAGAACACCACCGTGCCGTCGGTATCGGTGCGGTAGATTTCTGCCCCGGCTTTCTCCAGGCGGCGCAGGGGTTTGTCCCGGGGCAGCTCGTTGCGGTCGGGCCCCACGGAGATCACGGCGTATGCAGGGCTTACCGCCTCTACAAAGCGCTTGCTGCAGGAGCTGGCGCTGCCGTGGTGGGGGACCTTGAGCAGGCCGGCGCTCAGGTCCAGGCCGGATTTTACATAGTCAAGCTCCGCCTCCTCCTCGATGTCCCCGCAGAACAGGGCGGTGAAGCCCTGGTACTCCAGCCGGCACACCAGGGAGGAGTTGTTGGTGTCCTCGTACTCCCGGAAAGGGCCCAGCACGGTGAACACCGCCTCCCCCAGGGAGAAGGTGTCCCCCTGGGCCAGGGCGCGCCGGGAAAAGCCGCCCCGGTCCAGCTCCCGCTGGAGGGCGTCGTATTCCAGGCTGTCCGCCTCCAGGGCAAACTCCGACTGGAGGAAGGCCTTGACCGGCACCTCCCGGAGGACCTGGGCCATACCGCCGATGTGGTCGCTGTCCGGGTGGGTCATCACCACAAAGTCCAGGGAGGTGACGCCCTGGCGGGCCAGGTAGTCCACCACCACGTCCCCGCCGTCGGCGGCCCCGGCGTCGATGAGGCCGGCGTGGTCCCCGCACTGGACGAGGATGGCGTCGGCCTTGCCCACGTCGATTACGTGGATTCGCAGGCCGGAGACCTCCTCCGCCCCGCCGAAGCCCGAGGCCAGGAAGAGCCGGTTCCAGAACACCCGGCCGGGGTAGCTGGCGGAGAACAGCAGCACCGCGGCCAGGAGCAGCATGCCCGCCACCGGCAGAAAGTCCCGGAGACTGAGCTTGGGAAAACGCTTTTTGGCCCGGTGGGCCGGGCGGGACCCCTTCCCCATGGTTCAGTCCTCCTCCGGCGGGGGAGGCACGTCGGGCTTTTGCATGTTCTTCTCCATCCACTGGGCGTAGGTCATCAGCACCTGGCGGGGCTTGGAGCCCTCGTGGGGGCCCACCACGCCCAGCTGCTCCATGTCGTCGATGAGGCGGCCCGCCCGGGCATAGCCCAGCCGCAGCCGGCGCTGGAGGAGGGAGGTGGACGCCTGGCCCGCCTCTACCACCACTTTGATGGCCTCGTCGATCATGGGGTCGTTGCCGCCGCTGTCGCCGTCGGAGCTGTCGCCGCCGGAGGACTCGCTGGCGGCGTTGCGCTCGATCTCCTCCAGCACGTCTTTGTCGTATTCCAGGGACTTGGATTTCTTGACAAAGTCCACCACCGCGGCGATCTCCCCGTCGGTGACGTTGCAGCCCTGGACGCGGATGGGCTTATTCACCCCCACCGGGGCGAAGAGCATATCGCCGTAGCCCAGCAGCTTTTCCGCGCCGGCGGCGTCCAGAATGGTGCGGGAGTCCACGGCGTTGGACACGGTGAGGGCGATGCGGCTGGGGATGTTGGCCTTGATGAGGCCCGTGACCACGTCTACCGAGGGGCGCTGGGTGGCCACCACCAGGTGCATCCCGGCGGCGCGGGCCAGCTGGGCCAGGCGGCAGATGGAGTCCTCCACCTCCTTGGGGGCGGCCATCATCAGGTCGGCCAGCTCGTCGATGATGATGACGATCTGGGGCATGGCGGGCATGGGCTGGCCGTTTTCGTCCTGGTAGTTCTGGGACTCCGCCAGGGAGTTGTAGCCCTTTAGGTTGCGCACGTTGCACTCGGAGAAGATCTTATAGCGCTTCATCATCTCCGACACCGCCCAGCCCAGGGCCCCGGAGGCCTTGTGGGGGTCGGTGACCACGGGCACCAGCATGTGGGGCATGCCGTTGTACTCGGTGAGCTCCACGGCCTTGGGGTCGATCATCAGAAAGCGCACCTCGTCGGGGGTGGCTTTATAGAGCATGCTGATGATAAGGGAGTTGATGCACACCGACTTGCCCGAGCCCGTGGTGCCCGCGATGAGCAGGTGGGGCATCCGGGCCAGGTCCGCCACCACAGGCTGGCCGGCGATGTCCCGGCCCAGGGCCACGGTGAGCTTCCCCTTGGAGGTCTGGAATTGGTTGGACTGGATCAGGTCCCGCATGCGCACGGAGCTGCGGGTCTTGTTGGGCACCTCGATGCCCACGGCGGCCTTGCCGGGGATGGGGGCCTCGATGCGCACGCCGGTGGCGGCCAGGTTCAGGGCCAGGTCGTCGGCCAGGTTGGTGATCTTGCTGATCTTCACCCCGGCGGCGGGCTGGATCTCATACCGGGTGACAGCAGGGCCCCGGCAGATGTCAAGAATCTTGGTCTGGACCCCGAAGCTCTTCAAGGTGTCCACCAGGATGCGGCCGTTGGTCTGGAGCTCCTCGGTCTCGGCGGCGGGGTCGCCCTGGGGGCTCTCCGCCAGCATGGTGATGGGCGGGAAGCAGTAGGCGCTCTGGGGCTGGGCAGCCTGGTACTGGAATTGCTCCTGGGGGGTGGCCTCCCGGCGCTTGCCCTCCTCCCGCTTCTGGAGAAACTCCTCGGTGAGGGCGGCCACCTCGTCCAGGGGCTCCTTCCCCTCCTCCAGCAGGTCCTCCTTCTCCCCGGCGGGGGGAGCTTCCTCCGTCACGGCGGGCTCCTCCGGGGACTCCTGGGAGGCCTCGGGCACCGGGGAGTGGACCGTATGTACCGGCGGGGCGGGGAGCTTCAGCTCCTGGACGGCCTTCACGGCCTCTTCCAGCTCCTGGGTGCCGGTGACGATGGCGGACGCCGCTTCCTCCTGGGGGTCGGCCTCTGAGGCGGAGCCGTCGGCCAAGCCAAAGACAGCCTTGAGTTTATCCAGCTTCTCGTTGGGCTCTTTCTGCTTTTTCTTGGGTTCCGGTTTGGGGAAGGAGCCGGCAGTCCCCAAGGACTGCACCGGGTGGGCGGGCAGCGGGGGCTCTAAGGGCACGTCGATGTCCGCGCGCTCCTGCTCCAGGAGCTGGCGCTCCTCTTCCCTGCGCTGGCGGGCGTTCTGGATGCCCTCGCTGACCACGTCCACCGGCTTTTTCAGGGTGCGGAACAGGCCGATGAGGGTGGTGCCCGTGAGGACCATGATGGCCACGAACAGCAGCAGCAGGACGATGATCTTGGCGCCCAGCTCACCGGCGGCGTAGAGCAGGGGCTGGCCCAGCAGGCCCCCCACCACCCCGCCGCTGGTGTTGGCGTTGCGGCTGTACAGAATGCTGAGATATTCCCCGAAGTTGAGGCCATCGGGGAGCTTGGGGGCGCCGAAGATGAAGCCGGTGGCGCAGAACAGCACGATGACCACCACGGTCATCCAGATCTTGCCGGTGATGGAGCCCCGGGGCTTTTCCAGGGCGGTGATCACCGCCACGTAGACCATGAGCACGGGCCACAGCAGGGCCCAGCTGCCGAACAGGCCCAGCACCGCGTTGTGGGCCCAGTTCCACAGGTTGTCCCCGGGGATGAGCACCAGGCAGGCCAGCAGGATGGCGCAGGCAAAGAGCACCACCGCCCGGACTTGGTTTTTCTGCCGCACCTGTTCGGCGGTGGGGCGCTGGGGGGCGGTGTTCTTCCCCCGGCCAGCGCCGCGCTTGGCGGGGGCAGGGCCCCGCTTCGCGGTAGTTTTCTTTTTCCCGGCAGAAGCCGGCTTTTTCGCAGCCAAGACGTTTCCCCTCCCTTTTCTTAACTCTTCCGGCTGGGCCCTTACAGGGGGGCGCCGGTGAACAGGTTCTTGTTCAGGATATGTTCGATGATGCCCAGCACCGTCACCAGCGTGCCGGCGATGAGGGTGTAGTAGGCGAAGATGGTCAGCTTGTTGGTGGTGACGATCCACTTTAAGAGCTTGATGGCCAGAAAGCCCACGATGGCCGCGGTGATGACCCCGGCGATGAGGGGCGCGGCGCCGATGGCGGCGCCGTCGGAGCCCAGGTCCTTTAAGGACACCACAGCCGCCGCGGCAATGGCGGGGATGCCCAGCACGAAGGAGTAGTCCAGGGCGGTCTGCTGGTTGATGCCCCGCAGCAGCCCCACCGAGAGGGTGGAGCCGGACCGGGAGAGCCCCGGGAACACGGCGGCCACGCACTGGGTAAGGCCGATGACGATGGCGTCCACGGTGTGGAGCTTCTTCCGGCCGGGATTTTGCACCCGCCTGCCCTGCCGGTCCTGGATGGTCTTTTTATGGGTGAGGCGGTCGGCCCGGATGCCCAAAAACAGCAGGGCGCTGGTGGCCAGAAGGGCCAGGCCCTCGGCCAGCATGCTGGAGTCGGAGCCCAGCTGGTCGGACAGGTCCTTGAGCTGCATGCCGGTGCCCGGGATGGGGGCGAACAGCAGGAACAGGGGCAAGAGACCGATGATAAGCATGAAGATCAGCCGGCGGTCGTGGTTCATCTCGCTCCACTTGAATTTGCCGTGGACCACGTCCACGCACAGGGAGCCAAACTCCTTGAGGAGCCGCCAGATGAGCTTCCGGTACACGAACACCACCGCCACCAGGGTGCCCAGGTGGAGCATGATGTCGAACAGGATGCCCGGCAGCTCGATGCCGAACAGGTGCTTGGAGATGGACAGGTGCCCGCTGCTGGAGACCGGCAGAAACTCGGTGGCGCCTTGGATGATACCCTGGATGATGGCTTCGAAAACTGTCATAAGTTCCTCCTATGTAGCGGCGGAGCCGCCGGGCGGGTCATTTGGCCCGTTTCCGCGGCTGCGCCGGTCTGTTGCGTTTTTTCTTCTCCTGGCCGATCATGCCGGTCAGGCAGTCCATGGCGTCGGACAGGGAGCCCAGCGAGTCGATGAGCCCCTCCTCCACCGCGTCGGGGCCGTCCAGGACCGTGCCCACGTCCATCACCAGCTCCTGGGTGTTCATGGCCAGGGTGGTGAAGCGCTCCCGGCTGATGTGGGAGTTCTGCACCACGAAGTTGGTGATGCGGTCCTGCATCCGCTGGAAGTACTCCAGGGTCTGGGGGATACCCAGCACAAGGCCGTTCATCCGCACCGGGTGGATGGTCATAGAGGCGCTCTCGGCGATAAAGGACCGCTTGGCCGCCACCGCCAGGGGCACCCCGATGGAGTGGCCGCCCCCCAGCACCAGGGAGACGGTGGGCTTCTTCATGCCCGCCACCAGCTCCGCCAGGGCCAGGCCGGCCTCCACGTCGCCGCCCACGGTGTTGAGCAGCACCAGGAGGCCGTCGATCTGGGGGTCCTCCTCCACGGCGACGATCTGGGGGATGACGTGCTCGTACTTGGTGGTCTTGTTCTGGGAGGGCAGGATATAGTGGCCCTCGATCTGCCCGATGATGGTGAGGCAGTGGATGGTATGCCCGCCCACCCGGGTGGTGACGGACCCGCTCTCCGCGATCTGGCGGCACTGGTCCGGCGCCTGGCCGGGGGCCTGGTCCTCCAGGTCCTTCTCCGCCCGGGCGCGCTTGGCTGTGTCTTTTTTCATAAACGGCACATCTCCTTTCGGAGATAGTCTGCCGTGGGCAGGGCAAAATCATACCTGGGCCGGGGGATTTTCCCGCCGGACTGGAATGAACCAATCTATTATACCATTTGTTTCCCGTTTCAGCAAGGAAAAAGCGGCGGCGGGGGAAAAAATCCTCTCTCCCTTTACGTTGCGGTTGGACCGTGGTATAATTTGTGAGAAGAGACCACGTGAGAGGAGCGGGAGGATGGAAAGTTTACGGATTGCCCTGGAGACAGTGCTGCCTTTGTTTTTGCTGCTGGCTATCGGGTATGTGGTGAAGCTGTCCGGCATGATGAACGAGACCTCGGTAAAGCAGATGAACAAGGTCATTTTCCAGATCTTCCTGCCGCTGCTGGTGTTCACCAACATCTACAACACGGAGCTGGCGGAGAGTTTCCGCTCGGACCTGCTGCTGTACGCGGTGGCCGGGGTGCTCATCCAGTTCCTCCTCGCCCTGTGCATCGTGCTGCTGGGGGTGAAGGACAACGCCAAGCGGGGGGTGATGCTGCAGGGCATGTTCCGCAGCAACTTCGTGCTGTTCGGCATCCCCATCAGCACCACCCTGTACGGGGACACCGCCGCGGGGCTGGCGTCCATCCTCATCGCCGTCATCATCCCCTTGTACAACGCCCTGGCGGTGGTGGCCCTGGAGATGTTCAACGGCAAGAAGCCCAGCTTTTTCAAGATTTTATTCGGCATCCTCACCAATCCGCTGATTCTGGCCTCCGTGGCGGGCATCTTGTTCGTGGTGTTCCAGGTCCCCCTGCCGGAGATGGTCTACGACACCGCCATGGACCTCTCCGCCATCGCCACGCCCCTGGCCTTCATCATCCTGGGGGCCTCCTTCAGCTTTGGGGACGTGGGCCGCTACGTGAAAGAGCTGTTCCTCACCCTGGGGATGAAGCTGGTGGTCTTCCCCGCCCTGTTTTTGGGGATTGCCATCCTCCTGGGGTTCCGGGACGCCCCCCTGGCGGTGCTGCTCACTGTGTTCGCCGCGCCGGTGGCGGTGTCCTCCTTCACCATGGCCCAGCAGATGGGCGGCGACGACAAGCTGGCCGCCCAGATCGTGGTGTTCTGCACCCTGTTTTCCATCCTCACTATTTTCCTGCTGGTGTTTTTCCTCAAGGAGTTCCATTTCTTCGCGTGACCTTTCCTCCCGCCGCTGCTGGCGGGAGGATGTTTTTTGTGGAAAACGCTCTGTTCTTTCCTTGACAGAACCGGGCTTTTGTTAGATAATATACCTATCATATTACAAGGGGGAGAAACCTCATGGGCAGCACAATCGCACAAAAGATCATCGCCGCGCACCTGGTAAGCGGCAGCATGCAGGTGGGCGAGGACATCGGCCTGCGCATCGACCAGACCCTGACCCAGGACGCCACCGGAACCATGGCCTATCTGGAATTCGAGGCGATGGGCGTGCCCCGGGTAAAGACGGAGCGCAGCGTGGCCTATATCGACCACAATACCCTGCAGAGCGGCTTTGAGAACGCCGACGACCACAAGTTCATCCAGTCCGTGGCGAAGAAGCACGGCATCTACTTCTCCAAGCCCGGCAACGGCATCTGCCACCAGCTGCACCTGGAGCGCTTCGGCGTGCCGGGCAAGACCCTCATCGGCTCGGACAGCCACACCCCCACCGGGGGCGGCATCGGCATGCTGGCCTTTGGCGCCGGCGGCATGGACGTGGCCGTGGCCATGGGCGGCGGGGAGTACCATATCACTATGCCGAAGATGATGAAAATAAATCTCACCGGCAGGCTCTCCCCCTGGGTCTCCGCCAAGGACGTGATTTTGGCGGTGCTCCAGAAGCTCAGCGTGAAGGGGGGCGTGGGCCGCATCATCGAGTACGCCGGGGAGGGCGTAAAGACCCTGTCCGTGCCGGAGCGGGCCACCATCACCAACATGGGCACCGAGCTGGGCGCCACCACCTCCATCTTCCCCTCCGATGAGATCACCAAGGCCTTTTTGGAGGCCCAGGGCCGGGGGGACTGCTGGGTGGAGCTGAAGCCCGACGAGGACGCGGTGTACGACGAGGTCATGGACCTGGACCTCTCCGCGCTGGAGCCCCTGGCCGCCTGCCCCCACAGCCCCGACGCGGTGAAGTCCGTGAGGGAGCTGGGGCCCATCCACATCGACCAGTGCTGCATCGGCTCCTGCACCAACTCCTCCTATCTGGACATGATGCGGGTGGCCTCGATTCTGAAGGGCAAGACCGTGCACCCTGACGTGGACCTGACCATCGGCTGCGGGTCCAAGCAGGTGTACAACATGCTGGCCTTAAACGGCGCGTTGGCGGACATCATCGCCGCGGGGGCGCGGGTGCTGGAGTGTACCTGCGGCCCCTGCATCGGCATGGGCCAGTCCCCCCGGTCCGGGGGCGTGTCCCTGCGCACCTTCAACCGGAATTTTGAGGGCCGCAGCGGCACCGCCGACGGCCAGGTCTACCTGGTGAGCCCGGAGACCGCCGCCGCCTCCGCATTGGCCGGGGTGCTCACCGACCCCCGCACGTTGGGGGACTATGAGCCCATCGTCCTGCCGGAGCAGTTCCTTATCAACGACAACATGATCCTGCCCCCCGCTCCGGAGTCGGAGATGGACCAGGTGGAGATCCAGCGGGGGCCCAACATCAAGCCCTTCCCCGTGTCCCAGGCGCTGCCGGAGTCCATCGAGAAAAAGGCGATTCTGAAGGTGGGCGACAACATCACCACCGACCACATTATGCCTGCGGGGGCCAAGATCCTGCCCTTCCGGTCCAACATCCCCTATCTGTCCCAGTTCTGTTTCGGCGTGTGCGACAAGGAGTTCCCGGAGCGGTGCAAGGCGGCCGGGGGCGGCATCATCATCGGCGGCTCCAACTACGGCCAGGGTTCCTCCCGGGAGCACGCGGCCCTGGTGCCCCTGTACCTGGGGGTGAAGGCCGTGGTGGCCAAGTCCTACGCCCGCATCCACTGTGCCAACCTGGCCAACGCCGGGCTGATCCCCCTGCAGTTCAACGATGAGGCCGACTACGACAAGATCGACCAGATGGACGACCTGTGCCTGCCCAACATCCGCAAGGAGCTGGAAGCCGGCACCGACGTGACCATGCAGGACCTGACCAAGGGCGTGGAGTTCCGGCTGACCGCCATGCTCACCCCCCGGGAGCGGCAGATGGTGCTGGCCGGCGGCCTGCTGAATTACACCAAAGAGAGGAATGAGTGATATGGCAGCGTTTGAGAAGATCCCCATGAAAACACCGCTGGTGGAGATGGACGGGGACGAGATGACCCGGGTCATCTGGAAGATGATCAAGGACATTTTGCTCCTCCCCTACCTCGACCTGAACACGGAATACTACGACCTGGGCCTGGAGAACCGGGACAAGACAAACGACCAGGTGACCATCGACTCCGCCGAGGCCACCAAGAAATACGGCGTGGCGGTAAAGTGCGCCACCATCACCCCCAACGCCGCCCGCATGGACGAGTACCACCTCCACGAGATGTGGAAGTCCCCCAATGCCACTATCCGGGCCATTCTGGACGGCACGGTGTTCCGGGCGCCCATCCTGGTGAAGGGCATCACTCCCTACATCCCCAACTGGAAAAAGCCTATCACCATCGCCCGCCACGCCTACGGCGACGTGTACAAGAGCGTGGAGGCCCAGGTGCCCCAGGACGCCAAGGCGGAGCTGCTGGTCACCAAGGCCGACGGCACAGAGGAGAAATACCCCATCCACGAGTTTACCGAGAGCGGCGGCATCATCCAGGGCCTGCACAACCTGGACAAGAGCATCCAGAGCTTTGCCCGGGCCTGCTTCAACTACGCTTTGGACACAAACCAGGACCTGTGGTTCGCCACCAAGGACACCATCTCGAAAAAATACGACCACCGTTTCAAGGACATCTTCCAGGAGATCTACGACAGCGAGTACGCAGGGAAGTTCCAGGAGGCGGGCATCGAGTACTTCTACACCCTTATCGACGACGCGGTGGCCCGGGTGGTCCGCAGCGAGGGGGGCTATATCTGGGCCTGCAAAAACTACGACGGCGACGTGATGAGCGACATGGTGGCCACGGCCTTCGGGTCTCTGGCCATGATGACCTCGGTGCTGGTCTCCCCCGACGGTACCTGCGAGTACGAGGCCGCCCACGGCACGGTGCAGCGCCACTACTACAAGTACCTGAAGGGCGAGAGCACCTCCACCAACTCGGTGGCCACCATTTTCGCCTGGACCGGGGCCCTGCGCAAGCGGGGCGAGCTGGACCAGAACGTGCCCCTGGTGAGCTTTGCCAACAAGCTGGAGCGGGCCACCATCGAGACCATCGAGTCCGGCGTGATGACCGGGGACCTGGCGGCTATGTCCACCCTGCCCCAGGTGCAGCGGGTGGATACCGAGGGCTTCCTGCAGGCCATCCGCCAGCGGCTGGACGCCCTGCTGTAAGCACAGAAAATACTTAGGAAAGAGTTCGATCCCCATGCAGAAAAAAGATTCCGTTTCCATGTCGGTCATCCGCCGGCTGCCCCGGTACCACCGGTTCCTCTCGGAGCTGGAGCACAAGGGCGTGACCCGCATCTCCTCCAAGGAGCTCTCGGAGGAGATGGGCCTTACCGCCTCCCAGATCCGCCAGGACCTGAATTGCTTTGGCGGCTTTGGGCAGCAGGGCTACGGCTACAACGTGCCCCAGCTGTGCGAGGAGATCAAAAAGATCCTGGGCCTGGGGGCGCACCACAAGTGCGTGCTCATCGGCGCGGGCAACCTGGGGCGGGCCATCGTGGGGCACATGGCCTTCGACCAGCTGGGGTTTTCCCTCATCGGGGTGTTCGACAACTCCCCCCGGGTGATCGGCAGCCAGATCAGCGGCCACACGGTGCTGGACTACCGGGACATCGCCGCCTTTGTCCAGCGGGAGGAGCCCATTATGGCCATCCTCTGCGTCCCCAAGGAGAGCGTGGCGGAGATCTCCGACCAGCTGTACGGGCTGGGCATCCGGGCGTTCTGGAATTTCAGCCACTTCGACATCTCCCTGAGCCATCCGGACGCGGTGGTGGAGAACGTCCACATGAACGACAGCCTGATGACCCTCTGCTACCGGTTGGGCGCGGAGGAGCCCGGCAGATAAAGACGATAAAAAAAGAGGGGCTGCC
>LBJMC04202__coassemble_971_pt1 | contig 16834 bp, 14 predicted proteins | sample LBJMC04202__metabat2_high_PE_010 | metagenome-assembled genome bin LBJMC04202
TAGGTCTCCAGGACGGTGTACTCCCCCTCGCCCAGGACGGTGTCGCACAGGGCGGCGGCCAGGTAGTAGGTCTCCCCCTTGCTCTCCACCTTCACGTAGTCCTCATTGGCGTTGACGCACAACGCCACGTTGGAGGGCAGGGTCCAGGGGGTGGTGGTCCAGGCCAGGATGAAGGCCTCCTCCCCCTTTACCTTGAATTTGGCGATGGCGGAGCGCTCCTTCACGTCCTTGTAGCCCTGGGCCACCTCGTGGGAGGACAGGGGGGTGCCGCAGCGGGGGCAGTAGGGCACGATCTTGAAGCCCTTGTACAGCAGGCCCTTGTCCCAGATTTGTTTCAGGGCCCACCACTCGCTCTCGATAAAGGAGTTGTCGTAGGTGACGTAGGGGTGCTCCATGTCGGCCCAGAAGCCCACGTCCTTGGAGAAATCCTCCCACATGCCCTTGTACTTCCACACGCTCTCCTTGCACTTCTCGATAAAGGGGGCGATGCCGTAGGCCTCGATCTGGTCCTTGCCGTTGATGTGCAGGAGCTTCTCCACCTCCAGCTCCACAGGCAGGCCGTGGGTGTCCCAGCCGGCCTTGCGGGGGACCATCTCCCCCTTCATGGTGTGGAACCGGGGGAACAGGTCCTTGAAGGACCTGGTCTGTAAATGGCCGATGTGGGGCTTGCCGTTGGCGGTGGGGGGCCCGTCGTAGAAGGTGTAGGTGGGGTCGTCCTTGCGCTCCTCCACGCTCTTCTCGAAGATGCGGTTCTCCTCCCAGAATTTTTCCGTTTCCTGTTCCCGCTCCACAAAGCTCAGGTTCGTGGAGACTTCCTTGTACAAACTCATGCCAAACACCCTTTCTCTGCTGTGCGGAATCGGACGAAAACAAAAAAGCCTCCGTCCCGGGCAAACGGGACGAAAGCCAGGCTTTCGCTATACCACCCATTCCGTATCCAACAATACGCGCCCCGGTAACGGCGGGGAAGCCGGCGGCACTTACTGGGAGAAAACTCCGTTGGGCCCGCGGCTCGGGAGGGATGCGGCTGCGCCTGTTCGCGCCGGCTTGCACCAACCGCCGGCTCTCTGCAGCAGAAGGGACGCTCCGCCTGTCTCCGTCATGGCCTTTGCTCTCATTTTTCGTCCCCCATTCTACCACATGGGCCGGGGAAAGTCAAGAAAATGCGGGCAGAAAGCCAGGGCCCCGGCCCGGGCGGAAAGGTGCATTTTTCACAAAAAATCTTCTTGACACCCCGGCGGCGTATTGTGCTATACTATATTTGAGTGGATAGGAGGGTACCTTACGTACCCATAGAGGAGGAAATGCCCTATGGCTCCCATAAAAACCAAGGCGAAAAACCTGGACATGACCCAGGGGGAACCGGCCCGGCTGCTGGTGCTGTTCGCCATCCCCATGCTCATCGGCGGGATCTTCCAGCTGATGTACAACATGACCGACACCCTGGTGGTGGGCCGCTTTGCCAGCGTAGACGCCCTGGCGGCCATCGGCGCCACCGGTTCCACCACCTCCCTCATTATGATGCTGGGCCAGGGCCTGACCAACGCGGTGAGCGTGGTCATCTCCCAGGCGGAGGGGGCAGGTAAGCAGGACAGGATGAAAAGCTGCGTGGCCCACGCCGTCTACCTGGTGCTGGCGGGGAGCCTGGTGCTGGGGCTGGCCTCCTTCTTCGGGGCCCGGCCCTTCCTCACCCTGCTGGGCACCCCAGAGAACATCATCGACGATGCGGTCTCTTACGTGCAGATCACCGGCGGGCTGTCCATCGCCCTCATCGCCTACAACGGGGTGGCCGCGGTGCTGCGGGCTATCGGCGACTCGAAAACGCCCCTGTACTTCCTCATCCTGTGCAGCCTTCTGAACGTGGTGCTGGACCTGGTGTTCGTCATCGCCTTCCACGGGGGCGTGCCCGGGGTGGCCATCGCCACGGTGATCTCCCAGGCGGTGTCCGTGGTGCTGTGCGTGTTCTATATGGTGCGCCGCTACCCCCGGCTGCGGCCGGACGCGGCCTCCTTCCGTTTCGACGGGAAGATCATCCGGGAATACCTGACCATCGGCCTGCCCATGTGCTTCCAGAGCGGGGTGCTGTGCGTGGGCATGTTCGTCATCACCGCGGTGATCAACTCCTTCGGCTCCGACATCGTAGCCGCCTACACCATCGGCGGCAAGGTGGAGCAGCTGGCCACCCTGTCCTTCTCCAACCTGGCCTTCTCCTTCTCGGTGTACGCGGGCCAGAACTACGGGGCCCGGCTGTACCGCCGCATTGGGGAGGGCCTGAAGAAGGGCCTGTTCATCATCGTGGGGCTCACCATCCTCTCTTCGGCGGTGATGCTCCTCTTTGCCCGGCCCCTGGCCCAGATCTTCCTGGAGGAGGACGTAGCCGCGGTGCTGGACGGCGCCGTGGCCATGATCCGTACCGAGGCCTGCTTCTTCTGGGCTTTGGGCATCATCTGGGCGGTGAACTCCACCCTGCGGGGCATGGGCCTGGTGCGCATCGCCCTGGTCTCCAGCATTGTGGAGCTGGTGTGCAAGATCGGCATTTCCGTCACCCTGTCCCAGGTCATCGGCTCCGCCGGCATCTGGATTGCGGCCCCCAGCGGCTGGGTGCTGGGGCTCATCCCCTCCCTGATCTACCTGCTGCGGTGGTTCAAACACGCCCCGGCGGACGGGGAGCTCCCCACGGGGAAGGCCCCTGCCGCCCCATAAATTTGCGCATGACAAAAGGACATCCAGGCCTGGGCCCGGATGTCCTTTTTTTGCGTTATTCCACCTGGCTGCGCAGCTGGTCCAAATCGATGGACTTTCCCCCCTGCAGGCGGCTCTCCTCCGCCGCCAGGGCCATCAGGTGGCTCTCGATGGAGTGCTCCAGGGTGGTGGTGCGCTCGTTGGGCTGGGCGCCGCTGAGGAGCAGGTCGAGAAAATCCCCTACGATGCCGCTGTCCCCGCCGCCGTGGCCCTTCAGGTCCGAGGCCAGGGTCCCCACGTCAATGACCTCCTCCGGCTTGCCGAACTCCCGGATATGGATGAGGTTGGACTTCATGTCCGCCTCGATCTCCCCCTTGGTGCCCATGGCCTTGAAGTACCGGTAGCAGTCCTCGGTAAAGGCGCACATGGTAAAGCTGATGGTGGTGCCGTCCTCCATGAGGAGGTTGGTCTGCTGGTGGTCCACCACGTCGTTGTCGCAGTGGTACACGCAGCGGCCATAGGGGCCGGTGCGCAGGGCCTGGTAGGTGCTCTCGGTGGTGGGGTCAATGCTCAGCACCCCGGCCAGCCAGCTGCTGCCCTTTTCGCAGCCTGTTTTCTCGCTGGTGACGTAGATCTTTTCCGCGTCGAAGGGACAGCTTTCCTTGGCCTGGCAGCCGTCCAGGCAGCGCAGGGCCGCCCCCGCGGGGGCCATAGAGGCCTTGAACAGGTGGGTGCCGCCGATGGAGGACACGGACTTGCACCGCTTTCCCACCAGCCAGGTGAGGATGTCCATATCGTGGCAGGACTTCTGTAAAATCATAGGGCTGGTCTCCTGGGAGTTGCGCCAGTTGCCCCGGACGAAGGAGTGGGCCTGGTGCCAGTAGCCCACGTTCTCGTTGGCGCAGATAGTCACCACGTCGCCGATGCGGCCGCTCTGGATCAAATCTTTCAAGGTGTTGTAGAACACGGTGTACCGCAGCACGTGGCACACGATGACCTTCCCGGGGCAGGTCCTGGCCGCGTCCAGGATCTTCTTGCACTGGGAGAGCTCCGGGGAGATGGGCTTCTCCAGCAGGATGTGGTAGCCCTTTTCCAGGGCGGGGATGGCGTGGCCCACATGCTGCCGGTCCATGGTGGAGACCACCATCACGTCGGCCAGGCGGGGCTGTGCCAGCATCTCCTCGGCGCTGGAGAAGCAGTTTTCCTCCGGGATGTCATAGAGTTTTTTGGCTTTCTCCACCTTGGCGGGGTTCAGGTCCGCCACGGCCACCACTTTCATCTTGTCCGGGAACAGGTTCTGCATGGAGGCATAGGTGCTGCCCCGGTCGCCAAACCCGGCGATGGCAAAGGTAACAGGCGCTTTCATAGCTCGACTTCCTTTCTTTTCACGAAATTCCTCACCCAGGCGGGGCGTCTCCCCGCCTCTTTTCTCATTCTAAAGAAAACGGGTGGGAAAAGCAAGCCCTCCCGCCCTGTTCTCTCTGTATTTTTTGCCCGCTTTTACGCGGTCTCGATGGAGGCGGCCTTCTGGAGCTTCAGGTACTCCACGGCGTTCTCCCGCATTTTGTACTTGAGGATCTTCCCCGCGGCGTTCATGGGGAATTCCTTGACGAAGGAGACGTACCGGGGCACCTTGTGCTTGGCCATGTGGGTGCGCACGTAGTCCTTGATCTCCTCCTCGGTGGAGGTCTCCCCCTCCTTCAGGATGACGCAGGCCATGATCTCCTCGCCGTACTGCTCATCGGGCACGCCGATGACCTGCACGTCCCGGACCTTGGGATGGGTGTAGATGAAGTCCTCGATCTCCTTGGGGTAGATGTTCTCGCCGCCCCGGATGATCATGTCCTTGATGCGGCCGGTGATCTTGTAGTTGCCCTCGGGGGTGCGGCGGGCCAGGTCGCCGGTGTGGAGCCACCCGTCCTGGTCGATGGCGGCGGCGGTGGCCTCGGGCATCTTGTAGTAGCCCTTCATGATGTTGTAGCCCCGGGCCACGAACTCGCCGTCCACGTCGTCGGGCAGGTCCTCGCCGGTCTCCGGGTCCACGATCTTGCACTCTACGCCGAACATGGCGCCGCCCACGGTGTTGACCCGCACGTCCAAAGAGTCGGTGGTCTTGGACATGGTGCAGCCGGGGGAGGCCTCGGTCTGGCCGTAGGTGATGCAGATCTCGCTCATGTGCATCTTATCCACCACATCCTGCATCACCTTCACCGGGCAGGGGGAGCCTGCCATGATTCCGGTTCGCATGTGGGAGAAATCGGTCTTGGGGAAATTCTCGTGCTCCAGCATGGCGATGAACATGGTGGGCACCCCGTGGAAGGCGGTGATCTGCTCTTTGTTGATGCAGTCCAGGCCCTTGCGGGGGGAGAAGGCGGTGATGGGGCACATGGTGGTGCCGTGGGTCATGGCGGCGGTCATGGCCAGCACCATGCCGAAGCAGTGGAACATGGGCACCTGGATCATCAGCTTGTCCGCGGTGGACAGGTCCATGCAGTCGCCGATGGCCTTGCCGTTGTTCACCACGTTGTAGTGGGTGAGCATAACCCCCTTGGGGAAGCCGGTGGTGCCGGAGGTGTACTGCATGTTGGCCACGTCGTCCTTGTTGATCTGGCGGCGGCGCTTCTCCACCTCGGTGGGGGGCACCGAGTCCCCCAGGCCCATGGCATGGTCCCAGGTGTAGCAGCCGGGCTGCTTGCTGTCCACGGTGATGATGTTGCGCAGCACCGGCAGCCGCTTGCTGTGGAGCTTGCCGGGCAGGCTGTCCTGGAGCTCGGGGCACAGCTCTTTCATAATGCCCACGTAGTCGGAGTCCTTGAAGCCGTCGATCATCACCAGGGTGTGGGTGTCGGACTGGCGCAGCAGGTACTCGGCCTCGTGGATCTTATAGGCGGTGTTCACGGTGACAAGCACCGCGCCGATCTTGGTGGTGGCCCAGAAGGTGATATACCACTGGGGCACGTTGGTGGCCCAGATGGCCACGTGGTCGCCCTTCTTCACCCCCATGTAGATGAGGGCCCGGGCGAACTGGTCCACATCGTCCCGGAACTGGGAGTAGGTGCGGGTGTAGTCCAGCTCGGTATAGCGGAAAGCGTACTGGTCGGGGAATTCCTTGACCATCCGGTCCAGCACGTCGGGGAAGGTCTCGTCGATGAGGGTCTCCTTGGGCCACACGTACTTGCCCGCGTGGCGCTGGTCGTCCTGGAGGACGCTGGGGCCCTCCTCCTTCTGGGGCAGGGTGGGCACGTAGTCGTGCATGAAGTTGGCGAACTGGGGGAACACCACGCCGGCGTCGGAGAGCTCGCCCATCCAGCGCTTCACCCACTCCAGGGAGATGTACCCATCGTAGCCAGAGGCGAACAGCTGGTCCAGCATCTCGGTGATGGGCAGGTCGCCCTGGCCCATCATGCGGTACTCCACCTGGCCGTCCTTCATCACGCTGTCCTTTACGTGGACGTACTTGATGTAGTCCCCCAGGTTCTCCACGGTCTGGGCGGGGGATTCCCCGGCCCAGCGGTAGGGGTGGTGCATGTCCCACAGGGCGGCCACCGAGGGCATTGCTACCTTATCCAGCAGGGCCCGCAGCCGCTTGGTGTCGGCGTAGACGCCGTTGGTCTCCACCAGCAGGGTGACCCCGAAGCCCTGGGCGATGGTGCCCAGCAGCTTTAAGCAGCTGCACACGAACTCGTCGTCCACCTCGCCCTCGGGGGCGGGGTGCAGGTCCCCCAGCACCCGGATATAGGGGGTGCCCAGCTTTTTGGCCAGCACCACATACTGGGTGATCTCGGAGATGTTCTTATCGAAATCCTTTTTCGACTTCAGGCTGCAGCCCGAAGCCAGGCAGGGGATCTCCAGGTTTAGGGAACGCAGCTTCTCCACTGTCTGCGGCAGTCGTGCGTCAGTGAACGGTCTGGCGTTCACTGCGAAAATGTCTTCCCCTAGGCCGCGCACCTCAATACCGTCGAAGCCAAGGTCCTTGGCCATCGTGTAGATCTCTGTCCAGGAATAATCCGGGCAGGCCAGTGTAGAAAAGCTGATCTTCATCCATGGTACCCCTTTCAATAAAAATGATGTGTATTATTATACAACTCCCCCTCGCTTTTGGGCAAGGGGGAGCTGCATATTTTGTGATTCCTACAGGGTATTCTCAGAAGCGTGCAATATTTTGCGATAAACTCACAACGGCTTTCTCACCCTTTGGGGTGGGTGCGGCCGATGTCTTTCCGGTACATGGCGCCCTCGAAGGAGATGGTCCCCACCGCGGCGTAGGCCTTGTCCAGGGCCTCCTCCAGGGTGGCCCCCAGCGCGGTGACGCCCAGCACCCGGCCGCCGTTTGTCAGGAACCTGCCGTCCTCATACTTGGTGCCGGCATGGTAGACGGTGGCGCCCGCTGCCTGGCCGTTTTCATCCAGGCCGGTGATCTCCAAGCCCTTGGGGTAGCTGCCGGGGTAGCCGCCGCTGGCCATGACCACACAGGCGCTGGCCCCCTCGTCCCACTGGATGTCCACCTCTGCCAGCTTTTCCTCCGCCACCGCTTTCACGATCCGGGCGAAGTCGGTTTTCAGCCGGGGCAGCACCACCTGGGTCTCCGGGTCGCCGAAGCGGGAGTTGTACTCGATGACTTTCGGCCCCTGGGGGGTGAGCATGAGCCCGAAGTACAGGCAGCCCTTAAAAGGCCGGCCCTCGGCGTTCATGGCGGCCATGGTGGGCAGGAAGATCTGCTCCATGCAGGCGTTGGCCACCTCTTCCGTGTAGAAGGGGTTGGGGCTGATGGTGCCCATGCCCCCGGTGTTGGGGCCCTTGTCCCCATCAAAGGCCCGCTTGTGGTCCATAGAGGACACCATGGGCTTGAGGGTCTTGCCGTCGGTAAAGGCCAGCACCGACACCTCCGGCCCGGTGAGGAACTCCTCCACCACCACCTGGCTGCCGGACTCGCCAAACACCTTGTCCTCCATGATGGAGTGGAGGGCCGCCTTGGCCTCCTCCTCGTTCTGGGCGATGATAACGCCCTTGCCCAGGGCCAGGCCATCGGCCTTGATGACCGCTGGGTACGTCCCCTGGGCCCGGATGTAGTCCAGTGCCGCGGCGGGGTCGGAGAACACCTCGTACCCCGCGGTGGGGATGTGGTACTTCTTCATCAGGTTTTTGGAGAACACCTTGCTGGCCTCGATCTGGGCGGCGGCGGCGTTGGGCCCAAAGCAGGGGAAGCCCGCGGCCTCCAAATAATCCACCATGCCCGCAGCCAGGGGGTCGTCCGGGGCCACGAACACCAGGTCCACGGCTTTCTCCTTGGCCAGGGCCAGCATGCCCTCCTTGTCCATGGCGTTTACCGGGAAGCACGCCGCATCCCGGCTGATGCCCCCGTTGCCCGGGGCGCAGTACAGCGCCTCCACCAGGGGGCTCTCCTTCAGCTTGCGGACGATGGCGTGCTCCCGCCCGCCGCTGCCGATGACTAAAATTTTCATAGGTCTCTCCCCTTTCGTAAGCTCAGGTCACAGGTACTGGGCCAGTTGGGCCCAGCGCTCTACCGCCAGGTCCGCGCTGCCCTTGTCCCCGGTCTTTTTCGCGGTGCGCCAACCCAGGGACTTGGCCTCCTCCCGCTGGGCGGGAACACCCCCCGCCAGCCAGCAGGAAGCGGGCCGGCCGGCGGCCTCCCAGGCCCGGCGCAGAAAGTCCGGGGTATTGCTCTCCTCCCCCGCCTGGCCGGACACCAGCCCCCCGGCGAAGAACTGCCCCAGGTGCAGCCGCAAAAGCAGCCCTAACGCCTCTGGCAGGGCATCGCCGATGAGGTAATTCTCGCAGCCCTGGTAACAGGCCAAGGCCAGGGCGGGGACAGCGTCCTTCCCCCCAACGGTCCACAGCGCCGGGCACAGGGCTACGCTGCGCACCCGGCGGGCGCACAGCTCTACCCATAGCTCGGGCAGGCCCAGCTCCCGCAGAAGCCTCTCACAGGCGGCGATACGCTCCTCCCACCAGGCCGCCCCGGAAAGCCCCTTGGGCGCTTTGGGGAGGCGCTTGTCCAGCTGGGCCGCCGTCACCTCCAGGCGGGCGGCCCAGGGGCCCATGGCCAGATACAGGCATTTGCCCCAGGAAGGCCCCTTGGGGGCAAAGACGGTGGCCCAGTCCCAGAAAACAGCCCTGCCGCTCCTTCTTCCCCCGGCCATCAGTGGTGGAACAGGCGGATGCCCGTAAAGGCCATGGCGATGTTGTACTTGTCGCAGGTGGCGATGACGTGGTCGTCCCGGATGGAGCCGCCGGGCTGGGCGATGACCGTCACGCCGGACTTGTGGGCCCGCTCGATGTTGTCCCCGAAGGGGAAGAAGGCATCTGAGCCCAGGGCCACGCCGGTCAGGCCGTCCAGCCAGGCCCGGCGCTCCTCCCGGGTAAAGACCTCCGGCTTTTCGGTGAAGAACTGCTCCCAGGCGCCGTCGGCCAGCACGTCCATGTACTCGTCGCCGATGTACACGTCGATGGTGTTGTCCCGGTCGGCCCGGCGGATGCCCGGCTTAAAGGGCAGGTTCAACACCTTGGGGCACTGGCGCAGGTACCAGTTGTCCGCCTTGTTACCCGCCAGGCGGGTGCAGTGGACACGGCTCTGCTGACCGGCCCCCACGCCGATGGCCTGGCCGTTCTTCACATAGCACACGGAGTTGGACTGGGTGTACTTCAAGGTGATGAGGGACACAATCAGGTCCCGCTTCTCCTCGGGGGTGAGGGTCTTGTTCTGGGTGGGCAGGTCAGAGAGCAGGCTCTCGTCGATCTTCAGCTCGTTTCTCCCCTGCTCGAAGGTGACGCCGAACACGTCCTTGTGCTCCACCGGGGCGGGCCTGTAGGCGGGGTCGATCTGCACCACGTTGTAGCCGCCCTTGCGCTTCTCCTTCAGGATGGCCAAGGCCTCGTCGGTGTAGCCGGGGGCGATGACGCCGTCGGATACCTCCCGCTTCAACAGCAGGGCGGTCTCCTTGTCACACACGTCGGAGAGGGCGGCCCAGTCCCCGTAGGAGGACATGCGGTCCGCGCCCCGAGCGGCGGCGTAGGCGCTGGCCAGAGGGCTCAGCTCCAGGTCGTCTACGAAATAGATCTTCTTCAGGGTGTCGGACAGGGGCACGTACACCGCGGCACCCGCGGGGCTCACGTGCTTAAAGGAGGCGGCGGCAGGCAGGCCGGTGGCCTCCTTCAGCTCCTTGACCAGCTGCCAGCTGTTCAGGGCGTCCAGGAAGTTGATATACCCGGGCTTGCCGTTCAAGACGGTGACAGGCAGCTCGCCGCCGTCCTTCATAAAGATTCTGGAGGGCTTCTGGTTGGGGTTGCAACCGTATTTCAAAGTGAGTTCGTTGGCCATCACTGTTCCATCCTTTCCCTTACTGATTCTTGTTGACGATCCTGGTCTGGGCCTGGCCGGTGGCCAGGTCAATATACCGGACAAACAGGGAGACCTTGTTGTCCTGGTTCAGGCTCTCCCACAGGCTGCTGGTAAAAGCGTCGATGTCCCCTTCGATGGTGACGGGGGTGGGCTCCCCCTCGAAGGAGGGGATGGGGCTGCCGTCGCACTGATAGGTGTGGAGGAAGTGGCCCAGGCCCGCCTGGCCCGGGTACTCGAAGGTCTGGCGCAGGCAGGCGGTGCCGGCCTCGTCGGCGGCCTTCAGGATGGACAACTTGTAGCTGCCGTCGGGGCTTAAAAGCCCGGAGATGCGGGGGGTCCAGTTGGGGCCGTCGGGCTCGAACTCCCGGGTGCGCAGGGCCTGCTCGAAGGGGAGGCCCTTCTCCAAAAAGTCCCGGATGGTGTCGGTCTGGTCGCCGTTGGTGACGATGAGCCCCCGGCCAATCTGCCGCACCGGGTGGTAGATGATGAGGCTGGGGTCCTCCATTTTGGCGGGGTCGGCGGCCTCGGTGCGGATGCCGTCAGGCTCCTCGGCGAAAACGCGGTTGCGGCTGTTCACGCTGCGGCCCATGATGAAATAGGCCACCACGGCGCACCCGCCGTCCTGGCTTTTGCCGATGACGATGCCCCGGCCGGGGTAGGCGTTGCCCCGCAGCTCCTGGTTAAGATCCACTGGTTTCATAGCGATGCTCCTCTCTGAACGGATGGTTTATTCCGAAATATGCACCACGCCGTCCTCTACGGACAGCTTGCCCTGGCAGAACAGGGACACGGCCTGGGGCAGCAGCTGCCACTCGGCCTGCTCCATCACCCGCTTCTGCAGCGCTTCCGGGGTGTCCCCCTCCTTCACCTCCACGGCCTTCTGGAGGATGATGGGCCCGGCGTCGCAGATCTCATTGACGAAGTGCACCGTGGCCCCGGTGACTTTTACCCCCCGCTTCAGCACCGCCTCGTGGACATGGAGCCCGTAGTACCCCTTGCCCCCAAAGGCGGGCAGCAGCGCCGGGTGGACGTTCAAAATGCGGTTGGGGAAGGCCTTTACGAAGTTGTCCCCGGTGATGGTAAGGAACCCGGCCAGCACCACCAGCTCCACCCCCCGCTCTTTCAGGGCGTCGGCCAGGGCCTGGCTGTAGGTGTACACGTCCGGGTAGTCCTTCCGGGCCAGGGTGATGGCCTCGATGCCCGCCTGCCTGGCCCGCTCCAGGGCGTAGGCGTCGGGGCGGCTGGCGATGACCACCCGCAGTTTGCCGTTGGGGATGTTCCCCGCCTGCTGGGCGTCGATGAGCTTTTGCAGGTTAGTGCCCCCGCCGGACACCAGCACGCCGATGCTTACCACAGCACGACCCCCTCGCTGCCTTCCACCACCTCGCCCAGGAGGACGGCCTCCTCCCCGGCGGCCTGGAAGGCCTCCACAGCGGCCTGGGCGGTGTCCTTGGACACGGCCACGCACAGCCCGACGCCCATGTTGAAGGTGTTATACATATCCCGCTCGGGGATATTGCCGGTCTTTTGGATGAGCTCGAAAATAGGCAGCACCGGCACCTTGGCCTTCTCCACCTTGGCGGTAAGGCCCTCCTTCATCATACGGGGGATGTTCTCGTAGAACCCGCCGCCGGTGATATGGGACACGGCCTTGATGTCCGCCTTCTCCATGGCGGCCAGCAGGGGCTTTACGTAGATGCGGGTGGGGGTGAGCAGGGCCTCCCCCAGGGTGGCGCCCAGCTCGTCGTAATAGGTGTTCACGATCTCCTTGTTCTTCCCGTCGTCCTCGCCGATGCCGAACACCTTCCGCACCAGGGAGAACCCGTTGGAGTGCACGCCGGAGGACCTGACGCCGATGAGCACGTCCCCGGCCTGAAGGCGGGAGCCGTCCACAATCTTCTTCTTGTCCACCACGCCCACGGTAAAGCCCGCCAGGTCATAGTCGTCGGCGGGCATCATGCCCGGGTGCTCAGCGGTCTCCCCGCCGATGAGGGCGCAGCCGGACTGGACGCAGCCCTCGGCCACGCCGGCCACGATGGCGGCGATCTTCTCCGGGTAGTTTTTGCCGCAGGCGATGTAGTCCAAAAAGAACAGGGGCTTGGCGCCGCAGCACACCACGTCGTTGACGCACATGGCCACCGCGTCGATGCCGATGGTGTCGTGCTTATTAAGCAGCATGGCGATCTTCAGCTTGGTGCCCACGCCGTCGGTGCCGGAGACCAGCACCGGCTCCTCCATGCCGGTAAGGTCCGGGGCGAACAGGCCGCCGAACCCGCCGATACCAGACACCACCCCGGGGATCACCGTGCGCTTCACGTGCTTCTTCATCAGCTCTACCGACTCGTACCCCGCGGTCACGTCCACGCCCGCGGCCTTGTAGCTGTCGCTGTAGCTGGTCAAATTCTTTTCCTCGCTCATGGGAGTCCTCCTTTATATGGCCCAGTTGCCGTTTTTGAAGATCTGCACGGCTTTCCCGTCCCGGGTATAGCCGGTGATGTCCAGGTCCTTGCTGCCGATCATAAAGTCCACATGGATGATGGAGTCGTTGACGCCCTTCTCCTGGAGCTCCTGGTCGGTCATGGACTCGAAGCCCTCCACGCACTCGGGGAAGCCGAAGCCCAGGGCCACGTGGCAGGCGGCGTTCTCATCGAACAGGGTGTTGTAGAACAGGATGCCCGTGTTGGACACCGGGGAGTCGTGGGGCACCAGGGCCAGCTCTCCCAGCATGGAGGCGCCCTCGTCCATGTGGAGCATCTTCTCCAGAAGCTCCTGGCCCTGCTGGGCCTTGCAGGACACGGCCCGGCCGTTCTCGAAGGTGATGGAGAACTGGTCGATCAGGTTCCCCTGGTAGGACAGGGGCATGGTGGAGACCAAAGTCCCCTCGCACTTGCCCTTTAAGGGGGAGGTGAACACCTCTTCCGTGGGCATGTTGGGGTTGTAGAAGGTGCCGTCCAGAATCGTAGCGCCGCCGCCCTCCCACTTGGCGCCGGGGATGAGCCAGCACTTGAAGTCGGTGCCGTTAGGCGCTTGGTAGTGGAGATAGTCCAGGTCCAGGGCGTTGAGCTTCCCGCTCTTCTCCTGGAGGGTGGCGTTGTGCTGGTCCCAGGCGGCCTCGGGGTCGTTGTCCGGGGTCACCCGCACCGTCTGGAGGATGGCCTCCCACAGCTTCTCCTCGGCCACGCTGGCCCGCACCCCGGGGAACACCTTTTTGGCCCACTTTTTGCTGGGCACGGCGATGATGGTCCACTGGTGCTTGTTGTCGATAGCCTTCCGGTAGGGCCGCAGCACGGTGCTGCGGGCAGCCTGGGCCTTCTGCATCTTGGGCACGCTGACGCCCTTCAGGCCGTCCGGGTCCTCGGAGGAGATGTGGATGCGGGCGGGCAGCTGGTCCACGAACATCTGCTGCTGCACCTTCTCCCACTCCTCCACCCTGGAGAGCTGGGTCACGGTCTGGTGGCGCAGGTCCAGCTTGCGCACGGCCTGGTCCTGCCAGAACACCTGCACCCACTTGGCCCCGGCCCGGTAGGCCTCCTCGGCCACCATCTCGGCGAACTCGTGCTGCTCCACCTGGGCGTAGATGGCGCAGCCCTGGCCCTTTTTCAGATTCACGCCTTTGCGCACCGCCAGCCTGGCGTACTTGCGCAGGATCGTCTTTTTCATGTGCTCTGCTCCCCTTTACAGCTCAGCGATCTTTTCCTGGAGGGCGGCGTTCTTCTTGGCCACGCCCTCTACCATGTCCTGCTTCATCTGGGCCAGCTGCCCGGCCAGCCCCTCGTCGGAGAGGGCCAGCATCTGGCAGGCCAGGATGGCGGCGTTGTCCGCGCCGTCGATGGCCACGGTGGCCACGGGGATGCCCGCAGGCATCTGCACGGTGGCAAGCAGGGCGTCCAGGCCGTCCAAGGTGGAGGACTTCACCGGGATGCCGATGACCGGCAGGGTGGTGTGGGCGGCCAGCACGCCGGCCAGGTGGGCGGCCTTCCCAGCCGCGGCGATGATGACGCCGAAGCCCTCATCCCTGGCGGTTTTGGAGAACTCCGCCGCCGCCTCGGGAGTGCGGTGGGCGCTCATCACCCGGGCCTCCACCGGGATGCCGAAGGCCTTCAGCCGCTTGATGGCCGGGGCCACCACCGGCAGGTCGCTGTCGCTGCCCATGATCACTGCTACTTTCTTACTCATATCGCATACGCTCCTTTTTGTGTGATTTTTCCTGGCAGAAAGAAAAGCGCGCAAGGGTAGGCTGCGCGCTTTCACCTGGTCAATTCCAATACCAGTGGGGGACTTCCTCGAATTTCAGGTACACGTGGCTGGCCCCCAGCTCCCGCTGGAACAGGGGGATGACCGCCTGGGAGAACTTCTCACAGCTCTCGTCACTGGCGGAACCGTACAGCATCACGTTCACCATGGCGATGGGGCCGTCCTGGGCCCCGCCGAACCACAGGCGGCAGTTGTCGGTAAACTGCACCATCAGGCTGCCCTCGCTCTTGCCGGGGATGAGGGCGATGGCCTTCCCCAGCTCCGCTTTCAGGCTCAGCTCCTGGGCTCTCTCCAGGGGGCAGCTCACTTTTACGTCGATAAAGGGCATGGTCGACTCCTCCATTCTTTGGAAATATCGGATACCGTACCCCAAATTATACAATGGATCGCCAAAAAGCGCAAGAGCGGGAACAGAAATCCCGGGGATTCTTTTCCTTTCCGCACACAAAAGGCCGGCGCTCCGGGGAGCGCCGGCCTTGCCAGCTGTTCTGCTGTTTTATGGCTTAGTACATGCCGCCCATGTCGCCGCCGGCAGCGGGGGCCGCGGGGGCGGGCTCTTTGATGTCGGCCACCAGGCTCTCGGTGGTCAGGATGGTGGCGGCCACAGAGGAGGCGTTCTGCAGAGCGGAACGGGTCACCTTGGTGGGGTCCACGATCCCGGCGTCGATCATATCCTGGAACTCGCCGGTGAGGGCGTTGTAGCCGAAGCCCACCTTGTCGTCGTTCTTCAGCTGCTCCACGATGACGGAGCCCTCGATGCCGGCGTTGATGGCGATCTGGCGGACGGGCTCCTCCAGGGCCTTCAGCACGATGGCGGCGCCGGTCTTTTCGTCGCCCTCGGCGGACTCCACATAGGCCTTCACCGCGGGGATGGCGTCGATGAGGGCGGTGCCGCCGCCGGCCACGATGCCCTCTTCCACGGCAGCCTTGGTGGCGGCCAGGGCGTCCTCGATGCGCAGCTTCTTCTCCTTCATCTCGATCTCGGTAGCGGCGCCCACCTTGATGACGGCCACGCCGCCGGCCAGCTTGGCCAGGCGCTCCTGGAGCTTCTCCCGGTCGAAATCGGAAGCGGTGGTCTCGATCTGGGCGCGGATCTGGTTGACGCGGGACTTGATCTCCTCGCTGTCGCCAGCGCCGTCCACGATGATTGTGTTCTCCTTATCCACCTTTACCTGGCGGGCACGGCCCAACTGGGAGAGCTGGGTGTCCTTCAGCTCCAGGCCCAGCTCCTCGCTGATGACCTGGCCGCCGGTGAGGGTGGCGATGTCGATGAGCATCTCCTTGCGGCGGTCGCCGAAGCCAGGGGCCTTGACGGCCACGCAGGTGAAGGTGCCCCGCAGCTTGTTCAGGATCAGGGTAGTCAGGGCCTCGCCCTCAATGTCCTCGGCAATGATGAGCAGCTTCTTGCCGGACTGTACCACCTGCTCCAGCAGGGGCAGGATCTCCTGGATGTTGGAGATCTTCTTATCGGTGATGAGGATATAGGGATCGTCCAACTCGGCCACCATCTTGTCGGTATCGGTAGCCATGTAGGGGGTGACGTAGCCCCGGTCGAACATCATGCCCTCGACCACCTCGCTGTAGGTCTCGGCGGTCTTGGACTCCTCTACAGTGATGACGCCGTCGGCGGTGACCTTCTCCATGGCGTCGGCAATCAGCTGGCCGATCTCATCGCTGGAGGAGGACACAGCGGCTACCCGGGCGATGTCTTTGGTGCCGGAGACCTTGTGGGAGTTCTTCTCGATGGCGTCCACAGCCACCTCGGTTGCCTTCTGCACGCCCTTGCGCAGCACCATGGGGTTGGCGCCGGCGGTGACGTTCTTCATGCCCTCCCGAACCAGGGCCTGGGCCAGCAGGGTGGCGGTGGTGGTGCCGTCGCCAGCCACGTCGTTGGTCTTGGTGGCGACTTCCTTTACCAGCTGGGCGCCCATGTTCTCAAAGGGGTCCTCCAGCTCCACTTCCTTGGCGATGGTCACGCCGTCGTTGGTGATGAGGGGGGCGCCGAACTTCTTATCCAGCACCACGTTGCGGCCCTTGGGCCCCAGGGTGATCTTTACCGTATCCGCCAGCTGGTTTACGCCGGCCAGGAGGGCCTTGCGGGCATCCTCGCCGTAGATGATTTTCTTAGCCATAATGAAACTCGATCCTTTCTCTACTGGGTTGATTTACGAACACAAAACAGGGACTATCGTTACTCGACTACAGCCAGGATGTCGGACTGCTTGACGATGGTGTACTCCTCGCCGTCGATCTTCACCTCGGTGCCGCTGTACTTGGCGGAGATGACCCGGTCGCCTACCTTCAGGTACATCTTCACCTCTTTGCCGTCCACCTCGCCGCCGGGGCCAACCGCCACCACGCGGGCGATCTGGGGCTTCTCCTGAGACTTAGCGGCCAGCACGATGCCGCTCTTGGTGGTCTCTTCCGCCTCTTCCGCCTTGATGAGCACTCTGTCCAGAAGTGGTTTGATCGTCATAATACATACACCTTGGGCCCCTGTATATAGTCGCTGGGGGGCCGTTCCTTTCTCCCCGAGAT